>Ga0179593_1481600_pt1 | contig 15222 bp, 27 predicted proteins | sample CZODoug2_1_08_16_FD_185931 | JGI IMG/M metagenome (GOLD analysis project Ga0179593, IMG submission 185931) | Vadose zone soil fungal communities from Angelo Coast Range Reserve, California, USA - CZODoug2_1_08_16fungal (PacBio error correction) | ecosystem: Environmental > Terrestrial > Soil >... | reverse complement strand
ACGCCACTCTTCTTCTCCAAGGCCCTCGAGTTTTTTACCTTTACCCTGCTTCCCACTGCCTGACCGGACACCACTCAGATCTTGTCCTTTAATCACACTCCCCCCCCCCCATAACTCCCCTTTTGATTTTCCTCCTTCCCATGGGTAAGAAAGATACTTCCAGCCAGAAGACGAATGCCCAGTGGAATCTCTTTTGCCCCTCCCTCATGATCTGTTTTGCTTGTCCTGTGTCATAATTTACGAGGGCGGCTGGATCGTTCTGACTGAGATCTCGATCCTCCCTTCACTGAACCTTTTTGTTTTTCTTGACCCCCCAGGGCTTTATGTTGTTGCGTTGAGATGCCGTGATGCGTTCCGGTAACACCAGAGCCTTTTGATACCCCCTCTTTCCAGACCTTCCCTCCCTCTTCGTTTCTTTCCAGGGAGGACGTCGTTTGATTTCTTTTACTGGCGCTTTTTTCGTCCCTTTCTCTTCTTGAAGAGCCGCCTGCAGAAGCAAAGTGTCTTTGTTTGGCCTCTTCCCCCCCCATGTTTTTTTCCCATTACACTGTTCTCCTCTTGGAGATTTGGCTTGATCCCGCCGCGGCAAAGAGGAAGTGAATTCTGCGACGGGCCCGTGACTCCCACTTTTATTTTCATTCATTTTTCGTCCCTTTCCCCCCCCAACTGAACGATTCCCCTCTCTTTTCCCCCCAACCCCTGTTCGTGGGCGCGCTACAAAAAGTCCCGGCTTTTCCCTTTTCCCCCAAAGTACCCTCGACGCCGTGGCGTGGCCAGAGCACCTCCGACGTTCCCTAAGTTACCTCACAAGTCAAAACCCTCTCCACATTTCCATGGCTCATACCTTCATCGAGCCCTATTTGTCCTATTTTCTTCCCAGAAAAATTTATCACTCTTTAAAACGTAAGCTTACAGGTGCCCTAACTATTTGAGCATGTGTTTTCTCTCTCATATCGTTGACCCCTGATTTTTTTACATCAACTTGTTTTAAGTATTTATTCAAACATTAGCACTCCCTGAATACCCTCTTCCATACTTTCCGCCTGCAGTAGGAAGCCTTCCTCCCCTATCCAATGGCCTTGCGAAAGTGCTGGCTAGCCCCTTGGTCTCCCCTGTGTTGAAGGACGCGTCCTCCCCCCTTCTGAACCCTTACTCTCGCGCTTTTCCCTTTCCCCCCACTCCCCACGGGCCATTCCATCCCCCCCCATTTGCCCGCCACGTCTTGAATCAACGGCAAGTGGCCTGGTCAATAAGCCACGTTTTTTTTACCACACCCTATTGCCCAATCTTCAAACTGTATCTTTCCCTTCCCCCGTCCCCCCCGCGTTAACCCTGTTGCTCGGAATCATCGTGTCTCCTTTTTGACGGGGTCCAACGATGTCGCAGGCGAACCGCGGGTTTTCATTTAGTCCCGCACCCCGTTCCAGTTTCTGCGAACTGTGCGGCGCCCCCCCTCATTGGATTCCCTTGTACCTCTTTGGGACTCCTTCCTTTCCGGTTGCCATAGACACTTGGTTGGATATTTCCTTCCCCTTCTTTTTCGTGTGAGGCCCCCCCCCCCAACTGGAGAGGCCCCACCTCGGACTTTTCGTTCCCAATCAACAATTTCAACCCCATTCCCCCATGGTTTTTTGCTTACTTTTCTGGCATTTTCGTGGACCCCCTCTCTTTTACATGTTCCGGACAATAAGAGCTCCCACCGCTTTAGATACGGACAAGCTTTTGTCATCACCTCATTTGAAGAAGGCTACCCTCTTTTCCCAACTCTGGGCCCGCGCAGTCCCCCATGGGAATCCGGCTTTTCTTGGTTCCCCCAAAAAGTTGTTTGTTTACGGCTCGCATGACTTGAGGGATGCCGTCCTCTCCGTCCCCTTCCCTTTGGAAGACACTCCTTTCCCCTCTTCCACACCCTCTGACCCTCTCCGTGTGGTGTTTTCTCTCTTTGTGGCCGTTATTTCTTTTCTTTTTCGTTTTCACGTTAAAGTGAAACAGTGACGTCGAATGCGGCAGTTTGCCGTTCTCCTCTTTCCCTTCACTAGGCCCGTTTTCCCCTTTTCCCCTTTTTGAGTGCCATTTCGCGAGGAGCGTTTCTGCCCGCGTGCTTTGGTGTTTTTAAGTTCTTCCCCCACCTTATTTTTCTTCTTATTCCCTTTACTTTATTTTTTTTCAATTTCTGGCGGTTGATTCAGTTTTAAGCCTGATATATTAAATCTTTTTTCCCATGGATTTTATCGCCAGTGATCTATGTCGTCCACTCTCAGATGCTCTCGTTTCTGATTTCCCCTTTCCTTCCCATCCCCCGACCTTGGTACTCTTCATGTGTAAAGGTGATGCTGGGGGAGAGTTTTTCCGGACAAAACTACATCTGAAACGGTATGCCATTCGTCCTTTTCCCCCTCCCGAGTCCCCTCATCACTCCAGGCGACATCTGGGCTCCCTTTTACGTGTCTAGGCCCCCCCTCGCCGCGACATATTTTCCCCTTTTTTCTTCTTTCCCAAGATCCCCCCGATGATTAGAGATCCACGTACCGATTGGACGGCTGATTCCCCATCTCTCCCAGTGTGCAAATTCTTTTTTTTCTGAGGCCCCCGTTGCCTCCCCCCCCAGCATTTTTTCCTTTGCGCTTTTGGTCTTCCCCCTTGGAGTGATTGAAGTGTTTTTCGTTTCCTCGTGTCTTGCGGATACCGGAGAGGTAGCGGTAAGGTTCTACACGACGGCGGTGATCCACAACTATCGTCAAGCGCCCTTTTCTTCCCCAATTCACTCTGGTCCTTTTTTTTTGCCTCCGGCTTAAAATGGGGCTTTTTTTAGGATGCTTGACCTTCGCGGAGATTGTGGCAACCCTCCCGCCGGATCGTAAGCGGGCATCCCTAATAGCGCCCTGACCACCACCCCCCAACCCCCCCCCCACCCACCACCCCCCAAAAGTGAGAACCCACCATCCCCCCGAAGTGTCTCCTTACCGAGCAACGATGATTCGGACGTTGAAAGGGTGATTGAACTGTGTGGTAATGCATCTTTCCTTCTCACAGGTTCTTTCCATGGCCTTTCCTTTCTCCTTCCTCTCCTGCGCGTTTCCGTAGGTCATGGCGTATCTTATAAGGAGCGCCCAGGATGGCCTTGATATTTTTTTTGTTACCATCTCCTCCCCCTTTCCAATTTTTGGTTTCTCCCCGTAGGTCCTTCCTTTTTTTTCTCCGTAATCTAGTCTGAATGCAAATTTCGGTTTCTTTCCAGAGCGTAGATTTTTTGGTTTAGTCAATCATATTGAATTTGAGTCTCCCAGTTACCATCCGGCCATTCCGATCCCTCCCCCCAGTTCTTCGGTCCCACTGGTTACCTCCCCTTCCTCCCCAACTTTTTTTCCGCCCTTTTGTTTTGGGTTTTTTTTTTTTTTGGGTCGATGATTTTTATTATCTCCGTAGGACAAGCGTTCTTTTGCAAGCCGTACAGCCCCCCCCCCCCCCCTAAATACCCCGCCAACCCTCTCTCTCCGTTCCCCTCTTCGTCCTCTGTGACTGCGAACCCCGGTTCCTCACACTTGTCGAAATTATGGAGCTTTTCAAGCGGGGCGATGAAAAGCGAGTGTTGCAATCGCAAGGACCAACACCGCCGGAATATTTACCCGGAATTCTTCCGCCTTCTGACTCGCATCACGATACCCCTGCCACTCGGAAAATTAGTAGAGAACATTTCTCAAATCACGGCAAGATGCCACGGAGGGCCTGTAGTCTTTTTTTTTCTCCCGATTTGCCCTTTTCAGGTCGGTCTATTTTCTTTTTCCTCCCTCTTTCCGGACTCCCGTTCGCACCCCTCTTTCCCCCCTGATTTCTGTTTGAATGGTTCTCCCGGGAATCACCATCTTCAGTGTGCCTTTGGTCAGTTTCTCCCTTTTCAAGTTTACTGCCCAGTGTACTTTTTCTTTCCTGGCTTTCCCCTACTTCGTCTCCTTCCTCCCTTTGTAGAGAAACTTTCTTGGACGATCCAATTCGAAGCGAATCCCCTGTCCCGTAAGCGCGAAGGCCCCTTCTGACGGCTACCACATTGTTCTTCCTTTTTCACATGCACCCAAAGTAACCCCTTGTTTTCTGTAGAGAGTCACAAGGGTCCTCCGACTCTTAGACCTTTTCCCTGAAACCCACTTAGTTTGAACTAGCTTCTCAGGCTCCCCTCGTGGGCCTTTTGGCTTTGCTAATGTTAGCTTACCTTCCCCGAGGTGGCCGATGTGATAGTGCTTTTTTTAGAGCCGTGTTTCCTGTTCGCCCCACGATGTTCCATAACCCTCTCCTTTTTTTTGTAGTTGCGTTCTCGTTGCGTCGCCTAAGCCGCGTTAAAGCTTCCTTTGCCCGCAAAGCTCCAAGTGTCGGGAGTAACACCGCTTTTTCGCGTCATCTCCCCCCTCTTAAATTCCGACCTGTCCCCTTTGGACCTCTCTTTCGTTTGTCTTCTTTTTCCTGTTGGGAGGACGCTTTTCGCCTCCGAAGCCCATTTGACTACTGCCTTTGCCAGCCCCTCCGAAAAGCTGATTGGCTGGGATCTTCCCCACTTGGGCCTAAACTCTTCCATTAATTTCTTGTCATACATTGGCGGATTGTCAAATGGAGACGCGAGTCCCGATTTCCTCCGCCCTTTTGCAAGCGTGCCTTTCCCTTACCTCTTGTCCCCTTTTGCAGATCCCCCTTCTAATTGATTTTGATGTTCCTACACCCAATTTTTTCCTTTGCGCGTTGTTTACCACGTGTCTTTCTCGCATCAACCGGGCCATCACATGACCCACTTGGGTTCTCTCCCCACTTCCACGTTTAATAGCTCCCCCCCCTGCAAGTAAACATTCACCCGACATTTCCACTGGGCCTAATTGCCATATGGAGCCGCCCCCCCTGTTTTCAACCCTTCACCGACATCTCGGTTGACTTCAAATCGCTCCATCCTCCTTCTTTCGGCTGCTTATTAGAAGGGAAACGCCTCGTGACTTCCAATGGTCCTAGTACCCTCCCCGCGCTTCCCGTCCTCCACTTCCGCCCGCGGCCCATTTTCGGTCCTTTTCCCCCCGTATCAATCATCAAGAAATCACTACTTGATTGGGATTCTCCCTGGTGATTGCCGCCCTTTATTTCGTTTTTTTCAGACCCCTAGTGGAACAGCAGGCACCAGCCGTCTTTACCCCTTTCCCCTCCCAAACTCCTTAACGCGAGAAGGAGCCTTTTCCCCACTCATTGCACCGCAATTCCATACCTCCGCCGACGCCCAGTACAATTCCCACGTACCTTCCCCCTCCCAATCCCCTTGGGTTCTTTTCCCAATCCCAGGTCCACAGCCTCCCAAAGTCCCCGTATAAAGGGTGTGATCGAAATCTTTTCTTTTATCTTTTGTATGAGACATAGACCCCTCTTATCGACGCCCTCCCCCCCCCTCCGGTATCTTTCCTTCGGCGGTAGTTTTCTCTTTTCAGATTCTCTCTGTTTTTGAGGGGGAGGCGCAACCATAGGACACGGGTTTGCTAGTTATAGTTAGTGCCTCTTTTTTTTCAGGGACCCTGTCTTGCCCCAGCAGAAGCCCTTTTACTTCCCCTTTTTTTATGTGCATCCATGGTGACAACGTTCCCCCGTATCTTTTTCCTCTTTGGAAACATGCCCTTACCCCTTTTTCAGACGCTCGTCGATCAGTTGCTCCTTCTAATCCAGGGCCGCCCCCACGATTAAAGACCCCTTCTGTGTTTTCCCACGCACCCCCCACTGGTGACCAATACCTGCTGACCCGCCTTTCCCCCCCCCCGACGGTTTTTTCAACGCCTCACCTAGGAACAATGTCCGCCGCGAATCGTCCTTCCACGAAAAACTTTCCACCATTTGACGTGTAGGCCCCCTCTCTGAGTTCCCTCCCTTTGTTCAGTATGTTAGAGCAGGAAGTCCCCCCTGAAAGGAGAAAGACCTTCTCGTGCATTCTCGGGCATGATATCCTGCTCAGTATCATCGTGTTTTTCTTTCCCCCGCGCGTTTCAGTGACTCATGCTCTCCCTCATCGGTCAGTTTCGGGATTAACTTTTCACTGACCAGAGGAGACGTTGCCGTCTTGTGGGAGTTGCGCGATGACTTGAGCTCCTCTTTTTTTACGGGCCCGTTTTTCCTTGGTTTTTTATCTACGCACGGGTTTCCATCTAAATTCTGAAGAATGCTTTTACTTTCCCTTGGAGCTGATCGACAATAACTCCTCCAACCCTTTAAGCGGCTTTTTTCCCCCCCCCAAGCGGTAGATTTTTGGGGTTGGGGGTGGGGTGGATGATTTTTTTCCAATGGAGTAACCTTGACATTTGCCCCCTTGGAATTCCGTGGCTTTGTTTTTTCGAGACTCCCAGTTCCTTCCCCCCCCTCCCCCCCCGTCCATTTCCTCCTCCCGTCCCCCCCCCCGCGAGTCCCTCTCCTCCAGGAGTTATCCAGCAGTTCCCATTACCTGCTAACGTGCGTGGCTTATTCCACGAGGGTCTAGCGCCCGCATCGGACCCCCTCTGACAAAGGTTAGTTTCATTGATCACTTGTTGGACTTTATCTTCCCCCTCCATTTTCGAGCTTTTTTTCTTTTCAGGTGGTCTGTTTCCCTCTACAAACACCAGGCACTTGCCTTCCGGTTGATGGCGGCGGCGAAGTGGGGGTTCAGCGGGCACGTTTATCCCTTCTCTTTTTTCCTTGCGTCTCCCAGACGGCTTCACCCCCACAAATTTCATTTCGCAACTGAACTTGATGGCAGGACAAATTCCCCCCTTAGATCACTTCGCAGAATCTGCCACTTTTGCGCTTTTCTTTCTGCTACTGTTGCTTCTTGCGCTGGGGGTCTTCCTCTTTTTAGTCGCTCGGATTTGTAATTTACCCTTCGCCCCCCCATCAAGAACGTCGCCTTCTTCTAATAGACTCTACCTGAGGACCCAGCGAGTTCTCTATCTCTTGAGCACTTTTCTTTCGGATTTGCAAGTCAGATCCTTTGAGTTCGCTCCGGAATGAACATAGTTTGAGTTTTTTTTTTGCGTAAATGATACTTGGTCGGGGGGCTTCTAAGGCTTCTTTCAAACGTCTGAGTTCTCTGCCACTCCCGTGCTCGGATAGGGCCGCGCTTCGGTGTCAAGCCGGGACGTTACCGCCCGGGCATACATTTTTGGAGACGAACTTATGCACATTTCCTTCAAGGGACCCCTTTTCCTGACCCGGTGTTGTTTCGTTTTGCCAGGCAGGACTTTCATTCCTCGACTTTTAGAGTATGCAACCTTCCGGAAAATCTTTACCGGCTTCCCATTTAATTCTTGGACCCACAGTTACTGCCCCGCTTCTGTGCTTCCCAGTTTCCAAGGGAGGAGGCGCAACCTTTTTCCTGCCCCCCATCCCGGAAATATACCCAATCCCTCTCTTCCGTCCAATCGGAGCCGCTTAAGGCTCTGAGACCCTCTTTCCAAATGTCTTTTGAGCTCTTTTTCCCTCTTTCTTCTGACCCCGAGCCACGGCGGCATTTTTCTTTGCACACCCATTTCCCCCTTCGTAGTTTCACCGTTCCCTTGGGCGAACAGCTGCTGACTTGCACTATTTTCACTCCGGCCCTTTACCAAGAGTAGCCCCCCCTTGTTTCTCCCCAGAAACGGCCAGAATTCACAGAGGTCCTGATACCCCTCCTCCCCTTTAACAACCCGACTTTTTGTTTGGTGTGTGGGACGGTTTTTTTTTGTTTTTTTCTTTTTTTGGGTTGCGTTTTAGGTCGTTTGCCATTAGAAAGGCGCGCTTGATTCGCTAATCCTACGGGGGCGTTACTGGTGTCTACAGTTCCACCTGGTGCCTACCGTCGCTGGAGTGCCTGTTTTGTCGCTTCCCTGACCAGTGGATCATCTTTCGTTTTCTTCGCCACGCAAGATCTATTTCTCCCTCTTTGTGTTGAGGATCCGTCATTGGACGACCCCCGAAGCTCTTCTCCCTGCTGTAACGCTAGTCTCCTGACGAAGGCCCCCTGCCCTCGGCACCACCCTATGGAAGATGGATGACGGGAATTCCACACCCACGGACCCCGTTTCTTTCTGTAGACACATCCGGCATCCTTCTAATATTCACGACCCACTCCGTCACGTTGTGAATATGCTAATCCTTCGTGCATGTTTTCTTCCCCTTGTCGCTCCTGAGGAGGTTGGTGTATTTTATCGCTTGCGCAAGGTGTTTTTATCCTCCCTCTTCCACGTTTTTGGTGTTGGCGCCCCCAGTTCTCTCTTCAGCGACCCGCCCCCCTGTTAGCGCCGCCAGGTAAGTGTTCTTCCAAAAATACTCCCGGGTTTTTTTTTTAACCTTGCCTAGAGAATGAATCTTGTTTGACGTTCCCCGGCGCAGAGGACGGTTGCTTTAGTTACGTTTCGCCTCCTCCCTTAATTCTGCAGCATGCAGATAAGTCGTGCCCTCGGCCAAGTTTCCCCCCGAACTCAGAATTAACTTTCTGACCTAGGAAATCCATTGTAAATGCAGCCCGAAATCACACCGCCCCCGTGCATTCGGACCCCTCTACCTTTTCCCTTTTTCCCTGTCCCCCGCGCATCACCTTCCCTGATAAAATAATTTTCACCAAATGTAATGCCCCGATGTAAACCCAAGTCCCTCTCACCGTCCCCCCCTTCCCGAAAGCGTGCTTCCCAGGAGCACCCCCCCTCCCGTGGTCCCCCCACTTACCGCCCTATGCACGTCCCCCACCAGATCCTTCATACTGCGCCATCCTTTTCACCAGTTCCTCTCCCTTTCCCCAAACTCCGCACTTTCACCCTGTTTTCTACCCATCGCTTCCGGCCACTTCGAGAAGGTGTTATATCTTCGCTTATCAGTTTTTCCGGATCTTCCCCCCCGTTCATTGAGGTTCTCTTTACAACTCTACTACATCCCTACTGTCAAGTGCATTTTTGGGCCCTTTTTTCATTCGGCAAGCATGGCACATGTCGACTCTCTCATTGCCTTAGCTTGCCCAGCCCTTTGGAACCTCAACGTTCGTACTCCCTTTACAAACGCCGCAGGTGATCCTGTATTTGTCACAAGCACGCTCCCTTCCACTTCAATCCCACCGCCAAGCAGGCCATCAAACCGACCTTTCTCATGGACTCCACCCCCTCCAAGTTGCCCATCACTTCCATTGGTCACCTCCACCCTCGGGAATAACCGGGTGATCTCTAATCATCGTGTATCCCTCCCAGGGGTCAACTATGTCGTTTTGCGTAGCTTCCCAAAGTCCCCAACCTCCCTCCCCCTTGCGCTTGCGGGGTTCACGACTTTTTGTCTTTTGCCGTCGGTGGTTTCCCGGAATGTCCTATTTCCCCGTTGTTGGATAGCATTCAGTTGTTGCGCTGGCTCGGAAAATCTGGCCATCAGGACTTTCCAAATCCTTTTCCTGTTTCCCACACTACATGACTTTTGGCTTTTTGTGAAACCTCGCCGCTTCGTGGCAGTCCTCCATCGTTACGTGCCTCCGTTCTTCACTTATAACCTTTGCACTAAGATTTAAAGCTTTACTCGAACCGTGCGTCCTGCATTTTACCTGGAGTTTGTCTGAACACGCGCCTCCGCGATAACGTTCCTTGCTCTTCCACGTTCAAGGCGGTTTTCTTTTCCGGACGGAACGCCCACGTCGTTCCCCAAAAGATCCCCGAGGACCGGCCCCCGCGTCTCTAGTTAGAGCATTATGTTACCCTTCCACGGCTCCTTCCTGTTCAATACCTGATCTATTTTCCTCCCGTGGTTTTTCTTCCATCGTGTTTGTTTAGAAAAGTGCAGTTTTTTTTGATCTTCTCCTCAAGTGAACGGTGACTTTTTTAACGTCTGTTCGTCGGGACTGTCCCCCTTTTTTTTTCTTCCTAGCGGCAGTGACTTGCTCCCCTGCTTGATTTCCAGTTGTTCGTTTCTGGCGTTTCCGCAGTCATTTTACCGTTCCTGCGGTTGATGTCGAAACGAACGCTGTCCGACTTAAATCCTCTCGTTTCTCCGGCGAGCGCCCCTCCCTCCCCCCCCCGACAGCCCCCTTCGAGGCAGGATTTTCCCCTCATGTAGAGATTCCGTAAACCCCTGGTCACTGATTTGCATTTTTTTTTCAAGCGGGTGCTGCTGGGCCTCCAGTTGTCCACTTCGCACGACTTTCTATCCACACCCGTGTCCTCTTTTCTCTGCTTCTTCTTTCCTCTCCATCGATCAGCTCCATACAAGGCCCTTTTACTTTGCCGTTGTCTACCTGCGGGTCTATGTCGCCATTCTCCATAGTGCTGACCCCAGTCCGACCGAGACGATTCTCCTCCGTATACGCTTTTTTTTGGGATGACTATTTCCTTTTCCAGTGGTTGTTCTTGTCCCTTCCCCTTACATGAACCCCTTTTAAATTTGATCCCTTGGCTTCTTTCTGCTGCATGAGGGCAGTGTGTCTTGAGGACTTCCGTCTCTCTTCCCCTCTTTTTAAGTTGCCCCTTTGACTTTTCTTCCCCATTGTTTTCATCCTGTTCTGCAATGCCAGATTCGAACCCGATTACCCATGGGCGGACTGTTTTCTGGGCCCTACCTTTTTTCGGCGGGATGTGTCAAGACCCTGATTGTGCTCCAATGTCTTACTGGCGGTCTTCCCTTCGAGCGAAGCCAATTTTTTTTTTTACCCATTTCGCCGTTTTATCCTTCCCTGCGATTTTCGCAAACGGATGAGTTAGGATTTCAGTTTCAGTGGCGTTTTTTCGAATTTCGAGACAGGAATGGTGTTCCTTTTTCCGTGTTCCTGCGTATCGAGCGCGGGAAACCTTTCTTTCATTCTCTATGGCTTTCCACTTTTGCGTGATGATGGCTGTTATCGAGATGAAGTTTTTGACGTTTATAGTTGTTTTTGTAGGAGCCCCCGTATTCATTCATTTTTTTTTGTTTTTTTTTATGGGCGCGGTTTTCCGCCCCAAAGGGAAAAGTTTGAATGAAAATAAGGTGGTTTCCGTGAACGGGACCGGCCGTTTTAGTCCCTTCCTTCTTTTCTGCCCATTTACCCATCCGCCAAATTAGTCTTTTCAATCCCCTTAATTATTTTTTTTTTGGCCATAAGTTTTTTTTTTTTTTTTTTTTTTTTTTTTTTTTCCTCTGCTACCCTCCCCCCCCCTCTGGCTTCTTTCCGAAACGGTTATGTCGGAGGCGAAAAACTCTCCCAGCGGCCTCGTCACAAAGTCTCTTCTCCCCACTGCTCGCAGTTATGAATGCTCGCGGTGGCCTCATCCATTGTCGCCCACTTCTGTATCGTTAAAGGTTGCTCTTAACGAGAGCCTGGTCTGCGAGCCCCCAACAGGAAGCCCCGTTCCTCCTTCTCCCCTTGCTCCCATCTCAGAACCTTCTCCTTCCATCTCAAATTTCTCTTTCCCCTTCCATGAAAACGGTCGCATCCAGGAGGTCTCCTTTTCCACTCTTTTACTTTCCTCCCTTTCCCAGGGTCGCTCTTAGCGGGGCCTCTCATCCATCTGGTTGTTTAATGGTGATGATCATCACCTCAGTGTGCCTTTCCCTTTCCCTCTGTCGCTTACCTCGACACTTTTTTTATATCTCGGACTTTTTCTTTCTCGGCGAGTCTTCTTGTTGTTGATTTTTCCCCGACGCACTCAGCTGTCTTCCACTGGCCGTCTCCGCCAGAAGGATCATTCCTCGCGTATTCCCCTCTGTGAGATTTTCACACCCAAGCCTCCCATTGATTTCTGTAACTGCCTCCCCTTTCTCTCCGCGACGACTCCAAGACTGACCAATGGGCCGTCCTCTTGTCACTAAAGCGTAGTTTTCGGCTCCACCCCTTTCCTTGTCTTTCCCCCCCCCTTGATAATGTTTGTCTCCATTTTACGCTTGATTGAGCTTTAGGCTCTCGTGCCCTCAGGCTGTTTTTCCTCACTTGGAAACGCAACTAAAAAGTGCCACCGCGGGTCTCCCCTTGTTATGTGATAGATAGCGCCTTCCTGACAGCCCCGCGTGAGCGCGTTCCCTTGATGGTCCCCCTGACACCCCCGACGGGGAGTTCCCTCGTAATGCATAAGCGGGATGGCCGACCGAAGTCTCAAGTTAGAGCCTCTTTTTTTTTTTTTTTTTTTTTTTTTTTTTTTTTTTTTTTTTTTTTTTTTTTTTTTTTTTTTTTCGTTCTGCTAAGCTGTTTGCCTCCCCCCCTTGATATGTCCCTCCGAGAAAATCGCGACCGCCTGCTACCCCACTGTTCCTCAGAAAATCAGAATTACACCTCTCTCGGAAAGCCGTTGCCCTTTCCAATGGACCGCCGAATTTCGGCCCCCTAACTTTCCCTTTTCCCTTTCCGAAAGGAATGAACATATTTTTTTGTCACAACCCAACTGTCAGGTCCGATTGTACCCCCCGGTTCTCTCAACAATTCCCCCCCGCACTTGAGAGCCCCCCCCCATTCCACCGTTGTCTCTTCGTCCCCACTCTCCGTCCTTCAACTCCCATTTCCCTACGTCGCGCGCCTGTTCGTGCCGCCTTTCTGCTGTCGTACGAATCCTATCGCTTTCCCTCTGGGTTTAGTCTTTCCTCTTACTTATAATTCCTCTTCCGGGGCTTCGTGAATCCAAATGGGAGTTTTGCGTTCTTCACAACATTCTGCTCTTGACCCCCCTTTTTTCTCACTAAAGCATAGACCCCAGCTTCCCGATCTGCGAAATTGTTAGCTTCTTTGCTTGCCGCAATTCGCCCGTTTGTTGAAAGCATTCCCCCCTCTAACAGAACGCCAGCACGTCCAACCCACCGTCCGTCACTTCCCGCCGCCCCCTGACGCCCCCGGAACCCACGTCCCCTTTTCATGGTTTTCATGTCACGTTCGGGACCCTGATTAATCCATTCTAGATCCCCAGGTAATTAGATCTCGTTTTTCCGCATGGGTCTTCGCTGACCCTAGAACCAGCTATTTCCCCGCCCGACCTTTCCCAACGCAATTTAGGGCCCTTGCCCTGTGCGGCTTAGAGATGTTAGAATTTCGTTTGCCTAGGGTCTTGACTGGGTTTCTTCTTGCAACGTGGTTTCCATTCACGGTAGTGCTTTTGTGCGGAACCGGGGACAGCCATCCCCTTTCCAATAAATTCAAGAAAACTCCGCTTTTCCTGGTACCCAGGGTCGGAAACCTTCCGCTTCCGTTCCCGTTGGTATTAACAAAGGCTTCCCCCCCCTGATCCCGATTTCCCCCCTTTCGTCATCATCTGTTCATTACCGGAGGAAAAGCCTTCAGACGAGGCTACCCCAGCTTTTCCTTCGAGACACCCGGGCTAGGATCGGAGAACCGGAGGTCTCTTTCCCCCTTTCAAGCGGTCGTCCTCCCTGTCCCTATCATAAGTGACTCCTAACTTGTTGAACGGAGAAGCCTCCTTCTCCTGAACATTTACATCCGGCAAAACTATATATACTTCTTCATCCCCTCCTTCTTTTTGAGTCTAATCCGTGTATTTCCCTCGAGAGGTATTCCCCTTCCCTTCCTGTGAAGTGCTCGCAGGCTTCCGAGTGTGCTTTTAACGCCCCTTTTTCGGAAGAGTTGACTCCCTTTCCAAGAAGGTTAGAGAAGCTTGAGCTTTCATGAGACTTAGCGTGGCAAGCTCTGGATTCAAACGCCCTGATGCCCGAACTCCCCCTTTTTCAGAATCTTCCCTTTCAGCCTGGATTTTATAAGACCAGTGGTTTTTTTTTTCATGCCTAGTTCAACGAAAAGATTTCCTTCCCTCCCCGGAGCGTTTTCAAATTCCTCAGAATGTAGAGACCCCCCTTGGTAAATATTGCAAATTCCGGCTTTGCTGCCCCCTTCTTCCCTAGTTTTCCTTCCATCCTCCAAAAGATGTCCCTTCCCGCCAGATGTCCGCTCCCCTCGTGCCCTCCTCTCCTATCACTCCAGGCGTCTCCGCCTCACATGCAAGGGCCCTCTAGGTGAGTCTATGCCAATCTCTATGTACATTTTCAAGGCCTTGCCACGATGTTTTTTTCCCCTCTTACCGCTGGTTTGATGCTGCCTAAATCCAGGGGTATGGGACCCCCTCCTTTATGTGTGTAAACGTGGCGTCCTTCCATTCATTTTGCTTTTTTTCGGCGGATTCTGTCATTGTTAGTACCATTGCGTTCTCCCGTTCTCCCGATGCCTGTGCTGTTCCACAGGCTTCAAGCTCCTGATGGCGGTTTCCTGCACCCTGAGTACTCACTTTCGCTTTCACTGGGCGGATGCTTCTTCTTCCACTGAGGCCTTCATGGCGTTTGCCTGCGTAGGGCTTTTCGTGCCTGCTGTGATTTGTACAACCTTTTCCGGAATTGGCTGTCACGAAGCCTTCGATTTAATAGAAGGACTCCCTAACATGTTAAGTGATCCTGGCCCCCCCGTTATTTCCCACAGGATGATTCCAGTCAGTGAAAGGCAGTTTTGACTGGGCGGGCGTGACATTTCTGCGACTCTCGTCGGTGAATGGTTCCTCTGATAGCCTTGCTGTGCTTGTGGACCCTAGGACTTTTTCTTTTGGCCGCAGACACGTTAGTTTGATGATGGGCTGTTTTTTTCTCTCTTGCGGTGAAGTTTTCCGGGGACTTTAGCCCTGTTTTCTTCATCCTTTGATGGGGCCCTTTAAAGTTTTTGCACTGTCCATGGGGTGGGGCCTCGAGTCCGGCATGCCTTTTTGCTCAATTCTTTTGTTCGCCCCCAGTCCCCCAAAATCTTTTCCTCTATCCCATTAATTAGTTTTTTTATTGCACCTGTTAATGTCGCAAATCTTTTCATTTTTATGACCCCTTTTGTCCCGTAAAAGTTGTTTCCCAGCGCCCTCTCTCCCCACCAATTTCTCTAGCCCATCGTCGCTCCTGTTTTCTCTACTTTTACCATTCTTCCCTTTTTTTTTTCTCGCTCCGGTCGTTTGCCGCGATCACTGGGCCTTCCTCAAGAACACCCACGCTTCCCTTTCCCTTACGTCCTTCTTCCCTCCTGCATTGTGAACGCCTATCTTCTTCCAAGATCCCATTCCGTAACCATTGGCACCCAGCACCGCCTGACCCCTGCTGGAGTCCCTTTCTCCCTGTTTTCTTTCAATCGTTCTCATCCGTTCGGTCGAATCTTAGCTCTTCCCCCTTTTAGAACATCTTCCCCACGGGGGCGCCTTTTTTTTTGGTTGTCCCCCTTCCAGAGTTTTTTTTCTCGTTTTTCCTTCTTCTTCCCGACGCCTCATGGCCAGGGGATCATCTCTATGCGTTCGTCCG
>Ga0179593_1346161_pt1 | contig 15222 bp, 17 predicted proteins | sample CZODoug2_1_08_16_FD_185931 | JGI IMG/M metagenome (GOLD analysis project Ga0179593, IMG submission 185931) | Vadose zone soil fungal communities from Angelo Coast Range Reserve, California, USA - CZODoug2_1_08_16fungal (PacBio error correction) | ecosystem: Environmental > Terrestrial > Soil >... | reverse complement strand
TGCGATCTTCCCCTTCCCAAGCTGTCGACATGCCTGTTCATTGACTGTTACGGCTCTTCCTCTTTTTCATCCGTCTCTGCTGAGGATTAGGGGGTGAATTGTGTCCTCCTTCGTCTGTAGGCACAACATTACGGGTTTGTCTATGGGCTTTCTCGTGCTTGACGTCTCTCCAGGTTCCTACCCCGTCAGGACGGTTGCCACTATCGTGACGGCCCCACTGCCGGCCCGTGATTCGTTTTCCACGTCTGGGACTTTGAAACTTCCCCTCACATCCAACAACACACCTATAAACGGCCTATTTGGCCCAGGACAGGACTTCTGCGACAAAGTTTTTCCAAACTCTTTTTCCTGCTCGCTCCTTCATCTCCATTTTATACAATGACGCTATTGGATTGTCCCCCCTTTTGTCCCTCGGGGTCCCTCGCGTATGAAATTTTTTTTTCTGAGCGGTTGGGCCTTTCTTTTCTCTTCCGGCGTTCCGTTTTTAGCAAGCTTTGCGGAACCCAAGACCTCGCTCCATGCGAAGTTCTCCCAGCGGCAAGGACCAACTGGGAGTTCCCGCTTCCGACGATCTCCGTCGTTGTCACCCAAGGGTGATTACAAGTTCGCCTGCCGACCTACATTGCCGGGGATGTGAAAGACGTCTCACTTTTCTGCCGTCCTGACAGGACCATACTTTCCAGTTTCTTCCCACCTCCCGGGCTGTCCTTCTGATTTTGCCCCGCCCCCACGTTTTTCACGGACAGAGCCGCCCACAACCCCGTACCCCCCGAGGGATTCGCCGGCCGTACTTTCCGAGTTACTCTCTTTTCTGTTCACACGGAGCTTTTCCGACGCGGTCGTGTTTCTTTTCTCTTTCTTCGGGTCAACAGTCAAGGCCATCAACGAGTGGATCTGACTAGTGTACTGAAGAGGTTTTTTTTCTTTTTTTCTCCTCCCTCGGTCCGCCGCTCTCTTTCCTCCCCCCCCGCAGGCCCTATGGATTTTTTTTTCCCCTAGAGACCCCATCGACCCATTCCGAGAAAACGCGTAAGCCCTCGCCATCCATTTCCCAATCTTCGAGACGTCACAGTGGCCCTCCTTGTCTACTAATTGTAATGGACAAGTTCGAAACCACACTTTCCCTTTTTCCTGAATGCCTCCCGTAAAGCGTTCCCATCTCTCCCTATGTTCGTCTCGCAAGGCCCGATTTTGTCGCAATCTATTATTCAGCAGACCCAAGCAAGGACCTTTCGGGAAGCCCCCTTTTTTTGACAAGCTGAGCTTTTTGATTTTGCTGCGTCAAGCGTCCCAGACCGGGCATCGTATCTGCCCGACCCCCTCCTCTTAGTCTAGAGGATTTTTTTTTTTTCGCAACATTCTCCGCTTTTCACTTCTCTCAAATACTCTCTCTTGGCTACTTGGCCCTGGCAGGCTGGATTTTCTTCGAAGATGGCTCTTCCTCTACTTCTGTCGACCGAATCCCCGTTTCTTCTCTGCATGTAGTTTTCGCAGTCTCGATGTCGCGCTGCTTGTACCGCCCCTGCTCGAGTTTATTCCTTCATTACCCTGCTGTTCTTCAATCCGTCCTGTATCCACTCCCTCACGCCCCCCCCCTGATTTTCCGTCTGGATAAACCTTCTAATGATCAACGCTTTTTTTTGCTATTCCTTCTCCGCAAAACCGTGCCTTTTCTCGCCCACTTCTGGGTCGTGGTTTCCCGATTTTCCCCCCAGTTTCTCGCTGACAATCAACCTTCAACTATCACCCTAGTGTGAATACGTCTCGGTTTCTTGCGGAGTTTATTCACCCCGTTCCTATATTTTGACACGTGCGTGTTCTTTTCCTTGCCCTGCCCTTATCCTTCCCCCCTCCCTCCCCTCTACCACTGATCCAATGACTGGTTGAAAGTCTTTTCTTGGTCTCTGAGCTGGCCCACTCGCTCCCGTCTCTATTCGTCTCCGTTGCAGCGGCGGCATCGGTCAGAGTCGACAGTTCGGGGATCCGCTTTTTATGGGAGGGACGTTTGGAGGGCGTGCTTTTTTCATTTCACCCTGTGATCCTCTTAAGTTCTTCTCCCTTCTTGGTGTCTCAGCATGTCGATCTGTTGCCCGGCAAGTTTTGCGTCTCCCTACATCTTTTCCTGTACATGCTTTTACCATGGACATCAAAGGCGACCTTTCGAGGTGACGGTTGATGCGCCATTCCGGAGCGCTTCAGGTTATTTTCCCCGCCTTGTTTCTCTTTCCGTACGTTCGAGCGGAACTTTAAACGTCCGGCACGTGGTATTTTTCTCGCTGCCCCTTCTCCTCCCGTTTTCACTGTTTAACTTCGTGGTAGTCTTTGCTAGAGCTTTCCTGGTTCCCATTTGGATTTGCTTCTAAGCTGAGCCCTTTCCTTTCCTGCCTCTCTTCCCTTTCGCATGAGCACCCCCTTTTCTGAACAGTAGTCTATCAGCTACAATCGGCGCGGCAATGCCGCGTGCAAGAGGCCATCCACTTGCTCTTCATCGGGTATCCTCCCAAGACGTCCGAGTCGATGTTGTCGCCTTCTTTATTCTTCTCCCAAGAGCGGGATCTTACTTGAGTTCTTTTGGTGAATTTGCCGTCAAGCCGGGGTACCGTCTTTGGTCTTGCCTTGTCGAGGTCCTTCGATTTTTCGCCGCGTGTGTTGAGATTTTATTTGTCTGGTTTACGGAACCGGGTCTTCCCTGAGCCAATTTTTTGGCCCTCTCCGTTGCTGTCTAAGTATTTTTTTTTTTTTTGAAAACCCATTTTTCTGTCGTTTATCATGCGCTCTTTTGAAAGCTGTATCATTGCTTTTTTATCCTGTTTTTTTGGCACTTTTGTAAATCATTGTCCCAGCGTATTGTCCAGTGCTTTTCTCTCTAAGTTTTCTGATGGCGGTGATGTCTTTACGGTTTTGTTTGTCCGCGCCGTTTGGCGATTTGATGTTCTGACTCTTCTTCGACTGGGAGATTCCTGGCGTCGGTGCGTGAGGTTTCGCCTTCACGTTCTTTTCGTCGGACTTCTAAATCTTGGGCTGTTTTTCGGGTTTTCAGGCAACTTTTTTCTTTCCCCGACCTGCGAGGAGCTATTTTTTGACTCTGCTTCGTCTTTCGGATTTCTATTCCTGATTGATAGACTTTTTTTTTTGGGAAATTTTTGCCGTTGAGATTTTTTTTTTCCTTATTTTTTCTTTACCAGGATGTAAGAGGTATTGATGTTTTTCTGTCCCCTGTCTCAAATCCTTTTGCTCTGAGAAAGGCTTTGAGTGGTTCTGTAGTTTTTTCATCCGTCCATGTACGAAGACTATTTGTTGCCCCTAGCTTATCGGTTCCCTTTCATTTTTGTGACACAGAGTATCTGGGTCGTTCCCCTTTTCCGTAACAGAGGTGTCTAGGATTTAACTGTTAGACTCGTTTCGCGGGCCTAAATCGACGCCCGTAAAGGAGTTCCTTTCCAAGATGTCCCATCCTGGTGGCCTCCTTTTTCCCTCTTTGGTTTGCTCCCCACTCCCAGGCTTTTCGAATGAAGCTTCCCCCGTTGTGTTAGTATGAAGTTTTCTTCTCTTTGGAGCCTTTCCCCTTGATGCCCCCCTTGTTGCCTTTTTCCCAACTTTTGTTCTCCGCTTTGGTTTATGGGAATGGTAATTGGCTTTGCCCTGGGACTGATATTTTTCCTTCGCTTTCCTTGGTGGTTTTTCTCGAGCTCCCCAGGTCCTACTCATTTACCTACCACTCTGCGCCCCCAAGTTTTTCCCAGTGACCCCACTCGATACAGATATTTTCTCATGGTCTTTTTCTTCACCATCGGTCCTACCTTCATGCTACACCCCTTTTTTTTTCTCCGTTTCTGTGTTGCTCCGCACCAAGGCAAAAATACTCTTCTTTACGACGGAATGGTTTGTATTCCTACCTTTATGTCGGGGCGTTTCCCCGTCTTTTATTCCCCTTCTAAAGGTCTCCAGGGGCCTCGCTCACTTACTTCACCGATCCGGCCTTGCTGACCCAGCCAAAGATATTGTGTCCCCCCAAAACGTGAACTTCCCTTCCTTGGACCCAATGTTCCCCCTCGTCCTGCTTGGGGATTTCACCCTGACTACCCTAGAGCCTTTCCTCAAAAGCAGTTGTTCTCGCCGCACTCCTCATTCCATCAATTTCCTAACTCCATCCAGTTTCAGACTTGCTGCATACCCCCCACGGGTCCAAATCCTTTCACTGCCTTCCTGTTCACAAAAAGCCCCCACCAAAACGATTTCGACCGATCAGCTCGCCCCCCCGTTCATCGAGATTTTTTACCCCCCCCCCACCTCCCTCCTGTCGGACCCTCCTCTTTCCTTTTTCTGGGGCTCCTCAATTGAAGGGTCCGGAAGCCCTCCAGACAGGATAGGTCCTTTCGAACAGCGATGACTTCGACCCCCCCTTCCCCCTCCCGCCCTTTGGCGCTGTCTCTATATCAGGCGCCGGCTTAAACTTTGCGCGGCCCACCCCCCCAATTCGACCTTCCCCGCAGAGAAACCTTTTTTGCGGCAAGCCCCTCCCCTTTAAATCCCTTTTTTAGGATTTCAAGCCCGGCCCCAACGTCTTTGAAAAAAAGTGCCGGATACCCCCGCTCCAGCGCTTCTTTCGCAATTCTTCTGGTTTCCCTTGACTCTTTTTTTCTTCCCCATCGCTCTTTCTAATTCTTGATCCCCGTTGTTTTCCTTCCTGCCCACAGAACCTCTACCTCGGAGACTCGCACACCGCATTTCCCTTTCCCCCCTCTCTTGGCCCTGATTCACCCAAAGGTCTTTTCAAATCCCCTTAAGCCGAGGCCGGTCCTTTTTTTCCAATCCACGATGCTTGGGACACACATCCTCCCTTCTTCTGGCTGCGCTTAAACCCCGATTCAGATCCAGTCGATTACCTCTTCCTTCTTTCTAATTTGCCAGCTTATACCCCTCGATTTTTATCGCTCTGGTCTTCGCTTTTTGATAGCTTTCTCTGTTGCCATGCGCTGCATTCCAAGACTTTTAGCCTTTCATTTCCCGCTTGAGCTCTTCTATCAATAGCCCTACCTCTTCATCCCGGTTTACGGGATTGGTCATTGAACTGACAATGTCCCCCTGGTTTACGTCCCACCCGCGATTTTTCCTTCTGTGCCCACCGGTTAAATGAAGGGATGCCAAACCCTGTTCTTCTTCATTCCTCCCTTTGCTATCATCCATCCTACAATTGTACCCAATTATTATTGTCCTTAATTAAGCCATTGTATTCTTTTCCAGGATTGATATTATGAGTTTGTCCCCCATCTCGAGATGCTATCACCTCCTTTGATGCTGACCTTTGGTTTGAGGTGTACCCTTTTTGACGACTCAAAAAGCACTCCCTCATACTTCCGAACCCACGGTGCTGCTGCACAGTGGCATCACTTCTTCCTAGGCACGTTGCCCTCCCCCTCTTGAACGGTCCTACGTGTTCTCTCCCGGTTGGACCCGATCCGGGGTTTAGTTTCTCTCGTCATTAAAGATAGTCTGACCCCCTCGACGATCTTCTTCATCCCATTTATGGTTCTCAGTTTAGACTTTTGTTCTCTTTGCCTGTGCATGATTTCTCCCGAGTTCACCGAACAAGAATCCGGCCACCTTCACCCTCCGTTTTCTCCTTGCTGTGATCACTAGGATATCTCACCTTTTTTTTTCTTCCCTCCTCGTAAGTGATCGTTCTTTTGACTTTTCTTATATTAACAACCAATTTTAGGTGTTAAAATTTTGGAAGTGTCCCGTACCCCGACCCTTACTTCTCTTCCCTTTGCCGTTTCTTCTGATCCTCAGTTTCTCCCATTCAGTGCACAGTTGACCCGTGTTATACCTCGTGAAACCCATTCTGGGGGTGATTGTCCCCCATAGGGGCTTATGCCTATCAGGCCGTATTCCCCTCAAGATGAAGTGTCATAAGACCATCCCTTCGGAAACGTTTGCGGTCCTTCCTTTCAGCGCCCCAGCTCTCAGCCACTTCTCTCGTATGAAACGGGCGTGGGTGTATTAGGACGCGTTTTCGTAGTGAATCTCCCCTCTTCTTTATCCTCGATTCCTTTCCGAAGTAGCTATGGAAGTGAGCGCACTATGACATCTTCATTGGATATTTGTAACCATTGAATTTATGGTTCTATTATGGATTTTCTTCCGCTCTATTTCCCCGTAGTTTACGATTCAACCTCGAGTGAGCGTTACATCCATTGCTGGGCCTAGTATGGGCTTTTTCTTAATGCAATACTCGTTTCTATCTTTGCCGATCCCTTTTCCTTCTTCTGAGTCATCTTACTTGCCTATGTCCACTATGCCCGTTTGATGGCCCCAGGTCTTGATGTCCCCTTGTTTGCCTGGCCAGTCCATTCCTCCTTCTTAGGTCTAGAATTACCATGGGTCTTTTTCTTCGGTACGAACAATGCTGTGCTTTTTCTGGGCGTCGCGTTTCTCTTGCCCCCCCCCCCTTTTCTCTATGAGCATATTGCGGTTGGGGCTCGATGCACTTCTTGCTTTTTTCTTCCATGGAGCCGACCCACTTCGTCCGTCCTGGTCACTTCCACTCTTTTCCTTTACGTTCTTGGGGAGTCCTTTCCTTTTTTCACGCATCCCGCGTCTTGACAGCTCCGCTTTCTGGCCCAAGCCCTAGAGTTTTTAACTCCTTTTCCTTCGTCGAACGAAGCTTTACCTGTCTGATTTTTATTTTGTTGAGGAGGATCGCCCTCAGCGTGGTTGGCCATCCTCTTTCTAATTCCGGGCTTTGAATGAACTGGAAGTATGTAATTCCTGTACAAGTTGCCTTGCTTCGGCGGCCTTTGAACTCGTGTGCCCGTTATTTTGCTGCCCTTCCCCCTTTGTAGTCGTTGACCGCTTCCTTCCTCTTTTCCTCGGCATCGAGCTTTGCCCCCCCAACGCAGTCTTTCCTGGGCTGGTACCTTCTCAGTGGAATCGATTCTTCCGCGGTGTTGCGCGTATCGCCTCTCCCCGAACTCATTGGCTTCTTTCCTAGATCATTGACTAAATTCAGGTGGCCCCACTCCCCCTTTGGTCCTTTGTACTTCGTTTTCCCTAGTCGGGCAATTACTTTCTGCAAGATTTTTTGACTTGTGTCGCCCCATGTTACTTTTATTACCTGTTTACCTAGCAGTGTAATTGTTTGTGGATGGTCTTTTTTCACTTTGCCCCTTTCGTTTTCCCCCCCTACTTCGTTCCATCACGATCACTTTCCCCTACCGATTTTTGCGAGTCTCTACATGATTTTCCGTCATAGAATCCGGCCTCTTCCAGGGCCCCGGTCCTTCGTTTTTTTTTTCCTCTTTTTTGACCAGGGAAATTCCTTTTTTTTTTTTTAGCCCAACTTCTACCTAGCCGTCTCTCTCCTCCTTTTTTCTCTGAGTGGCTCACTGGAGAGCAGTGGTGTCGGCTCTGGACGTCTTCTATCTTTCTCCTTCCTCAGTGGTTTTTTGTGTCTCTCTCTGCGACGTCTGTCCACGATGCTCGACAGCTTTTTGTTTTACTGTGCTGACGGCTCTGCTGTTCCATTGTATTTTTGCTTCAGCCCCCGGGGTTTTATTGCCTTTCCTTTCTTCGGCCCCCAAACCTTCTGACCGGGCTGTTCCGATTGTTACGTGGACCGGCGATCAGGTCGATTTCCCCGTCCGTTTTTTTTTTTGTCCCTTCTTTTCGTGAATGGACCTGCCTTCGGTGCGGAGTCTTTAACGGAAGTTCTTTGCTGCCCCACCCTCCCATCCAAAAACCCATTAAACCGGTTTTTGAAAGGGACTCGCCTGCTGCGGTCCACCCCCTGTCTCCACCTTCTTGTTAGACTTAATGCAATCTAATGAGCCCGCTTTTTTCGGTTTTGTTTGGGGGGTTGGGGGGGGGGGATGGGGACACTGACCTCTTGGCTGGTAAAACTTTCCACTTTCTTACCGCTTATTTTTAGTTCGATGGTTGGCTGGCGCTTTTTTCATTGCCTGTTTCGGCCCCCTCCTCTTTTTTTAGACAATGATGCCTTCGCCTCGTCCCGAGGCCGGAAATCCCCCCCCGCTGATGGAGTTTCTCCTTTTAGAATGAGAAGGTTCCCGATTTCCGACGACACCTGGGCTCCCCCTTCCCCGCCTCTACTTTTCTGATAGTAAGTAGGCTTTTTCTATTCCGGTCCTTTCAGCCCACTACATAATCCCTTGCTTCCTGAGCGTTGGTGGCCCGGCCCCCCCCCCTTGATCTTCCTGACAAAAGATGACCTAATCTGTCCTTCATTTCTTTCGATGCGATTTCGACGAAGTCCTGCCTGATTTTTTAACCTAGAGTTTTTCATATGTGTTTCCCCTGTTCGCGTCGTGTCTTCGCTTTCTTCGTCGTAAACGCAAGATCATTCTTTCTTTTTCCCCCCCGACGTGGGCCGGCCATGTTTTGTCGTTCCTGTTCGGACGACGCATTTTTTTTCCCTCATCGAGGCAGCAACTCCGGCCATATTTTGCTCCTCGTCTACTCTGATTTCCCGGGAGTACTTCCCAACTACTCCACCCTCGACCCCCATAATCGTCAATATTCTAATATGCCAAGTTACTTCTTCAAAATCGTCTCAATTTTTCCCTGGCTAACACAAGGTTCACATCTGTCTTGTAATTCTCCCTTCCCCCCGAGAATTCGTAGAGACATATTCTTTCGGCTGCCTGGCAGAACCGCCCTCGCCACTCCTTTAGCGATCCCTTCCCTTTCGCAGCCCCATTTCTCGCAGCCATCCAAGGGCTGGCCAGACGTCTTACCTGAGAGGTGCTAGTCAAGTCCCTTCTAAGGCAGAGTGATAACCTACATCGGTGCTTCCTCCCTCCTTCAATTTTGTGTAAGTTCCCTTACTCGATGCGTTCGTTTTGGTTTTTTTTGGGCGTGGGGTAGGGGGGGGTTGGGGGTTGGGGTTGGGGGTGGGGTTGTTTTGGTGTTGGGGGGGGGGGGGGGGGGTTGGGTTTGGGGTGGGTTTGTTTTGGCGTGGGGGGGGGGGTTTTTGGGGGGGGTGGTTTTTGGCTGTGTTGTTTTTGTGGGTTGGGTTGTTTTTTTGGTGTTTTCTCATACGATTTCATCTTGGATAAGGGGACACGTTCAGTCTTCGTTCTTTTTTTCTCATAAGATTGTCTTTTCTTTCACGGCAGCATACTCCCAACTTAACCTTGTCGTACTATTAATGGATGTTTTTTGTAGCTTGGCGACTACTGTCATGTACCGCCAGTACGCCGGGCTGGTTCTTCGATGTCAGAGTGTAGGAAAGGGCATGTCTTTCCTCCCCATCCTCGACCCTGAGGGGTTCTTGATACCCCGGTCGCCATGATACCCCAAAGGTATGGGGGTCGGCTAAGTTACTTATCCGACCCCCGTCTTGGAGACATTCCCAGTTATTTGACGGCACGCGAACTGACTGGAACCCACTTTTTCATTACTAATCACAAGTCCAATTCCATACGTGCGAAGGCCTCCTCCGACGGTTCGTGGCCGAGTATTTCCAGTCCTCCTCCTTTCGTGAAATTCGGTCTCTTCCCTGGATCTAATGCACCTTATCTCTACGACCTTAAATTTTTTGCCCTATAAACTCCCTTTGAGAAGACGCCACTTATCTTTGTCGAGTATTCTTTTTTGCAATATCTCCTCAACCAATTATAGTCCAAGGCCAGTATCTCTGGAGCTGTAGCATAGGAATCGGACGACAGGTGCTGGGTTCATCGACATTTTCGATTTTGAGGAGTTTGATTCTGCCGTGATTCTGAAGGCGTCCCCGCTGTGACTCCAGTTTCCATTACAGGGCCTGCATCACGGAGGGGGATCGCCTCGTCGCTTGGGCGTCCGAAGATCCTAATTCGGTTTTAGCTACCAGCTTCTTGAAGTCCCCTCAAGACGTTCCTCCCCTGTTCGGTGACCTTTATTCCCCGGATACGGAGCTGAAGTTTAACCCGGACACTGAATGATGTTTCTCCCTTCTTTTACGTTTAGTCGGAATCGTTTTTTCCCCAAGTTGTTCAACTGCATCAGTGGTCTTATTCCCCGACCTTTTTGCGGAAATCAAGCCGTGCAATGAAGAGTTTCTGATTTTTGATCATTTGCGAACATAGGTGATTGAAACAATAGCGCTGCTGCCCTACTTCGTCCTTGCAGCGACCCTGATCCAACTCTATTGAACCTTTTCATCGCTCTCTGACAATTGGCGCGGCCAAGGACTTTGACACTAGATTTTATTGAAATCACTTTTGATTTCCTCTTTTTCGCCGTAAGCCATCTGAATGTTGCTTTTTGTCCCCCTCTTCTTTATTGTCAAACTTCTTATTCGGTCATTTTATTCTGTTGGTGCTTTGCCGTAAGCTCCCCCCCCCCCCAGGGCACCTTTTCTTTAGGTGGGACTGATTCCCTTGCTGGCGTCCCTGTCTTTTTAGATCTTCTTTGTTTTCTTGACGGAACCGGGATCTTCGTATCCCCTTTCCCCTCTCTATTCCGAGAATACATTTAAACCAGCATTGATTCCTATTCATTGCCTCTCTTTGTAAGTGCTGCACTTTGTTTCATTTAGTTTGGAGTTCTTCAATCTGCCTCTCTTGGAAGTTTTTGATTCTCTCTATTAAATTTTTTTTTTTTTCTGTCGCCCGTTTTGAGTGTTGTGTTTTGAGCCGTTGGCTCAGGTTCCTCATCGCTTCTCCTGGCTTAGGCCATCTCGCCTCCGGTGCGTTTATTGCGGGATGTTTCGGCCTTTCATAGCTTTTCGAAGACGCTCCCTCCTTTACGGTTGGGATTCTTTCACAGTTGTCTTTTCACTCCCTTTAACGAGGTTGTCGAGCTCTTCTTTTTGTACTGTATTTCCTTTTTCGGATTCTCGTCTCGCGATGAATTTGTTTTGGTTTTTTTTTCCCCCCTTATGCCGTTCAGACTTTTTGGACTTCTGGGTCTTTTTCCTAACCGTCTTTCCTCTTTCTTCTGTTCTTCGGATTTCTGTTCCCTTTTCTCAATCGTGTCTTTAGAAACTGCTTTTGAGCGGCTTCTCTTCGTATTCCTGGATCTCTGTCCCACCTTTTTCATACGGTTTCTCTGCCACTTTATTTCCTTAATTTTTTTGTTTTCCCCCTTTCTTGGCGTTTTAACCAGGCGTAGTGTCCCATGTTGAGTGAGCATACCTTTTTCCTTATTTTGTTTTCCACGGACTCAGCGCTCCCTTTTGTGCCTACCCTCCGCCCATTCCTGTCCCTTTTTCTGACTTTCCTAGTTTCTTTGGCGGTTTCACCACCCATCTTGTCTCATTTTTTTTTTCCCCCCTTGGTGGTAGATGACCTTTATGCGATTTGCAGTTATCACTGATGCGGTCATCTTTTTTTTTTTCCCCTTTTGTGCTGCCGTCGTGGTTAGGGAATTGCCTCTTTTCTTTTGCCCTTTGGAAATTCTCTTTTCCCCCTTTCCTCCACGTTTGTTTTGATCTCGATTTCCCCGTGACCCTCCCACGCTTTATTACTACCAATTGTCGCCCCCCGGTTGCACATTGCCCACGACCGTAATAGGGAGTTTTCCCTTCCCCTTTCACTTCCTCCTCCCAACCACGGGGCTTCTTCTTCTCAGGAAGCGGGTGTTTGACTCCGCCAAACTTCCAATTCTGTCCTGTCCGCCGGTCATGGTTTTTCGGTCCCTATGGTGGGGCGCTCTTTTTCAGGAGACGAGCGGCTCGCTCCCCTAGGGCCCCCCTTTCCCCGCCTTGTCCCTCCCACAGATAATTTCCCCAAAATTGATGTGCGTTGGTAAATCTTTACCCCAACTAGTCTTCCTGCGGCTGGGACGTCTCTTTCCCTCCGACTGCCTACGTACTCCCTCCTCAAAAGCAAGGTTTTCTTCCGCCAATTCCACGGCCCCTCATTTCAATAAAGACAAGTGATTGAAAGGCAGCCCCGACCCCGCTCCTACGTAAAACCATCTTCCCGGCACGAAATGTCAACCCTCCCCCCCCCAATTCCTTCTCTCTGACGAGGCAATTCCGCAATACTCTCCCCTCATACAACGCATTCGTTTCACCGCCCGCTTCCTTTGTTGTTTCTCCCTCTCCTTGTCTTTGAAGAACTCAACTTTCCCCTTCCTTGGCGTCTTCTCACAATCTATTTTTTTTCCGGCGAACATCCCGCCCAGTATCTATGCCTCCGCCGCTCTTCCGCGGTCTTCCGCCCCTTCGACCGGAGCACCCCCAACCCTTCCATCCCCCTCCCTCTGTACCCCCTTAGAGATTTCCAAGACCCAGCACGTTCCAATCTTTCTTTGGATTTCATTTCCCGGCCCACACGTGATGAAAACTTTTTTCCTTTTTTCCCCCAGCTGTCCCCCAATCGGCTGCCCTCCTTTTTGATGGTTTTTCCAATGAATATTCCTTCTTCCCGGTCTGGCTGATTTGTGTAGATCAGACTTTTCAGCCCCCACTAAGAATCGGAAACTCATGCGACATTCCCTAATACCCAACGTAACATCTTCCCTATACTTTCCGGCCCTGGATTCACCCCAAGTTTTTTTAAGCACTTACTATCCCGAAGAGACTGGGTTCGTGGGGGGGGGGTGACCACACCGACTTTTTGCCCACCGCCCTCGTCTATTCTGTTCTCCCGATGCTGATCACAGTCGATTCTCTGCAGCCCAGTATTGCCTTGTTTTCGCGCCTTTATTCTCGAGCCTCTGTTCTTCGATGGTTTTTTCCCTGGCGCGTTTATAGCTTTTTCTCAAAGAAGGTTCCTTATCACTCGCGCTTTGCTAAAAGGACACAGAGAACGCCCATCTTCCCTTTCCACGGCGGTAGACTTAAGGCGAGTAAGTTCCCCCTTCCCCCCCACTGTCTCGGTTTCCGTTCTCGCTTCCTTCGAAACGTAACAGGAAGGTTTGACGTAAGAAAGACTCCACTTTGTCTTTCCCGTCTTGCCAGTCGTCTCCTTTTTTTCATCTTCACTTCGGAACCCGTGTCTCCCCTTCTTTCGTGCCTTCCTTAAGTTAGCATGTCTTTTTCCCGTATTCTTATCTTTTGCCCTCCACATAGACATAGCGCCCACCCTCCTTGTTGCTGTCCCTTGTCGCTGTTGTGTGGTTTTCACGCCTCTTCCCACCCTACACTCCCTAACCGTTTCATCCGCATACACCGGGCGGATGCCAGGCTCCCGGTACCCTTCCCCTCTTACCGTTCTTTCCTCTGAACCGTTTTATTTTCCCTTCCTCGGTGTACGACCTTGTGGTGCGTAGTCGTTTTCTTCTCGTCCCCAGATCCCCCGGCGATCTCTTCTCCCCAGCTGTAAGTTTTTTCTTCCTGTCTGTCGGGGGCTCTTATATTTTGACTCAGTGAGAAACCTCCCACTGATTTTTTTTCTTCACTGCCGTTTTTTTCTATTCGCCTAATTCATACTCGGCCCCCGTCCAACTTTTTTTTCCCCTTTTCCCTTCTTCCCGATTCGAATTAATTTTTGTTGTATCGGTCTATCCCTTGGGTGAAGTGACCCCTTCTTCTGGCCCCCCTCCCTTTCTTTTCTCATTTCCGGTTTTGTTCTGTACTATCTGGGCCCCCAACCATGTCCTTTTTTGACTGTCGGTGGCTTTCCAGCGTGAAATTGTTGGTTTTTTTGACCATAGGAGTGGGTTCTTGGTCAGGTCCCCTGAGTTCTCCCCGCTTCCTTCTTCCCTCCACTTCCCACCCTGACCTTCTTCCCACTCGCCCAATTTTTTAAGATCCCCACGACTTCTTGACGCCCCGGAGGCTTTTCTGTACGCCAGTATGTAATATCCTTCTTCCGGGGAACCCACCCACAAGAAAGCGCTCCTTTCCCTCCTTCTCCCACATTTTTCTTGTATTTTGTTTCCGTTTCTTTCTCCTGGCTTTCGGTCCCCCTCTTAGAGGGCGTCTATGTTATCAGTTTCGTGTCCCGTCGCCGCTTGTCCCTCTCCCCCCGTTCTCAGATCGCTGTTACAGCCCCTTATTTCTTCCGTGCTGGTGCTCTGGTCTTTGACTCCTTCGCTTGAAGCGTTGTCATTGTCTTTCATGCCGTCAGCCGCCCTATCTTCATTATGCCTTTAGGCTAGGCAGGTCTGTCACCTTGTGGTTCTGCCGTGTTCTGGAAATTTCTTTGTCGACAGTCGTCGCCGCCTTTTCGTTCCTTCCCTTCCCCCCGACCCCATTTTCCCTCGTAAGGTGCTTTTTCGCTGTTTAGCCCTACTGGGTCATTTCTTTTCTTAGCTGAGACGCTGCCCCATCATTGCTACGTTTTTTTTCCCTCGATTCAAATTCGGCGCGTCGGGGAACTACCGACTTTGCTATTTGGTCACTCCCCTCGTTGAAATTTTTTGACGCCGACTCCTCGCACCCACCCCTCGTCCTTGACAGCTCCGCCGCTGCTGAACCATCAGATTTTTTTTCTCAAACTTTTTATTCTTTTAGGTATCCTCATCGTTCCTCCCTTTCTTTGGGTGCTATTGGGGAATTCAGTTGACTTCGATCCCCCCAAAGCTTTTTCCTTTTTCATCATCTCCCTCTCCGTTGGAAGGGCATCCCGACCCTTTCCCCTGGACGTTCTTTTCCTGATTTTTGGAAGGGAATTGACTTTTTTCCTTTTTTGAACTCGCCGCAGTCTCGGCCGTCTTCATCCCAATGTTTTAGTCGGACCGTCCTCCTTCGGCATTCGCGACTCTTAACTCAAATTTGACTTTGTTGTCGTCCTCTTCGGCCTTTTTCCTCTCTTCTTCCTGCTGTGTTTCTTTCCCTGCACCTTCCTTCCCTTCCATTCCGCCTTCTTCCTAGGAACTTTCAACCCGTGATGAGACAACCAATCTTTGCTTGTACCTGCGCGTATCATGCTCCTGGGGGTGACCTGTCGCGCCTCGACACAGATTTTTTCCCTTTTTGTTTTTTTTTTTCTCCTGTGCACCTCGTTTGGTTTTCTCTTGTGTGTCTTGGAGGTTGTCCAATTTCCCCCCGTCCCTTAGTTTTTCCACATCAATTCCCTTCCCCCGTTTCGTTCCACTTAATACATTTCCCTCATAGGTCCTCTTCCGCCCTTCGGAAGGTTTTTCCTCCCGAATCCTGCCCAGCCATGAGTACTTTTTGGTTTGTTGCCGACACCCCAGCCCTACCGAAGGAGACAGGGGCCATTCCCGGAGTTTATTAGAACAGAACCTGTTTTATGAATCCTCGACCTCCATCCGTCCGGTTCGACTTGATTGTCGAACCTGGCGAGCAGTTGGGTGTAGTGACTA
>Ga0179593_1287297_pt1 | contig 15223 bp, 18 predicted proteins | sample CZODoug2_1_08_16_FD_185931 | JGI IMG/M metagenome (GOLD analysis project Ga0179593, IMG submission 185931) | Vadose zone soil fungal communities from Angelo Coast Range Reserve, California, USA - CZODoug2_1_08_16fungal (PacBio error correction) | ecosystem: Environmental > Terrestrial > Soil >... | reverse complement strand
TTCTTTTGATCTGAACCATGGTGCCGTGCACCAACAGCGACCTCCCTGACCCCCCTGCCCGAACTTCGTCGAGGAGTGAAGAGTGACCCCCCTGATGCCCCCCTGGCAGCAGGTGAAGCACCCCCCTTGGAAACGCAGTGATACCTGGAACCTGAGTGGACTTTTCTTTGGTCACCTCTTGCAGTTAGTTTTCGTTTTTTTTTCCCTAGATTGCCTTCCCTGACAAGCCGTTCGTACTTCTTCGCCAGGCTTTCCCCCTTAAAGGAATTTTGGATTCGGTCCTGCCGCCACAGGCGCGCTTGCTTTATATGTAGTGTCACAAAGGCGTTCCTAGGTTTTTTTTAACCCCCCAAACGCTTTTTTTTCCTAGTTTCCCCGTACCTGAACGGGTCCGATCATTCGCTCTCTGTAGCGGCATTGTTCCCTCGCGTCGTCGCCCAGGAGTCTCTGAGTTTGGTTCTTTTTTTCACCTATACCTGCCCCTCATCCATCACTTCCCTTTCAAATTGCCGAATTTTTGCCCCCCAACTTCTCCCAACCTTTTTTTTTTCGAGGTCCCCCTTTTCACGCTTCGAGAACCCGGTTTCCCCAATAGTTTACCTATATAACCCTAATCCCACCTCCTATACATTTTTTGGTTTGTTGCCCTCCAGTCTTCCCTCTCCCCCACCTGTTTCCCCCCCTGTGGTCCTTGCTAGTCTCGCACTTCCCATACTAAGGTAAGTTTTTCCCTCCTCCGGTCTTTTTTCTGTTGGTCCCCACCCCCGCCCCCATCCCCCGACTTTTGGTCCCTGGGTCAGCCTTCTTCCTTCTAATCTCGCTCCGCCTGGGATTTTTTCTTCTGATTTTTCGTCTTGAGCCGCACCCGGGCCCCTGCCTTTCTACAGATCAAATCTTTCGTTCTGTGTCGCTACTCACTCCCCCCCCCCTTTTGGGCGAGCCCCATTCTATCTCCCGTTCCCCCGATTCTTTGGTCTGGTTACTTCAACCTCTCCGCCTTCTTTTTGATATTTCGATCGATTTTCGTTGTCTCCACACATACCCTGTTTTCCTGCTCGCACTCGTAACTTCCCCCCCCACTGGTTCCTGGTCGTGGTGCAAGATTGGGAACAGCCCCCTGTTTTGGCCAAGTTACTCTTTGTTCAAAACTTTTATGTGTAGTTTTTCCCCCCCACTCCACGTTCGCTTTCTGGAAATTCGGTTTTGGGGAGTTTTGTTATCTACCTGCCCACGTTAGAAGCGATCTCCTGTGTTGCAACCTCTCACCCCGTTTTGAAATCCCAATTTCCCTCCTCTTGGGTTTCTCTTGCTTTGGCCGTGGACTTAGTCTCCCGTGTTAGGACCTCCCCCCCTCCAGTTCCGTTGCGGATTACCCTGCGTTGGTTTTCCATTTTTTCTTATTTCTTACTGAAAACCTGGTTTTCCTACAATTTTTCCCTTTCTCTTTTTTTTGCCGAGTATTCCCCCCAGCCGTAGCTTATGTTCCTCCGGGCTCTATTTTTTGCAGTTTTGCCGTTTCTCCCCTTTTCAACTGACGAAAGGCCCGTTTGGCCCCGCGTTTCTGCACTTCTTCTTTTTTAGTCATGAGATACCGAGGTGGAGCGCGCTGCGTTCCTCCTTTAGACACCCCCCCCCGTTCGAGGCTAACCACAGGTTTTCGAGTCTCTCCGGTCAGGTGTCCCAAGGAGATTCGAGACCGTTGTTGATCCTTTTCTCCCCCCCCACCCACCCAACTCTCTTTCTCTCACCCTGTGGATTCTAACCACTCGCGCGCACGGGGACAGGATTTCAGACTCACCTTGTCCCTTTCCCCAACCCTTTTTTTTTTTGTCTCCCTGCTTCCTTCAACTCTGTCCTGCCGCGCGTTTTTTTTTTTAACTGTTCGGCGCCTCCGTTGTATTGACACCATCTCCACGGGAAACAACTCCTGTCCTTCCGCACCTTTCTTGTGCCTGGCCCCTGATTGTTTTCATCAAAATCATCCACTCCCCACTCACCGAGCCTCCCTTTTTTTGATCATTCATCACCGGCCCGCGTTACTCTTCGTCTATCCTTGTGCGGTTATTCTCACTTGGGGCTTAAAAGCGTGCTGATGAATTAGGTTTCCCCCCGAGGTCGAATGTCCCTCCAAATTTCGACTTTTCCCCCTCCTGACTTTGGTCTTACTGGTTTGGCGTGATTCCACAATTGGTAAGGAGAACCCCATCACCTTTGCCGGTCCCAGACCTCTTTGTACCGCACTCTTACTGCGAGGATTTTTTTTATTTCACCCTGTTTTTGGGTTCTCTTCATCTCTGGCGTACCTTTTTTTTGTTTGTTTGCAGACTTCCCTGCGGCAGTCAAAAGGAGTCTTGACTTTTTAACCCCCTTTGCTGTGCAGGGCCATCCCCATTCACATACCTATAATTTTCCTTTTTTTCCCCCCAGGGTCCAGCCTTCGGGCGATTTCTGCTTTTGCTTTTTTGCTTTTACAAAAAATTATTCAGCCCCCCGGGTTTATGGGGGCTTTCCGTCAAAAAGGATCCCACAGCCTTCGTGATCTCTTTTTTCCTCTTCCTCTTTCCTGCGGGGTCTGACCTCCGGAAAGCTAATCCCGCTTAGATTGTATTTTTCTCCTCTCTTTTTTCCCTCCCTCAAAGTTTTTTTTTTGTTGAGTACTCTGTTTTGTGTGCGAGTTCGACTGCCTTTTTTTCGCGATTTTGCGTCTTTTTCTTCGGGTGCAGGCTCTTCCCTCAACAAATCGATGCATCATACCCTCTTCGTTTTTTTTTTTGAGCTGAAACTTCTTCCTGCCCCCCCCTTTTGAAATTTTTTCCTAAAAGGTTTCTCGTGCCGTTTGAATTCGTCCGATCCTCCCTTGGCCCCCCCAGACAGTTGAGGTTTTTTATGTCGGTGATGAAGGAGGTTTTTGCGTTTTTTGCTTTTTCTCCTTCTCTTTTGAGTTCCGCTGCAACGTCGACCTTCTTGATGATGAACGTTTTTAGCTTCCTGGTTTGAAAGCCTCTCCTTCCCCCTTCCTCGGCTTTTCCATCGGCGCTCCGTTGTGGCGCCTGGAGGCCCTTTGTTGCGTTCCAACGCAAATTCGTCTTTTCCGTCCCAACTGTCACTCGCCGTGGGTCCTCCTTACATACGAATGCTTGAAGCGCCGGTACACCTTACACGCATCTTTTTGTTTTACTTCGCCGTTTTTGTTTTTTTTGTTCGTTATGCTTCCCTTTGCGCGTCTGTTTCAAATATTCATTTTTTTCTTGAACCCACCCCTACTTTCCCCCGTGCGACACCTAATGGCCGGTGGGCCGAACTCTTTTGTTCCCCTTTCTGATGTTGTCATCCCAAAATCGATGCTCCTCTGCCCCCCCTTTCTTTTTTGGATGGTTTTTTCCTTTCTCCCGTTTTCAGGTTTTATTTTTTCAGCTAGAAGCCCCCTCCCCTCTTTGCTCTTGGGGACTTTTTGCGGTCTCTCCTCTTTTTTCCCCCTTTTTTGGTCCCAAGGGGCTTATCCCTTCGCCCCCACCCTTTTCTCGCGGCATCCCCCCTAGCAGGTTCTTTTTTTTTTCTCGCCTCGCTGGGGGACTTTTGTACCTCGGACCTTGTCGTGCAGCTCTTGTGTCAAGATGATTTTCCTTCGGGTTTTGCTTTCCCTCAGAATATCCCCTCTCTGCTGAAGATTTTTTTTCCGCTAGTTGTTTTTGACCTTTCTTTTCCGACTAGAACGGTCTTGTTCCGCCTTCCCAAGCTTCCCACCCTCACCTCTGCAGGACGGTTCTTCGAGCCCCGGTCGCTTTGGGGTCCCATCCTGCGCGATTTTCCCCCCCCCCCGGCTTTTTTTCGGTGTCCCTTTTTTTTCCCTGAACCCCTTTTCCCGCCGTTTTTTTTTAAGCCCAGCCGTTTTTCCCTGTATTGATGTCGAACCCTCCCTCCCTCCTGCCCCCCCCCCCTCCCCCTTTGCCGGACTTGAGTCCTTGGTTCCCCGATTTGCCCCGCATTTTTCTCTCTTCCTAGGCTGAGTACCGGTCGTGGTTACATGTCTGGGTTCCGCGCTCGCTTGTTTTTTATTTTCTCCTTTTTGCAGATTTATAAATTTTTTCTCGTTTCTTCCCCCCCTTCCCGCCCCTCCCTTCAACGTATGTCTTCTCCCTCCCCCTGCACCAACGTACGTTTTTGGCTTGTTTAACTTTCCCCGCTGTACTTCAAGAGAACTCGATCTCCCCCTCCCCCGTTGTCCCGTTCCGGCCAACCACGCTTGATATGTGTTAGTCTTTGTTTTTCCTTGGGCCCTTCCTGGTTTCGTCTCGGACACCAACACCCCCCATTGTGAGTCCCCCCTTGAGTCCTCTTTCTTGCAGTTACCCTCGCGCTGGACAGGTTTGAGCTTTTGGCTTTTGGGGGTTTTGATTTTTGCATCCCTGAGGCAACGTTTTATCCGTTGTTTATTTCAGTTCTCCCTTTTCTGTCTGTTCCCCTCCCCCAGTTGGTTCGAATCTTGCGGCTCCCAATTGTCTTTTGACCTAGTTTGTGATGAGTAAATATTGAAAAACTCCCCCTGTTCGTTTCAGCCGAAAGTTCCCCCTTGTTTTTTGCTGCCAGCCGGTTTTTTGCCCTTTTTTGTTCCCCTTTAGTTCGAAGGAGGTCTTACTGTCTCCCTTCCTTTGCCCCCTCACCACCCCCCCCCCAATCACTTAGTGCGTAGGTCGCGGTTTTTCGACATTCTTGCCTTTTTGAGGATCTTCCCCCCCGGGTTCACGGTTTTCTTTTCTTTTCTCTTTTGCTCCCCTTTTGTTAGGCTGTTTTTCGCCTTTTGGACTACCCCACTTTTCTCTTTTCCTCCGGGTGCCCTTCGATCCATTAGGTATCTTGTTGAACCCTGTCTTCCTTTCCCGTTGCCCCCCCCTCCCTTTGGCATGAGGAGATCCATGTTTTTCTGAACCGACCACGACCTTAACGGAAAGATGGTACCCCTCAACCCTTTTTCCGCCCTTCTTTGTCCTATTTTCGGTTTTCCCTGTTTAGGTCTTTCAGTTGCATTTTTTCCTCTTTCCTTCTTGAAGAATTTTCCCCCCCCTTTTGGCTTCTCTGGCTTTTCGTTGGCCGTCATCTCCTCTCCTTCCGTTTTTTTTCTTCTTTTTTTTTTTCGGGAGTGGAGATCTTACCACGCAGAACCCCATCGCCCCCACCACTCTGATTACTGAAACGAAACCCTCCGTCCCTCGTGCAGGGTGGACTGTTTCGTGTACCCGCAAATTTGGTGCCCGTCCGTGCCCCCTTAACCACCCCCGCCTCCGTTTTGACCTTTTTTTTTTCCCCGGGGAACGTTTCCCCCTGGCAGTTTTCGCCGTGCGTGTTGTTTTCCATTTGTTGGTTTTCCGCGGCTGCATCCATTTTCCTTGCCCCCTTGGCGTTTCTCTCGCCCCTTTTCCCATGCTACCGGTCATTTTGAAGTTCCCGCCACCTGCCGCCCCTTTTATTCTCTGTCGTTCCCCTTGTTTTTCCCCATCCCCCTGACCAAGCCCCCTTATTCCCCATAGCACTATTTAAAGTTTTTCCCGTTTCTCTTTAATTTTTAAGATAATCTTCCCCCCCTCCAGCTCTTGCGTACTGCTTCGCCTTCCCCGACCCCCGTCCCTTCCCCCCGATTTTTTTTTGTTGTTTTTCGCCCTTGACCCCTGATGCACCTTTGAAGAAAGACCTGCTCCCGTCCCTCCCCCCTTCTTGATTTACACATTGCTTTGGCCACCGCTGCCAACTTTTTTTCGCTGGTCCCGGCGCCGCGAAAAAAGTCGTGTTTCCCCCTATTTCATCCTCACCCCTGTGACTCTCATTTTGGGACCGTTAAGAGGTCGACAATTCCAACCCTCTTTTTTTTTTTTTTTTCCCCCAGCCCTCTCCGGTAAAGCCCTTACCCTACGTAGTTTCGCTCATTTCTTGGGCCTTGGTTCCCCCCCCCCAAATCCCCCCCTTTTACACCCTTCTGCTTTGTTCCGGGTTCTTTTCACTCTTTCTGGTGCCTTTCCCTGATAACTATTATGTTCCTTTTTCCTTTTTTTGTCCTTTGGAGCCTGACCCCATGTCTCTTAAGTGTCAGTTCTTTACCCCTCTTACACTGGGTCCGTTGCTTCTTTGTTCCCTTTTCAACCCTTTTCTGTCACTCCCCCTCCCGGAGATAGTTTCTTTTCGTCCCTTCCTCCACAGTTCGCGTCGACGCGACCTCCCAAACTCCTCCTGTTCCCCTGTCGGCCCCCACCTCAGTCCTTTTTGAATGCGTCTTTTCAACCGTCGATGGAGTCCCGAACCTCCACCGTTTTGCTCGACTTTTCCGGCCAGCTTTAGTCATCTACCGCGGAACCCGTCTCGCCGCTTTTTGCCCCCTCGGTTCACCCACGCCCCAAGGACAATTCCTCCCATTGTTTGGGTATTTTTTCCGAGGTGATGGGCGGACCGTGTTCGCCCCTCCATTTATTTCCCGTGAGTTTGATGATTTCCACTTTTTTGTTTGCGTTTTTTCCCCCTTTTGCGTCCTCCGCCCCCCCTGGTTTCCAGCACTGGTGTTTGGAATTTCTGCGCGTTATTTACCCCCCCCCAAGTGCCCCCGACTTTTCTAGTTTTTCCTTTGCAGGAGAGGGTTTGTTCTAGAGTTGCCTTTTCTGCCCCCATTTCTTTCAAAGAACGTACAACTTTTTTCCCAGATGATTTGGCATTGTCCTCTTCTCTTCTTTGAGATCTCGGAATTCCTGCACCGTGACCCTCTCAGCATCCCTTTATCCCCCAAAAAACCTGGAATATACAACGGTCCCTTATTCCGCTTCCTTCCCAAACCGGGTTTGGTTCTCTTGCGTCATTAAAGTTCATAATGAACATTTTTTGCCCTCTTCCTTTTTTCCATCCCTTCGCTACGCCCCCCCAATTCCCTTCGCATTTTTCGATTTCCCCTTTTGGTGTCGAACCCCCGCTCATGCCCCTAGAACATTTCAGCGCCAACCCGTGCGTTTGATTAGATGATTCCCTTCTTCCCCCCCCTTCTTGCGCGCGTTTTACCCCCTTTTTCCTTCGCCATCGATTTTTGTTATGGTACCCAAACCTCCCCTCACCCTGTTTTCCCCAACTTTCTGGTCCCCTGAGAAATGCCCCCCTGACTTTTTCCCGCGGTTCCTTCTTTGTTTTTCCAGACCAATCAACTTTTTCGCAACGTTCCACCACATCCGCGTGGAGTATTTTTTCACCTCTTTTCGACTTTTTCGGTGGCATTCCATTGTTTTCGTTGTCGTCTTGAGAAGGCTCCTCGGCTTTTTTTTTTCACAACCCTTTTTTTTTACTATGTTTTTCCCCCGTGCGATTTCCCTCTCACCTTTTTGCTCCACGCTTGAGTTTCTTTCCGCTCCACAATGGGATATTCCGGTTTCACTTAATTTTTTGACTTTTATCCACTGATGCCGTCGCTGGGTCGGTTTCCCCCCTGTGCCCGGTTCTGTCCCTTTCACTTTTTGGAGGCTTTGTTAAACTCCTCACGGCTTAGAGTTGTTTGGTAACCCCTTTTTTTGGGTTTGGGGACTTCTCAGGTCCGCTTTTTTCAGAATACACCCCCCCCGACCCCCCTTACAATGAGGTCCCCCGGTGCCCTCCTCGTTCATTTTTTCAGGTTTTAGACCCTTCTTCTCTTTTCTGTTGGTCTTTTCTCCTTTTTCAACATTAAGTCCTTTTCGGCCTTCTTTTCCCGGTTTTTGATATTATTTTTTCTTCGTTACCCCTCCGTACCTTTTTTTTTTTTTTCGAACAAGTTGTGACTTCCCGTTCTCATTTGTCGCAAATCCCTCCTTTTCCCTCTTCAGTGTTTTTTATTTGGGATGATGTTGCCTAGGTTTTTCTGTCTTTGACAGAGACTTTTCGTTTAGCGCCAGGCCTCCTCCCCCCCTGCAATAGTCTGTCCGGAACCGCGTTTGGCTCTTAGTTCCTTTACCGGCTCCCCTCCCCTGCACCTTCTAATCAGGTTTCTGTCAAGGACCCCTTCGTCTCTCGTTGCTTTCAACCTGTTCCTTTTTGAGAGGTATTTCGTTTTCTTCCTAGGAAGCGTTCTTATTAGTCTCCTGCTCGCCCTTTTTAGCTGCCCACCGTCCCCCATCCCCAATAGATGTGAATGCTGAGACCCCCTGGTCCCCCTTTTTTACCCTTTTTTGAAGTACTTTTGTCCCCCTTTTTTTGGTTTCCGCGTTCCTTCTTTGAGCAGGAGTCCATTTTTTTTACCTGCAAAGTGTTTTCTTTTCTTGGTGATCAACAGTTTCGCCATTCTTCCTTGCATAACCAGCCCTGTGTGACTGAAGGCTCTTTTCCCCGTCCCCCCTCCCACGCCTCATGCCCGATTTTTGAGAATTTTCTTTGTCCAAGTCCTTTTTTTTTTTTCCCTCCGGAGTTTTGATTATTTTTGAAACTTCGCTCTTTTTTATTGGTCCAACCCTCCCTGGACCTTTTCCCCCCCCCAATCCTGAGGTTCACCCAGAATTTGTTTTGTATGTTTCTACACCTTTCGATGAGCCCCTGCCCGCGGCCAAGAGAGAGCCTCCTTTTTCCCCCTCTTATCCCCCCCAGGAGTTTTTCTTTCATTTTTAAGAGGTCTCTTTGAGCTTCATTTTCCCATGCGACTTAATCCTCCACTTGAGTGACGATTTTTTGCGTGCCTCTTTTGGAGGTAATTCTTACTTTTGACCGCGTTTTTTTTGATCTGACCTCTCCCTTGGTCTCCGCTATTTTTTCACAAAGGTTCTTTTTTCCTGCATCCCAATCTCGCCCCCTCGACCCCTTTTTCTAGATTCCCCTGATGTCATGAGGCGGGCCGGGGCTTTGGTTCCGTATGTCAAATGGTGTTCGGTTCCAAGGCAACCCCCCCTCCCCTTAGAATGGCCCTTTATGTTGAGCCTCCTGGCCTGGATTTTTCGTTCCCCCAACCCTTTCGTCTTTCCCACACCTTGTCCCGTGTCTGGAAGATTTTTTTTTGACCCCTTTGTTCCTGCCCTTTGAAGCCTGAGGGCTTGTGGGGCTTTATTTTTTTTTTGACCGCACGCACCTCAATAGCCCCCCCTTCTTGTTGGCCCTATTGGTTTTCTTTTCTTTGATCACCCGGGAGAGTCCCTCGTCAGCGATCCCTTTTCGAGTGTCTGCTGTCAGGAGCTAGCAGAAGTTCTGTTTTTTCTTTTCTTCCGTTTGCCAAGTTGGAGGCCCTTCCCTTCCACTTTCCCCCTATGTTGCTTTTTAAGTTCTGCCTTATCTGTGTTCTTTTCCCCCGACCTTACCTCCTTTGTGTTCGGTTGCTCTCTTCTGTTTTTCCCGCCTATTTTCTATCTTCCCCTCTTGCGTTCACACCAGGTCAGTGTCAAAACTTGACTTGGTCGCCAGAAGGTTCCCCACTTTGGCGGGTTTCTTTTTTTTTTTCGCCCCATCCCTCGTCTCCATTTGAGTGGTCCGTCCCCGTTCCTTTTCCCCCTTTCGCTGCACCTTCTTTGTTCTGTTTGTGCGGTTACGTGCCCACAGACAGGGCGAATTTGTGGACCTCTTTTTTTCTTGGTCTGCGGCTGGTGCCTGCCACGTTTTTTTTGTGACCTTGCCTGCAGGGTTTTTTTCAAATGTTTGCTCGGGGGCCCGGGGTCTGAGGTTTGACTATTGGTGGAACAAATCTTTGTTCTTTTCCCTCCCGAACCTTTCTCCCCAAGTGAACCTTTTTTTTTGCGGGATGCCGTTTTTTCTCCTTTTCTTCGAGTCTAGTTCCCTGACTCGATTTCTTACTGGTCGACAACAATTGTCTCCGCTTCTGTAGTTCGTTTGATTTTTCTTCGCTCCTTCTTGTGTTTTTGTTTTGACCTCGTAAGGTTTCGTTTTTCCCTTGTCCTGGGGATTAGTTTTTGTCGGGATGTTCCCCTCTGCCCTTTTGACTCCATTCTCTCCGTTTTTCCCAGTGGGGTGAGTTATCCTTCCGTCTGTAGTTGTTGGACTAAGTCCCTTTGAAGGCTTCGGTCCTGCCATGGCTGTGTTCATGCCTGGTTTCTCCGTCTGACCCCATTGAAATGTCCCCCCGGACAGGTCACATGACTTTTTTTTTTTCGTCAATTTTAATGCACGTTGGTTATTTTTCCCCTGCGGGTTTTCCCTGGTCGGGAAGTGAATGGGTCATTTTTGTTCCCTTCCTTAAGTTCTTTCGTTTGCCATGATCGATGTCGTTCTTTTTTTCTCTGTTTCCTTCATAGATATTTTCTTCATATTCCTCCGTTGTTTTTTTTTTTTTTTTCCGTTTGTCCTAACTATTTAACCAGGGCCTACCAAGCTCCCAACCCCCCCCCCCTTCCTGATATTCCCAGACCCAATGTATCGTGTGAGGACGGAGTCCCCCCCAGTTTTTTGACCCCCCTTTTTTCCCCCCAAGCACATTTGACCCTGGGATCGTCACCTTATTCCTTTTGGGAGGTTACCAATCCAGTTATTTTTTTTTGTGTAATATTCCTCCCTGGCCCTGCCCCAGATTTCTCAAGTCTTCGACCGTGAGTCTACGAATGATCCTCCTCCCCCCCCTTTTGATTACGTTTTTTTTGGCTCGGCAAAATGAGCCTACACACCATCACCTTCCCCCTTTTTTTTTTTCCCTTTATCCATCTAACCTTCCCTCATTTTTTCTCTCTCTGAATCCCCCAGTTTCGCGACAGCTTTGATCGAACTCAAAGTTTACCAGCGTCCTCGACTTTTTTTTTTTCGACCGCGACCCGAGACAGAACCCAAACCCCGCCCCCTGCTTTTCGAACTCCCCTTTTTCTCCAACCCTTTTATTCGGCAACCCACTTCCCCTTGCTTGTCGCGCTCCCCCTCCCCCATAGTTTTTTTCCCTATCCCCCTCCCACCGCAGACCCTGGGTTCTTTTTTCTGTCCCCCCCCCCCCGCCAGCTTATAAAAACCTGGCCCACCCGTGCGGTTCTCCCCCCAGCGCTCCGGCAATTACTACGTGTCCTTCGCCTCGTTGGGAGGTTCCCCACCACATCAACCCCAAAGCTTTTTTCCTTTCTGGGTCGCGCTTTTTTTCCGCTGCTTTTCCCCTGTTCCTTTCCCCCGATGGATTTTTCATCGAGAGTTTTGCCCCCCCTTTTGACTTGTTTTTGCTCTACCTTTATCCAGCCTTTTTGGGTCCGTGCCCCTTTTTCCACTTGCGACTTCCTGATTTTTTTTTGCCTTCACCCCCGCGAGCTTTCTTTTTTTTACGGCTCAGCCAAACAACGGCTCTCTTGTCGGGGTACCCCCCTACTTTTTTTTTTTTACCAGGCCCACAGGTTGAGCCCCGTGTGTTGGCTGTTTGGTCCCCCCGATTTTCTGGATCGTCCCTCCACCCCAGGCTTCTACTACGTGAGCCTCTGACTCATCTACCTGTGACCCCTGTCTCTCCTCTCTTTCCGCAAAGGTTGCCCCCTTCTCCCCCCATGATTTCAAATTCCCCCTTAATTTTGCTTTTTTGTTTTGCGTATGTGTTTCCGAGGTTTTTTTTTTTCTTCTTCCTCGTTCTCCCCTACAAACTCGGGTCCGTGCCCTTTCTACCTGTGCTTTTTTTCCCCCCAGGGTTCTTTATCCCAAAGCACCCCCCGTTTTTCCAGACTTGGGGTCCCCTCCCTGCGCGTATTCAAAGGGTCCCGCCCTTTTCGCTCTGGACCCAGCGAATGTTTTGTAGGTTGTCCATTTTTTTTTTTCTTCGTTCCCCCCCCTTTTCTAACTCGATTTTTTCATTTTGCCGGCCAGTCCTTCTATGAACTTTTTTTCTTCCCTATCTCGGGTTTCATCCTTTTCTGAGTGATTTGATAAGCTTTTATCCCGACTTCCCTTTTTGCTCCCCCCGAGTCAGTTGCAACACTCGTTTCCCCCCCCCCCTTTTGATTCGTCAGGAGTACCCACCCTGCCGCTTGGTCCCCCCTCATTACCTAGTGAGATTTTTCCAACTTCTCTATTTTTCCCCCACATGTCGTTTCTCCCCCCCGCAACTTCGGCTGGCCCAGGTACCACGCTCGGCCCCCCCCCCTCAGACCATCGTAAAAGCTGCACAACTCTTGTGATTGCCTTTTCTACCTTCGTTGCCGCGGCGCGTTCCTCGGGCGCACATTTCGTCAGGGTTTATGTCCACAAGAAACATCCCCATCCCCCCCCGCTGTTTTTTCCCCTAACATGAATTTTTCGCCTTTTTTTCCCCTTATTGTTCGAAAACCCCCATCTCCACCCAGTTTTCCCCACACTTTTTTGCGCCTCTCGGATTCCCTTCCCAGGAGAATTCCACCCCTTCTAATTGGTTTAGATTTTTTGAAGGCTTGAGGCCTTCGCTTCCCAAGTTGGCTTTGACTGAAGGAAATTCTTCGTCCCCTCAAATGTCGAAAACCCCCTTTTGTGCACTTGCCTCGTTGGCGCTCCCCAAACATTTTTTTTTGGCCATGCGCCATCAGGTTTTTCTTTTTCCGATGTGACCTTTGGATTTCGGGAGTAGGACTAACCCCCCCCCCTGGGGGTCCTTTCGGTAACCTTTTTGGGATGGGTTGCAATCTTCAGTTGGTTTTTCGGAAGAAGGTCTCACGATCGGAAGCTCTCGCATCACCCTACCCCCCCCATCCCTCTTTCCCTGGTCTTTTTTTCCCCCCCCCCGGGTGCCCCCGATCCGGTCTTCCTTTTGTTGCTTTCTGAAAACCTTCTTTTTGCCGGTTTCTTGTTTGCTTTGTCAAAGCTTACCCAAGCCTAGCGAGTGGTGTTTCTTATTTCGTTACAGGCGTTTCCGTTACCCCTCATGCAGCCTCAGCTTTCTTCCCTCTGCTCGCACCCACATCTCTCTTTTTTTTTCCCCTCCGTTTGTTTTTTTTTGCTTCCCCGCAAATCTTGTCCGTGACTCGAAGTCGATTTTCTATGTTCAGCCCGTTGCAAGCCGCTTGTACGAAACCCCTTTTTCCCGGTGTTGATTTCGCGTGCTGCTACTTGCCCCGGTTCGTCCCCCCAAGGAAATCCGAAAGGTTTTCCGAGGCCCGCATCTTCGATTCGTTTTTTTTTTTTGGTCCCATTTGCCCAACCGGCCCTGGAGCATGTCTGTCCTGGGGGTGCTCTGATGAGGAGAGCGTCCATCCTGCCTCCCCTCCCCTTTGTTCCCTTTTTTTTTCCTCTCCCCCCCTCCATTTTTCAGCCTTCGAACGAGCCCAGGCCATGTTGCTATCTCGGCTTTTTCATCTTAGAAATTTAGGTTCCGCTCTGCCGTGTCCTTGCCCCTTTTTTTTCATTGGTTTTTTTGAGCCCCCCCTCAACAGGAGGATTTTTCCACCAACCCGCGTGCGATCGCTTTTCCCCTCTATTTCCCTTTTGCAAGTGGGGGCTAAATGGTCCATTTTCACGCACCCCTCCTCCTTTTTTTCTTCCTCAAGAGTTCTATTTTCCCCTATGTTTATGTTGACAACTTTTCTCATTTCTTTTTATGGCCCCCCCCTTTGTCCGGCGACCATCATTCTAGAAAAGAGTGTGTCCTTGGATTTTTCCTTTTTTTTCCCTCCCCACCCGTCTTTTTTTCCCCCTGCCTGTCAACGCGCGGCCCATTCCCGTTCAAGGTCTCGTCGCAAACCCTACACCAGTTTTCCCCGTTTTTGCTGGGTGACTTTTTTCGTCGAGCTGTTTGACAGATTTAGTTCGGGCGATCATCCTTTTGGATCGGGTCGGCGTTGCTCGTCAGATTTTCCCCTTTTCTCGTTCGCTTCCCCAGCGTTCTTTTTGTGGTTAACGCTTTTTTCCTCTGACTTGTAGCAGCTTTTCTTTTTGTGTCGAAATTTTCTTCCCCCCTTCTCGTAAGAGTTTTGTTTTTGCTCCTCTTCCATTTCTTTTTTGATTGAATGCTCTCAGTTGCGCGGGTCCCCGCTTTTGTAGTAGTACGCTTGGTTTTGTTTTTGTTTGTTTGTTTGTTTTGTGGGGGTTTATTTGTTTTTGGCGACTCCCAAGCCCAAAAGAACCTCCGCCGTTTCCCCCGGCGTTTTCCCCCGTAGCACTTTGGGGTTTTAACCCTACCTGTCGCCCCCCTCTTTAAAACAGTTTTTTTCTGGCCTGTGGAGTGCCAGACTCCCAATTTTCATTCCAGGGTTGAGTTTTCCGGACCTCTGATGGATGGTTTCCTGCAACCCACCCCCGTCTACTCTGAACACGCGCTTTTTTTGATGCTTTTGGGCGACTTTTGCCCCACCCTCCCCTTTCGAGAGAGGCTATCCTTTCTCAGGCAGACTTCGAGGTCCGCTTTCCCCCCTCCTTTCTGAGCTTGTTTTTTTCTTTTCTGTCTATATCGGTTGCCCCCTTTGCATCCTCCTTTCCCATCCGGTAGTTTTACTTTACCCGGACACGGTTTTTTTTCCCTTTTCGTAAGGATTTTTCGCTTTTCTTCCCCTCTACCTCGATCTCCGCGTACCCTTTCCTTACACCCGCCCCTTTGCTCTGGTTAGTCTCCTTCCCGTGTGCTTTTTGTTTAGGCTCTCGCAAACAATTCATGTCTCCCGTCGCGCATTACTTGGGTTGACCCCTGCTTGTCCTTCCGAGCGGTATGATTTGTTCTGTTTTGTTTGGCCCCCTCCCAGAACCCCTTAGGTGCAGAAACTTTGCCCCTTCAGTTTTCCCCATTGCAGTCTTTCTGCTGGCCCCTTCCACGGTTTTTTTTTAAATTGCAGTTGCGTCCCACCCCCATTATTCCGTTCTGGTGCTGTCGTGTACTTTTTTGAAACTGATTGTCCCGTAGAGAGCATGTCCCGTTTTTCCTGTTGGCACTTTTTTGATCTTTCTTTGGCTGAAGAGGGTCTTTCTTTCTCGTGTTTTTTCCCCCTCTTGCGTTTTCCCCACACACTCCTTTCTTTTTTTTCGTCCGTTCTATCATTGCGATTTGATGGCCTCTGCTTTCAAACCCCCTTTTTTAAGGGCCGGACCTTCATGTTGCTGGATTGTTTCTTTCTCCTTGCCGGACCATTCAATCCCAGTCGCCGGCTGGGCCTTCCCCGATTTTGTTTCAGAACTGCCCTGTGGACCCCCTTTTTTTGGTTTGAGCCTTTGCCTGCAGCTGCTGTCACGTCACCCGTAACTCCGGCCCAAGCTTTACAAGAAAATTTCCCCGCAAGGGTCTGCCGCGGGTCCTGTTAGTCCATCTGGTCTTTTTTTCCTCTTACAATCGGACGATTTTCGGGTTTCCTTTTTCCTTTTATTGTTTTCCCTTTTGCTC
>Ga0179593_1534582_pt1 | contig 15224 bp, 26 predicted proteins | sample CZODoug2_1_08_16_FD_185931 | JGI IMG/M metagenome (GOLD analysis project Ga0179593, IMG submission 185931) | Vadose zone soil fungal communities from Angelo Coast Range Reserve, California, USA - CZODoug2_1_08_16fungal (PacBio error correction) | ecosystem: Environmental > Terrestrial > Soil >... | reverse complement strand
CTATTGCTAGCACTACGATTCCTTTTTTTTAATTCCGCGATTCTGATCAGGAAGGAAACTTGCCCTCGGCCTTTTGGCCCATTTTTCCTCGCCCTTTTTTTTCTTATTTCCTTTTGAGCTGCGCAGATTGCGCGAATACGTCCTCTCCCCCTTCTTTTTGCTGTCATTGGCAGATCCCGGATTTTACCCCATTCTCCCCCGTCTTTTCTTTTTTTCTTTTTGTCTGTGCAACTTTATGCACGTTCCCTATGGTTACGTCATCGTTCGAAGATCATGTTACGGGTGCCTGTTGGTCAAAAGAACCTTTTCCTCAACCCTCGGCGGACATTGTGCGCACTATGTGCTCAAAAGGTCATTACCCACCCTTTTAAACCTCCCCCCCCCCCATAAAGAGTTCGAAACTAGCCTATTTCTTGAACCGTGTTTCTCCATCGAAAGGAGTATTATCCTTTTTTATCTGCAAATCTTGCACCTGATTTTCCAACTGACTGCTCTTCGTATTTTTTCTGAGGACAGAAGTTCTTATCTACGAATGTTGCTTTCTTCTTTTTTTCTCCTGCTGTTTCTTTACCCTTTGGCTTCACATGCGTCTTTCACTCCCCCCGTTCCCTAGCTGGATTTACTTTTTTTTCTTAGTCGCTCCCCCTAGTCTCTCCGTGCCCGGTCCGTTTTGCGAATATTGCTTTGTATTTTATGGACCTTTCTTTGTATTGAAAAAATTCCTTTTGTTTCTCAGTTCCTTGACCCTTTATCTTTCTTGTTTCCGCTTGAGTGAAGGGCTCCTGTGAACTGCGTTCTCTTCTGCCATTGATACGGAATTCATTTCCACCTACCTGGAGCCCCCGACTCACAAAACAAGTTCTGACCCCCCCCACTTTTTTCTTGCAACGGACTCTCCCCCTTGGTCGCTTGTTGACAATTCAACCCCTTTCATAGGGTCACTCACCTCCCTCCCTTACCTGTCCGATTGGGCTCTACCCGCCGTTTCATCTTTCCTATCGCAAGCGTCCTGTAACTGACAACTACTTCCTTCTTTTAATTTGCCCGTTTTCCGCTCATGCTCTCTCCCTTTTCTTATAGACGCGCTCGCCCGTCTATCCACAGGTTCCCTCCCCCATTTCTTCAATTGCCCCCCAGGAGAGTCCCAATGTCTCACTTCTTTCCTTGTATGTCTATGAACGAATTCTCCCATCCTTTGACCACCTCTTTGCCTTTTCCACTCGAACTTTCCAAGGTCCTCCCTTACTCACCGCCCGGTGGAGACAAATCCTCCTCCTTCCCAATCTTTGTTTGTTTTTTGATCCTTTGATCTCCAGTTGGTTCCATTTAGCTCCTGACGACTTGCCTTGGAACATTTCATCTTTACACACTTTTTTTTTCCCTCCAATCGTACAGGTTCATTTCCTCCCTCCCATACTCAAAGCTTTTCTATTGCCTAAGTTTCCCCCCATAACAGCCCAACTTCCTAGCCCCTTCTTTTCTTCTTTCCTATGTAGAAGGTTCTCAGATCCGCGCCACTTCTTTCCTCTTTCCTATGATGTACATTCGAAGCTTGCTTCCCTGCTACTTAGCATTTTCGGAGGAACTTAGAACCGCTGACTGCGTTGCTCGGGAAGTGACTTTGACCCCGGACTCTTCATCTTCTTTATGGCAGAGTTACCGAGACCAAGGTATTTTTCTGGACCATATTCTAACCAACTCCGGATAGTAGAACATTTCCCCATGGCCCGTTGGCTTATTTTCCCCACTTTGTTGTGGACTTTATTCTTTCTCCTTCCATAGCTGGGACCGGAAGGTTTTTACCCCCCGCCCAACACAATGCTCCAACTTTCCCGCTCCATCCTCGCCTCTCGCCACAAAACCCAACCACCGACTCCTGCCTTTCCTAACATACGACGAAGCTTTTGTTTCACCCCCAACCCTGTCACAACGAGCTCACCACCTCCCAGGATTCATCTCCAACCCCCCGTCCCGTCGTCACCCTGCGATGCTCCGAGCTCAACCAGGGACCCCCCCCTCCGTTCCCTCCAACCTCGCTTTTTTCTTGATTGAACATCAAGACGAAGTGTGAGGTACTTTTCCCTCCCACTCGGGACAAACGCCCCCCACCCCCAGCAGCACTTTTGTCTTTCCCTTTAAAGACGAAAAAATTAATTTTGCGCTCCCTTCCTTGTAGGAAAGTTTGAAGGCCTACGCTTGATACTCTTTGCTTTTTTTTCCACGAAGGTAGAAGACTCCGTCTCTCTGCATCCCCCTCGGGCAAGGAAACCTTCTTAGTTTGTCCCCCCATCCCCCTTTACTTGACTATTGGGCGTTTGGTGGCTGTCTCTCCCCCTTTTCTTATTCTAATAATCAGTGCTACCCAGTTTGCCGCGCTTCCCGGGTTTTTCCCGCTCGATTCCCCCCGCAAAAATAGGAAAAGTATTCCGTCCCCCCCAACTACCTTTCTTTCTCCCCTCATAACATTTTCCCCCGGGTCGATCGTTCTCCCCTTCAAGAACCCTTTAATTAATTTCATTCCAGGAGTCAACCAACCTTTTGCTTCCCTGCTCTCTTTGGACCTATTCGGCCCATAATTCTCCCCCCCGGCCTACTTGAGCGTATTTTTTGATCCAAGCGTCTAACAGTTTTGTCGTCCGCGATACTAAGCTACCTCCTTTTCCTCAATCGATTTAGTGAATAAGCATTTTCTCTTCCCCTCACTTCCCCCCTTGTTATTTCGGCCCCCTCCCTTTCCATCCCTCCCTCCTCTGTGGATCTAACTCTTTCTCCCCCCCATTTCGCGTCGAAAATACCATCCAGTCGGCATTAATTTCCCCCTTTTGGTTCTGGTACAATTTAATTCCAGCCGACCTTCAGCTGCCTTTCCCTTTCGGCGGTCCTCTTTTTGCGTTTTTATGAGAAAAACCACCCCCCTCCTCTTTGTAGGATTTTTGCTCCAAATGGTCCCCCTCCCTCAAGCTTTCCCCCTACGCCCCCTTTTCTGGCGAAAAAGTTCGCTTTTTTTTCTCGAAATCAGTTCTTGAATGGTCCTCTTTGTCATTTTTTTTTTTTTCTTTTTTACCCTCTTCCGATGTCTTGCTGGTAGGGTTCTCTCTGTTCGTCGTCAATACTTCGTACCACAGCGTCCTGTTTCGGGTTTTGAACCGTTTTCTTCCCTACTTCTCCTTCTATTCCGTGAACTAGGCACTACAAGTGCCTTGCTAGCCTGCAGGCACGAATTATTATTAGGAAGGACCTCACCCTTCGCGGGTTCCCTCCTTCCCTACTTTTTTTTATGTGTGTAGATTGAATGATGGTCTCTGCATGTCCCTCTCCCCGCGAAATCACCCTTACGGTTTGTGGCTGGACTCCTCCATAAGAGAGCCTTTTCGTCTTGTCTTTAGAGTCCTTTGCAAAATCATGTTATTCACATCTGCTCTTTTTTTTAAGGTCTCGTAACTATTGAATTTTGTGATTCCCAATCGAAGTTTAGTCAAATTTCCCCCCCCCCTCCTTTTGCCCTGATGGGAAACGTATTCTCTCCACCACCTACCCACCTGGGTACAAAGAAAAACCTTCCTTCGACGTGCTCCCCAATTCTTCCCTTTTTCCCTTTTAAACCTGGGGGGCCCGATACCGCCCTTGCATTGCTCTGCACTTCGTGCGGACAATACTGCTGTTCCCTACAAATGAAAGATTTATGCCTCTTTTCATCTTTCGCTTATTCCATCTTCTCCGTCTCACTTGCTTGGCGCCTCTGTTCAATTAACCTTTTTTTTTGATAGCTTTGAAGGTTCCCACGTCCATCCTTTTGTTCGGTTAACGTTTCTCCCCTGGTCTTCTTTCTCGAAAAGAAGAATAGCTGGCTGTGAATTTTTTCTGATCTGACTCCTCCTGTGATCGACGGATGGCAGTCCCCCCTGGTTGCCAACGCCTTGGAGGATTTTTCCTTGTACTTGCCTCCTTGGTTGGGTTGGGATTTTGCCTATTTTTGTTTTTTCCCCCTCCTTTGATTGAGCGGGTTAAATGGCTGAGCCTTTTCCTTTCTCCTTCCTTCAGGGATAGCGAGGCTTGTTTTTCGTTCTTCCCAGCGAAACCCCAACTTTCATGGCCACCCAACTTGTCCAGCTCGCTTACATCAAGTTTTTTTACTTTGCTGGAACTTCCCCACCCCCCCTGCGGTGACTGGACCGATACAATCCCCCTGCCCCCCCTTTTCAATGGCGGATCCTACCTACTTACCGGCCCAGCGTCTTCAAGCCGTAACTGGGCTTTCCCAACAGGGAATTGGCTGTACCTCCACTCCCTCGTCCATTTAAGACATTGTATAGACTGCGCCCTTCCCTTCCCTTGTAACTCCAATGCTCTTTTCGTCCCCTTTCCAATTGCCCTTTACCCCGCAGTCTCTTCCTTGCTTCTAGGAATCAGGAACTGTTCCCGCTCCTGTCCCACCGATGGTATTTTGCCGGGCCAGTCCTCTTTGTTCTCAAGCCGCACCTCTTTTTCGTACCAATGGAAGTATCTATCTCCCCGTGTGTGTTAGATCTCTCCCGTCACACGGGTGCGACTGTCCGCCTTGCTTTTCCCCTTCCGGCAAGCCTTTTCCCCCCCACCCCGGTTTTCCATGCCCGTACTCCTGTCATCTTCTACAAGGCAATAAAAGCGTTTTTCCTTGGTGCGCCTTTTGTCCAAATTTTTTTTCTTCCTTTTTGACCAGGGTGCGGTCCTGGTTGCCGTTCCGCCCGCTTTCTCTTACAAGAATGTTCCTAATCCCGGTGACTCTGTGCTTAACAAGGCCGGCCCTCTCTAAATTTCGTTCTCTTCAGGCCCCCCATTCTTTGGACAGCGACTCTTGAACTTTTTCTCTTTTGCCGTTTCGCCTGGATTTCTCTTCGCGGATTTTTCTTCTTTTATCGCCATTAGGTCTTTTGCTTCACGGATCCAAAAAATGACTTGCCAGTCTTCTTCTTTTACCTTTGGCCCCCAGTGGGGCGATAACTTGTTGTTTTGTTGTCCTCCGTCCCAACTGCCGAGAGATGGAAAGGAACTTCTTCCAAATCTACCAGGATCCGTTTTCCACACATTTTGCTACACTTCAACGAAGCAAGTCGGACCACCAGACAGAAAAAAACCCCATTTTCCCCTTCGCACCCTATAAGAGCTGTTGGCCCCTGACCACGTCCCTCCCCCCTCTCTAACCGCAAGCTCACCCACCCCCACTTCGTCCCCACGCTCTTTCCCGGCTTTTTCGCAGGAAAGTGGTCCCCATTTGACTTTTTTGGTTTCCCTAACAAAATCACCTCCCGCCTCCCCAGTTTTTGAAGATCCCCCCTGTCTTTCCTTCCAACTTACAATCAACTACTCAGCCCGGCTTGGCGCGAAAAAAGCATGCGTCAGCACATCTTTTCTTGCTTTTTTCCTCTGAATGCAAGTTCTTTGCGCCGGCTTTTCCCTTGCAGAATCGACGGATATCCCGATTTCCCCTCCCCAGGTTCCCCCAACTTCCACCTTTTTTTTTTCCCTTTACATTATTGGGCGGTTGTACCGGGTGTTTCTTTCCGGTCCTACTTGTACTCTTTCCCTCAGAAAGCTATCTTTCAGCCCATTTTTTGGGCGCGCCCCTTGGTTTTTAACGAATTTGAGATTTTGACAGCCCCCTACCTTCACCTTTATTATACTTTCCCCCCTCTTTCACTTTTCCCCTTCCCGAGATGACCCTTGCTTCCATTCTTTTGCATTTTGGGTCTCTACGCTCTCCTCGATAAGTTCTAGGGAATCTCCTTCCTCCACAAACTACCCCCCCCCCCCTTCCTTGTTCAGTCTTCTCTTTTCCTTGCTTTTGCCCATCATTCGCTTCAAACAACCCTTCCACATCTGCCGTTCACCCTCGCTTCAAAGTGATTGTCTCTAGAGTCCTAACCCCCCCATCTTTTTTTCCCCTTAGATGCCCTTTGTTGTGGTTTCAATCTCTCTTTGCTTCACCTAAGGCCTTCTTCTTGAAACCAACCTTCCTATGTGGTATAACATTGGCCTTTATCACTTTTTAGCGATTCCCCCCCTTTTCCCTCCCCCCCCTCCTGAGTGCGTCGGGTTCTAAAGAAGTTTTCCTTGCCTTAGAGCCCCGATGCCCGATGATTCCATTTTGAGTTGTTTTCCGGCTTTGTTGAGGCCCGTTGTGCGCCATGAGCCACAAAACACTCTCTCTCTTTACCGGAATCAGTTTTTGTTTTCGAGTTTTTTGGGGCCACAAAATGGCCCCTACTCCCCAGCCTTTCCCTTCGGGCCCCCCCCTGCCGCCCTATGGCCGACACTCGCATCTTCCTCCCCCCCTCGTCTCTTCCTGTCCTTAAATCCCCGGAGTGCTCCTGTGGTTGATTTCGGGTAGTTTCTCCTCATTGATCTTCTTTCCTTTTTTTTCCTTATAAGGACTTTAGTGGAGGATGGCTTCAACATAAAGATTCATTCCAAATCTCATTGAACCTAGGCTGCCAAGATGTAGGCTAGGATAATGACCTCCTCTCCCTTTTCTCCCGTATGCGAGGTTACCTGCTTTAGTCTCCTTGATTTTCTTTTTTGGCGTTCCCGAAGATGGGAGACCTCGTTCCCTACCGACGACCCCCCCTTCCAGTTTTTTTTTTTTGAATCCTCCGCCTTTCGATGGCGCGTGCATTGGCTATGTCGATTATTCACAGTTCAGATATCGAATTTTCCCTTTGTCGATAGAGAGTGGCATTCTTGCTTTCCCCCCCATCGAAAGTTTTCGCAATCACCGGGGATCCCTTGAGCTTCTCGTCTTCGGCCGAATAGCATATTTTCCTTTTCCGCACAACCTTCCCCCTACCCACCATGTAGTGAGAGCCATAGACTCCCCTTTTCCCATTTTCGTGTCCTAGCAAATCGATTCGTTTTTTTTCCGTCTCATCAGTTGCCTTCGTATTTCTCCCGGTGTTTTTTGTATCTTTCCCATGCACGATGTTTGCTATTTTTTTTTTCCTTCCGTTCGAAGGTAAAGAATTTGATTGCGCTTTTTCTGTTTTTATGGTAAACTTGGAGCTTTTCCCCCCAATGCTTTCTCTCTGTTTCAACGCTTTCAATCGATTGGACGGTAATGAGTGGTAGATCTTTCCAACCTCGATAGACATTGTTCCCCGGTTTTTTGCTCTATGGATTTTTCTTGTTTTTCTTTATGGACTTTCTTTTTTTTTTTTTGACACATCTATACTTTTGAGGGCGAGTTCGCTGTGATTTGATTGTTTTCCCGTCACCTTCGATTTGAGCTGTGTACCTGATTCTTATCCTTTTCTCGGAATTGATAGGTCCCCCCCCCCTTGTTTGACATAGAGAGGCGGGGCCGATTAGCACCCCCTCTGCCCCCAAAACAACTGCCACCCCAAAGTGGCCAGCCCCTCCCTTCCTAACCTTCCCTGTTCTCTCAGCTTTGTATTTCCACCTAATCTGAAGTCTTCCCCCCCCAGCCATGACTCCGGCAAGTTATCTCACGACAGATTTCCTAATTTTCTCTCCCCCTCTGGTCCACCAAAACCCCTTTTTCCCTGTTACAGCGACGCACCTTCCTCATTCCGAGGAACCCTATTTCGGGTCGAAGTCTTCTCTGCCTGTCTAATGCCAACGGCCCGCACCCTTGGACCCTCCAACAGGAGCTGCACCACCTGCTTTTTTCCCCCCCCATGGTAATTGTTGTCCTGCCTTCTTGGCAACCGATTTTTTTTTCCTTAACTTGGCCAATTCCCGTTTTTTTTCCGACCGCGAGTGGAGGAAGACCTCCTCATCCTTTTTGTTTTTTTTACTAGATAGCAGACACCTTTTGTTCAGTGAAGAACTGATCCCTTTTCTGCAGATCCTCCCAATTTTACGCCCATTTTATCTCAATAAAGTTGTGATGCCTTTTGCTCCCCCTTTTTTCCCTTTACCCCAGTTCTCCCGTCCTCTTTTTGACCTTCATTCGCTCTAGACCACTATGTCTCTTTTCCTGCTCCCCATGCAGCCTGAAGAACCTTTTTCCGTATCTGTCTTGCAGTGAGTAAACTTTTTTCCTTTCCGATCGCATCTCTTTGAAAATTGTTTAGTCCTTCTAGCCTTGAATCGTACATTTCTATTGCTTTTATCTCCCTAGAGTCTTCTTTGGTTTTTTCAATGAATTGACAGCCTGCCAACCAGTCCGGTTCTCGTAGTGCTTTTCTGACTTTTTGTCCCTTTACTTTTTTAGTTCTTGAACTCCTCATCGTATGTTCACCCCCCTCCGCTCCCCTCAAATCCAAGAAAAATGCACCTCTTTCCCCGGTTTTTCCCACCCTGCCCCCAATCGCGAACCACCCCTTTTACAAATCGCCCTCCACATCCGAAGAGATTTTTCATTTACCCACTCCCCTCCCGCTCAACCACCGCCCCCACACACCCGGTAAGTAACTTCGCCTCGTCGTCTCCGACCCTTCTTGACCCCTCATCAAATGATTCGTTGCTGTTTGCCCCCCTTTTTTAAAAGAAGTCGCCTTTTCTAGAAGGGTCCCTTCCTACTTTCAAAATAATGTCAGCGCACTTGCCTTATCTTCCAAACCCTGAAGAAGTTTTTTTTCGACCTTCGGAATAGTACCGAACCTCCCCCTCAGCACCCTGCGACAGCAATGCAGACTTATAACTGTTCTTTCCAACAAAAGGTGCAAACCCGTCCCCCCCCCCCTGTCTTAGTAGTGTTCTCTCCACGATCATTGTTTGGTTGACCGGTGTTTGTTTGGATTTGGAAATAATGGATCGCCTAGATCTTCGGTTCAGTCGTTCCGCCTAAAGGTGATTTGCGCCCCGACTTTTACCCATCCAAGCCCTTCACCTCCCATTTTTCACCCACTTCCAGTCCCCCCTTTTCCTTCCCGGCAAACATATTTGCACAAGTTCTCGTTTTCCTACGTTTTAATGAAGGGCCCGCCCCCCTAAGCACAAAAAAGTAAGGTTTCCCTTTATATTTCCTTTTTCTTTACGGGAACCATTCGACTCTCCCCTCGCGTTTAACGGTGCCGCAAACCTAGTTCCCATTATTTTTTCCCCCCTCTATCCTTCTTTTCATGAAGTCGCTCTAGATAGACAGAATCACACTTTTTTTTTTTCAGGTTTGAGCTTGTGCTGAACCCCCTTACTTTATTTCGGCACCTTCCTTCATATACTTCCTCTTGGTATCTAAATGAATTCTCCTGAGAGGCGACCCTCCAGCCTCTCCCCCCGATGTTGTGACCATTGACCCATTCCGAGCCTGATTCTATCTTCCATTTTTCCTGAGTTTTTTTGTTAAAGGATGGTTTTTTTTCCCCCCATTTGTGCCCAAAAACTCTTTTCTCTCCTTTTTTAGAGATTCAATGCGTAAGCCCCCAGCCGCCTCCTTCGCCTCCACCCCTATTTGGCTCCGACAGCATATGGCATATTTTTTCACTTTTCAGAATTCAATGGTAACGTCTGTTCTCCCCCCTTTTTATTTTCAGGTCCGTCGCGCCCCCGCTATAGTTCGCTCCCACATTTTTGAGGATTTTTGGAAAGTGGCCTCCCCTACTGGCCCCTTGAAAGATCTCATTTCCCCCCTCCCCTCCCCGTTTAGCGCTCCATTAATGGCGTTCCCTTCTCCCAAAATTTTTTCCTGCTTTAAGAGGAACTCTGAGCTATTTTAGTGTGGGGAGTGAGGAGTGACTTTGGTCCGCCCCCTCCGGCCAGCCAACCCGACTGCACCCGGACGTTGGGTTTCGATGCTTCTCTTATTAGATGTTGAGTGGGAATTTTAGAGTTTACCCGTTTCCCCCTTCCTTTTTCTTTCCCAGGTTCCTGACCTTTGGCTTCCTGCCGGCGGATACGATGTTCTTTTTAAAACGGAACTTTTGTCCCTCTGCTGATCGCGCCTTTCTTCTTCACTGCGTCTTCCTTTTTTTTGGTCAGCAATTAGGACCGACGGGGCCCCCCAACCCCCCTTTTTTTTTTGTTTTGTCAACAACGCCCCTGTGACCGGTCAAATAGTCCCGCTTTTCCTTTTCACGACACACCGAGATCCGTGCTTTTCCCCCCAGTTTCTCCTTGCCCTAGGTAGAAATACCCTTGCATATGCCTGGATTAGTATTTTTCTCTCACTTTAATTTTTCACTCCCTGCGTCTCTTTGTTCTTTGCCTAGTGAGAGACCTAGAGGTTAACCACCTCTTCCCTCCTTACAAAGATCGGCTTTGCTGTTCTTTCTTTCCGGAGCCCCCTGCTCAATAGTCTGCCGTGAATGTGTTTTTGATTGTTTTGTGACTCTCGGCTTTTCCTCTGTCGGTGTTTCCTTTTGCGGGCGGTTCGCGATGCTTGTTTCCTTTTTTTTACCGCTTCCCGGCAGTTGTTGCGTTTGGGTTTGTAACTGGCTTGCATTGACTTTGCTTTGACGGCGGGCCCTAGCTCCGCCCCCAGCCCCCCACCAAAACCTAAGTATCGGCACCCCCCCCCCCCTTTTCGTACATCTGCCGACGGACGACCTTTTCTCCTCTGGCCTTGAACTACCCGTGATTGGACCTGCACTGCATCCCTTCGATTCAAGGGCCGTATCCCTTTCCATCGATGCGATCGCAGCGGACATTGCTACTGAAACTATCCCCCCGCATTTCTTTACCTGTACCCTCCACGTGGAAAAGCTTAGTCTCCTCCCTTCTCGACGGCCTGACTTTCTACCTTCCAAACCTTTCGATAGTATTGGTTTTTACCCCATTTCAACACGTCTAGCCCCCCCCGCGCACAACGCTATGTCCTTCCGACCTCCTTCCTGGACCTGTCCGATGTCTTTTCAAGTGGTACTTGCCTCAAGTGGTCTTCGGTGGCAGCCGATCGTTTGAAACACTTGTAGTATTTCAGAAGTGTGTGTTTTAGAGTAGATCCCTTCCTCCCCCGCGGTGCGTCGCTTTACGGACGAAGGGCATGTTCACGGAACTCGCTTTTTTGTTTCCCCAATCGGTTTTCCGTCACCTCTTTCACCCATGGGCATCCCCTTCCCCCACCCCAATTTCGTTGCTGCATTTCTTCAATCAATCTCGCATTTTTGCGGTCCTCCCTTCTCCAGGCCGTTATACCACGAATGTCTCTATTCCTTTGATCCAAGTAGAAGGGAAATTTTTCCTTCAGTTTCGCCCCTTTTTCCTTCTTTCCGAGTCGCTGAAAGGGTTTTTTGTTTTTTTATACGAAATGAATGAGTCAGTTCTTTCCGAGTATTTTTATTCTTTCCCCTGCCTATTGGTGGAATTGCCTCCAGCTGAGACCCAAAACTTTTTTTTTTAGGGATTTCGATTCCGTTCTTTTAAGTGGCCCAGCTACCCTTGTTTTGTTAGTTAGGTTCGGCAAACCTTCTCCTTTTTTTCCCCGGATTCTCGAAAGTAAAGAAAAATTTTCCACTTCGTCCCCCCCATCCCCCTTCCCCCCCTCAAGCGCCTCCACAAGCCCCCAATCCACCAACTTTCGAAAACCCCTCCTTTCTTGTGTCACCGACAAATTTTCACTCCCCCCCCTTTTTTCTCCAACCATCAATTGGATCGCCAAAAACGGCCCCTTGTGCGCCTCCTCCCATGAAGAGTCCAAGGTTTCCGACGCCTTTCTTTGCTGCGAACCGTCAACGGCCATCCTCTGTGTCTCCCCTTTCCCGAGGACACGCACAAAAAAATAAGACGCTCAATTTTCAGGCCTTTCCCGGTTCGACAAACTCCTCTTGCGCGCCCTTTTTGATGCTACCGAAACCAGCAACTCCTATTGCAGCAGGACGACTCCCTCCCTCCGTTCCTCTTTTTCCTTTCCCCCTCACCCTTGACAAGGGACAAATTTGCTTCTTCTGTCAATTTTCTTGGTACCCGTTTTTTTTCGGTCCCCACAGCCGCAAGACTTCTCGTGCCTCAGCGGCGCCTGTGCATTTTTTCACCTTTTTGTGCGATGTTAAAGAAAAACGAAATGTCCCGCTGTACCCTTCCCCAATAGTCAGATTTTTTGTCCTTTTTTCCCACTTCCCCTGGACTCTTCAAGCGCTTCATCGAATCCGTTTCCGTGAACTTTTCCAGTTCAAAAAACGCCAGGGGTGAAGGTAGCCCCATTTTTTCGTTTCCTCTTCTGAGCCCATCATTCTCCCCGATCCCTTCCAACTATCATTGCGCGTCAATTAGGGAAGCCCACTACAGTACCAGTGCCCTTAGTCTTTTAACTCATCGCTTATTTTGCGCATCCCCTTTATTCCTTAAGGTTCCAATAGATTTTGCTGCACCTAAGTCTCCCTCCCAACTCCTCCCGCCAAGAACAGGCCTTTTCCCCCAACCCTCCAGAAGGTTCGCGCCCCTACCGTCCAATACATGCGTACCTTGTGTGGAAATTGAATTTCTCCTTTTTAGTATACCGATGCAATATTGTTCCTCATTTTTCTGGCTGGTTTTCCCTTGTCTTCTTTTTTTTAGAAATGAGCCAAAAAATATCTCCCTTTTTGGTTGAGCTTCTTTTTTTTTCACCCTTCTCCCTTTCCCCAATTCAGCCGCAGCCGTCCGAAACCCTTTTCACCCGTGAAATTTTCATATCCTCCCTTCTCGGATTCATTAAATGGTAAAAGGAGGGATACCCCTTGTCTTTTGGCCTGGTTGTCTCTCTCCTTCTTGAAGGTCCCCTATTTTATTCGTTCGTTGCGGATGGCGGCAAGTTCCTAGGTTCTCCCCCTCTTGAACTTTTTGAAATAAAGATGACCTCTTGGCTTTTCTATAAATTCGCCTTCTTCATTTTTCCCGACCCCAATGGTACCTGCGCGGGTACCGGCTATTACGCGCAATGATGATTGGTTTTGTTTTTTGCAGCTCCTCCTTTTGAGACTTCCCCGAAACGGCCACCTTTGTTCCCGTTTTTTTTTTTCATTTTCCCCCGTTAGGAATTAAAGGCCCCTGCTTTTCTTTCCTTTTTTTAGAACCGGGGTGCCAAAGAGGTTATTCAAGGTCAGCTCTCGACTTACTTAACGTCTATTCTTTTCTTTCTTTTTGAGTTTACAAATTCTTTCATTTCCCTCCCCACCGCCTTGCGAGCGGGCCCAATGATGAGGCTTTTACTCCTCGGTCCCTTATCCCTGGGCAACGACATCTGTGACCCGCCCAATCCATTGCTTACTCTTTTCAATTTCCCTTTGCAATTAGGGCTCTCCAATCTTTTTGATCCAGGAGGTATTCCCCTCGACTCATTTTAAATACTTGCTTCGGTAGGCCCCACCTGATGATCGAACTTCGTATTTTTCGCGGCATCATTCCGTTTCCTTTTTCCCCCTTTTTTTCTTAGTTTTTAGTTTGTAATATGACTTTCGACTCACATGATTCGCTTTGACTCAAGAAAATCGACTTTGGCGGTACATGCGTCTGATTTTTTCCCCGGAATCTCTTTGAAGGTTCTTTTTGAGCTATATTGATGTTTTTTTAGTCTCTTCCCCTTCGGTGTAAAAGATATTAGTGTTTCTCTTCATTTTTTTTTTTCCTTGTTTCTAAGAGATTGATGTGAGTTTTTACGGTTTCCCCCTTTAGAATTTCGGAATTGCTGCCGGTTTTCCCCGTTTCTGGTAGAGAGAAACCATCCAGCACACACCCCACCAGTGCTGGGCCCCACCGTAACATCCTGGCTTCCTATCATTAATGGTTGCCACCGGTGCATCCCCCCTACTCGGTCTTCCTCTTAAACGTACCCACAGCGAAGACCTGCTAGTTATCCAGTGCACTTGAACGCACCCCCTTTTCCCCTGCAAACACCCCAACCCCTCCCCCCCCAAGCTCCCCCCCCCACAAAAAAGCCCAACCACCCCCCCCCCCAAACCCCCCCCAAAAATCCCCCCCCCCCTTCCATCCCCACGCTAACCCTACCACCCTCACTCAAGCCAACCCACTCAAAAAACTGCCCCCTTTGGCCAAGGACCTCGAAATTTTCTTCTGTTTTTTCCCACCCGAGGAAAATTAGTTCTTTTTCCTTCTCTTGAGCTTTTTAAGTTTAGACCTCACCCCGTCCACCCAATTGAGCGGTCTTACCACCTGCCCACAGACCAATGAGCAACGCTTTGATGTCCCCTTTATGCCCTTTCCCTTCCGGATGTAAGATGCGTTTCATTGGTGCAAATTCTGCCGCCCGGGGCCAAGGCCCCTTTTTTTGTCGACAAGCTAGCACCGCGGTGTTTCTCCCCCCATTCCCTTTCGTACAGAAGCAGGGTCGTTTTTTTGATTAGAGCTTTTCTGCCACCTCCCCCGTTCGTTCGCTGTCCGAAGATTTCTTTCCCTTTCCCTTTCGGACAGAGTTCACCCCAAGCGTTTTCCGCCTTTTCCCTTCTTTCATCGAACTACATCATCAAAGGTTTTTCGTCCTTTGGTGAGATTAGTTCCAGCTCTAGGCATTTTTTTTCTTTCTTTTTTTTAGTAGAGTGGTTTCCGTTCCCCCTAATTTGCTCTAAGAGCCTTTTGGATGTTCCCGGCCCAGGGACATTTGCGTCGCTTTCAGTTTTTCCACTTTTTTTCAGGCCTTTGACGAGGTCGAATCCGCTTAGTTTTCGGTGCGTTCTCTCGCAATTTATATTTTTCCTTCTCTTCTGTATGTGTAGGTCCCCCGGCCGATTAGTGGGTTTTTGCCCCCCCCATGTCAAAACCATGAAGGTTCTCCCTCCCCCCGAATTCTTTTTACTAGTTGGGTTTGTCCCTCTCCCTGTTTGTTTCCGTGTGTCTCCTTCCCCCCCTCAAGGAGAGATGTCCCCCCGGTTTCGAAGTCAAGTCAGAAAAACTGATCCTCTAACCGCCCCCACAAAACCCAGAGGAGTCCACCGCCCCCAAATCAACCACCCCCCTCCTATTCCTAAACCGAAGAGCTGTGTCACTTCTCAATTTTCCCCCTTTCGCTCAAAAATCAAGATTCCCCTTTGAACCCCCGGAACCGCCCCCCTCTCTTGCTTGTGCGCTCTCCCCCACTTTCCCCCTCCTCCATCTCCCCCAAAGAGTGAGAGTCCCGTTGACAAACACGTCAAAGGTACAAGTTTGTGTCCTCTCCTTAATCCGATAGGACAACTCCCCCCATCCTGAAGGATTGAGCCGTCTTATGGACCCTTTCTACTCCCCCCCAGCGGAATCCATGTCAGTTTTTTTTGCCTAACTTTTTCCCCTTGGGATGGAAGCCGTCTGCCTCACCTGCAGGCAGCCTCCTTCTCTTTTGTTTCTTCTCACCCATGAAAGGAAAATCTTTCTTTCCATCC
>Ga0179593_1659165_pt1 | contig 15225 bp, 16 predicted proteins | sample CZODoug2_1_08_16_FD_185931 | JGI IMG/M metagenome (GOLD analysis project Ga0179593, IMG submission 185931) | Vadose zone soil fungal communities from Angelo Coast Range Reserve, California, USA - CZODoug2_1_08_16fungal (PacBio error correction) | ecosystem: Environmental > Terrestrial > Soil >... | reverse complement strand
GACAAGATTGACTTCTTCCCCGTCCCGTATCTCGACTAGAAGTTTAGGTGAGATAAAGATGACCTTCCTTCGTCTCATATCCATTCCCCCCCGGGATTTCGCTTTTTTGTCCCCGGATAGTGATAGATATATTTGAATCCCCCACCATTTGGAAGGATTTTCCCCTCCCCCCTTCTCATAGAAGTTTTGGTCCACCCCCTTCCCATGTGCCGGATACGTTCAAACTCTCGAAACCTGCTATGACTCGTGTACCTGCTATCGTTTCAGTCTGAATTGCCCCTCGAACATGACCTTCTTACTCCCTTCTTCCGACATGCCGCCGAGACGCTCTCTCCTCTACCTCTTCTCCCCGCCTGTTTCCGAAGATTGGTCCGATCAGGGCCGCGAAGCTTTCTGAAATTTTCCTCCTTTCTTTCTTCTCCCCTTCATCGCGGTCCCATTGTCCTCCTCTCACAGACGGATTCTTCTTTCTTCTCAGTGCGATTATTTTCCTTTCTCGCCGGCAAAACGCTTTAGACCCCCCTCCTCCCCTAGCAATAGTTTTACCTTTTTCTGGTCCCGCGCGCCCCAGTGCTTCCCTTAGAAGACCCAGCTCCGCGCTGGAAAATATTGTTCCCGGCCTCTTCTTTTCCCATCGTTGAAGCCCTGACCATAACCTCTCTCGTCCGAAAAAATAGTGAAACACCTCTCCGCCCGGCGCTAGAGCTTTCCCTCCGTCGAGAGATAGAATGGATGAGAGAGGGCCGCATCTCCCCCCCCTTTCCCATTTTTCTTCTGCCTCGGTTCCCACCCTAGGCTAGCTTCCTCCAAGATCTGCGCCCCCTGCCCTCCCTTGATGGAGGAATGTTTGACTTCCCCCCCCCAGGAGGTTCGAGAAGCGGGCCCAGAACTCTGCACCTTTCATCTTAGGAGTTGACTTCGATTGTAAGGCCCCACCCTCCTCTTTATGTCCCATTTCTCCTTCCCCCTCGGCTGATTCTTAGTGCAAGATGCGACCAAGCGTTTCATCGCGATCCGCGGCGGGTCGAAACCTCCCTTCTTTTTTCCATTGCAAGCAGGAGTGAAGGCGGCAATACGAGCAGTTTCGGAGCCCTTTTCTTCGGACAGCGAGTTAAGGCGGGAAAAGGCTGGGCGCAGCCTTTCTTTTTCCCCGTTTAGACCTTTCCCTTCAACACGACTTTTTTCCTTGCCTCCCCTTTTCGGGCTCCTTCCAGACTCCATCCGGTTCGATAGAGCGGTTTGAGAGAACAAACAGCTCTCGTGTTGCTGCGACACTTCTCCCTTGAGAAGTGCCTTCCTCCCTGACGGTATTCAATGAGCTGCCGCGGGCGTGATGGCAACCCCTCACCAGTGCTGAGGGAAGAAATTCTTCTCCTCCCATCGTTATGTTTTTTTTTTTCTTGAGGGAAATACCTCCCCCCGTTATATTTCACCTCTCCTCCTCTAGACATTTGAGGGATGCGCCGAGGCGGCTTCCTCGTCCCTTCTTCAGACCCCCAGCCCGGAGACGGAAGATGAGCCCACGCCTCGATTATCTATCATTCTTCTTCCGTGACTGCTCCACATTGCTCCATCCGACTTTCAGTTTTCCTCTTCATCGTGTTCCAGCATTCGACCGAAGGGTACTTCCCCCCCAGTTATGTCCGGCGAGGCTTGCGATTAGTTGATTTTTCGAAGCCATCTTCTCTGGGTCCCCCAGCCCCTCTCCCCTCTTCTAGAGAGGAATCCTTCTTTGAATTTTCCTTTTCTCCCCTTTTTCTCCGGGATTTCGCTATCTCCTTGCAAAGCGTTGGGTTCTCTCCATGTGTCTGCGACAGTAATGTATTTTTATGGTCGATATTTTAATGAAATGACTGATCTTTTTCAAGAGCCCCCCATTCGACCCCCTTCGCATGCATCTTCTCCGCTCCTAGGGAAGTCACCGCCAGGTCTAGCACGACCCCACTCTCTCGAGCAGTGTGCTCCTTCCTCCTTTTGGTTGGATTTAACCCAGTCTTCTGTACTAGACCCTTCAGGCGCAAATTCCAATGTTCGTTAGCCCTTTTCTAAGGAAGAAAGCTTCCGACCCTTTGGAGAGTCTCAAGCTCAGTCTCTCCCTGGCTTTTTCCAAATTTGTGGTCTTTTTCAGGCAGAGACGGCGATGTGGATTTTTCTGCCAACCCGGGAATGGCGGACTTTACTACCTGTTGACTTTCCCCTCCCAGCGCGGAGATAGGGCTTCCTTTAATTATTTCGCAGAGAAGAAAAACGGTGAGTGGTTCTCTATCCATTCCCTGGTTGGACGCGTTTTGAATCGGCGGCGCCCTTCAAAAAACAAAAAAACTAATCATATAATAGCCCTTTGCTGCTTTCGCCCCTTCCAGTTCGAGATATCTTCCAACTGTTTTCCGCACGATTGCCTTTGTCGACCCTTAGAAAATTTCCACCCCACTCCTTTTCTCTTTTCCCCCCCTATATCTTTCCCTGCGTCGGACAATCTGAAAGGTCCTCTTTCTTCTCCGAAAGTTCTGGCGGCATTGTCGTTTATCTTTCTTGTAGCTTTCCAGTTCATTCGAAATGGTCTCCCCCGCTTTTTCCCCCCCTCTCGGCACTTGACCAGTTTCCCCCTCGTGTCTAGCGCGAGGTGAACTACTCCGTAGATTGTGGTTAACAAACCTCTGATTTTGCGGAATAAGACCTCCCTGATCACTTTTCTTGCAGTCTCTGCCCACTCCTCTCCGTTAGCCCAGCCCCGCGATCGTTTTCGGTCCCCCTGCCGCGAGCGTCGCCTTAGGGCCCTCAGAGGGAGATAATACTTTGGCATGGTCGGCTCGCCGACTATTCCGCGGTCATGCTTTTTCCACGAGAACCCTTTTTGCTGGCACGTATTTCAAATGTTTCCCCACCGTCTCCGTCTTTACTTTTCCGCCCCTTAGTCTGGTGCGGCAACCACCTCTGGCTTGGTCTCCCTTTGTGTTGCTTAAGTTTTCCCCGAAAAAGCGCTTTCTCCCCCCCTCGGTTCCCTTTTTTATCGAATGGCTTCTCGGCCTCAGGAGACCCAACCTCCCCTCCTTTCTCTTTGCGAATGTGTTTTGCGCATGAAAAACAGGAACTTTTATCTCGCGGCGTCCAGCCTCGAATCAGTCTCTTCATCCGCATTCTCTCGGCTCTACAGGCCGCCAAAGAAATGAGCCTATGTTTAGACTGCTCTCGAATCCTAAGCAGGTTTTCCCTCAGCCATTAGTCTTGCCCCCAACCCTCCCCATTCCCTAGTCAGCAAGAAGGCCTTGATCCCCAGTCCTTCTCTTTCTGGCGGCGGCGCTGTCGTCGGCTCTAAAAGAAGACTCGTTCTCGTTTTTCTTGAAGTTCCCAATTTCCTCTCGAAGAAACATTCGCGGACGAATATCGTCACGATTGCGCTGTTTCGAAGTTCTTGAGTTGGGTGTGTTTGGCGGTGGGAGTTGTGTTTTTTCGGTTCTATTTCCGGACCGGTACCCTGCCCCGCGCCTTTCCCCCTTCCCCCCTCCGTACGGTCGACCCCGTGGTCGGCGGACCCATTTCCGTAGTTCGACTGATTGCACCGAGCTTCTCCACCTATCATGTTCTCTTGGTGCTGAATCATCCTTCCTTTCCTATATTTCCTCCCTATTGGTTTTTTTTTTGCGGAGATTCTCTTGAGATCGTCGAACAAGATCCCATGATTCCTCTAGTTTCTACGCTCCTTTAAAGTTCGACCCTCGGATTTCATTCCGTCCCCTTTTTCGAAAGTAGAGTTGTGCAGCTCCCCGCAAGAGTCTTGAATCGGTGTACCGCCGAAGTGCTCGACGTTTCCCCCCTGCGGTCCCCGAAAAGAGACAATATTTGGATATTCTGGTAGTAGAGCTGCTCCCCTTCTTAACGGCATCCTAACTTCCCCCTCGCGGATGTTTGCATCGCCTCACGTGGCCCCCAAATACGTCCCATCAAGATAGAGCCGATTCACGGATAAAGGCATTGATTGTCCGACGTCTTTTTGGTCTCTTCTCTTAGATTTTCCCTTCCGGCGAGAATGCGGATCATACAAAACCGGTAGTAGACCCCAAAAATGATCTAGGCCCTTTGATTCTTTCTTCGGCAGGACGTTCCGGAGCTCATTGAAAGGAAATTTGATCGATAAGTTAACAAGCCCTCCCCAGTTTAAGTGGTTGTCGGCTCTCCTCCAATCTCTCCCGAGGAGGTGGATGACCCTCCCCGCTGCCATGAGATTCTGATGCTTTCGAGCGATTACCCTTTTCCCAGATGACTCTCCACATTTCGCAACACCCCCATTCTCCCCCCGATATTCGAAAGCAAGCGCTGCGTGAAGTGATTTATGAAACTCGTTCCGGTATTCCGTCCAACGGCGCATATGTTTTCACCGATTTCACTTCCTCAAACCATCCGTGCTCCCCCCTTTTTTTTATCGTAACGATGAGCATGCCCACGTCGGAGGACCGTATTCGAAGGAAAGGCTCTAGCTCGTGTTTTCTCCTCCCCCTCCCTCATTCCACGATATCTCCTTGTAAAGAACAGGCCCGATCGTTGTTCTTTTCTCTCATCCTTTCGATCCTCTTCCCGTTGCTTCCCCTTTCCCGTTGATCAATCGGGATTCTTCTTGCCAAACGACCTATTCCTCCGCCTCCCCCCCCCCAATTTTGGTGGCCTTAGTTTTCACCCTCGCTTACAAACCCCTCTTGTGCGCAGATGGCATTTTTCTTCCCAATACTATTTTAGAACCCCTTTATGACCCCTTTCCTCCAAGGCTCCGAGACGCTTTCGCTCATCGACGGAGGTACCTCTCTTTGCCGAAAGATGGTGACGCTCCCTTACAATCGAAGGAATTTATTGAAAGTTCCTTCAGTAGCCTAAGTAAGATCGGGTCTTTTTTCTCCTCGCTCTACAGAAGCTTCCTTCCTGATATTCAGGCCCCCTTGTGCGATGATCATTCCGTTTAACCTTCCAGTTCCCTTCCCAGCACCAATTACTGTCTTTTTCCCCCCCCCCATCGTCACCGTGAGTCGTCGGCCTCAGTTTGCTCAATTAAGACACGAACTCGAGTTCCACTATAGCTAGGAGCTATTCTTACCGCCCACCATGCCCTGTTTCGCCTGACGCGCGCGCCCCGAAAAACAGGCAAACAACGGTTTCTCCGCGCTCTAAGAGCCGCGTCCTGTGAAGATAGTATGGGCGAGTAGGTCCCTTCTCCCTCCCCAGACCCATTGCGTTAGCTGTGCGTCGATGCCATAACGATCGCAGATGACCCACTCGAGCTCTAAGTGACGATTTTTGAGACTCATACCGGAACGTCTTCTCGACCTCTTCGGGACCCTCCGCTTGTCGCAGGAATGGCGTGTGTTGAGCAGTTTTGCTCTCCTAAGAGAATGTCCCTTAATGAAACCCCTCCAACTAGGCGGACGATAGCCAGGCTCCTCCCGAGCCCACTCTTTCAGAGAGTTCTCGACCTGCCCTGAGCCATTGATGAAACTGATGATCGTTCCCTCTTCCTTCCATTGGGGATCGAGCAGCGTCCTCTTTTTTAGTTTTTTTTTTTCCCCCCCTCAGTTCGCACCCCTCGGCCGGCAGTTGCTTGCGCCTTTCTGAACCGGTCGAACCGCTGTTCCCCCTCTTCCCCCTCCCTTCTTCTGGTTGAGAAAGTTAACTTCCCCCTCGGCTTCGACTACCCGTTTTTCGTTTGCTCTGGGCCCAACAAAGCGGCTCGCTTTTCCCCCTGGGGGGGGGGGGTGCCCAATCCCCTTTCTTTTTTACGGCCGCGCGCGGCGCCTGTCGCTGCCCTCGTCGAAGCCCCAACGTGATTATTGCCTACGCCGACATTTTTCCTCCTCCTTACGTTTTTTTTTCGATCTTGTCCCTAGCTCCTCCTTCTGTTTTTTGCCGCCCGGCAGGATTGCTTCTTCTCTCATCTTTCAGTCCTCGGCCGTCGGAAGATTTCTTCCAGTCTCTTTTTGTTCAGACATGCGCGGACCTTCTCTCCCTGGAATCATTTCGGTAATCCCCCATTGCCCAAGCCCGGAATAGCGTCCTATTCCGTCTTTCCCCTTCCTTTTTCCCCTACTTTCCTCGAAGATCGCGCCCCTCTTTCTGTTTTTACTTCGATTTGCCGAAGCCCAGCTCGCGACCTCTCTCCCCCCGACAACGGCGGCTCTGACTTCTGTGTTTCCTTTTCTGCCGGTGTTTCCGGATTCTCAGATCGCGATGAAAAGCGTTGAGAAGCTTAGAGACTTTTCCGTTTGGATTTGTTTGGTCGAGCCATTGAAATATTCTTCCTTGTTCCCTTAAACCTAGTAACTCTCTGCCCCTTCCTGCAAGCTGTCCGCGTCTGCCGCGATCTCTAATGTCCCCCGGTCCGAGCAAGACATTCGATTTTTTTGCGCAGGAGAATCGTCTTGTCTTTTCAATCTCTCTTCTAATAGAAGGACTCAAATTTTTCCCCCCATGTCGCGTTCGAGTGCACGGCGCAGTCCTTACCGCCCGGCGCGATTTGCCTTTGATTTTCTTGACCCAGTGTGAATATTTTTTTCGGACTCGATTCCCTCTTTTTTTCTTCCCCTCCATTCGGAAGCCCGACCTGCATGCCCCCCTCTTTTCCCTTCTCTCGATCGTGTTTCTTGAGCCCGAAGCGCCGGTGCGCGATTGGGTCTCGAGCAGGCTTTTTTTTTGCGCTCTTTTTTTTTTCCTTTAACGGAATCGACAGCTCACTGCGACCCCGTTCTCCTCTCTGATGAGTTTTTCTGAGTTTTTCCCTGTCCCCCTTTCCCCGACTTCCGGAGGTGTTCGAATGAAAGAGTAGGGTTTTCCCTTCTTCTCCTGTCGGAGATCTTCATGACTGATTCTTTTTTTCGAATTCTAGCTGTCGAGTAGCGACCGAGGTCCTTGGTCTCCGACGTCGCTTTGACGTTCCTGCTTTCGCATTTCCCCCCCCTCCAATAGCTGGCCCCCCAATTTCCCCGCTTATCTTTAAATTTTTGCCCCGCTGGAACACTGATCCGGAACCCGTTAGTGTTCCTCTCGGCGTTTTTCAATGTTGTTTTTTTCCCCCCCCCATCCTAGCCCGCCGAAATCACGTTCTGGGGTGACTAGAAGCTGACCCGACTTTCAGCCCGCATCCGACGGTTCTTTGCCACTGCTTTTCTCCGTCTCCTTCGCGCCATTCTCCTACACGCCGTTCCCTCAAGCCTGCCTGCCTCCTTCCTTCTCTCGCCCTCAGTAAGCGTTTAGATCGCCCCCCGTTCTCTGTGCAAATCATACGTTTAGGCGTCTCTGGATTCCGTTGGACGGCGCCCGTACCTGAACTTTTAGGAAATCCCTCTTTCACAAAAAGTTTTTTTGCGCTTTCTTACTGGTGGTTTTCCTTCTCTTTGGACCCTGAGCATTTGCTTTTTTCTGCTCCATGGTCCGGCGTCTGTTCTCTCGACGCAGACTGCCGCGTTCGAGATTGAGCTCTGTCTTTGTCCCCAAAGCGTCCCCCCGTAATGGCCTCCTCTTGCGGGTAAAGGGATCTCGATATTTCTTCAATTCCTCTCAGGGAACGCCTGCGCGTCTTCTTCTCCGGAGCCCCAAGCATACGAGCCTTTTTTGGCGAAGCCCGTACCCCTGCTTTCCCTTTTCTAGCAGAAGTGTGAATAGACAAGCAGATCCCCTTTCTTTTTACCGGATCGCGCCAACAGCCAGGCTGATCCCGCCTCCGCTTTCTCTATCTTGTGCGTTCTTTTTTGCGAGGAGAGGCAATTTCTTTTTAGTTTCCGGTTATGTTTCAGTTTAATCTTTCTCCTAGCGATCCCCCCCCCCGCGTTACGAGATTCTCTTCCTTCTGGTCCTCAGGAAACAGACAGTCTTAGCCTTTTTTAACCGAGAGCCTAGATGCGCGTTTTTTCCCGACGGGCGGTCCAACTGTGTACGCCCCCCTGCGAATGGTAGACTGTACGGCCTACCATAGTAGGTTTTTAACTAGTGACCCAGATCTCTTCATCCCCCCCATAATTCACCGTGGTTGTTGTTCTCTATATGTTTTTCCCCGTTCCTGGCCCCCAAGAGCCGCCGCCCCCTGTATAAGAGCGATGGACAATCCTAACAATTTTTATAGCGCATTCTTGTGGTCCTTTTTCCCACAGGTAAGGAGGTTAGTTTTTTTTCCCCACCGCAGCGGTTTTCCCCTACGGTTTTGTATTTTTTCTGTGCTTAAGCAGCACCGTGTTCTCTCCCCTGACATCGGTTTACTTGTCCTTCTTTGCGGGGGGCCGTCGCTCAGAGGAGATTAAACCCCGTGAAAAGGTACTCGCACGGCATCCCCTTAACAGGTTTGCATAGCCCCCCGGAGTTCCCCCTCCAATAAAGATTAGCCCCAACGATCCCCCCCTGGGATCACCGGCGGTTGGATTTTCCGGTTTTTTTTTTATTTTTCTTCTGCGCTTAAGGAGGAGCTCTGAATGAGCCCAGAGAACTCCTTTTCTTCCCCCCCCCCTGCTCGGGTGTCAACGAGGAGCAGGAGAGATAGTTATCTTCGTACTTTTTTGCGCATGAGGTCCCTAGATACGCCTCGTCCTTCTCTCTTAACTTAAGTTTTGTGCTTGCGTTTCCCTTTCCCCCCTAGACTGGACGGGGATAGCAGTCTCGCGGTCCCTATCGAGATGGAGATCGACGCTGGAAGAATGCCTCTCTTGATTCGCCCCCCGCCGCAACACCAAGTCCGGTTCCCCTGAGTACTTTGCTCTCTTTTTGGAGCCCTTTTTTTTCCTCACAAGTAAGTGTGATCTTACACCTTTCCCTTCCGGTTTAAATTCGTTGGCCGGCCGTCACGAACAGATTTTGACCCCCCACAAGTTTGCAGCGGTTACACGTGGCTTCCCCCCCCTTTCACTCGTGAGGATTTTTCAGCCCGATGCCGGATTTTTTCCTTCATCGCCGCGTTGTTCAGACATGCCCGCATTAGAACCCTCTGCCGCCGTTCCAAGACACGGATATCGTTTTTTTTCTTTTCTTCCTAGTATCGTGATCGCTTTCGACGAGTTTTTTCTTCCAGTTAGGCGGAGTGGTTTCCCAGCACGACCTGCTTTTAATTCCGCCTCTCACAATAACCCCCGGTGCCTCCTCCTTCTAAACCGAGGTGCGCGAGAAGTGTCCTTGGGCAGCAGGTTCCCCCACCCAGCATATAGTATTTTTTGCTCCCCCCCCTGACGAGGCCCACGCGGATCTCCTTTCGGTCCCTCTTCGCTTACCTTCTTTTTTTTTTTTTCTCCCCTGCTCCTCTCTTTGGTCCGACGCAGGCAGCGCGCACTTTTTCTGAAAGGTTCCTACTTTATTTTTTTTCCCCCCCCCCTCCCGGCAGATCGAGGGCCCCCCCAACTGGTGGCCATCCCGAAGCGCTTTCCGGAACGTTGCTTTTTTTTCCTTCTTCCGCCGCGTTACTCGAAACGTTTCGCCAAATTTCTTTCCCTTTCGTCCCCATCATCACCTTGGTCGTCTTTTTCCTTAAATTAAACAAGCAAGCTCCTTTTTTTCTTTAAATTTTGTCCCGCGGCGCAAGTCTTCCGCCATGCCGGTCTTTGAAACGAAAGGTCCCATTTTTCCTTGAATAGGAAACCCCCCACCGGGGGTCGTGAACCTTTGCCGCTATTGCCCTTATGCGCCTTTTTTTTCCTTTCCCCCCCCCCCCTCTATAATGGCGCTCCAGCGGCACACATTTAAATGTACCTTTTTTTTGAGCATGCAGTCCCAGGCCTCCTATCTCCTGCCCTCAGCCAATCCGTCGTCTTCTCTGTCCCTTCCCCCGTGCGCGAAGAGGGACGTTTCCTTTGATCGGCTGGAAACCCCCCCCTCCTTTTCCAGAGAAGGAGGAAAGATGATGTCTCATCTAGTAGGAGTGTCCCTTTATTTTGACGCTCGGTCAGCCGCTGCTCTGTCCCTGGAAAATCTAGCCCCCCCCCCACGGTTGACTGTCTCTCCCCTTTCGATTCCCCCCGACACACCGTGGTTTAACCTTTTTTCAAACCGGCGGCACAGACCCCAACCTTTTATGAAGTCCAGATATAGAATCCGGTGACTGCGTGCTTTCCCGGTGAGAAGCTCGTCGGCTAGTTTTTCTTCTAGCCAATCTCCCTTTCCCTATTTGTGAAAAAGACCTTCGCGATTCTCCCCTGCCGCGGTATCAATGTGCTTTCCCCCCGAGGCCGTCACGGCGCTATTCTATGGGACCCTTGTGCGCGCATAATAGGGTCTCATATCGTTTTTCCTGCAGGGGTCACCCCTTTTCTTCCCGTGCTGGAAATGGCCGCGTGCCGGCGCGCTCGGCGAAGACCAATGTACTCCTCGCCGATTGAAGACAATCATTGCTTTTGCACGAAAATCTTCTTTTTCTTTGAGAGAGATTTGTCGGCGAGCATCAGCACTTTTTGCCCAATCTCCCGCCGTTTAAGAGCCTTGTATTTTTTTCTGATCGTGAATTCAATTAGTTTTTGGTAGTGTATTTTCTCCCCTTCTAGATATTGTTGATCCCAAAGATTCCTTCCTTCGATGAGTCCCCTCGGTGGGCCTGCAGGCCTAACTTCTCAAGCAGGCGTCTCGATTAACCTGGAGGGTTCCCTTGAAATTCCCGTTTAAGTCTTCCCCTTTCCCACCGTACGTACGGGCTTTGATTACTCCGAAAAGCTTTTACGCGCTCTCTTCTCGGGCGGATGATTCTTGAGTTGAATCCTGGTGAAGTTCTTTTTTCCGAGATGCGATGAAATCGTTCGCCACTTTCGATTCCCAGGACCTAGTGCGGTGGGTAGTCTTGGCCATGTTTTCTTGAATTTTTTGTCCTTTTTTCTGACGTACGGTCCCCGCCCCCCTTCCTCTGCACTTTCCCCCCGTATGAGGCACGTCGGCGAGAACGCCTGTTAGCAAGGAACAGCCTGCTTCGCGCTTTTTCTTTTCATTCTCCCGCCGGGGTTTTGTCCTCTAGATCGGAGGTAATCCCTTTCCCGTTTTCACTTCAAGGTTGTTTCGGTGGCCCTGCTTCAGCCAGTAGCCCGTCGTCTCTTTTTTTGCAAGCTCCTTGCCGTCAGAGCTTGCCGGCTTGACTTTTGAATCTTTGACGGCCCGATGGAGATGTTTTGCAAACTGTCGGAATTTTAATACAGAGCCTTTCCCCCGGTTCAATCTTTCCGATGTGTTTTTCCCCTCCCTGCGCGCTTACGACGACACGTTGAGCGTTTTGGGTCCCTCAGCAGGCGAGTTGGAATTCTTTTTTCTTTTCCGGCGGCTTAAAGGCAATCGAATCTGCACTCTCCTCTTTACGATTCTCCCTCTGTCCTTCTTCTCTTTTTTCGCTGATCTCAAACATGGCCCCGCTTTCTTGCGGAGTTCGCCCCCCATTTTTTTAACCTTTCAGAACAGGATCATTTTCTCGTGCGGACCTTATGAAAGTCTGCTTCTTTCGGGATCGAAAGCGTTCGCGAGCGTTATTGCCGACGGTCATGCTTAGCCTTCTCAATAGAGGTATGGGGGCGCACCGAATAGTTTTCTCCAGATTCATAGAGAAACCCTCATGGTCTTCCTTTTTCTCTTTAGGTTTCAACGATCCGTCACCGCGTTTTTCACACAATAGATTTTTGATGTTTTTCCCCCCCCTTTTTCCGTGCTTTCCACTCACTAGTCCGCCGTGTTTAATAAAATTCTTAGGCATCCCTTTCTTTTCCTCGTCACGATACACGTTCACATCCCCCTATTCAGTGTAGGGACAGTTCTTTTCCTTCGACTTTTTCGAGGGAAATGTTGAACCCTTCCAGAATTAAGGAAGCTGATCTCCTTTCTCTGCTGACCGGTCCACGATACGCCACCCCACCGAGCCCCCCCCACCAAACACACGCCCTCCACCGCGCCAGTAAGATCTCCACACCTCCTTTCTTCCTGCGGAACTTGCAGCACACACGGCGCCCTTTTCAGACGCCGTTAGTGTCGCGCCACTGCACTCCCGTATGGTATTCCACCCCTTTTTTTCACACCACTCTTGCTGTTCGATATCGGCGGTGATGGTTGGTGCCGGCGGAAGGTGGGACCCTTCTTGCCCTTTTTCTTCCCCCCCTAGTTATAAGACAAAAAATTTCGCCCCTCCTTTTACCCCGAGACCTCGTAGAGGAGCGGGATCACCCAGCTCGATACGCGATGAGAGTGACGTAAAGAAAAAGGAATGTCTCTGCCTATCCCTCCCCCTTCTATAATCGACCTTTCCTTCCCATGCAGATATGGAACCCTCCCAGAGTAGATTATCCCTTCGAAATAAAACTTTTCTCCTTTATGTTGCTATAGAGTTTGTAGGCCCTTGGATCATTGTTTTTCCCCTCGTGACCGCACTGTACCTCCCCCCCCCCCCCCCCCCCCCCTCCCCCACCCCCCCTTTCCCCCCCCCACCCCCCACACCCCCCCCAAACCCCCACCCACCCCCCCCCCCCCATCCCCCAGCCCCCCGCCCCCCTGCCCCCCCCCCCCTCCTTCCCCCCCCCCCCCCCACACAAACCCACTCCCCCCCCCACCCCCCGCCCCCCAACCACAGTCCCTTGATTCCAGAAGTTGATGTCTTCTCGATATTTTTTCTTCAGGGAGTTTTATTTAGTGCACCCATCATCGTTCTTTTTTTTCCCCGCCGGTCACAGATTTTTTTATCCCCGACTCACCCCCTCGCGTCCCTGATACTCCACTTGGCGCTTGTCGAGGACCCGAAGTTAGGTCGTTCTTTAGTCTAAACGAGTTTCAGCGAGGTTTTGTTCCCTCTCTCCTTGACCCCCCGTGCCCCATACATGCGCGCGAGGTAGCCTGATTTCCAGCTTTCCAGTGGCTATACATGCGTTTTTTTTGAAGATAGACACACACTTCTTCCTCCTCTTTGAGAGATTGAGGAGATCTTTCTTAGACACCCAAAGAAGTCCTCCTCTCGTCTATTTTTTCCTTACGCAGATCATCATTCTACCCACTTCGTTCCTTGCGCGTAAACGTTTTCCTTTTTCCAGTCGCTTGATGTGCAGGTCCACGCAGCGACTGCGCGCTTTTCCTTGCACCACTGTGCCTTTAGAAAGCAGAACAAATTCGTTCCTCGACAAGCGCCAGGTGACGGAGAATTCTTCCCGATCGGGGGATCGCTTCTTGAAACGTTTTGAACCTGGATATCGCTCCCCACTATAAGGACGTTTTGCATAGCTTTCGGCGACTTCGAAGATAGAGCCGATCGACCTTTCTTCATGCCTGGCTGGTGTGGCTCAGCCTTTTTCTTTTTGTGGAGCTCCCCACTTTCCTCTCCTTTTGCGAATGTTTCGGATCCCGCCTCCGGCAAAACATGGATCTTCTTTTCCCCCCAAGATGCTATTGACGTTTTGAGAGAATGAATGAGTTCCATTCTTTTTTCCCTTTCCCTTTAAAGGCGATCGAGATAGCTTCCGCCTTCTCACAGTTCAGTGGTTATCTGCACCTTCGTTCTTCTCTAGAGGAGGAGGTGGATACGTTTCCCCTTCTCCCCCTGCAAGAGATTAGATGTGGTATTTCCTCTTTCTCGGATCCCGCAGGTTCCCAGATCTCGGGCCCGCCGCCCAAACCAAACAATCCAGCTCCTTCCCTAAATCGTTTGAGGGTCTTCTTTAAAACAACTCTTTTGTTGGGGGGGGTTGGGGGTTTTCAACGGCACGCAGTTGACCCTTTTGACTCCAGACCCGATTCCTTAAACACTTGTGGCACCTTCGTACCGCTGACCCCCGTCGGAATCGGCGCATTCGACGAGACGTTTTTATTTGTTACCTCCCCCGCGCAGTGTTCGGTTCCTTAGCGTCGAGAAGATCCAACTTTTTCAACGGCGATTTTCTCGGGCTTCTACCGGATCGTGAATGCCCCCTCTTCTTTCGCAGCCTTCTAAATTTTCTTAGGGCTGGGCCTTGCAGAAACGCCCCGGCTTTTTTCGTCGCCTATTTTTCCCCCACTCCCCCCCCCCCCGGTGCCGCTCACTCTGCTCTACAAAGCGGTGTTCCGAGAAGAGTGGCATATTCCCGGTTTGTTGATCTCTTTTTCTTCCCCATCAGATTTTTTCCGGTTTGCACCTCGACGCGCTCAGCCACACGGCCGCCGACCCGCACCTCCTTATATAGAAGAGTTCTTTCCCAGAAAGCGCTCGAAGATGAGTTCTCCGTTTTCGTCTCTCCTACAATTCGAAGTCCTCGCCCTTTTTCCCCCTGCTTTCATCGAAACCGGACAGCTTTACTGGTGAAGACTTACAGTTATCTCCGGACTTCCCCGATTCCTGACCTTCGCAGTATTTCCGATAGAGTCTCTTTCCCCCCCATTGCAAAACGTCCGTCGCCGGGCTCTCTCACCAACTCCCGTACTGGCGTCGGCCGCTCGAGGGGCTTCCGTATCCCTTGAGCGACCTTTAGTGTTTTTTTCCCTGGAACTTGTCCCGGTTCGCTCGTCTTCCGCTGTACAGCAGAAAAGCCACTCTCCTGCCTCGAAAAAAGGCCAAAAAGGGTTGGTCAGCACTTCCCCCCCTTTTTTGTTCGTCTCTGCCGGGGCAGCGACTAGAGAGGCCCTCAACTCTACCCTTATTTTCTACACGGCTAGGACCTCGATCTGCCCTCAGACCAACGATTCGCTCTCTCCCCTTGTCGCCGGCGGGAGAGACTCTTTTACGGCAAAGGACTGTTCGAGCCTCTTGGGACAGAAAGATGGGCGCTTGCTTGCGGTCTTTTTTGGCGTCTTTCCCTCATTCAGCCAAGAGCCGCATTTCCCGGCACCACCCCATCTCGAAAAAGTGACAACCCTTCCCGTTCATTGCTAGCAGGTTTAATCCTTACTCCCACTTTTAATTCCCCTTTCCGAACCCATTCCTTGGAAAATTCTCCCCAAACCATTATTCGAGGCCTCCTCAGAACTTTGACTTCGTTTTTTCCCCTATTTTTGCATTCGTAGGCTTTTTCTCGGCATAATAGTCGCCCAACTTCAATGTAGCCCCCCTCCCCCACCTTGCTTTTTTTTCGGTATTTTTAAATGCTGAACAAGCACGGGACTTCAGTATTCGGGCTTGAGAAATTTCCCTTGATCCCTTTCCCTCCTCCCTTATCGATATCGCTGGGCGCGCAGTTTTAAAACCAGATATTTTTGCGCGTTTTTTTCCCCTATACCGGCCTGCCGAAATACGAAGTTCCGGCCGCTCCTGCTCCTCCCCGTGGCTGCCGCTGGCGATGGCTCAAATCACGT
>Ga0179593_1374789_pt1 | contig 15225 bp, 12 predicted proteins | sample CZODoug2_1_08_16_FD_185931 | JGI IMG/M metagenome (GOLD analysis project Ga0179593, IMG submission 185931) | Vadose zone soil fungal communities from Angelo Coast Range Reserve, California, USA - CZODoug2_1_08_16fungal (PacBio error correction) | ecosystem: Environmental > Terrestrial > Soil >... | reverse complement strand
ACTTTCGGACGCTCCTCTGCTGTCTTTTTTTTCTTTGACGTGCCAGTTGTATTTTTAATTTCCCCTGTTCTATGTTCGTTTTTGCTACCCTTTTGTCGATCGATTACCAAGCGCGCATTGGAATCTCTGGCTCTCACATCAGTTACATGACTCTTTCATTGATCATCGTTCGACCCTCCGTTCCTGGCCAATTGCACCTTTTTGGGTTGTTCGTACGCTTCATCCCTCTGAATGGCTATGCCTTGTCTTCGATCTTTCTGCGAAGCGCTTTTCGTCTTCTCCGGGTCCTTTTCTTTTTTTTCCATCCTCTCTACCATGATTTTCCGTTTACCGGTTTTTTCAGGTGGAACTCATCGGCCCACTGGTTCTCCCGTGTTTCAAATTCGCTTGCCGACTTCCATGACAGATTCCCCCCGCTCTCACCCAATTTACAATTTTCAATCTATCGATCTCCCACAAGGCCCAGCCTCGCTCCGGCCAGCGACCTTACCTTTCTTTTCCCGAGTATAATGTAACTGATTTTAGAAGAACGCCTCCTTTGGTCCCTGAACACACCTTTTTCCTTCCCGATTGAAGGCCAAGGGAATCTTTTAACGGTTAAGTTTGCCAACAGCCCCTCCCCAAATTCTAAAACGGCCCAACAACCGCTTTTCCCCCTCCCTCAGCCGGAGTTTTATCTCCCGGGTCCTTTGCGAGCAGTTGTGTAATATCACCTTTCGACCCCTTGTCCAGACACAGTTTCTCCCTGAATTGCGACGACCAAGGCGTTCTTTACTCTCTGCTTTCTTGCCTTTCTCCCCCTATTTCTTTGCCCATCCCGCAAAAAAGTCTCCTCTGGAGACTTGTCTCGAGTGACCCCGGTTCTGACCCTTACCTGTGGTGCGTTGGACCATTTGGTGACTAATTTTCACTGTGGAACCTTTCTCGCCTTCTTGCCTCAGCTCCTCAGAGGTCCCCGTCCAAAATTCACCAATCTTCAACAAAGGTTTTCGACCAAAGTTCTCTTACGTAAGTCTCGAAACGTGCGAACACAGGTACCGTTTTAGCCTATTTTTTCTTCCGGAAAGGTATGAAGTTGAAGCCCCCTTAGGATCTTGACCTATCTTTCTCCCTTTCCCGTTCTGCACCTTCATATTTTCTTTTTTCATGCAGCCAGGGATGAATCACCACCCTCGACCCCTACTTGCGAACTTTACCAGAGACTCTTCTTTTCTGCTTCTTCCTGCCCTTCACCCTGCGCTTCTTTTTTGAGATCAGGGGTTTTTACGGCCATTCGTCAAAAGTTCCCTTGCATTCTTCCGCATTCTCGTCTGACCCCTAAATCCAAGTCTGAGGCCACTCCAATTTCCCAAACCTCATCTGACCTCGCCCAGAATCTTTTATCTCAACGCCGGTTTGATACCCCCTTCCCCGAGCACCAAAATCGTTACACAGTTCCAAATATGAACCAATTGTTTAGTGGGGTCAAATTTTAACCGTTCTCGAGGATATTGCTCTTCTGCCCCTGCTTTTTCCTGTGATTGTGTAGGCTCTGGCCGTGTGATGTCCCTTCACCCGAACTTGCAGACGTCACCTCGATGTTCCAATAGAGTTGATGAGTTTAGACAAGATTCTCCTCTCCATGCTCTTTTCAATTTACTGAGTTATGAAAGAGGACAGGCGTGAGTGTGCTACCACCTCTCTCGCGGAGCTTGTTTGGCTTTAAGGTAAAATAAACGTTGTTGAAGTCACAGATTGTGTCAATTCTGCAAGCGACTTTTCTCTCTTTCCGTCAGTGAAGGGGTTGGGTAGATTCCATACCTCCTCCTTTTTTTGTTTTTGAGATCTCTCTGTCCCACTACTTGATCCCTTTTGAGCTCGCTTTGTTCACCGATGTGACTTCCACGGTTTCAATCTCTCCGCCAAACTCTATCCGCCCAGTATCATCGTTTGTACGACTCACGCCCCTTTCTTTCCGTCCTGTCGTTAGTCGAGATCCAACCAACTTTCCTCCCTTTATTCTTGTGCATACTTTTGAGGTATTCCCCTTTCGGTGTTTCTTTGACATCACCACTTGCGTACGAGCCCCTGATAAGGCATTCTTCACATCGCCTCTAGAGTCTTCTCTCCTTCTGATAGATTGGGGTCGGCCTGTAGGTACTTCTTAACCTCTTTTCTAGTTTTTTTTTATAACTTGGATTTTTCTTCTGTTGTACCTGCTTCCCACCTAAGCCAGTATCTTGCGTTTTCGATGCCTCCCCCCCTCTTGATTTCCGATTGAATGAAGTTGCTCTTTAATCTGCCTCAAGCTTTGATTTTCTACCGTTGTTTTCCTGTCTCCCAGTCTCGGTTCCACCCCCACTATGCTTGTTACTTTTTTTCGAATCTGCCCAGTATTTTCTTTTTTCTAAAGTCCTTCCGATTCTAGGGAATTTTTTCCTACTCCTGTTTTTACAGCGGCCCCCCCCTATCGCTAATGCTCCCCAAGTAATTTCTCAACGGTCCTTTTTCTTTCTCTAGGTTCCTCTCCGCAATTTATAAGTCACCTTGCCCTATTGCTACCCCTCCCCGAGTACCACGCAACATGTCTTTTTTCCTATGCCGATTGACTTTTTCTTCCGGTAAGTTCCGTAGCAGTGTTGTCTTTCCCGCCATTGAGTTGTGTAAAGTTTTGGCCTTACTTTTGCGCGGACTGACTGAGAGAGGCCGATTGTACCCCTGTTACCCCTCCTTTGAATTGCCCATTTTCTTCTGGCTCGAGCGGACTCAGTGCCTGTAATCCTTCCCCCCTATCTTCTCGACCCCCCCCAAGTCCATTTTTCCCGGTACCGGTTTTGTTTTCCTTTGAGAACCAAGTTTTGAAAGCATGAAAGCAGGAGACTCTTTTACTAGCGCCTGGTCTGACCATCTAACAGGCCAATTCATCGACCTTATGAGGTGGTCTTTCCCTCTATGCCCACCCGCTAATGATAGTCAACCGGACAGGTCTTCGACAATTTTGGCGCCCTCAGGTTAAGAGTTGTTTTTTTCTTTTTACGACTTTGACTGTTTTCCCTTTTAATTAACGTTCGGGACGTCTTTAACTGATCCCTGGACTTCCCCGATCGGATTGATTCCTTTCGCCACAGCAGCATTACGTGTGCCTTTCCTATGGATTGAACTCGCGGCACTGGAGGTCTGCTTCCCGGTTTCTTTCTGGTGGTGTGCGGGACGATCTCTAGCGGTGATGATTATGGACGGACATTTTGGGCCAATTTTTTTTAATTTTAGGTCGACTTCTCTTTCATTTAACCCTAAATGTTAACGATTTTTTTTGAACTCTGAACGGATCGATCCAGACGTTTGTCCTCCCCCTTTTCGTCCGGGTCGATCAATTTGCCCAAAGTCCGGACGTTCGAATTACGTGGCACGTACCTTTCGACAATTATCGAACGTCAAGCTATGGGCCCTGTCATATGGTCTCGCGTTCGCTCCACCTCGTGTTACTGTCCGAAATCCCTTTCGAATGACTCACTCGTGACAATTCGGACTTCTGGAGTTTATCCTCCAGTACCCCAGGCGCGCTGCGTATCTCTCGACTCCCTCGTCTCCCATGCCATCGCCAGAGCATTCTCGGGACGAATGGGTGGGGTTCTTCCTACTGTGTCCGTCCCAACGCCACCCGACTCCACTGCGAAAGCGACCAAACGTTATTCTACACATCACCCTTTTCGAGGTCGCGTTCGCTGCTGAGGGGTCGTTAATGGCACGTGCAGGCTCGAAATCCGAGACAACACCGTCCTAAACCCCGTACTCTTGTTCTTCTTAGCCTATCCGTTCCGCCTCTCTTCCAAACAATCGTCCCCCCCATCGCATCTTTCGATGAGCGGATCTCAGTCGACCTCATGAGCGAGCGGTCTCAATACATCTCTTTCCTATCTTCCTAATCAGTCCTACGTCCTGGAACACCGCTTGAGAGAACCCCTGCCCTTACCTCGTCGTCACCCCTTTCCATTAAACCCTCCTTTCCGCCAGACAAGGAAATGACTGTAAATTGCCCTTGGCGGAACGCTCCCTCCCCGCCTGATCTGACGATCTCTCTATGCCTTGTTTATAATCTCTCTTCTCTTGATTGATCGTTGTCGTCTCCTTTTCGCCCCATTTTGCGGGCGTCTTTCCTCCCCATCGCCATGTTCATTTGAGAGTTGGTCCATTGCAGGGGGACTTTCTTCTTCCGGTTTAACAGTTTGCGAAGGTCGGTCCAGCAAGTTCCGTCGAGTGAGATGTATTATCGCCTCTCGCCCTTTCTTTTTTCCACGCGCGATCGCTCTGTCCAGTTTGTAAATGCGTCTGCGCTCCCTTATAGCTCTCCTTCCTCTGAAATACCTCCGGGGACAGGTGTGGGTTGTAGTGGCTCCCTGCGTGCATCTTGCCTCCCCTTCTCTCAGCGGCTTCTCAGTTCGGTGGCTTCGTCCAGTCCCCAATGACGTAGGAGTGCACCCGTTGGTATTGAAGGCAGTCGGTCGTTCCGTAGGAATCGATCATGTGCCTTGTTAGGGCTTTCTCCCATGGTTCGATCTTACCAGCGGACCTTGAATTAGATGCCCAGCAATTGTTGTCATTTCTTGATTTCGCGCCTCTCCTGGGGTTGGTTACCCATTTTCACGGCTGGTGTATGTCCTCAGCGCGATACCAATTCAGGGCCTTCGGTCGTCTTTCTTTTTTGTGCCGCGTCAAGCGGGACGAGGTTCGGGACATCCCCTCGGAGACCGACTTCGGACGGCACATTTTATTCCCGATCCTTTTTTCATGACGTCGCAGCCAACTTCACAGTGGATACCGTGTTCCCACACCCCCAATGCCGAGCAGTTTTTTTGGTCTTTGACCTATGCGCTTCACCACCATCTCCCAAATGTAGTCCCCATCCCGATCGAGATGTCCCGACACAAACTTGAAACAGTAAATAGTCGATCGTTCTCACGCGACCTTCCATGATGGCCCTTACATTGATCATCGACATTTCTATCAGCAGCCGTGCAATGATTTGTTTTCCCCCCCCTGACTTGCCCCTGAACTTTACCCCCATGGACTCATTTCCCGCCGCCAAGGTGACAGGAACATCCCCTTCCCATCCCAAACCCCCCATTTAACATTTAGCCCTTGTTGCGGAGACCCCCCTTCCTGTTGCGTAGCCTTTCTGCGTGCAGAATGTGAACCCGTGTTCCAGACACAGGGTCTCCCCATTGCAGTTTGCTGGACGTGTTCCCGTTTCCAAGGCGGTCCCACGCGGCGCTCGATTTCCCTTCTTCTTCCTACTGGCAGCTCCCTGCCCCCAAAGAGTACCGTCTTGACGTGTCGATGTGATCGTCCCAGGTTTTCTTTAAGGAAAGCGGCAGACTTTCCGCACTTGAAGTTACTTCTTTAATACTTTTTGGAAACCGAAGTAGGCTCTCTTCAGCTTTACGCCCCCCAAAAATCGTTGCAGCTTTCACTTTCCTACGGGCCCTTCCGGTCCTCGAACCCGTCATGTAATCGAACATAAGGTTACCGGGTCGGCTTGGTGGAGTATCTTCCCGCTACTGCAACTGACGTAAAGTTTCTTTAGATAGCACACTCTCGTCTCCAGGAATTGCGCCCCGGTTTTCCCTGGAAGGCTGTTAATGCTTCTCAGGATGACTAACCCGTTCCTTCAACCCTTCCTTTCGACGTCCTACGAGACTTTTGGTTTGCATTTCGTTCCAGCAACCGCTTTATTTGGACTCATGAATCTGCTTTTTTGTGCCGCCCCCCAAGTCGATAACCGATTTCTTCCTTTGAGCCGATATCTCTTCTTCCAAGTGAATCGCCGCTTGGGCCCCCCACTCCCCAATGCAAACCCCCACTAAAGAGAACTTCGCTCCACTAGATTTTCCTTCAACGCGGTGTACAACCCACTCCTATCTTTTCAAAATCCACATTCCCAATAGACAATTAGTCCAGTTCTCCCAGTCGACCCCTTCCTCCGAGTTAAGATGATATTTATTAGGCACAAAGGCGAGGGGTCCCTTGCCCTCGTTTTATCGTAGAGCGTCATTTTCTTATGACTGCCTAAATGGAACGCACCCTTTACCGGAAGCAAACGAAGCTGGATGAGTTTCACATCCCAACTAGCGGCTCGGACGTTTCCATGTCTTTTAACATCTAGTTTAGCCCTTTTTCGTATGTTCTGGTGACCAACTGCGCGAGACTGGTATCTTTTTCTCTGACCGCGTTCTTTTCTAATAAAAGGGTGGTCTCCACCTTCACAGCTTTCGGCTGTCGTCAATCCGGAAATCCTAGTAGATTAGCCAGGAGATGCTGGCCCTCTCTTATTTCCTCCTTGTTATTTGTTTTTTAGAACCCATCTCCCTTCGGAAGAGGATTTCCTCTTCAACGTTCCGCCGAAAACCGCTTGGACCTTCACCACCTAGCAAACGCTCCGTCATTCTTCTCGCTGAGTTTTTCCCGCCCACTCTTCCTTATTGGTCTTTCCCCGAACTGACCATGAGACTCCGAGGATCAGTTTTCTTGTAACCCTCCCCCTCTCTTTGCTTGCTGAATCCAGTTGCCTTTTCCCTTAGGTCTAGGACAAGCAACCGGCGCGAAGATACAACCATGTGCCATCGTTCAAAGAGACTCCTAAGCCAAGCTGCATATAATGGGTGTCTTCTGACCCCTGTGACCCCTTGCTTTCTCTTTTCTGTGAGGTCCCACGTTGGATTTGCTTCTTTCCCTTGTTACGCTGCCCAGAACCAATCTTTCTCGAAGATTTTCTTTCTTTTTGACGGTGTTCCTTGAGACTCAAATCTGATTGCAGACGGGAAGTCTTCGTGTTCATTTGCAAGCTTTGCCCCGTCGTTCCACTGTCTCAAGCTCTCGATCTCCTGAGTTCACATATTGTCCTTTTCCTACCCCCCCAAAAAAGAGTCTCCGTAATTCCGCCCTTACTTTTCCGGTCGCTAACAGGAATCCCTTCCCTCAGCCCTCATTAGACGCCTGCCAGGCCCCTGCTGGCTCACGGTCCCTGTGCAGTGAACTGATCGTCTGCTCTTAATGCTGTTCGTACTATTCCTTTTCCGATACTCCACTCCGCCCACTGTCCCACTGCTCCGGTTCGATGCCGCTTCCGTTTTCTCCCTTTCAGTTCCCCTGTGGACCTCCTTGGTAGCTTTCTGAATTTTCGGAACTCTCCCGGATCCCCTGCCGACTGCTCAAAGGTTCCACTCATTGGGAATAATGCTTGTCGCACCTCTTGATGCCGCCCCACTCCTTTCCCCCAGATCTTAGAACTCTCAAATTCCCCCTGACTTAATCTTTTTTTGGCGGGGATGTCTCACCCTGACGCAGAAGTGCTCTACGGATTCGACGGGTCTGCCCAGCGAAACCCCCCACTTCATGGTCGACCTTCTCTTTCGATGATCTTAGACCAACGCTCGCTGTGAACCTTATTATCGAGGATGGTTTTAAAGCTGTTGTTGGGGGCCTTTTTCGACTGACTTGAAGGTTTTCTGTCCGTTGTGGATTTTTTCACTTGTTGACCGCTCGGTAGTATCCCCTTTATTGTGGTAGGCCTTTTTAGTTGCGGTGTTGAATAGTAATATGTCCTCTTTAATCACTTTGCTACGCCCTCAGGGGTTATGCTGTCTGGTTTTCTTTGATGTTTTGAAGATCTTCTCCCCCTTATGGATCTTCTTTTGGGTGAACAGCTGTGCCTCTGTTAATTCTCTGAGCTTTCTCTGCTCCTACACGTTAATCCAGACTGATTCTCCACGCTTCGGATTATTTTTCCCCGCCCTGTGGATTTTCGTCATTTGTCCTGGACCCACAGAGCCGACCTCGTCCTCACTGATGGCATTATTCTCCCCCGCGGCGTTCTTCCCTGATCGAACTGCAAGAATGGCCTGACTTTCCGGTTACGCTACAAAACCGTTTTGGTTCTGCGGGAAATTCTTTTATTTAGACGTACAAAATCGACCTATCTCATCCCATCCGTGCCCCTTTTGCACCAGGCGAGCTGGTCGATCTCAGCAAGTTGAGTTACCTAAAATCCGCCCCAGAGAATTTCCTTGCTACCTCTTGGCCATTTCCAAAGGACAACATGCAGCCGTCTGTTCCACGTCAAAAGTCATCGACACAGCCACTTCTGGCCTCGATTTTTCCCTCGCTTTTTCGAGGTCGGAACCTGGAGCAAGGCAGGCGGCGAAACCACAGTCTCCCATAAACGGGGATTTCTCTCTTCACGCTCGCTCCCCCCGGGTTCCAAAACTCGGCCGAATCCTGAGGAGCAGGTGGGTGGCTCCCCCTTAAGAGAGCTCTCCCTAAATCCCTCTAGTTATGATACTCAATTTTCTCCGACGCCGTGCGCATCCCCTTTGGCCCCTCGAACCCCCACTTTCCATGGAAACATGAGAGCCTAGCGCCGGCCATCAATACACCTTTCCCTTTGCACTTCTCCCTTTGGACCCCAGTACCTTCCACAATCAAGCTACGTATCTCTCCTTCCTCCTTCCTCCTTGTTGTTTTTCTCTCTGATCTCTTTGTTTGATTCTTTAGCTGTCGCACAGAGTTAGATTTGATTTTCTTTTTGGCTCATGGCCGCACGAGAGTATCATTGAAGTTGTGGAATCCTGCTTCAGGTTTATACCTATGTTCCCTTATGCTCACTGCGTCGGTCCCGTTTCTTCCTGAGAGACTATTATCGCCTGATTATTGCAGACTTCTCGACATATGGCGATGTGTCTTTTTTTAAAGCTGAGGAGCCCGGCCCTTTCTGAAGCGATCAATAGAATTATGGGTCTTTTTTGCTCGGATTCGATCTGCCGTGATACTTGCCCCGATTTTACTAACGCGCGACGAAGCTTTTTCGCTTGCAATTCCCATTGTTGCAGTCGGCTGTTTCTTTTTAAGGCCGAAGTTTGTCCAGACCGGCAGAGATGCTATGTTCGATTCATCACATTTTCTACTCTCCCCCTCCTACGGATTGAGATCCAGATTGCAAATTGAATGGCTGCTTTTTTTTAGGATTAGTAGAACTACTTCCACCCCCCGGTTCCCACCCTTTTCTTTGAGACGCCCGCGGATACCAGATGCGGGATTCTTGTCCCTGTCTTTCGATCATTTTCTGACTTGTACCTGGACGACGCAGGTGCCTATTTTTGGTCACATCATCTGCGACCCAAGACCATCCGTTGCAACCCCAGGTCGGGACGAGAAGTTTTCCTGGCCCTTCAGCCACTCTGCACAGGGGATTCCCTTTTTAAAATTCCTAAGAGCAGCAGGAATGGATGATGATTCACTTTGGTCCCATGCTTCAGACTTAACCCCCCCTAGCGGATGACCCACACCCACTTCTCAACAGAATCGTCGCATAGGGATACGCTGAACACATTCTTCGACGTATCATTCTAAGACCTATTCTCGAGTCATTTTGCATGTAATGCGGTGCCGCCACCAACTTCCCTCAATGATAGGTCCGTTCCACGGTCATCATTCCGCCGCCCCGCTACCGGCCCCTCCCCCTCAAGCGCCAAAATGGCCAAACACCCCTTTTAACCTCCTTAGGCAAGCCCTTATCTCGAGCACCTTTCTTTGTTTTTTCGAAAGATTTCCTCAATCTACCGTCTCCAGCCCCCGGGTCTCCCTGAAGTTTTTCTTTGACGTGGTAAGAACAAGTATCCCGTAAAAGAGCTTCTTGATTTCTTTCTTTTGCTCTATGTTATCCCCGAACCCATTAAAGTCTGGTCCGTTTATCTGATAGAGATACTGAGTTCCTGAGTCCTTTTTCCCTCAGGGAGCTTTTTTCTTTTCCAACTTGGACGTCAATCCATTCCATCACTTTTTTTTTCCCCCCTTTTGCCGTCGTTCCTCGCTCCCGTCCGTGGTCGCGCATACCCATGGCCCCTGCTTTTCCCCCCCAAGTTTCCTTTTTCCGAACAGGAAGCGAAGCTCCTCCTCGACAAGCCGCATCGTCCTCGAACGCTCGGTACCGTGGTCTTTCGTTTTCGTATCTTCTATATAGTTTTCAAAGGCGGGCTCTCATACCTCTCTCCTCAAGTAACGTGCTCTTCCGGGGAATGTAATGCGAGTCAGGATTGCGATCCCCCCCGTTCCTCGACTTCCGACTTGCTCTTTTTTCTTCCCCCGAGACGTTTGGCTCCTATGAAACTTCTGAACAAGACTTCATTTGCCGTATCAGATCTTTGGTTTTGCACCTGGGGTGGTTGTAACTTTTTCCCAACATCTTGCGAGCATCTGCGCCTCTATCTTCCTTCTTCCAATAGTATTTACAGCTTGGACGGAGTCAAACCGTAACCTCCCTATATTTCTCTCTATCCCTGGAACACCATCGAGAGCCAATCCCCTTCTTCTTCCACTTTTTTCCCAACCTGAGGCAAGGTGCTCCAGGCAACCAGGCTATTTCTAGCTGATCCCCTCCTCCAAGTCGATTTTCTTTTTTTTTCCTTCTGTATAGGAGGATTTTTCGTTGTGTTTTCTAACAAGCCCTTCCCCCTCCCTCCCAAATTTTCAGCCAAAGAGAGGGCTGATTTACACCAACCTGTTCTCCTGTAGACTCCCTGTTTCTCCCTTTTTTTACTTCGGTGCTTACGGAAGTCTGAGGGCTTGCCCAATCTCCTCGCGTTTTTCCCTGAGGTTTCCAGACTTTATTCATACCTCTTTGGTTATCACATCTTTTCTCGACTGTCACCCCGGCCTGCAACTGCCCACTCGTCGCGAAAGGTCATAGGAGTTTCTCTTCTCTCTCTCTTTTTCCCCTCAGTGTTTCGACCGATAGTGATTCCTCTACCTTTCTCTCGAGGACCCCTTGTTGTCCGACAGTTCGCACAAGCACCACAAAAATTGACATTTCATCTTCTCGCCCCCCTCTTCCGCAGTCTTCCTATTTTGCTTTAGTTGTCACCCGGCCCTTTACCGATTCTCCCCCCATTGATCTGAAGCTTGCAGTTCTTCATAACAGAGGAACTTGCACTTCCCCTTTGTTGGTCTTTCGTCGCCATTCCTCTCTGAAAGCAGGAGCCGATCCTGATCTCCATCGTTCCCTCGGCATCTCAGAAGACCTAAGCTATACTCCGGTGTCTCCTTTTGGATCCCCTTTGACCCTTTATCTTTGTCGTGATGAATATTTGCTTTTCCACCCAATCTTTTGTTACACTCGTTGAAGAATCTTCTCGCTACTCTTTTGTAAGTTTTTTTGTTTCAATTGGGCCAAGTTTTCTTTTCTGATTGAAGAGGATTTTCTATCGTGCGACCCCTTTGTATAGACTTTTGCACTGTCCCCAGCCGATCTTCATGCGGCCCCTATTCCAGCTTGTTAAGAAAATAAGCCCCCGAGCCGTTTTGCAACTTTTCTTTAATGCTTATTCTCCCCCTCTCAGAATACCCTATAGCCGCCTTGACAAGGGTTCGGCCGTTGGGTCTGATGGACCGATAGTTCTTGAATATTTTCCGGATTATTTACGTCAACTCTTACGGCCGCACCCCACGACGCCCCCTTTTCCCCTGAGGCTTTTATTTTTTTTCGATGACGTTTTTAGCGTCCAGTCTTCGGACGTTGTTCGAAACGCCTTATTTACATGGCCTCTTTTGCGCAGGTGCGGCTCTTCCCCTGCCTGGACCCCCTGTTTCCAAGCAAGGGTTCAGCACCGCAACCGCCAGAGTCCTTCCGCAGGTCCGTTATCCAACCATATTTCTCTCCTCTCCCCAACGTCCAGCCTCTCTTTTCTTGCGGGGATGGCCGAACGAACACTACCCAGTAAATCTGCCGCTATCAAGTTTTCGCGCAATTGGTTTCTGAAAAATTCAAGAAAAACAATTATTGGTAGTCCCCTGTGTTGGCACACGTTCTCCTTTTATTCTGCCCAGCCCTTTTAGCAATGCGCATAAACTCTAGCTGGTCCTCCTCCTTTTTAAACTGATTTGTTTCGTTTCGAATTGACGGATTGTATTTCCCCCCTTTCCGGGGCTTCTTTCCATGATCCACGTTCGTATTGAACCCGGGAGTGGCGCGCAGACTTTTTCTTCTTTTCTGCAGCTCATCCCCCCTAATTCCCTGGACCATCATGGTAATGTTCTGAGTACTCTCTTCTCTCTTTGCTGTTTTGGTTGGAAGATCGAGATGTGATGATTCTTTTCCTTTTTCTCCATGTGACGTGTTGAGCTCAATCTTTGTTTCATTCCTTCGTGATTATCTTACTTTTTTACCACGGTCTTCACCTTGTGCGATTGTTTTCGACAACCGGGCATACCCTCAATGTTTGCAGCCTTTTCTTTCTTCCCTTGGTCTGCATGCTTCAAACGCGCCTACTCTTCTCATCGATGGCACTCCCTTCTCTGCTTCATCCAGGATTACTTCCCCTTTGGATCTTCTTATACGGGGCTGTTTCCCCCGTCCTTTTCGACGACACAATTCATTGCCCCACTTGCAGTCACTTTTCTGCGCATCGACGTCCCCCCTTCTCTTTAATCGACGTTTCATCTGGATTCATCCTGAAAATAGCCCCTTTCCATTCTCGATTTCGACTATTGTGGTCTTCAGGCCAACCCGATAAACTCCCTACTTCAAAAGTTTTCTCTTGACACATCCCTCTGTTTCCTTCTTGGTTGAAAGTAGCGCTAGCCATCCTCTCCCACAACGTTATCCATACGTGATTGTCTTTTGGATTACCCTCGTGATCGCCTCCTTTTTTCCAAACAACTCCCCACCTCGTTCGAGACCCCTACCTGCGTGGAGACATATAGAGATCGATGGCTATCAACATCTCCTCTCGGCAAAAGTTAGCCCCCCCCCTCACGCATCTCTCCACTGTGCCATTTCTTTCTGAAATTCATGGAAGACCCTCAAGGTTTTTAAATCCAGTCTCTGTTCTTCTTCCCCGGCGCACCGATCGTGAGCCCAAACTGGTGCAGACAGCTCTTCCCCTCTCACCTCCCCCCAGAGGCGAATCTATATGTTTACCCTAATTTGTGTTGTCCTTTCCTTCGAAGGTCCTCTTTTCGGTCGATGCTCCCCCTTCTGAGCGAATTTGGCGCACTGATCGTGTGCGGGCGCAGTTAGAGGATGGTCTTGAAGGTGACCAAACCCCCCCCCCCCCCCCCCCCCCCCCCACCCCCCCCCACCACACCCACACCACCCTCGAGGTCCAGCTTGGCATAGTTTTCTCTATTCCTTTTTAAGTCGAAATTCCGAGATTGTCAGTTAGATGTGTATATCCCGACTCTACTTTCTGCACGCTCTATACTCTCATATGTTCTATGGTGACGAGTTTGTCAAGCGGGTCTGCTCCCGCCCTGCTCTTTTCGACCAATACCAGCCGTTATGTTTTTGAACGGTGTGGGTAGGATTTCCCCCCGTCCCCTCCCAGGACTGATCCAGCATGCGAGCTTGATCGCCAGACGTTGCTGTTTCTCGAAAAAACTTTTATTAGGATTTCAGCCTTCTGGCTGTTTTTTTATTTGACGCAGCAGTTAGTCAGCTTGGCCATCGCCCAGGCTTTTTGTGCGATGTGCTCGAATCCCATTTCTCGATCGAGTCGAGCCTTTGTGATACTTCGCTCCAAAGTGCAGTCATGGTCATTGATTTATCGTTCCCCTTGTTAGAGAACCCTTCCTGGCCCCGCCACCACCCTGATGCGGGGTACCCCTCAGGCCTTTGGACGGGTCCCGTATTTTTTGCCGTGCTTTCTCTAATGTTTCTCCTGCCTCTGTTTGAAATTCTGTCCCAAGAGGTCGGCTTTTTGGGGCGAATCTTTTGACCCCTGACGAAAAGCATTGCTGCAACCAGGTGTGATCTCTTACAGACGTCCGCCCAGAATAGTGATACCTTTTTAAAATTTAGAAGCAGTCTTCATTCCTGTTTTTGAAAGCGCGCCCTAGACACTCAACTCCCCGATCTCCTTCTCTTCCCGCACAACACCTGTCAACAGCACCTCGCGTCTTGATCCAGGTTAAGAGTATCATTCCATCTCCCTGATGACTTGAGCAGCAGAAACCTTTCCTTTTTTACCGTTTGACCCATCCATGCTCTCCTCCTTAATCTTCTGTCCAATTTTCAATCATTTCCCGCTCCGGGAAATGCCCACGAAACCAGTCGACCACGGACCAACAGCTTCCCCCTGACTAACCTGTCTCTCTCTAACCCCCCGGTTTTTCCTTGGCGAAGAGTGTTACTCGTACACCCCCAGGTTTGCACCAGGAGGTGGATCTCTGTCAGACAAGGCTCTTTAAAGCTTTCTTTTTATCTGGCAGGCTCCTGAGTCCACATACTCACCATAAATTTTTCGGTGGAGATGTGATCTCTCTACTTTTTGCCCCTGTAGTCCTGCTCTTTCTCTCGTCCACCTTGTTGCCAAGTTTCATAAACTCTTAACCTTTAGCAAGTCTTACTCGCGCAGGAGGTCGAGAACCCAAATTCAGGCCCATTTCCCCAAGGCCCTTTCTCCCAGAGGCGCGGGAGTATCCCTTAGTCCGGAAGATAATTTTCCGTGGTTTAGTGATATAGGCCGTCTACAGGTGGACGTTATTTTTTACCGTTCCTTTTCTCGCAGACCCTAGACCTGTGCGAAGGAAGTGCCTTCAGTTAGGATATGATCCTCGACTAATTGTCACCCGTTCCTCGACCTTCGGCCCGACTTGCGAACTCGAATGAGCGCTTGGCCTTTAAGGAACCGCGCATCGGTTTCGACTTTCAGCTCTGTCTTGATTTACAGTTGACATCCGATCCCCCAAACCAAGACTTGCCTCTATCTCGTCTGCACCCTCTCGCCCATAGCTGGAGCTGCCAGTTAACATGAAAACCCGTCCAGATGTGCCTCCCTTCAGAGAGAATTTTCTGTCATTGTGTCACAGATCAAATCCAAGTTCCCACCAAGACCCCTCCCCAAAGAGGTCATTGTCTCCCCTGCCGTCCCACCACAGGATATTCGCGCTATTCGTCTGGCCCGATTTCGATGCCGCTGTATGAGCTCGCGTGTGTATGCCCTTCCTCAATTAAGATCTTCAATCCCAACTTCTGCCATGCAAATCAGCCAGCGGTTATAGCCTGCCCACACCGCCTGATTTTTTACGACGACTTCTGTTCCATTTATTTTTTTTAACAGTCGGCCGGCGTGAGGGGCGTTCCACCAACTCATCTCGCTCTTGGACGTTGCTAAAGACGGTTGGTAAGTCCACCTTGTGATATGCCAGGAGGACATCGGAACTAACTCGTCTTCTCCCTGATCTGAGTGTAGATTT
>Ga0179593_1700064_pt1 | contig 15226 bp, 28 predicted proteins | sample CZODoug2_1_08_16_FD_185931 | JGI IMG/M metagenome (GOLD analysis project Ga0179593, IMG submission 185931) | Vadose zone soil fungal communities from Angelo Coast Range Reserve, California, USA - CZODoug2_1_08_16fungal (PacBio error correction) | ecosystem: Environmental > Terrestrial > Soil >... | reverse complement strand
TGTTGGGGTTTGAGTGTAGAGCTGCCTGTTTTGCGGGATTTCTCTAGGTCATACTCCTTTTCCTCCCTCCCTCCTCTTTTTATGGTTATCTTTTTTCTCCAGGTCGCGGCCTTTTTTTTCCTCTTTTTTCGACGGCATCACACCCCCCTTCTTTTTTGTAAAGGATAGTAGTTAGGCCCCAAGTTTTAGGGCTCTTGCCCGTCCTCGAAGGGGATGATGCCTCAATTTTTTCTTTCCTTTTTTTTGGGTTTCCTGGAATTCGCGCCCCTCTTTTCCCTTCCCCCTCCATGGAAGCATTGGCAACGTTTTTTTCTTTTTCTTTTCCATCGATGGTTTTTTTAACCAAACTAATAGAGGGCAAATCCTTACGCTCAAAGACCAGTCTGTCTTTTCCCCTTTCTCCTTGGTGGAAACTCGAGTCCTGATGTTTCTCTTTTTCGGGCGCAGGTAATGAGTCCGCATAGGACGAAACATTCTTTTTTACCCCTTCGGAGGCTTCTTCTTCTTCGTTTTCCCCTCTTTCTTTTTCTTCTGAATCGAGTAGCGAATCGCGGAGCTCATTTTCTTTTCCCTTTCGGATTCTTCGTTTTTTAAACCGTTTAAGAGCATGCCAAGGGTGCAGGACTTCTGGCTATATCTTTCTCTTCTCCGCGTAGAAAGCCAACTAGTTTTTTTGTTTCAGTCTTCTCCTTCTATGCGCCCAGGTGTGCTTATTTTTTCCTGTCTGAGTAGGAGAACCTAACCTTCTAATTGCCTTACTTTTAGAGTCGACGGCCCCTCCTTCTTCCTTCCCCCTTTTCAGGGGAAACAATCCGTCTCCTCTCTCCTCTCCAATCAAACTCTTGGAAAAACCTCAATAAGCTTCCCCCTTCACTCTTGTAAGGCTTCTCCCCCTCCTTTTCTTCCCTTTTGAATAGAAAGATGCCGATTTTTTTTTTCCCCCAAGCCCCCCCACCAACCATCTCCTTGCCAAGAGTTCGAAGGAAGCTCCCTGCCTCTCCTTTTGTTGTTACTTTTTTCTCTTTCTTACCGGACGACAAGGTACCTCTTCTCTTTCGGCAATGAGTTTGGTTTTGGTCTCTCCTTGGCGGGCCGGAGTCCGGCGCGGGTTTTTTTTTCCTTTCCTTTTTTGTGTCCATCTGGATACTTTCTTATTTCCCCTTGACATTTGGTTTCTGGCCAACTTTTTTTCCACGACCAAAACGTCATCTTATCCCCCCCTTGCCTGGAAGCCTGGGGCCCCTTCGCTTTCTTTTCCTCGCAAAAAAACGTTTCTTTTCAGCCTTTCACATTCCTCCGGTGCCCTGCTGGATAAGGTGCTCACTCTTCCTTCCTTCTCGAACGGCCCGCGTTGTCTCACCCTTTCTTCTTTTCGGAAAAAAAACGTTTCCCCTTTTCCTTTTCGAAGCGGACTTCCAAGCTGCTCCCGTAGCCGGAAGACATTGTACCGGTTCTTTCCTTCCCTTTGCTTTCGAGAAGAACGTCGTCCCTCCCTTCCCCCTTTTCCTCCCGGGAGCCGATGACGCTGGTGTTTCTCCCCCTTTTCCAGACCCATTCCCCCTGACGCGGCTTTTTTGCTTTATGGAAGCGTGAAGGCTCGTGCTTCATCTCCCCTTTTTCCTCCCCCCTTTCTGCTGGGAATAGGCCTTTCTTCCCCTTTTTTCCTTTCCCCCCCTTCGCCATTTCACAATTCGCACACCTCTTTTTTTTTTTTTTCCTTCAGCAATTGCTTTCCTCCCCCCCCCTTGGTATCTTCAGGCGTATGGCACAAATCCCCCCCCTTTTTCTGTAAAGTGGAAGGCTTTTTTTATCCCTCCTTCCCCTTCCTTTCCCTGTAAGCATCAAGATCCTTCCCCCCTCCAATGCTTGTGGCACTGGTGCCCCGTAGTCCCTAGCGACCCTTTTCTCCGGAGGCTGCTGGAGCCGGCACTGTCGCTTTTTTTTTTTTTCCCCCCTGCCGAAAGCGGGCTTTCCCCCCCTTTCCCCCCCTTTCGTTGAATGCGGAGGACTTCCTCCCTTGTTTTTTTTTTTCTTGAGGAGGCGGAGAGGAAAGTGCCGTATCCTTTTCCTTTTTTGTCTTTTCTTTCGCCTTCCTCCCGTCTTTTTTTCCTCTGGCCGCAGCACGGACCCCCTTCCTCTCCCTTCAATCCCTAACGCTTAGCTGGTTCTACATCGTTGCGCTGGTGAGGGAGCCGTGATGCGCATTCTTTATTTTTTTTTCCGCCGCGCCCTTTTGAGTCCTTTTGAAGTAGTCGGAGCTAACTCCTGGCTTTCCTTTTTTCTTTTTTGATAGGGAGAGGTAACCCTCGTTTTTTTTTCCTCCCCCTTTTCCTTTTACCCCGGGGATCCGAAAGGCCCCCACCCCCTTTCCTTTCCTTCTCCCCTCCAGTTCTATCACTTCTTTTCCCTCCTCCTCAGTTGTTTTTTTTTTTTGCTCTATCTTCCTCTTTTTCTGTCGCGAAATCGCCCCTTTTATTTTTGCCTTTTCGATAAAAGGGGTAAGCACGGAATTTGTGCCTTCTCCCCCCCTTTTTCCCTCTCAATATAAACCGACCCCTTTTTCGTCCCCTGTCTCCTCCCGGAGTGAGCGACGAATACTCCCCTCCCTCCTCTTTGCGGCTCACCCCGCCTCAGACGGAAAATGATCGAAAATTTCCTCTCTCGCAACGCGATTAGACCGCACATGCTTTTCCTTGGGTAGCCCTGTGGTGTACGGTCTTCTTGAAAGAGCACCATTTTTCCTTTTCTCCCGCGAAAGAACTCAATCTTCCGCTTTTCCCCCTCTTCCCTTCCTCCGGCATACAACCAGAGAATGCGGTCCGTCCCCTCCCCTTTCTTCTTCTCCTGTAAGAACGCGTTGCTTTTTTTTCTACCAGTTCCTGCTCCAGAATTAGAAAGGCCCCCATTCACCCTCTCTGTCCGACGGCACCAGGGAAACCAGCATTTTCTTTCTTTTCTTTTCTCCTTTTTCCTCTTTTGCCGTCGAGATATGGCGCCGTCCTCCCCCTTCCCCCCCTTTTCTTTGTCTTTTTCCTCGCCTTTCCACTGTGCCATTCTTGCCTTCCTGCAATGCTGATCAGCACATCCGGTTATCTGGCTTTTTCTTCCCCCCCTCCTTCTTCCTCCTTTTCGGACTGGAGCAGATTTCCCCTCCCTTTTCCCCCCCCTCCTTTCCCTTTTTCCCACTCGACAGCGTACAGCAGAGTATTCCTTTTTTCCCCCCCTCTTCCATACCCCCACCCTTGAGTATGTCCGCTGCTGTGGTGATGAAAGAGATCATCGCGACCCCCCCCCTCTTTCCCATTAAGATCAAAAAGGTACGTGGTCTTTTTTCCTCCGTTTCTCTTTCCTTTTCTCCTCCTTAAATGGATTACGGATAATGGAGCGCCTTTTTTTCCCTTTCACTGGCTGTTGTTCCTGTCCACACCATGCCGGTTTCCGACAGCGGGTCCCTTTCCCTCTTTCCCGGTGTGATATCCTTCCCTGATTAATAGTTCAGACGGCTTCCCACCCCCGGTTTTTCTCTGCCTCCTTTTCCTCCTTTCCCCCTGAGTGCAATGACCTTTTCCTTTTATGACCTTTTTTTGAGTTTCAACCGAGTGGAGCAATTGCCCCCCCCCTTTCCTCTACAAGTATCGTATCACAGTCTTTCCCCCCCCCCTTCCCCCCAAATGACAACCACAACTCCCTTCTCAGTCTCCCTTTATTCAACCAACCCCTCGCCGAAATAATTTCATCAATTCCCCTTTCTTCCATTGTAGGCGTTCAGCAACCCCCCCTCCTCTTCGATGAGGAGCTTACATTTCTTTCTATGGATTCTGTTCTTGGACCCGCTTTGACAGTCCGCGATCGGAATCTTTTCTCTTCCTCCCGCCTTCTTCTGTGGGGAACGCGCTCCTTACCCTTGTCCCCCTTTTTTCCTTTGGATTTATTTAATTCTTGTTGATTTTCTTTTCTTGAATTGTTTCCTCCTTTTGTCTCAATGTCAGGCCGGGAAGTCGGACGCGAAAAGTCTGCCTTCTCTGCAGCTTTCTGTTTCTTTCCTTTGTCCCCTCTCTTCTCCCTGGGGATGACGCTAGCTGTTCTCGTTCCTTCCCCTCCCTTCTTTCTTCTCCTAATTTATGGCAAAACGCCAGACTTTCTCTCTTTTCCTGCTATTAGCCATGTCAAAGACTAGAAGCCTCTCCTCAAAGAAGCCCAAGAAGAAGCCTCCAACCTTCTTCCCTTCTCCCTATTCTCCGAGCAAGTTTCCTCGACCGTCCACCCCTCCTCCCCCTCCTCCCGGTTCTAATAAATTTTCGGGACTGCTAGTCTTTTTTTTTTCCTTTCTCATCTGATCGTGTTTTATGTCCCCTTTGTGGAGGATTCCTTCTCATTGCCTTTTTTCCTTTCTCCCTAGTGTCGTTTTGCTCAGGACCCCACCCATTCCCTTTTTTCTCTTCCCCCCGCTGGAATTAACGTTGCAAATGCTTCCCATTTCCTTTCTTTTTTTCAGGTAAAGGAGTCCCCACGCCGATGAAAACGGCAAATTCGGCTCAGCGCCTTCGCTTCCCCTTCTGTGTCCCTGTTCAAGCTGTCACTCCTCTCCTCCTTTCCTTTTTCTTTCCTCGCAAAAAACACTCTCTCAATAATTTTTTCCCCCTCCCCTCCCTCTTAGAAGGTTCGCTCGCTATGATCTCTCTCCCGAAAAACGGGTCCTCTCCTCTTCCCCCCCGGACAATAGATATCTTTTTCCCTCCCTCTTTTTCTATCGATGGTTCCTTTTTTTTCTGCTCTGCCCGTTTTTTCTTTTTTTAGGTCCCGGCTCGCCCGCTCTCCCCTTCTCTGTTTTTTTTTTTTTCTCAAGGAGAGACTATTCTCTCTTTTTTTCCCCCCACAAGGAATGCGTAGGTAAACTTCCTTTCCTTTTCCCTCCCCGGGAAGAGGCGCCCCCTCCCGAGTGGGCCCTTGAGACGAAATTGTAATTTCTTGCCTCTTTTTTTTTGCCCTTCGAGACATCATTCTTCCCTTCCGGAACTGCATTTCTTCCCCCCCTTTTTCTTCCAAGACGTTTCATTTGGCTGTCCCCTCTCAAACAAAATAATTGTTCTCCCTTAGATCCAGAAAATGAGAAGTACGCTTTCCTCCCCTTTATTTTTCACCTAAAGTTTCCTATTAGCACGTCCTTTTTTCCGGGGGGAGTCATAGCCTACTTTTCTTCCCCCCCCTTCTTCCCCGGTAGGAGGTTCTCTTTGACGATTTCTCGAGAAGGGCGTCTTTTTCCTCAGTCGCCGACTCAGCTTCTCTAATTTTTCCTTTCCCCTCTCCGTGACTGTCTTCTGTAATTTGTGTCATTTCTTTTTTTTTCCTTATGCATAGATTTCCTAAAATTCTTCTCACTCCACAACTAGGCGTTTCTGGTTTTCCCCCCCGAGAACAGGCTCTTCCTTTTTCCCTTTCTATGAAGATAGGTACTCTTTCTTTCCTTCCTTGCAGACTTTTCGCGTTTTGACCCTCTGAAAGCTTCTCGACCGGGCCAGGAGGGAAACACCTCCCTCTCCTCCTTTTGTATCGAGAAATCAACCTCTCTTTCCCCCCTCCGTAACGGATTGGGAACTCGTTCCTCCTTCCCCCCACATTCGCCGCGTCGGTATGCATAGAAATCTCCTTTCTCGACGGCAAAAGCGTTCCACGGCCCCCTCCCCCTAGTGGGCAGGGCCCTCTTCCCTTTCCCGAGGCGAGATTCCGGTGTAGTTCGACCCTTCCCCTGTCATTCTGACTCTGCATGGCTGCCTGGCGTCTTTTTTCCCCCCCCCAGGACGGGAGACTTTCCCTCTTGTTGTTTTTTTTTTTACCCCCTTTGATGTGTCCATCTGGATATCTTCCCTCTCTGCTCTTCACTCCCTTTGGGCACAATTGCCGCCACCCCCCCCCCTGTCAATCACTATGAACCCACACTTTTTCCCTCGCTCGGCCGGACTGATTCCGCGTTTTCAACAACAACTTTTTTTCTCTTTCTCCTTTCCTGAAAGATGAATCGTGCGGCTTTTTTCCCCCCCTATCACACCGGGAGCACAGTATAGGCCCGGCCCCCCTTTTTCTCTAGTGGCAGACTGGACCTTCATGACGTTCTAATCGAGACATGGAACCAAGCGCTCCTTCCTCCATGGAAGTCTGAGAATGCTCTGCCGTTCCCCCTTCCCCTTTTTCGTACATTTGTGATATTACAGGGGAGGCCCTTCTCCCGGTCCTCCGCTCCCGTCCTTTTGGGTGAGGTATGAGCGTGACGGCGCTGTTATTAATCCTCTTTAAACGACTTCTTTTTCCATCGGCCTTGATGCCGTATTGAAATGTCGCCCTCCCCCCCGCCCAACGATTGCAGACAGTCTTCCCTTTTTTGTCCCCTCAGCAATTGCTTTCCCTCCCCTCCTTTTCCCTCCTTTCGGGGAAAAATCTTTTTTTTTTTTAAAGTGTAAGGCGGGTGAAGAGACACGATCTTAGTACGCATCCAGTCTTTCGACCCAGCCCCCCCCGCAGGTGGCAATTGTTTTCCCCAGTTGAATGGGAGGCCGGAGTCTGTTTTTTTTTTTTTTTCCCTAATAATGCAAGAAAACGCGGCCTCGTACCCCGAGTCCCCTCCCTTGCACCTTTTAATGCGTGCGGACTGGTACACCCTCAGTCGTCTGGTAGTGCAACGGAGGCCCTTCCTCCTTTTCCCAGAAAGCGGAGATGAGTTATTAGCTTCTCCCTTGCCGCCGCCCGCCCCCAAGCCTTTGTCGACCGGTGAAAGTCCTCCCCTCTCCCTTTTTTTCCATCGTTGCCTGTTCTTTTCTTCCTGCATTTCGACAAGGTCGTCGATCGCTTCTTCTTTTCTTTCTTCTTTTTTGCGCTCTCATTTTCCGCGCATGGCGAACAAGTGGTCGGTGATATTTCTTTCCCCCCCTTTTTCCTTTTCTTTCACAAATTCAGGGCTGACCCGTGGATTTCCCCCTTTTCTTCTTTTCGGCGGACAGGTAGTTTCGCGAAAAGTTCGTTTTTTTTGAGAGATCTCTCTTGTAGTCCCCTCACCCTGTCCGCCGATGATTGGTGGCCTTAGGATCCACCGGTGTCCCCCTTCTTTCCCTCGATGAAAAACGCGGGTTACCTCCCTCCTTTTCGCCATGAGCAGAAAGGAGTGAGCGCAGCCTCTTTTTTTTTTCAAAACTCCTCCCGACTTTCCTAGTCCCTCGCTCCCACCGGATACAATAAACCGCGCAACCTTTCCCCCCCCTTTTTGGATGAACTTTATCGGTCGACAATTCGTTTTTCCCCCGAAAAATGCTCTATTCCTCCCATTAATCGTCTGCTTCCTTTCTCGCCGGCATAAGCAATAACAACAGCGCCTTTCTTTCCCCTTTTCTTTTCCAATGTCTGAGGAATGTACGCCGCTTTTTTTCGCCAGTGCCCCGGCCCTAATCCTTTCGCTAGGGGACGAGCAGGCACACCTTCCCCTCTCTTTCTTCTCCTTGATATGAGATAAAGTTCCTCCCCTCTTTCCCTTGCCCGTACAATTTCCGAAACGTTTTTCCCTTTTCCTGCTGACTCCCCATATTCTTCCCCTCAACTTGCTGATGAAGCCCGAGGTAATCCTGTGCCTTTCCTTCCCGTACATTTTTATGCTTGAGATTTAAGGACGGAAGCCTTTTGACCGCGTTCCTCCAGGCTTCCTCCTCTCCGTCCCCCCTGCTTACATACCAACAAGCCGGCGGCTGCTTTTTTTTTTCCCCCTCTTCTTTCATCGCGAAAACAAGGCGTCATAGGTTCCCCTTTTCTTTTGTCTTACTACGTGATCGAGAAGGCAGGAGGCTTTTGGATACTGGAAGCGTGTGATCGTCCCTTTCCTTACAAATAGGTACAATGGCTGTTGGGCCATTTCCCCCTCCTTCCCTCCCGAGGGCCGGGCCGATACGTGCGCCTTTTTTCCCAGCCGAAAGGAGTAATCGTTCGCCCTTTTTTCCTGTTTTTGCGGCTGAAGCTTTTCGCCTGACCGAGAGGGTCCCCAGGAGTTTTGTCCCCTTTTTTTTTTTCAAGTGATTCAGGAGGGGTCGTTGTTCCCTTTTTTGCAATTGCCCCACGGGGATGTCTTTCTTTCCCCCCCTTATCGTAGACAGCTGGAAAAATCCCCCTTCACTCCCCCCCAAAAAATCGCCTCTTTTTTTTTTCCCGCAACAAAAAGCGCCCCTTTTTTCATCCTGTTATACTCCCCCCCTTTGTCGCCGGTCAGCAACCCCCTTTCCCCCCTTTTCGGCGCTTCAATCTCCCTTTTTTTCGTATGGATTGGAAATCTCTCGTTTTATTTTATCCTCCCCGCTCAAGTGATGTGGGGCTTCCCCTCGTGTTAAAAATACGTTTACGCTGCTTCTCTGTTGATTTCGCGATCATTATGAAATCTTCCCCCTAGCCCTTCATTTTGGGCCGTATGATTCTCCCCCCTTTGGCTTCTTGCCGCTCCTGGATATAATGAGCGGACCGCTCTCCCCTTTTTCTCTACGATGAAAACCAACCTCTTTTTTTTCCCCACGCAATAGTGGGAGTTATAATACATATTCTCCGCCCCCCCTTTTTCTCTATTAGCCCATTTGCCCCCCCCCTCAGAAGAAGCCGCGAAGTAAAGAAATCCCACTTTTTTTCCCCCACCCCCCCCCATTCAGCTAAGCCGAGCGCGACTTCTCTTTTCCCTCTCGAACCGGCACCAATCTTTTCTCCCTCACTTGGAGGGATTCCCTCCCCCCGAAAACGCTTGGCGTGGACTTGTTCTCCCCAATGCTTGAGGAGATTCTTTTCATTTTTTGCACTCTATTATTTTTGTCACTCCTTTCCCACGTTCTTTGAACCCTACCTTTCTGCCTCCTGGGATGCGAGAAGTCCATGCCCTCCCCTGAAAATTTCGTCTCATCGCCCTCGTCTTTTTTTTTCCAAGCTGCCTAATAAATAATTACCCCCTCCCTCTCTCCCTCTCCGTTCGTCCCACCCCTCTCTCCCTGAAAGCGTAGAGGTTCGCGCCGGCCCCCCCCCCCCCTCTCACAAAAAAAACGTTCTTCCCCCCCAAAAGGAAATATCCTCTTTCTTCTGAGCTTGGTCCCTTGGGTAAATTTTAGGGTCTTTCGTTTTTTCGGGATCGATCCCTTCGCTTAGCACGGCGAGAACCTTCTCGCCCTTTCGAGAATTAGTGAGAGATTTTCCCCCAATCTTATCATGTGTTCCTCTCCGCTTGCCACTTGAAGGGAATAGGGCGCCGGCCTCTTTCCCCTCAAGTGTCAGTTGGCATCTGTCGTGGTCCCTCTGTGCAGGAAATGGAAGAATTGGCAACTTTCCCCCTCTTCCCCCCCAAATCTCTTTTTTTTGCGCCCAAAACTCCTCTTGCTGAAGGACGATAAAGCCACCTTCTCTCCAGCAAAGGCATGGGTGAAAATTTTTCCCTTCCGCGTCAGATGAGCACTTTTTTTTCCTTGGTCTTTCTCACAAACCCCTTATAACCGGTCGGAGGCTCCGTCTCTTTCCCACGTGCGTAGGATGACTCGCGTTTTTTTGAGGCGAATTGGGAGTCTTTTTTTTCTTTCTTTTATGGCCGAGCCACGTTTGCTTGACGTATGGCATATAGAGGTCTGCGTGCCTCAACCCTCCCTTTTCCCCTCCCCAATAGGCGTTTCTGGCGTTTGTCCTTCTCCTTATTCGCCAAGGATATGCATATCTTTCTTTTCGAATTACCTTTTTTTCGCCTTCAATCCCTCTCCATTCCTTCTAGGACCGGAGGAGGTGAAACAATTTCTCTTCCCTGCGAAAATCAACAAGAGATGACAATGCTTTCCACCGGTATTGGAAATCGGGTAAGGAGCTTCAGCCTTCTTTCTTCAATTGTTGCCTATTTCCCTGCGACGAAAAAATGCTCCTCCCCAGGAATCCATAGACTTAGAATGGAAGTTCCTTTTTTTTTTTCGTTGCGACCGTCCTTCCCCCTGTAAATATGAGGACCTTTTTCTTCGGAGCCTCTTTTTCTCTCCCCGGAGGGGTTTGGATTGAATTCTGCGCGCGGTTCTTCGTTTGTCTTTTTTTTTTTTTTTTTTTTTTTTCTTTTTTTTTTGTGTTTTTTGTTTTTTTTTTTTTTTTTGGTTTTTGGTTTTTTACTTTTTTTTTTTTTTTTTTTTTTTTTTTTTTTTTCGTTTTTTTTTTTTTTCTTTGGCTACGATACTTGTAGAGATGGACTTGTCTCCCCCTTTGCCTTTTCCCCACTACGGTCATCACTTATGAAACCCCAACCTCCCCTTTGGACCCTCGCGTTCGCCTTCCTTTTCCCGGCTGGAAGACGACAAAAAAAAACGTTCTTTCCGTGCAACCGATGAATCCGTGCGGTTTTTACCTCTCAAACCGGGCGCACGTATCGGCCCGTTTTCCCCTTTTCTGTGATTATTCCTCCCTTTTCATTCCAGCCCATTCCTTTTCACCCCTGCGCTACAGTATCCGGAAGCCCTTCCTCTCTGCATGAGAGAGCCCCGTAGTAAAGACCCCGTCCTTTTTACGCTTTTTTTTTTTTTCCCGATGATCGCTTTTGCATACGCCGGCTCTTCTCCTTTCGGCGTGTGCTTTTTAATAATCCTTCTTCAGGGTGTTTTTCTTTCGGCTGCTTGACGCTTGAACCTCTGCCTTTTCCCTCCAAATTCGGACCAACGATTGCATATCCCTGTTTTTTTTTTTTTTTCCTTCCTCCAGAATTTAAGTGGAGGGATTTCTCTCGGTTCCCCAAAATATCCCCCCTTTTTCTGAAAGTGTAAGGCGGGTACTCCCCTTTCCCCTCGTAAGCAATCAATTCCCCTTTTTCTGGTGGAAATGGGTGACGTAGTCCCTTTTTTCTTGCCATGTCTCCGGCACTGGACGTTCCCCCCTTCCCGAAACGCGCGTACGTCCCTCCTCTCTTTTTTAATGCGGAGAAGGGCACAGCAGTCTTTTTTTTTCTGGCCTTCTCTCTTCAGCATACCTTCCTTTTAATTTTCTTCGCGTTCGCGCAATTTTTTTTTCTGCACGACGCCCGACAAACACTACCCCTTCTCCTTTCCCTCCCTAAAGAAGAGAATCTTTTTTTTTTTGACCGGTCTTCTCCTCCTCTCAAGTCGTCGATCGAGGGCTTTTGACTTTTTTTTCCGTAGCGGCGATCACTCCTGGATTCTTTTCCCCACTGGTTGATATGAGCGGTAAACCCTCCCTCAGGTTTTCCACGAACACCCCCCCTCTTTTCCAGGTTCTTAGAGACAGTCGTGATCCCTTCTTTTTTTTTTTTGTTGAGAGAGAGAACGAAAACTTTCTCCTTTTTCCTATGATTTGGTGGAATTTAGGATCCACTTTTTTCTTTCTTCTCAAAACGTATGTGTAAATATTTACACGCCCATCTTTTTTTCCTCCCTGCGCAATCACACGGAGTGAGCCGCTTTCCTCCTCTGAGAAGAGCTTCAAAAAGCCCTCCCTCCTTCCTGCTCCTCTTCCAATCAAATTTTTTTCTGGTGATTGACTTCTCGGTAGACAACGTTCGTGTTGTCCTTCTTCTCCGCGCAACAATGCTCGATTGCCTTTTTTTCTTTTTCCCATCTCAGAGGTATTTGAGGCAATTTATCGCCTTCCCCCCCCACCCTCTCCCCTGGATCCCCACCGACTTAAACCTTGGCCTTGAATGTCCTGCGACTGTACGCCTTCTTTTCTTCCGCCAGTGAGGCTCCCGCATCTCCGTCTTTGCGCTAGGGAAGACAGGCCTCCCGGCTTTTGCGTCTTCTGATGCCCCCTTTTCGTCGCGATCTGGCGAGTACGGCCGTACACCCCTTTTTTTCTCTGGTATTTTACCTCGCTGCTTATTTCCCCCTCAATTTATTCAAGCCAGTTTCTCCTGGATATGCCATTTTTTTTTCTTTTTGAAGGCGACTTTTTTTCCGCTTTCAAGGAAGCAGCACCTCTCCCCTGTCCTATAGGATAAGCACAGCGCCGTCCCGCTTCCCCCCCATCCGGAGTATGCCGATGACTGGTGCTTCCTCCTCGAAAAAAAAGCTTTTTTTTACTCTTCCCCCAAGGATTTCCTACTTGCTAGCGCAGGCAGAGACCCTTTTCCCTGGATTCCGGATACTGGAGCCGCCCCCCTTCTGAAAAATGGTAACTGGCTTTCCCCCATGGCCTTCGCACTCTTGCCTTTTCCTAGATACGTGCCTCCCTCTCTTCCCTATACAAGCCGCACGGATTCCTGCTGATAAACTGAAACTTTTCTCGACCCTGCGGTCCCAGAGTTTTTTGTGGGTGGGAATAGTGAGGCTTTCCCAAGTGGCGCCCTTTCAGTTCAGTCCTTCTCCAAGGACTCTCTCTTGACCACAGCCAACAGGGTCCCCCTCCCCAAAAAAATAGAAGATCCCTTTTGCGCCCCCCCCCACCCCAAAAAGAGCCTCCAATTGCAGCCTTACACAAGTGGTAGGCCGCCCCCCCCCTTCCCGCTAGTATGCTCCCTGAGAACTCTGGGAACCTTTCTTTCTTGGAAAGCTTTGTTCCTCATAGTGGAGATGCTTCTTCTTTTTCGATCCCCCGCTTTCCCAATCCGTTTCCTTCTTCTATTTCATCTCTTGTTTTTTCTTCCTTTCTTGCCCAGAGTAGAAGAATTGTTTTCCATTTTCCGTCATGGCCTTCCCTGAACCGTGTCCCTCTTTCCTTTGGCTCTAATGAGAGCGAACGTCGGTATCCTTTCGCTGTTTCGTTCCTGCCACGCCAGAACCTCCTGTCCCCCACGCAGAAATCATATATCCCTCCTAGCCCTTTTCCGCCAGAAGAATTCCCAGACAATCCCTCCCCACTCCCAACCTCCACAAATTCGCTCCGCGAGTTTGCCTTCTTTTTCTTTCCGTCATCTAGACCGTCACCAAATCCTGAGAAGCTCCCCCCTTCCTTCTCTGCTAGAATCCCCCTGAACGGCCCCCTCTTGACCTTCTTCTCAACCAATTCCTTTCTTCCTTCTCAATTGGGCTTGTCGTCCTTTCGGTTCTCCCACATCGATGTGGCAGTCCATACCTCTTTTCCTTTCCTTGCGAATAAGGATGGCGCTCCTTTTCCTTTTTCTCTCCCCCCTCAAACCTTGTTTCCCCCTCTTCCCCGGCGCCTATTCCCTGAAAGTGCAACTCTACCTCTCCTTACACTAACGAATTCGTTTTTCTTTTCCCTAAGTCTCGGCATGGAGAAAAAAAGATCCCCTCCTTCTCTTTTCCTCGCAGATCACCCGTTCAGATCCACACGTTAACCCCTCCTCTTTTTTTTCCTAATAAATAAGTTTTTTTTTTTTTTCGGAGGTTTTCCCTGTTTTTTAGGGATTTTCCGCTTCCGAAGGCTCCCCTTTCTTTTATGGGCTCTGGTTTTCCAGTCGTTCTTCCCCAACTAACGTTTCTTTCCCTTCTTTCGTACGTAGCAGCTGCAATTGCAGGGACTCTTCTTTCGCTGCTTTTTGGCATATGGGTAGTGGGGTTCCGGACTTCTTCTCCCCATTTTTCCAAGGATTTTTTTCCCTTGCTTTTTTTCGGCGTTTTTTTTTTCTGAGCAAAAAACCTTACTCTTTCCCCCCTCCAGGTTTTTGAGGCCTCTCCCTCCCCCGGCCTTGGTTGAAAACTCCGATCCTACGCGTTCGGGCAGGGGTCTCTTCGCACCGGTAGGAGGATTATCAGGATTTTTTCTGACTTCCTCTTTCTCCGGGGTTTCCTCCTTTTTTCCTTTTTCTTCTGGGCTTCTTTACTTCGCTTCTCCCATGGCTAATAGCATGCACGGGTTTGCGGACTTTTTTTGCCTAAATGAGGAGAACGAACAACTAGCGTTTCTTAGGAGACTTCCCCTTCTCTCTCCTTGCGCCAGGGCTATGCGATCGGTCCTTTTTCTTCCTCCCCTTCCTGAGAGGCGGACTTTTCGCTTTCGGCTTTTTTCCCGGAAAGGAGGCGGAACCCCTCCTGCCTCCCTCAAATCAACAAGAGATGACCTTTTCCCCAGCGTCACCGGTTGGTAGGGAGTTCACTTTTTTCAGCTCGGTTTCTTTGCTCGAAAGATGCCCTTCATCAAAGCGTTCCAACTCCTGAATGCCAAGATTTCTCTTCCTCCCTTTCTTTCCCCTTTTTTTTTGTAGTTGATGACCGGCCCCTCTGTACATCTTCCTTGCAATGGAGTAGGAGCGTTTTTGGTTCTCGACCCCCTTTTCCTCCACTCGAGGGTTTGGGGAATTTTTTGGACCCTGTTTTTCCCTCGAATTGTAGAGATCCTTTTCAATTGCTTTCCCTTTTGCTACCCCCCCCCCCCCACTTGAATTGGCTTTTTCCCTAGAGTTAGGCGGAAACGGACTTCCCCCCTTTCACCGTTTGAGTGGCCTCCCTTCCACTCTTTCCCCCCCGCTTTTTTTCCCCTGCTAACTATCAAACCGGCCCCTTTCTCGGGGGGAAACCTTCATGTTGATTTTCCAGTGACAATTTTTGTATTCCCCCCCTCCCTCCTTTTCCAAGGAAGCCATGGGACTTTTCCTCGCACGTAGTAAAGACCACTTTCCTTCCCTATTCCGATGTTTTCTTTTTCCGTCCCCCTTTTCCCCCAGTCAGCGCATACGCCTCTGGGAGGTAGGCCGTCGTGAAGGAGCCTGTTCCCCTGTAGGGTCGGATTCCTTTCTTCGCCGTCTTGAAAGCGCCTCTTTTCCCAAATAGCCAAACGATTTTCCGCTTTTCATTTCCTCTTTCCCCGCAGAATTCAGTGGATTCAGTCATCCCCCCCACAAGCTAAACCCCCGTTTCTTCCCTCTTTTTCCGATCGCGACGGAGCTCCCTCTTCCCCCCTCCCTCTTTCTGTTCCCCTGGTGCGCCGTCCATAGCGACTTTCGGCGGAGATGCTGGAGCCGGTTTCCTCCCGCGGCGTACAGCGCAGACATTTCCTCCGTCCTTTTTTTTCTGAGGCCTTTTCATTGCACGAATAAGAAAGCGGAGATTCTTTTTCCCTTCTCGAAGAAGGTGCGTTCCTTTCACGTGTCGACGAGAAATCCCTTCTTTTTTTTCTCTTTCCTGGTGAGGTTAGCCTTGGTTCGTCGATAGACGGGACTTTTATGAAGCCCTCTCCCTTTTGACGTGGAAGGAGCTCACGCCTTTTGTTTTTTCGAGTCCCCTTTTTTTTTTATCTCTTTCAAAAATCAGGATGACACGTGGATTCCCCCCCAAATTCTCGGCGGAGGCTT
>Ga0179593_1453518_pt1 | contig 15226 bp, 16 predicted proteins | sample CZODoug2_1_08_16_FD_185931 | JGI IMG/M metagenome (GOLD analysis project Ga0179593, IMG submission 185931) | Vadose zone soil fungal communities from Angelo Coast Range Reserve, California, USA - CZODoug2_1_08_16fungal (PacBio error correction) | ecosystem: Environmental > Terrestrial > Soil >... | reverse complement strand
TTCCACCGAGCTAAGCACGCGGTGACCATGTGTCCCTGCCTGGTGGCATAGATGTAGCCAGAACACCTTGGTGATCCTAGCTAACTTCCCGAGACTGAAGGCGCCCCCAGCGATTTCCAATGGCGGAGACACAAGAATAAGCCGAGCCTTTAGCCTAAGCCCTGATCATAGTTTAGATGGATTTCTTTGCTCGGCGGTTTTCCAAGAACGGCCGAGCCATTTCACGGATTATTGTCCCCCGTTGGCTCATGATGACCCATTTCTTCTCCTTTTCGTCGCGGTTGGCTGGATGACCCTCTCTGCAGGCCCCCGCTTCTTATCCGAAACACAATGACGTCGCCTGCAACAGGCTCCGATTTGCCGACGAACTGACCATAGAGATGCTCTGGGAACTTTTTCCCCTTCTCGAGCCTCACCCGTCCGCTCGCACAAAAGGTTTTTTCAGAGCGCATCTCGTTCCGTGGATCAGAAACCCGGTTCTGACCCCCTCAAACAAGGGAGTTTCTCTGCTGGTAGTTCCCATCAGTTTCGTTTTGGTTCTTCCCCCGCTTCCTTTTTTTTTCCGGCAGTATGATTTCTCGGGGTCGTGTAACCGCACCTGTTTGTACTCGAGCCCACATCGGTAGGGTTATTCATGAGTTGTACTGCGTTTCCCTCCCCCTTCCTTTTTTTGCCCTCCCCTTAATGCCGACGTCCTCCGACATTTTTTTGCCATCGTTCCACGAGATTTGAGCGTCACACCACTTCCTATCTTACTGATCTATTTCCCACCAAATCCTGACCGTTAGCGTGGTTACCCCTGCTACCTCTCTTTTTATTCCTCTACTCCCTTTTCTTCTCATCGATCTATACGGCACTACTTTTCGTTTTAACCACCCATGGTATCTCTATTCCCTGTGACGTTTGATGCCCTAGATTCTCCCCTGCCCCCTCCTTCCTCTGGTTGTTGCGCTATTAATTTTTTTCCCCTTATCGTGTTTGTTTTGTACCTTCCACTTCTTCTTCGTTTTTCTTCTCCTCTTATATTTTTTCTTATTCGTCGCTGTCTATTATTATCTTCTTCTTCGAGATGGAGCCGCATGGTTTCGGGTACATCACCCGTCCCCTTCTTGCCCTATCCCCCGCCTGGTCCTACCGTTTCGGATTCTTTTCGACCCTTTGTTATAATATCGTTAGATTGCCCTAGGCCAGCACGTTCCTTGCTATGTGTCATCTTAGTTAGCTCGTCAATTCATCGTCTTTTGACTTCTCACGCGAATTACTCCTTCTAATGTATTGACGGGTCGCGCCTGGACTCTGTTCTCTTTTTTTTTCTGCCCCTTCTCGAACCTTCCCCTCCTCATAGTCATTCTTGCTTCGTTTTACGTCTCTTACGGTCCCCCTTTTCTATTCTGTCTTGGTGTTTTTTACCACACAAATTCAGGGATTACTCTCATGTTTCCATTAGCTGGCGTGCGTCGCAGCATTCACATTTTAAAAACCCCCCTGTTTCGACCGCAATGCCGCATTCGTTCACTTCTGTCCTTTCCTTTTCGCTCTTCTCTCTTTCAGCCCCTCAACCGTTTGTATACGGATTCGCCCAAATCGTAATTAGTGTTCTCAGCATTATGATAAGACTGGCTGAATCGTGACGCTATTTTTCTTTGCTTCTTTCCATCCCTTCTTCTCGCTATGTGCTTCCTTTTCCCTCCTCCTTTACTTGATATCTCCACAGGCGGAAGGTTCTACTGTTTCACGATTTTTATCTCATTCCTCCAGGATTTCCAAACGACCGAATCTTCGCACTGACCTTAAGCCCATTTTCCTCTCGGCCCGCCCCAGGGCCCCCACTTGCGCCCGCGGACCCCCCCCCCCAGCGCACCATGTTGTTCCTTCCCCCTGTCTGGGATGCCGTAGTGAGAGACTCACCGACCTCCGCCTCCCCCCCCTGTCCTCTCCCAACGCAAGGCGCACCTCCCCTGTGGACTTCTATCCGCCTCCTCCCCCCCCCCCCCGAATACACGCACGATATTGTTCACTGAGTGTGCGGGTAGTTACCGGACATTTTTTTTGTGTTAAATTTGTGGGTTCCGACTCCCTAGCGACACGGACCGGGGTCGCCGCCCTTTTGAGGTCTTCCGTTTTTCTTTCCTTGATGCTATTTACCCTTTTCCTTACTCTTCTCCATGCGACGTTGTTCTTTTCGGTCGTCCTCCCCCCATCCTTCAAGATTATGCGGCGTGGACTGGCACCCTCTTAGCCCATCGATTCCCGCAGGCTTCCCGCCCCCCCCTCAAAATCTTCGCACGAGGTTGGTCGCTCACAGCAATTCAATCCCTCTCAGTCGGCCTCTTCGGTTCAGTCAAAGACCCACATATCGGCGGGATTTTCCCTGTCAACTTCCGCCCCATTCCCTTTTGCTCGGGCTTTGGGTATGCCGCTCCCCTCAGACTGCCCGCCGCCCGCCTACATCTCCCCCCAAGGGACTAAAGTCCTGAAAGGCGAGGATCTCCTTCTTTCCTCGATCTCCCGCACCCGTCATTGACCCCCCAAAACAAGCCCTTTTGACCTTTCTAGTGGCCCCCAATCACCACCGTTCGCCATATGGTCCTGGCCCAAGGAGTCGAACCCCCCTATTTCCCTTTCCCCCCCGACTCTCGCCAACGTCCGACTCGAGTCGCCGTCAGCGTTTTTTTCACCACCGATTACACGGTTTTGTGGTCAAGCTTTCGGCGGATCTAGTCCTTGCCTCTCGGTGCTCTTCGGTTGCATTATGGGTCTGCCCGAGTTGCGCACTCATTTCCAAACCCCGCCTGCTTGGTAGGCCCAACACGGGATGTTTTTTTTTATGTCCCGTCTAAGCGGCCACGGACGCCCGTTCTTCTTCGAGACAACCTTCTCTTCCCCTATGTTTTTCCCTCTACGCTTCTCCACACGCCAACGTCTTGAAGAAGGTCTCATCAACCCACCTTTCCTTAGGCTTCGTTTGCAAGCCATCCGAGGATCCATCCCCCTTGCACTGCGGCTTCCATCCCTCCCCGCGCTCTGACGTTTCCTTTCTCGCGCCGCCTAGTCTTCCCTCCGCCAAGGACTTCAACTGACCGCGGGTCGTTTCGACCCACCAATACCTTTCCCTCCGTTTTTCGGAGCCAGAAATGGAGTCTACCAAGCTGTGACATAGACGGTTCCCTGTGTTAGCAGTCTTCCCTCCGTTTTGTTCTCTTTTTTCTGATAGTTTCGCCTGTGTGCCCGTGCTTTAGCCGTTGCCCCCGTCGCTCTATTGCTTGCTCCACGACCAGTGCCCCTTCCCGTCGCGTCCTCGATGACTCCCCTGCACCTCAAGCCTGAGAGATTCATGACACGTTCGTCGCCTCAGAGAAGAAAGCTCTTCTCCCCTCTCCCCCCTTATCCGCGTTCCGGCGATCATCGAGCACTGATCTCCCTCGTTTCTTTTACTTTGCGACATGTTCGCCTCCAGGTCGCGAGATCCGCCGTCCAACCCCGCAGAAACTTTCTCCCCTCTTTTTTTCTCGAGCAATTACTCTGCGACCCCCTTAATAGTGGTCACCTATGAATTCGAGCCATCTTGCTGACCATCGCCAATTATAAAAGTGGGACTTTTCAGCTTGTGAATCAGGCTCCTCTCCGCATTTTTGTCACGTTATCCACCCCCTGTTGTTTCGCAGGACCCCCGTAGATCCGTGTTTTCCCTCTCTTTCAATTCGTAATCACCCTCACGGCGTGCCCGCTCTCGTCATCTGCCCTTTTCTCTTCCCTAAATTGGGGATCGGCCCCTTCGCTTGGCCAAAATCGGCTAGCGTTCCCCCTGCTGTCGGCGGCGACTCTGCACTTCAATGATCGTCGGGACGGACCCAACATTCATGGTTTCTCGAATTGGGTAGCCGTCTTCGAGCGCAAGCTAGGCTTTGAGGTGCGCGCTTGTATCGAGGCGATTCACTTTTAATCCCTTCGGATGATCTTCTTTTGTCATGTATTTTTTTCATCCCAAGCTCACATTCCCGCAGATATCTAACTCCAGTGCCCGCCAAGCGTTCGGTTTCTGCAATTTCTTCTCGCTCCTCTTGAGTTGCAGGCGGATTAGAAGGAGGACGTCGTTTCGACCTAGCAAGAGTGTGGATCTTCCTCGTGAGGAACCCCCCTCTACTCCATCTACTCTCTCAGTGTCGGCGCTTCACTAGGGTCTGCGCCCACCGACTCCTTCCTTACCGTGGGTTTTTGAGTCAACGGGGAACAAGAGATGTTGTCCCTCTCTGCGCGTATTCCACCTCGATGGGTCCCGTCTTAATCCTTTTCCCCTTTTTTCCCATAATAGTTACCTCTCTTCTTCTGGTTCCTCATTTCGACCATGATTAGTTACTCTGCGACATCCGTCCTGTCTTTCCCCCCTGTGGCGTCGGAAAGCCTCTTCCCAGAAAACCACCCTCCCCCACATTACTCCACTCCCTAACACCAACGAAACACGGTAAATTCCAAAAAGACACCGATCCCGTTGCCTGACTACGTACGCATTACGTTCGCAGCATGAGATCATGCCCATGTGCGAGTGTCTGTCTTCTTCTAATACGTGGCCTTTTATCCGTCCCTTCGCAATAGCCAGAAGTCCGTCCCCCAGTTCCTCCCTAAAGGTTTTTCCAGCCGGGCCTACCGTGAGGCGTGTATTGAGATCTTTCTCCCCTTCCTTCCTGTCCCCCATTCCTTCCCTTCTCCTCGTTGTGAGACTAGATCGTCAGTGTGGAACTGGATTCTGCGTGCCTCTTTTTAGTGCCACGCTCAGTGTCTTTGCCGGATCCCTTTCCCTTTCGCCCTTCCTTCCCTGACTGCGAATGTGGACAATTTCATCCTTCCTCTAACGGACACCTGACGCCTGATCAAACTTATGCGTCATCTGCTGTGTGTCATCGTGTCGCTTTTTGCGTTGAATTTTCAGTTTGTTGGATCTATAAAAGGATTGCCCTACTCTCCCCTACTGAATCTAGACTATAGGTTTCCTCTTTTTGTTAACTAGGTCGTGCGCGAATGGTGATCGTAAGTTACAAAGTCCGTTGCCAGCGATTGCCTTACCGCTTCATACAAAGTATTTAGTCCCCTCTGGATTTTTTCCCCTTCCCCTATTAACTTAGAGGCAGTGAGAATACTATCTGGGTGACATAGCCTCTTCACGTCTCCCTTCCGTCCCTTTTTCTCCCAGTGCCTTGCCAACCCTTTTTAGAGCGACCTCTTACGGAGCCCTTTGTGCCTCGACGCAATATGCCTAGGGTGCCTTCAACCGTCCATGCACGTCAGCCTAGGCTTTGCATCCCGATCTTTGTTGCTATGGATCCCCTAAGACCCCCTCCGAATCCTCATATTCTACCTTGATCGCCTCACGCTAACGTTATGTCTCCCTTCTTCGCGAGCTTGCGTCTGACCTTGGACCAATGCTTACCCAAGTGATACTTCTCCACTTTCCGTCCCCCCCTCGGAAGTTAGCTTTGAGCAGATGGTCGACTCCGTCGCTCTCATGCCCCTTTTCTTTTGTTGACGCGATCCCCCCTGACGTTCCGACATCGATAGCTCTGAAGCCCCTCCCGTGTTACTTTCCTCCCTTACTCCAAGCAAACGGAATTCCGACCTTGACGTCGTTGGCGGACCACGCGTGTACAACGCCGATCGCAAGCCTATGGTCAACTGATGACGGTCCCGGCACCCAGAGGGGTGATTTCCTCCCTTTCTTCGACCTTCCCCGCTCCCCAGACGGTCCAACGGCTACACGTTGGTCGCAGAACGTCTTTTGCCAAGGCGATTAGCCTTTCTCCCTTCTGTGCCCGCCTTGTATCGGCCATACGACTTCTCTTTACCTGCGCTTTTCTGCTATCCTAATTTCCCTCTCGTGCGACATTGTACGTGCCTGTTCGCTTCTTGCTTTTTTTCTGCACCCTTCCCCCCTAATTTTTCCCCTCTGAACTTCTGGCGGTCTTGCTTTCGGCTTATCGCGATAGGGAGTGAAGAGCGTTCGCATCCTTGTCGTGGAGTCAGTTCAACGAGGGCGATCTTTGGATAGCCGCCTGGCCCTTTCCCTCCCTCCCCCCTTGCATAAAACGTGACTCGATCTTGACGCGACGATGCCAAGGGCCCCCTTTTATTCGTCTCCCGGTGACACATTTCTGTCGCCGTGGTTAGTCGTGGTTGGTAACTTCCTTTTACGAGGGTGCGTTCGAGTTCACCTAAAGTCCTTGGGGTGCCACTTAAGGTGCGGCCAGATTCCAGAACGACCCGCCGCCGCCTTCCTGCGCCTTTGGCCTTGCTGGACTGGGATGTCCTTTTTGCACCGGGAACATCTCCCCTTTGGTTTTTGATCGCTTTCTGGCGCCGAGGTGTGTAGATCTACTCGAGAATCGTTGCTGTGTTCGAGCGCTGATCTCCCTCCGACTCAGGTCTCCTGCCCTGCATTACCGCCCCTTTTTGCGCAACGAGTGGGTTTGCAATGGTTTGATTGATTGAACTCGGCGAGGAAAAGCTGCCGCGCCGCGAGTCACCGCGAGGGCAAGCTGAGGACCGTCGAAGCCCTCCCTCCCACCCCCGTACTTGCGTGCGTTTGACCGCCTCACGGATGAATCTATCCTTTTCTAGAACCCCCTTGTCGCTGCGCTGGTCTGCACCTATTGGCACCTTTCTTTTGCGTATTCCCGAAGCCTGGTCATTCATACGTCGATCCTTTTTTTGATTACCTACATTCTTTTTTTTATTTTTGTCTCCGGCGGGGGGTGCAGTCAGTTACCTCCTTGATCGCCTCTCCCTATTCTTTATTTGAGGTCTCCTGTCAGGAATGACGGTCCTTTGCCTCTTCGCTTTTGTCATCCGAATACGTTTCAAGTGAAACTGATGTCCAAACTGAGATGTCGATTTTCACGTTTTTCCCCTTTGATAGGGGACGACGAACCTAGACTTTCCCCTCGGAGTACTTTCTTTTTTGAAGCGGCCGCAATGACGCCGGATAATATTTGACGGGCGAGTTCTGATATATGGTACTTTTTCGTACCTTCATACACATTCTGCGTGGATTTTCTTTTCTTCCGCCGTCCTTTTTCAATTTCTCACCAGAGTCCTGGCATCTTGCTTCTCAAGTACACGCAGAAACCGCCAGAGACGACAAGTAAACAAGGGATTCTCTTCCCTTTCCCTCCTTCTTCTTCGGGCTGACCGGCCTTCAACCTTCGAAACGAGAGATCTCCTTTTTATCCTAAAGACTCGTCCTTTTTTCCCTTTTCTTCTACTTGTTCCAGGCGAAGCGCCCCGAGAGAGGTCCAGATGTTACACCTCCTCATTGTTGTTGTTTATAGAGATACAATTTTGAGGCCACACCAACAGCCCTCCTGCATGAATTCCTCCCGAAGTGGCACCTTCATTGGCGTAGTCTCTTTGATCCTTTGTCGGCGGTTTTTTCCCGCGCGAATGTACGCGCGGAGCCTTTTGATTTCTTTCCTTTTTCTTTTCTTTTTTTTTTCCTATTCCTGCCATTACGACCCCTTGCAACGTTGAAGACTCTCTCGGCTTTTCGCACATAGAAATATGCCCCTCATGTGCTCTTTTTTTTAAAACTCTCTCCCTTTTCTTTCCCCCGGCTGTGCAACGCATGGCAGTTGTTTTTAAAGCGATACCATTTGGCCCCATGTAAGGAGTTGAGGTGTTCGCTCCAAATCCCCTACCCCCATCTCGGGAGGATTTTTTCCAACTCGCACCCCGTTGCATTTCGTCCTTCCCCTTGAGACGTTTTTCCTTTTTTCGCCTCCGCAGCAACATCCTCAAAGCAGTATACCGAAGGAGACCTCAATCCCTCGTACAGCTGCTACTGATCCCAATTATTTCTGCTATGACGTACTTTTATTCACCAAATTCCCCCCCCCGTTTCCATCCCTTTGTTGGAAGCAGTCTTGAATCAAACCCTTCGACTTATTCTTCCCTTCACATTCGCTCATCTGACAAATATTGCATTTTCAGCCCCCGGCTCTCTTCGCCTCGCAGAGCATCTGTATCGCGGTTAAAACCAGCCCCTACGGGTTTTTCTCGGGCTCTTTTTTTTGCCAGTTTCCTTGCTCGCTGTTGCTCTTTGTCGCTGGCTTGGTTTGCCGGCGCCGTGTGTCGCCACTCAACCATTAAAACTAGACTTGTGCTGACCAACCTTGGCTGCAGGTCGATTTCAAGTCGAAGAACAGAAGCCTGACGATTATTTTTCTCCAAACCGGGATTCTATAAGAAAAGATGAACCCCTTGAGCACGACCTTACTTACTTCCCCTCTCACCCTTTCAAAAACAACTCTTCCAACCTACTCCCCTATTCTTTGCTCTTATTTCCTTTTTACGTCCGTTTTTACTCACCCCGATCAACCACTCCTCGGCCCTCCCCCGCTCGGGCCTCATCCCTCCGTCACTACCCCCCTCACTAATGTCCCCCCCTTCCTCTCGCACATCCTCATCCTCTATTTCTACTCCTCTGTCCCTTTTCTCTTCTTCTCGTACGCTGTCTCCCCCTCCCACTCCTTTCGCACTTTCTAGGTCGCAAATTAGCGATGTTTTGTTTGCAAGCATTCTCCCCCCCAGATTCAAGCAAGGAACCCTTCGATGGTAAGATCGGACCTCTTGCGTCCTTGTCTTCTTGAAATGATAACGCTTTCCTAGATTCCAGCAAGGATTCTTTTTTTTGTATCCCGCAACCGCCAACTCGTCCCCCGGGTGAGTTGACCCCCCCACCATGCCCCATTCGGCGCATCCACGCTTCTTTACCCCTCCCCCTCGAAAGAAAGCCCCGTTGGTTAGTAGGCGATGTAGTATCTGGGTTTTCATCCCCTTTCGCCGGTGTCCCTTCAGGTTTTCATCGCATTCTTTTGCTTCCCTTTGCTTGAACCCGCTCGTCTGGGCGCGATGAACAAAAGCCGCTAATTTACCCCTTTTCCTCGAAGTCGTCAGACGCATCCTCTTCCTCGACAAGTTGTCGTCGAGAGCTTCCTTGCTTCGCTCAATAGACGGAAGTTTCCATGATTGTCGTCTTAATTTTGAACGGCTCCTGACGCCCTCTTTCTCCCAGCAGACAAGATCTCAGATATAGAAGACGTTTCCCCCCCCCTGTCCATTTTTCGGATGGGTTACATCGAAGGTCGACCTTCATTTTCCTCGACATCGAACCCATACTTTTAAATGCGGCAAGTCCCGTGCAAGCTTCATCTCTCCCTTTGCCTCTCGTACGTTGTTGCAGAAAAAAAGCGCATTTTCAGTTTCTGCAGTTGGCTTGGCCTCTATTGACACCCCTGTCAGTCCCCTCATTAACGGCACTTGGTGTTCTTGTACGGTTCCCATCTGTCTTTAAAGTCTCTTCTGATTGCAACCCAGCGGTTTCATGTTTGGTTGTGACGTTTTAAAAGATTTTCTTCTTCTGGAAGGATGTGGAAAAAAGTTTTTTTTTTTTTTTCTTCTTGTTTGTTTGTTTCCCGATGGTCCCCTTCTAAGCTTTTGAGAAGCCTTTTATGCGCAGGTTATTTTAGCAGATGATCCAATTTTAGTCCCGTTTTTTCCTTCTGTTGTCATTTATTATTTCAGTCTTACTTCACGACCCCTATTGCAGTGGCTAGCGAAGTGATGTGCTGTTTTTAAGATAGCCCTCCCCTCGTGCACTGGCTCGTGAGGCTTTCAGCACAACCCCTTTCGACCTTCTGATCCGCCTGGTGGCCTTCTTCCGAGCGATTGGCTTGGTTCTTGTCCCCCCAAAGTCGAACGACCAGTGGCTTCCCTTAAGGTCGAGTCACCACTCGACGGTGCTCCCACGAACCCATTTCAGAGGTCCTTTGTCCCCCCCAGATGTAAGGGATTTCCCGCAGGAGCAGGGACCTTCTTTCCTGTGGCTTAAGCAACTACATTTGGCAAACCTCAAGTGACTCTCGTCCTCCCGGTCCCCCCCCCTACTTACTGACGCGCGAGGGTGCCAATTCATTTGTTTTCTTTTGTTGTTCTTGTGTGTTTTTTGTTTTCGCCAGTCCGTTGAAGGATAGCCGGCTGGTTTAGTCCCCCCCTCTTATCTTCCTCACCCCCTGTGGCCCCCACCCTCAACATTCTCTTCGCTATTCCCATAACGGCACACCACTCTTCATTTCGAAACGAAGCAAACGGACAGCAGGACTCTCGTTTTTTCATTCAGACGTATCTCGCTTTATGAACCACGTTGTAGTCGATGAATCCGATGCTTTGTCACTGATAATTGACTGCAAGTTCGAAATGAAAGTTGATCCCAAGGGCCATAAACAGGAGGGTGTCTACTCTCGGCACGCAAGAAGCAAGTGTCCCATCGCCTCCCCGATCTCTCTTCTCATACCCCCTCTTTTTGAGATTTTCCTTGCTTCACCCCCTTTTCGTGCCACGTCCTCTTTTTTTGTTTGCGAAATTGCCGTCCTGACCTCACTCGACAGTTACGGATGAGTACCTATTCCCCCCAACGTAGTCTTTTCCGCCTTCAGTCGCATCAGCCCCCTTTTTTCTTCTCTTCAATATTCCCCCTTTCCTTCATCGTCTTGGCTTTGTTGAATGTTCTTTTCGTTTCTATTGTTCAGGTTTTTTCCGTGTGTGAGGATTACTCTTTCTACTTACACCTATGCATTCGATTCTTCCCGATGTCTGATTTGGCTCCCTCTGTCTTCTCTTCTGTACTCTCTTTGCCGATTCCTTCACGCATCACTTTTGCCCCTCTCTTTTCGTTCTGTTATCATCCACCAAACGTTCTCATTGATTGCGTACCCCTTGTTCGAATGAGAGGATCTTGAAGAAGGTCTTTATTTATTATTACCTTCTCCATTTTGACCATAGACCATCTTTCGTAAGGGCGGAACGAAGACTTCGATGAGTTGTCCATTCCAGCAAGTCCCTAGCCACTCTGCCCCTCTGCTTCGGTAATACTTTCGCCCTCCCACCCTTATTGCCTGTATACAGACGCATATTTTTCTCACGGTTACATCTTACTGCCCTTTGTTCTTCCCGCCGGGCCTCTGCAGACGTATTTATTTTTTAAGACTTTATTTTTCTGACACCTGTAATTGGACCTTTTCTGTTGCTATCCATAGTATTTCCGGTCTTCTTTCTGTTGATATCTATTTTCCTGATTCTCGCTTGTATCATATAGTGTCCATCCTTTACCCACTTAGACTCAGCCCTCTTTCCCAACTCCTCCCCCCCTCTACTACCTTGTGCACCCATTCGCCACTGTACTTTCTATGGAATGTCGAATCTTTTAAGATCTCACCCGGAGCTTGACGCGTGCAACTATGTTCCCCCCAACTGACCCACCATCTGGGCCTGTTTTGACCGAAACACACTCCTACCTCCCTTCTTCTTCATGCGTTATAAGTCCACTCTCCCCGCCACGGGCGATTCCCATTTCTATTCCCCTAAAACAAGGCATAGTTGGCCCCCCCCGCCTTGCACTCGTCGACCCCCACCTTGACTGTTTCACGACCACGACATCATTTCCATTAGGCCTTACACTCGAATGTCCCCCCATTGTGTCATCATTTTCCCCGTGATTGATGCTACTTTGTCCCTATTACATTCCGGGCGCCAACTTTTTTCATTAAATTCAAAACATGCTGTTTGCCCTACCTAACTTTGTTCACGTGCCAGCTGTCCCTTTAGACCGAGCACTAGCCTGATCCCTTCCCCTTTTTCTTTAGGTTAGCGGCCACGAGGGCAGTCTCCTTCGAATTTCTCCTCGGTCGACTTTACGGCTACTACTAAGTAATGAAGCAGTGTCCTCCTTCTTCCCCTTCCCCGATTTGCCCCCAGCTTGAAATCTCAGCATCTTCCCTTGAACATAAGATTCCTAGAGTGTTATTTGAGAGCTGTTCTGTTTTTCCTTGTCGATAGCTCACGTCTACGTCTGTCTCCTTTTTCCCTGCCATATGAGAAACTCGACGCCTTGCCCTGCCCTTCCCCTTTACCCTTGCATCATCTATTACCCTTCCGTGGCGATGTGCTATGATCTGATAACGTCCCTAAAGTCACCTACACTTGATCTTTCTTTCGAGGCCGGTCTGTTTGCGTCGTAACTGCGGAACAGTCTTAAGTGATATCCTAATTCGTAATATCCATTCATCCACATACGTTGCCTCTTTACGAATTTCGAGCATTTTCTCGCTCGATAATATGTCTGATTACCTGCGGCAAGAACGATTGGTTCTGATTTTTACACTTTGTTTAACCTAAATTTTTAATACAGCGTGTAGTTGATGTCGCACCTGGCACGAGTAGCAGTACTCACCTCCCTCACTGATTCATACGAACTACCCTTGACCTCGCAGGTTCCGTTCAACGTGACGAGACACCCGATCCGACTAGAGCCACGATTCTCTTGTACGCTTTTTTCATTCTAATGTCCCTCGCAGTCCCCCGTATGCATTAAAGTGACCAACACGAGCCCCGACGGGACGAAGTGTAGAGAATACACACACACAGCGCCTAAGCTTTACCCCGGGTTTCGTTTTCCCCCTAAAGTCTTGGCGTAGCTCGAGTAGATTTTCTCTAAACGACTCACTAGCCCTGTATTTGACCCTCTCAGACTTGATGGATAGGATTTCTTTTCCCCAGTGACGCCGTCCACGTCTCTTTTGTTTTGAAGACCTGCCGATTTTAGCCCCATTGCTGCACCCCTCTAGAGAACGAGTAATTCGTTCCTTGACGTTTTGTCTCTGAGGCGAAGAACTCCTTCCCTTGGCGTGGTCCCCCCAGTCACTAGGACCCCTACCTCCCTGGTAAGACAACGGGGTCATTTTTTCCTATTTCTCTCCCCCTTCTCCGACTGCATCCCCCCCCCTTATTCCCTGACTCTACCTAGACCTAAGCAGACCTTACCCGGATTTTACACGCTAGGGAGTTTTCCCTTTTTTTATTAGGACCCATGGTTCAATTTTCTTGAGGGGGGGGTGTCTTTTCCATAGTTACAGAAAACCACGGGAAAGAACCCCCACCCTGACTTACTCACGTATTTATGTCACATTCCCTCTTACTCGATAGAAGCGGTTGCAAGCCCATGTCCGTTTGGGGGATTTAGATTAGTTCACCTGGCTTTTGGTCTGCCCGATATGACCTGCGATTTGAGCGCCCAAGCCTGGTGTCCCTCCTCCCTCGCAGGTTTGTTTATTCCCCCGAATTCGTCATCAGGTGGCGTTGGATTTTTTCTTTATGCCGGGTTGTCTTAGGGAGATCGATCATCCTTTGACCTCAACGCCGCTTTCGAGTCGAGTGCACTTCTGTTAGGATTTCGTGGTTTTTCCCCCTTCGTATGGCGGCTCCCCATCCAGACTGACACGCAGATCGTCACGATATGTGTTTTTTCACGTTTCCCTCCCGAGATGGAGTGTAATTTCCTGGTGCCCTCCTCTCATGACGCTTTCCCAAGGGGCTTTTTCTTTCCCCCTTTTCCGCCCCGTTAATTGCCGTTCTCCTTGCGGAATAAAGCGTATGTGCCTAGGCGGTTTCTTCTTCCAAACCCCTTTGCTCAAAATTTCTTCTTTTTCAGCCTGCGTTTCACCGGGCTCCGGGAGATCGTCATTTAGGGTCCTACTTGAGCAGTCAACACTCTCCCAAGCTAACCTACTGGCGACAAGACCCCACAAAAAATTTCACTCGATCCCCTGTCATCTACGTTGACAGGGAAAGTACTTAAGGCCCAAACTTCCTAACAAACTAAGATGTCTACTTTAATTTCGTCTGATACACCCTGCGACCGGCCTTCGATTATCTTTTTCTAGAGTCTTTCTTTCATGTATCCTACTCTTTCTCCTCTCATTTGGTGTTTGTTTTTCTAGATCCCCCTCAGGCCGTTGAGACTGTGTTTTTCCAAAATTCTCCTCTGACTCCTCGTCCTCCCTCTGGTTAGTAAGGATCCTTGTTAGAATTTGGCCCCTTCCCGTTGTGTCCCGCCTGGACGGAAGGTCCCCTTGCGCCTTTTGCATTCTCCTTTGTAGATCTTCTCTTTTGTGATCTCAGATATGCCAGGAAGATACTTTTTCCTTTGCGCAGTTTGTCGAAGACTCCTTGATGCCCCTCCGTAGTCCCCTTCTCCAGACCAGAAATCCTTATGATATGGCTTACAGGTACCGTCCTCCATCTATTCTCGGCCTCTCAAGGAAATAGTTAGTTGTCTCTTCTACATCGATCCATTCCCCCCCCCCCGGCCTGCTTCGAGGGCCCCGTCTCAAAGCACCTAACGTGTTTGAAACTCGCCACATCTCGTTTCCGGTCTGTCTTGGTATTCGTGACGATGGACGCCCTTGCCTCTGCATCACAGTCTACATGACGGAGACTCTCCTCAAGCTCGGAAAGCTGCTAGGCTCTATCAATCTTTGAGTCCCCACGCATCTGTAACCCCAAAAAGATTCCACGCAGATATGTTCTGACCCTGCTGTCAAATGTTAATTTTCTTCCCTGGTCACCGTGACGGCCCCGCTCACCCATTGATCCAGAACCCCCATCCTTAAAGATCTTCACTTATTCAATCGTCGCCGAGTCTTATCCCCTGAGTTCCCCCATATCTGTGTGACGGGTTGGTTCCCAGAGAGTTTGATCTTCGGGTCAATAGGTACTTTTCCTAGGCTGCTCTTCCCCCCCCGCTGATTGCATATTGTCTCCGCTCTTCACACCTTCCCCCCCCTACAAACCCCGAACGCGTGGTCCGGCCACTTTTGCTCGAATTTGTTTCTTCATAAGCAGGAGTGACGCCTCGTTCTCTTACCCTCCAGTTCGAGCACCCCTGCACCCCAAGATATCACCTCTTCAAATGCTCCAGGGCCATATGAGCAGGTTCTTACACCCTTTCTTTTGCCTGTTTCCTTTCTTCTCATCCCAGTCCCCCCCGGCTGGCGGCATTTGCGCTTTTTTTGGAATGACCTTCACTAGCTCAGAGTGCGACGTCAAGGGACTTCTCGGTATTCAACCGCCCCTCTCCGCTTTGGTCGACCCAACTACCTTTAAACTTCTGCTCCCTTGTCTTTTCTTTTACTCCCCTATTCCTCCACGATCGGGCGTTTTTGGCGTCTTTCTTCTTCCTTTTTTTCACTGCTTTTTTCTCCGTTAATTAAGTTATTTTATCCTCGATTGCTTGGGGATTCTGATACGTTTTTTGGAGCTCATTGTTCACTTCCCCTCATCCATGGAGGTCTACAAGCCCGCGGCAGCTCCTTCTTGCACCCTTCTCTCAATAAAGCCCGTAAGA
>Ga0179593_1436605_pt1 | contig 15226 bp, 21 predicted proteins | sample CZODoug2_1_08_16_FD_185931 | JGI IMG/M metagenome (GOLD analysis project Ga0179593, IMG submission 185931) | Vadose zone soil fungal communities from Angelo Coast Range Reserve, California, USA - CZODoug2_1_08_16fungal (PacBio error correction) | ecosystem: Environmental > Terrestrial > Soil >... | reverse complement strand
CTAGCACCGGCCTTGCCGATTCTTGGTGTCCGAAAGCCCCATACATTTTTTGCGGGGCCTCCCGCGCTTTTTTTCACAATTTTTGCTCTCCACATTGATTTGCACGCTCTTTTTGTGGACATTTTCTTTTCCATGATATTAAAAGGTTCTTCCCCTTGCCACCCCGTCCCCATGTGTAACCGCTCCTGCTTGCTTTGGATTATTTTGCTAAGCCATTTGTCAACGAAGAGTCCAAAGCATTTTCTCTTGATGTCCTTTTTCCAGAGCTATTCCTTGAGCTCTATTTTTCCCAGCGTTTTAGGGGTGTGTCGAGCTAGATGTTCCATCTTTCCAGATTAGCTACCCATCTGCCTGAATTCAATCAGCATCTTTTTAATGATGCTTGTTGAGTGACTCGCCCCGAAAAGCTTCCATTCTCAATCTGAGGACCCTTTTTCAAGTTTTGCCCCGGTTCCCCGACCCCCCCGCGTTGCCACTATTGATCCCTGCCTTCGATTAAGCGCGACTTTCTTTCCCCGTGGTGTGTCTTTGCCGTACCCCGACCGCATCTGTCCTGTGCCCCAGAGACATCCCTGGGCTTTGCGCACCTTTTTTTCAATTGGCGTGACCGACACCTTGCGTTGTCCCCATTGTCGGAGGACCAGAACAGTATGTCACTCTCTCACCTTGAAATTAAGATTTGAAAACAGTGAATTGGTGAATCTTATGAGCCATGCGAACCTTTTTTTTTTCCGGGTTGATCTAGTACGAGATTTCCAAACGACAGTGACAACATTACCTGTTTCCCTTATATGAACTTTTCTGAAAGTTTCCCGACCTACTTACACTTTCTCGTTTTTTTATGTCAACCCAAATTCCTCTCTGGGTGTCCTTGGAGGCCATTTAATAAGAAAACAAGGCTTCTTTCTACATTTAGGTTTTAAAAAGAGCGCCCCTCCCCCGTTTTTTGTGTTTTGTTGGTGTGGAAAAGTCGTCCATCTTCTCCCCCCCATCGTGTTTTTTAAACGGGCTGCTTTTACGATTCCCTCCACCCAGGTCTAGATGTGTTTCCGTCTCTGTCGCCCCACTTTCGAGACATCCCCCCTTTTTGGCCTAATTTGATCTCCGCTGTTACGGGGACAGTTTTTGTTTTGCCCGACCCACTTTTTTTTTTTTACCCACCACACAATTCTTGCTTATATGTGCTGCGGTTGTCCGGGGTCCCCCCAAGTGCCCCCCCTGACTTTTTGAATGTTGCTGCCCACAATCTGAATTCCGTAGACCCCCCTGAAATGTCGATTGGGTGGCAGAAGAGTACATGAGCTTCCCCCTTTTTTGTTTTTTTGCTCCCCTGCCTGTGGCGTTTGGATCCTTCCCCCATGAGGTCAGATTTTTTTAATTTTCTCATTTTTAGCTGGATATGGTGTCTAGTGACCCATCCCGCGCGTTTTTTTTTTTTAAAGTGTTTTAGCAATGAGTTGACGTTCTAGTACCCCCCCCCAACCACAACACCTTTCCCTCAATCTCATTTGGAACGAGTGAATTTTGTAACGCTTACCCCTGTCTTTTGAATACTTCCAGATTTGCACTTATGTCAGTAGTACATCTCTATAGTGTTCCCCCCAGCCGTGCTTTATGACCTTTTAACCCAGGAACTCACAACCGTGATTCTACTCTTTTCCCTGTTTAACCAACCCCCCCCCACCCCCCCCCCCCCTTTTCTTTTTCACTTGGTCCCCCCCCCCTTAAATTATACTTGGTAACCTTTAGATGAGAATGACTCTACTCCGGTTCAAATGTCCGAACATGGACGCGAAAGGCCCCTTTCGAAGTCCACCATTCCACACGCAGCACCCGAAGAAGGGGGGACTTTACAAAACCACCCCCCTCCCCCCCCCCCCCCCCCCCCCCCCCCCCCCCCCCCCCCCCCCCCCCCCGTGCAGCCCCCACACGAACCAGATGGTTTTTCGCCCCCGTCCCTTGTGTTTTTTTCCCCAAGTTGCTCTGTGGCCAGGACCCCTTTCCTTGTTGTCGCCTTTGTTTGCGCTCGTACCCCTTCTCTTACCTAGTGATCCCACGTGCATTATCGACACATGTCCCCCCCCTTCGTACGTCCCCTACTTTTGGTACGAACTTCGCCCTTTTTTTGTTGAACCTTCCCTTGACCCCAAAACCTTTTTCCCGCCCCGACTCTGTTCGACACTCAGCCCCCCCGACACAGTTTTTTTTTTTGTGCTTTTCGGCCGGCCATAAAATCGTAGGTTGCTCATACCTTTTTTTATCGTCGCCCGATTTCGTGAACCTCCATGAGCGCCCCTTCTGCCCCAGTTCCTTCAGGGGTCCCTTTTGTCCCGACCCTGTTCAGCACCTTTTCAACCTAGCATCTTGCCACCCATTTCCTCTTTACTGAACCCAAGAGGCTGTCGTCTATTATTATTGTTCCCCCATAGCATTTCAAGGACCCTAGCTGTTCTGTCCATTGCGTGCACTTTACCCGACAAGGATACCACTTTGCGTTTTTGATATTGTTTACCAGAACTATTGTCCCCCCCCTGACTGCCCCGTCCCTTGACCTCAAACACCCGTTGCGTTTTCTTTTCCATTTTTCCCCCGTTTGTCCACTAGGCGAAATTCCTCCACCCCCCTTCCGCCCGTTTTGCTCCAACCATCTTTTTGTTCAGCCGAACTTATAAACGAAGTTGACAGGTCAATGAAATAGTATTCCGAGAGAGCTCGCCCCCCCCCCCCCCCCCCTCGACCACCTTTCTGAGCTCATCACCCCCTAGCACCGTGCCCCCACCCTTCTTGACATTATCCTTTGCGTTGCATTGGATAACCTTAGCATCATTTTGGTGTGTGCCTTTATATTTCGTCCCCATTTTTGACCATTTGCTACACCCCTTTCAATACTGCAGTGCTAGTTCAGAGAGGCACCTTTCCCCTATTGTTGAGTACGACTCCTCCAGCCCTTCACCCAGATACTCCGCGAACCCCCCCCCCCCCCATGATCTGCGATACAAGTGAAGGCAAAACTTTTTTTTTCTAGGCTTGCCGGGTTTTTTACTTTGTTAACGTATCACCATTTTTGGGTTACCATGTTCTCCCATAGTATTTGGAGGCTCAACTTGTCCTTGAAAGATGACCCAGTTTCTGCTTTTTTTTTTTTTCTTTTTTTTCTTTCACCATTCCTAGAAGGCTTAACGCCCCCAGCCGTGTCACATGATTAAAGTTTTTTGGCCACTCAACTCCCTTTTTTTTTTTTTTAAACCCGTTTTGGTTTGGCTTATTTGCGGGGCGCCTTCCCCCCCCCCCCCCCCCCCCTTTTTTCTGCGATCTTGTTGGGGTTGGACCCCCCCCCCCCCCCCCCGCCGGACCAGATCCACAGACTGGACACACCCCCCGGCTTTTTCGACGCCCCCCCCCCTAGCCCTACGCTAGTCTCAGGCAGTTCCCGTTTGCCCTTCGTCGTTTTTGCGGCCCGCAGTTTGTTCCAAGCACAGAGACCCCCCCCCCCCCCCCCCCCCCCCCCCCCACACCCCCCCCCCCCCCCCCCCCCCCCCCCCTCCCCCCCCCCCCCCCCCACCCCCCCCCCCCCCCCCACATTTCTCCTGTTTTGCTTCTTTTTGTTGTGTGTACAAACTTTGTAAACGATATTGTGATTAGTTCCTTCCCCTGTCCGGCCTTCTTTACGGTGTTCTTTTCCGTGTCGTGCCACCCCTGTTTTACTTCAACTGTTGCTTTTTTTTGACCTCACATTTGGTCCTTGTGCCCATAAGTTTACATCCTCCCCTGTCCATTGGTTTCTGCCCTGGTCCGGCTTTACAACCCCCCCGGTACCCCCTTTTCAACCCCTTCCGTTTTTTAAAGTCAAGTACTTTCCCCACCTTTTGCATCGTCCACACAAGCGGTTCGTCATGCCCCTTCTTGAGCCTACTGCCCTACCCAGACCTCAGAAACTGGACCCCCCCCTGTGTCCCTCCTCCACCTCTTTTTTTTTACCAACAACATACCATTTTTTTTCCAGTTGGTCATCACTGCCTTGATTATTGTTCATCATTAAAATCCACGTAATTACCACACCCTATGACGCACTGCATGGAAGCTCCCTACCAGCTTACTTCACCCCCTTCCCTCTCCCCCCCAGGTGCCTTAATGTCCCCGTTGTTGAAAGCCACAAGGTATGGTAGTATGGCTTCTTGCACGAGGAATACACCCACTTCTCTAAGTCATGATGTACATCATTGCGTGCATGACCACAGTCAGAGTTAAACAACTTCATGGATATTCTTGCATCCTTCATCGCTGTTTTTCTTCTTCCTTTAAATTTTTTCCCTGTTTCAGCCACTCGTGGGTTGAAATTTTTTCCCCCCCCCCCCCCCCCCCAGTTTCCCTCCACGATTAGACGGTTGTTTTCCTCGTTCTCCCCCCCCCCAATGATTGTTCTCGTTTTTTTACAGGTATCAGGGAACATAACTTTGATAATGTCCTGGGGTTTTTTACTTTTCATTGTCAGACGTCATGAAAACCATTTGAAGGAGACTAGCCTCCCCCGTGGGTGCCCTCCTTTCGATCCCCCTTTGTTAAATTACCACTGGGGGGGTTGATCCCCACGTTCTCCACAATTAGCTCGATACGGCCGTCAAATAGAACCCTATCGTCTTGAAAACTATTTCCTTTCTTATCATTTTCCAGTTTGGAAAATGTTTTTACCCCCCCCCTTTATTTTTGCCCCTGTGGATGAGCCTGCTTTAGAGCACAAAAAATACTGGTCCCCGTCCCTCCTACCCAGACACTTTTTTCCCCCCATTTTTTTTAAACCCCCCTCTAGCGTAACGACACTTTTTTTCGTGCTCTTTATTTCTGATAACACCTTTAAGTTTTGTACGCATGATCGAACGTACCTTCGTTCCTTTCCGCCCATTGCTATTTTTCACTCGTCCCCCCCCCTCCCTGGCCTCCATGATTCCGCTGTTTGATCCGGTATGTGTTCAGTTTTCCCCCCCGGCCCCTTTCCAGATCTGCCACATTCTCCCCGTCTTACCTTAACTTTGCAACTCCACTTTCTCTTTTTGATCCGTGCTTCCACATTTTCGATACGTCTACCTTTTTCTTATTTGCTCTTGTTTCGGTCTGCCCCTTTTGTTCATGCCGCTTCGAGCAGTTTTTCCCCTTCCTTTTTTCCCTCATGTCCCCCCCCCCCCCCCCCCCAATCCTTTTTGGGACTCATCCCCTTATTTTTCGTTTTTTTTTTTGACCTATTTTTTTTACACACCCCTTTTTTTTTTTTCTCTCTGTGTTCTCCGTGATAAAGGTCCCTTCGGTTCCCTAACGGTGAAATGGTCCAGAACCAATATTTCGTTGTTTTTATTGAGTTGCGGGTGATCGACCTTATGCGGCTCGTTGACTTTTTTTTTTTCCCTTGTGACCCCCCCCCAGGGAAGGCAGTTGTGCGCTTATTGTTTTTTTTTCCTATCACCCCCCCTGGGGACTCGTTCCCTTGTTTGACCCCCCTACTTGGCAGGTTATTTTCAGATCTCGCTTGTCCCCCCCCCTTACCCCCCCCGCACCCCTTTTTATTTCTATTCTGTCCCCCCCAACCCGCAATTTAGGTCAATCGCTTTTATCCCCCCTCGTCCTGATCCTTCTACTTCCTTTTTTTTTCCCCATTTCCACCCCCCCTTTTACTTTTTCTAATCTCCCTAATCGTAGGGAAGGAGGGCACTCCTCTGTCCGAAGTCCTCCTTCCTCCTCTCCCTTATCCCTTCCGCCTCGCTCTATCACTTCCCCCCGATTCCCGCCCATTCGCCCCCCCTCCGCGTCTTCCACCAATTCCCGCCTCGCCTACATTCTCTCTCCCTCCCTTCCCCTCCTCCGCCCCTCATCCTTCGTCCTCCTTTTTCCTTCCTCGCAACTCCCCTCCCACACCTTTAACTCCTCCTATTGCCCTTCACTTTTTCTCCGGTAGGCCTAACTCCCCCAATTTTTTTGTCCTACCGTCACCTGACATTTCTGCACTGGTGTGTACGCTCACCGTTTTTTTCCCCCCCTGGTCCATTACAGAGGGACTTTCGATGATATTCTGCCTTCTTTCATTCCCCCTTCTTGATTCCCTTATGGGTCAGATCGGTGAGGGAGCTGGTGTTTTGTTTGACTGTTGGATTGAGGTGTGTTTGACGTGGAGGCTGGTTGTGTCTTTCTGGGTTTTTGTGTTGGTTTTTTCGTAAGGAAGCCGGAACGGTGGGTTGGGTTCGACTTTTTTTGGGTGTCCATCTTTACCCAACCTGGTGGTATCCGTCTGCCGCAGCACCATTTTTAAGGGGTGATAGTAGGGATCTTTTTGTGTTTGCCAAGGTTTCATTTTTCTTGTTTTTAAGGAGTAACTGTGTTCCTCCTTCCTTTTTGATTGTTGATGTAACTAGGTGGAGAAGCCTTTTTTTTCTGGTGATATTAGCGCGAGGGGAGGAGGACCCTTGATCATGTGTGGGGTTTCTTTTGGAGGAGAGGAGGAGGGGCTACAGGTCTTGTTTTGGGTGTTTTCTGGAAAGAAAGGGACACGGGTGAGGGGTAAGGGAGTTTTAGTGTAGGGAGGGAAACGTTTAGTGTTCATGTTCTTAAGAATTGTGTTTGTTTTTTTTTCCTTCTGTAAGGGTTCCTTTACCTGTATTCTTTACTGAGCCTCTGTTGTGTGGGGGGACTAAACCTCCAGTTTTTCTTTTGTTATTTTTTTTTTTGTTTGATTTTGGTTTTTTTTGGGATGGTTCTTGTTTTTTCTTTTTTTTTTCTTGTTTGGCATTGTTTTTCGCGAGATGTGCATTAGCAATGTTAGACATGGTTGAAGTTGCAACGAATCCCCCTTTTCTAGAGGGGTTAGGAGGCGGGATTTGGGAGTACAGGTGAGGTGTCATTGTCCCACTCGGTAGTGTGTTTTTTTAAATGAGTGGGGTGACAAAAACGTGGCGCATTATTTTTTTTCTAGGTAGTTGATTGGGACTTTGAATTTTTTGGTTTGTCCCTGATTTTACTCATCCTGGGTCTGGTTGCTTGTTTTTTGTTTTTTTTTTTGTTTTTTTTTTTGGTAACTTTTCTCCATTTTTTTTCTTCGGGCTACTAGGTGCGTGAATACAAGTTTTCAGCCTCTGTAATCCTGCATTTTTTTCACCATTTCCGAAAAATAATGGACTACCTAGCGGAAACCACCCTAGAATAATAATCATGTCGTACCCCCCCCCCCCCTTTTCCCCCCTTTTTTTTCTGCAATTGTACAACCATTTTCCTTTTCCCCTTCAACTGGGTACCGCGGCTAGGGATAGCCCTTCACTCGTTCCTTTTTAAATTTTTCCCCCTAACGCAACCTTCCCTAGTCGCGTACTGGCTCCTATTTTATTATGTGAAGACCTGCAAAGTCTCACCCCTCTTGCTGGTGACCGCATAAGAACTCCCCGTTACCCCCCCCCCCTTCCTTCACTTTTTTTTTTTTGTGTGTCTCTAGCCAAAGCCCATTTCCCCTATCCCCCTGATTTTTTTCCTCATGTACTCAAATTATGGATTCAGTCTTCACTCCTCCCACATCTTTCGATTCAGATGACTAAAAAGTCCCCCCCGCCGTGTAGCTCCCACGCTGATCGCCGATCTGAGATATTCGTTTTTTTTTTCTCCGACTGTTTGTTTTTTTTTTTTTCGCACTTTTCGTCCCCTGCGTCAATCGGCTCCCCTTCTACCAAGATAAAGATACCCCATGTATTTAGGTTCCGTTAGATTTTTTCCTTTTTCTTTCTTTTTTTTTCTATGATGCCCTTCTTCTACTCGTAGTCCCTCTTCCCCATGCTCTCAATGATCTTCTTATTAGTTTTTCCCCTGAAACTTGACTCGTGCACCTACCTCCCCATTCCCCCTCTTTTTCTCGACCTCTCCCCCCAGTTTTTCCAACCCAAAGGGCCCCCCCCCCCCCCTCTTCCGGTTTTTCCGTGCCCCTCCGTTGCCCTCCCCTCCCCTTATGTCAGGCGGTAGTGTCCCTCTGAGACGCACTGTTTTTGTTTTTCTTTTTTAGCCCCCTCCCGCCTTTTCCTTGCCGTAGAGTCTCTCCGCTTCGCGTTCACTCTCAGCCCATCGCCGATTTTTTCCTGTAAAGCTTGCTGCGCGTCTTTTAGGGGTCGTCTGACCTAGATGCCCCCTGGTCTTTTTCCCCTGCTAGATAGCTCAAACTGTGAGCTGCGTGCTTGACCCCCCCTCTGGATTTTACTTGTCGACGCCACACGAGACAATCCCAACTCGCTGCCTGAGTAACATTGACCCGGTCACAGAGTCCCCTTCACTTTCTTAGATCTTTTTTAGCATCGACCCTTTCCCTTTTTCGGTTTCTCCTCAAATTTTTTCGTAGGAACTTATTTTTTTAGCCTTGTATGCTTCATCGCCAGAGTTTTTACTCATCGTCCCCAATTGATCCTAACTGGCAGATTGTGCCCCCCCCCCCCCTGATGGCTCGGTCGTGCAGCTTTTTACCCCCCTCCCCCCATATTAACAAAACCCGATCCCTGTTCCCCCCAAGCCCTAGGTCCTGCGTCCCTTCTTAGTTCCATCCTAAGTCCAGGACAAAATTTTCCCGTGTGCTAATTTTTTTCGAACCCCACGGGTACAACTTCCTTTCCCCGTGCAGAGTCGACCAAATGGCCCCCCCCCAATTCCCCCCCTCCGACTTTAAATGTTCCCCCCCTAGGACCGAAAACCTGTCACTGCATCCTTTGCTTTTTTTTTGCGCCACCACCCCCTGTTTTAGTACCCCTTTCTTTTTCCTCAAGTGTGTCCCGGTTTGACCCCGTCCCGAGATGCATTTATCACGTAACGTTCCCGTTGGCAGGTTTTGTTCGTCCTTCTTCATCCCGAAGTGAGCCAGTGCATGGGCCCCTTTTTTTCGGTCTTTTAACCTTACACCTTCCCCCAGCTGTTCGTGGCCGACCCCCCCCTTTTTTTCATTAATTGTCTGCCACCCGCTAGCTTGGTTGTTTTGGACTGTTTGGTCCCCCTCTTTTTTTTTTGACTGAGCTTGATCGAGACTGTCCCGCGGAGGGTTTAAGCCCGGGATCCCCAGGTGCCTTGTTTCCCCAGGCCACAGGTCTACCGTCCTTGTCCCCAGAGATCCAAGGGGGGAAGCTCCTTTGACCCCCCGTATTTTAGACTAGGCACCCCGTTTATCACCCCCCCTCAGGGCTTCCATATAGTGAAAATGCTTGAGATTTTTGTTTTTTTTTTTTTTTTTTTTTTTTTTTTTTATTTTTTCTTTTTTTAGCCCATGTCCCTGGTACTAGGTAATCTAATCCTCGCCGTCGTTTCCTCTTCCCGTGACTCTTTCGAAACTCTCCTTTCCCAACCTGCATGTGAATTCCAGACCCCCTTTTTTCCTTCCCCACACTTCGCTTGGCCCCTTAACTGACGTTTTGAGGGCAGGATTTCCCCCCAGATCCTCCCGGTTTTATCCCCTAGTTTTGACTGTCAGTTCCTTACTAATTAACCAGTACCCTCCCCCCCCTTTTTTCCCCCAATCCGAGGTCCGGTGTGAGATAGTTTTGGAACACCTCACCCATACCCTCCCGAGCAGGATACTCCCCCTTGACCTTTTTTACTTGGTGTGTTTTGGTGTCCTTGACCAGTTGCTCCTTCCCATCGGAACTTACGTACAGCGACCTGGCGTTCCACTTTGAAGAGGGATGGGGCGTTTTCCACTTACCCATGTTGACAGCACCTTCGTGAGACTAACCCCCCTCATGTTAAACAAAGGCCTTTCGGTTCTTTTTTTTTTTTTTTACTGATCTTTTGCTTTGTACCCATCAGGAATGAGTCGTCCTCAAGGAGTGATTTTTGTACCCAGTTTTTCGTTCGCACCGAGGAATACCTTGTTGAAACCCCCGACAGAGGGTCCTGATTTCCAACCCTGCTTTTTTTTCAATTAGAAACCTTGCTCAAGTGTAGTCATGCCTCCAGACGTGCCCCAACCCACACCCCCCTGCCCCTTCCCCTTGCAACACCTCTCCCCCCCCCCCCCCCCACTCGCCTGTGCTTTTTTTTTTTTTATCGTGCCCATGCTGTATCGTGAGAATTTGCCACCGGGGTTTACACTTGAGCCCTTTGCTTTTGTCCCAGTTTTAGTCCTTGTTTAGCGGACAAGTCTGATAACCACACGATGAATGAGCTTGTCACAGATTTTTTTTTTTTGTAGCACCCTTCCTCTCCCCCCCCCCCAACCCCCCCCCTCGACTGGACGGGTTGATGGCTACGTTTTTTTTTGACCCCCATAGGCTAGACCCCCTTTATCCATGTTTCTCATCTGCCTGACCAGCCCTTCCTAGAGACCAGCCGTAAACCCCCAATCGTGCAGGGGGTTCGTAACTTTTTTCCACTCGTTCATATTTAATGTTGCGTTGTGGTCCGCCCCATACGGTAACCTCTTCCTTGCCCCCCCCCACGTTCGCCCCCGCTTCCGCGATTTTTCTCCCCCGCGACATCCCCTTTGAGCGAATCTTGACCCTGATATCCCAGGCTTCTTTGTCCCCCTTGCCTATGACTAAGAGGTTACTCACGGCTCTTTAGGACGGGCTTGGTTCCAGATCCTTTACACCCTGCTTATAACAGCACCCCCCCCCCCCCTCCCTGCCCATAATATTGCATGTCAGATTGGCTGGCCTTTTTTTGTCGAGACCCTTCCATTTTCCCCTTTCTTTTAAAAGTTTTGCCGCCCCCGGTTTTTTTCTGCCCCCTATTGGCCTTTCTTTTTTGGCGCAAGAGAGATTTGAGCTATACGTCCTTACCCCCCGGTGGGAAGAGACACTCTAATATCCCCATTTTTCAAGGGAGTACCAATACTTCTTCTTATGGGGGTTCAGACAGCAAGGTATGAAAGAAACCCAGAAGGGTGAAGCGGTTGGAAAGAGGGATAAAGGGGCAGTTTTTCGGCCCGGGCCAAGAATTTTGATACTGCCCTTCAAACCCTTCCACACGTAGATGCCCCCACCTTTTTCACCCCAGCCTTTTTATCAACGAACCCGGTAGCACCGTACACCAACCCCCCCCCTGAACTCCCCCAAAGCGGTTTTACCTCTTCGACAAAAAATCCGAAGAACTTTTTGGACGGATGCCCGTCAAGGATCTTTTTTTGCCGTGGAACAGGAACGTTCTAAACTGCTGCTAGTTCACCCGGTTTTTTTCAGGGGGAACTGATTCTTGTGTATTAAGGCACCAAGGACCACCCCCCCCCCTAGGACGGACGGAGTTCTGAGGTGAAACAGAAGCGGGCCTCCTCCGTACCTGCCCCCACCCAGTCCTTTGGCACTTCGCCCCACTTCCACCTACGTCAGTCTAAGAAGGAACTACTGGTAATTGCCCTGACAACGGGAAGGTTCTTGTTGGCCTACATAACCTCTGGTCGAGAGCCACCAGCCCCTCTGGAAATAAATGCTCCCTCAGATCGCGCCCCTTCTTGCGTCCATCCTATCTAGTCCCCCCCTCCCCCCCGTCCCCCTTCCCTTTCCCCCCCCCCCTCTCTTCAGGGACCCCCCTACTCATCTCGTCTTTGAAGTGAAATGACCCCGTTTATACACTGTGCTTAGTTTTCCGTGATCTAGGGGAAGGGCTTGAGGCAACAGTTTATAGTGCTGTTCTTTGATTTTCACCCCTTGGTAACATGGTCGCACGCCCTTGGCGCGTGACGTCCGAGTGCCTAAGAGCCCACGGACCCATAGAAAAGGCTGACTGTCTTTCAATTAGCACCCCACGTATTCGTGGACCATTGTTGGCGTGTCCATACCCTTGAGAGAGACCAGCCCCCCCAACAGTTTTCCCCCCCCTGTACGGCCCTGTAGCGTTTTTCCTACTTGCGGAATTGTGATATTCCCCCCCCCCCATACTTTTGTTCGACACGCCGCTAACCGCACGGATGAGATGAGTCAACAACCAACCCCCAGAAACCCATCCTCGACCGCTAACAGAGTCGTATAAATTGCCCCCCCCCCCCCCCCCCCTGACTAGAAGCTAGGATAGAATCGTCTGCAACTGTTTTCCAGCCCCCGAGTTCCCACACTGCGTTTTTTTTTTTTCCGCACTCCCTTCCCCATAGATCTTGACGCCCTATTTTGATTACTTCATCGTGTGTGTGTAATGAATTCTTTTTCCCCCCCTTTTTTTTTTGAACCCCCCTCCGCTAGTGGAACTCGACAATTGTTTTTTTCCATGTCCGGTCGTTTAGGTGTCAGTCCTTGGTCCGTGCCTTACCTCCTCCCAACTTGTGTTTACATACGTACGGGGATTTTTTCCCAATTCCGTTGCTTTGTCCCGCTGGACATATGCTCTTTCCCCAAACACATGCACGCGTCAATGACACCCCCCCCCCCCTTTGTCACTACCCGCGCACCCCCCCATGGTTACATTTTGATAACTCGTATCCCAGTATGGCTTACCCGAGACCTTCACAATCTGTGGAATCCGTAAAATTGCTTCAGACCACGACCCCATGCTTCGTCCCTCAAACAATCTTCCCACACCCATTATTTTTCCCGAGTCTGCATAATGTCGCTGATCCCCCCCCCCGAGACTCGATCACAGGTTCTTTTGCACTTGCGCGGTTGTTGCGCGTGATACGCCTTCACCCCTTTCACGTTTTTTTGAACGTCCGAACTCCCCTTGATGTTCTGGGTCGTGGTGCCTTCCACACCTTACCTTTTCGGTGTACTGCTCTGTCCTAGAAGTACCCCTAGCGATCCTTTTTCCCTCCAACCCTTGCAAGTTTTGTTTTTTTTTTTTCCTTTTTGATCGTTGTCCTTTGTCACGAACCTCCGGGCAGTCCTCTTAACTCCCTAGAGGTTCGTATGTGTCCTCGGTCCTCGTTTTTTTGTTTTTTCAATGCACATACTGGGTGACCTGTCTGCATTCCTTGACATCGCCCCCTGGCCCTTTGTCCAGCTGTACGTTTCCCTGTGTGTTTTTTTTTTCCCCCCCCCCCCCCATCCCCCCTTTGCGTCCCCCCCCATAGTCACCTCTTCGTCTCTGTTCGAACACCCCCCATTGGCCCCCCCCCTGTCCTTTTCCTCTCCCCATTCAGCAGAAGGAGGGTCTGGACGAATGCTGCCGGCCTTTACACTTGGCTGCTATTCCACGGTTTCCCTCTTCCACGCCCTACAAATGGTCGGCCCCACCACCCTTTTTCCGTCCCCCTTCCCCCTTGACCCCCCCCCCCCAGTAGTTAGCATTCGTTCGAGTCCCCAGCCCGTACGTTGGGCCAACCGTCATTCGTTTCAGTGTGCTTCGAACCTCTTTTGCTGTGACATACGCACTGTCTTTTGGTCAGGTTGGCTTCTCAAGCCTTTCCTGGCTACCCCTTATCCCCCCCCAGAGTTATTCTACACCTTTTTCCCCCAGTGTTTCTTTTCCTAGCCCTCTTAGTCCCCGGAAGAGAGGGTTAGCCAACCCCTAGCACTGAGGTCTATGAGATGCTTAAGCCAGCCCTGTTTTTTTTTTCTACTTTTTTTTTTTCCCCAATACATTCCCTAGCATCGCCTCCATTGACCTGCACCGTTCCTCCCCTTCCCCGGCAGTTGTTCTCGACCAGGTAGTTTCTCCCTGAACCATGCCTGCAGCGCATGTCTTCCCTCTGTTAATTTCCCTACGCACTTCTCCCCACCCTCCACTAACCACGCTGTGGGAGTTCGCCCCCTTTTTTCTACAGGTACCATATTGTTGGTTTCTGTGGCCCCCAAAAACCCTGGTCCCCCCGATCCCCCCCACCCCCCCCCCCCCCCCCCTCCAGCCCCCATTTTGGGCCCCCCCCACGCGCATGCGAGCGACATAACGGATACCCCAATCCCGGAGCTTGATGTTCCCCCCCGGCCTGACGAAGTGCCCCTTCCCCTCCCGTTTGCTGTATCCTTCTGCGACCCCAATGAACGCTTTGCACCCCAGGCCGCCACTTAGAAACTTTTTTTTTTAAGGAAGGTCCCCCCTCCCCCCCCCCCCAACCAACAGCCCTTTTTGACCCAAGTGAGGTCCTGACCGGTTGGTCACAGAGAAAACCCAGAAATGTTTGAGATTCAGTCTCTTGCTATCTTGAGTGAAAGTTCCCTAACGTACCCGCGGCAACTTCGGAAGATGTTTATCCCTTCCGGTTTGTCGAATACTATTGGTCCCAGTCTAGTTCCGAACTTGCACACCCTATACTTTCTCTAAGGAAGATCGATTCGGTTTTTTCTTCCCTACCTAGGAGGGTAAACTCGGATTTATTGAAGCTCTGAAGACGACTTGCAGCGTAATTAATTTGTTGGGAATTTCTCCACTCCGCCATCAGATGTCATCGATTTTTGCGCGTTTGACCTCCCCCTTCCCCCTTTTTTTTCGTCACAGACTGCAGCGAATTTGAATAAAAGGTTCCACCATCATAACCTTCTGTTTTCCCGCATTCTTGTCCTTGAATTTTTTCTTTATTACGGGAAGCGTCTGCAGGATCTGGGCCGCCCAACCTATGATGAGAGAGGGCGTCCTATTCAACCTTTAAGTACACTCTCCTCTTTTCTGTGGGTCCTGCGCGACAGCCCTATTGCAAACATTCGTCTACAAACCCCTTTTTTCTGTTTTTTTTCCCCCCCCCCAGGAAGTTTTTTGCCATTTCGCCCGTTCGTTCCGAAAAACCCCCCCGTCCCCCTCGTCCCATTGTCCCCTACTGTTCCCCCCCTTTTTTCTTTTTCTTTGATTCCTTTTTAGCTCCACCCCCCCCCCATTGTCGCCTTTACGTTACCCCGCTTCCCCCCCCCCCCCTTTCCCCGCGAGCTAACTACGCTGTTTAATGCCCCTTGTGACCTTTTTTTTGCTGTCCCACCCCCCTTTTTTTTTTTGGGTGCCCGCCCTGCGATCTCCAGGTATAGGTTTCCGACTGATTCCCCCCTCCGTCAGAAATTCTCGGTCGAGTGTTTGGCGTCTTTGATGACTTGCCTCCGGTCTGGGGGTCGGGTTTGTTTTTTTTTTGTGGTCATTTTTTTTTTTTTGTTTGCGCTCCCTCCTGAGTTGTCAATTGTCTTGATTGTCACCTGAGAAGCTGACGTCCCCTGGGGTTTTTTTTTTTTTTTTTGGCAGGTTTGTTTTTGGTTTTCCCCCCCACCTTGAATATGTTAGTGTAAGGCTGTCAATGACCCTGAGTTTTTTTCCAGATGTCTCCTGATTTCACGGCAACATATTCTAATTAAGTGTCTTTTCTACTGTCCGCTTTTTCGGCAAG
>Ga0179593_1378980_pt1 | contig 15226 bp, 16 predicted proteins | sample CZODoug2_1_08_16_FD_185931 | JGI IMG/M metagenome (GOLD analysis project Ga0179593, IMG submission 185931) | Vadose zone soil fungal communities from Angelo Coast Range Reserve, California, USA - CZODoug2_1_08_16fungal (PacBio error correction) | ecosystem: Environmental > Terrestrial > Soil >... | reverse complement strand
GGCGTCGGCCAGGTCCGCTGATGAACGTGTAGTTAATCCTATGTTCTCTTTCCTTTTCTCCCTTTCCACACCCTTACATTGGCGGCCTCAGCTGTTATCAAACATGAGTGTCTGCAGAACTCCTAAGAAATACCACCCTACCCTTTTTCCCCCTTTTCTTTGATTTCTGTATCAAGCCAATCGACTTCTATTGAACTAGCGATCCCCCGTGACGTTGTGTTCCCCCCAGTGTCTGCACCCCGTCATTTGTTCGTTACAATGCTTCGTTTGGAATCAGCTTAGACCTTACCTCAGACCCTTTCCTTCCTTATAGCAGCTGCTTCGATATATTTTTTTTCCTTCGTGCCCCCCTCCGGTCAGCCTATCGTAACTGATTTCTTTTTTGACCATGTATCCTTTAACAGATTTCGAATTTACCCGACATCAATCTCCCTCCCCTTCTAGATGTCTTCGTTGAATTTTCCCCTTGAATCAAACAGTGTTCACGCGTTGATTTCATGATCTCTGTATTTCCGACTGACCCTTTTCTTCGACCTTTTCTCCTCATCCTTCCCATTTGACTTGCTTCCCAAAGTCGACGTTTTGGACGGAATTTGATCGTCTACTCTCTTTGAATTTGGAGACCGATTCTACCCCTCACTCGAAACCGTCACGGCTCCCCAACCCACCTCCTTTTCTGCTCAGTCTTTCCATTCCGTTGTCTGTCACATTCCAAGATTAAAGAAGTAGTGTCCAACCCTTTTTCCTTTTTTTTTTTCCCCTATTTGAGAAACGATACGTCCCAAATTCTCTTGTCTCGCTCTTCACCGTCTTCCCCCACTCTCCCTCCCTGATGAGATGGACGATTTAAGCTTTTACGCTCCTAACTGGCTCACCCCCCATCCGTAAAAGAGCTCCCACCTTTTCTCTTTTCTCGTCCCTCCTTCTTTCCCGCATTTTTTTCCCCAGTTGTGTACTTCTTAGGGGGTGTGAGAATTCCAGTCACTTCCCATTTAACCTTGGCTTAATTCCTGAAAGATCTTGATGGGTCATCCCGGACTCTTTTCTTTTAGTTCCCAAACTCTTAGGGCGACTATTCTTACGACCTCTATTCCTCCAGCGTACTTAGGCACTGGCACGATGGTGATCTGACTTTTCCCAATGCACACGTCTCTTTATGCACCGGGTAGTTCTCCTTCGTTTGCGAAGCTTTGCAGACCGCGGACCTCACCAAACTCGTGTAGCACTCCTTCCCCGAATACTGTCTCGGTTTCAGTTGGATTTGACGTCCTTCCCTTTTTTCGTTTACCGCTTCTCTCTTGAAATTCCGACTTCTGTGATCCGCGAGGCTGCCCTCCTCTCATGGATCTCTCCTTGTTAATTTTTCCTCTTTCCTCCTTCGGCAACGCCCCACCCGACACTGGTCGTCATCCTCGCTTTTTTGACTCTCTTCTTCCCGGTTTAGATCACCCCTAATTTTGACTTTACTCCCCCCCTAGTTTCTGATCCGGCCTCATGCCGGTCGCTTCCTCGTTCCCCCTCTCTCCGGTTGGGCTTTTTTTTGTGTCTTTCATCAGAGCTTTTCGCTTTTGCTCCGTGTTCTTACCAAGGCGAAAACCTGACTTCTTTCTTTGACTTATTGACATTCGTTAGTAAATCCCTCTTAGTTATGTGATGGTCGATCCCGAAACAATTTCCCAATCTTCCTCGACTCGACCCCATTTTCTTGTGTCTCAGCACTCCTCCCTTCTCCTCGTGATATTTCGTTCGTTTGGACGTAGTCTTCTACCTTTTGCCGAAATGGAGATACAATGGTTTACCCTTTCAATGTTTTGTCACACCCATTCCCCCAGGCTTTTGGGAGGTAACTGTTTGCTAAGTGGCGTTCTCTTTCTCCTTTTGACGGCCCTCTTTCTCCTTTCTTTACTCTATAATTGCTCTTGAACCCCCGGGGTCTTCTATCGTACGTCTTCCCTGAAGGAGACCCCACCTTCGATTCCTAATCCATCTCTTCTCCTCCCTTTTTTTTATGGATTGTGGATTATTAACTCGGACTGTTTATCCTTCAGTGGCAATATTCAACTGTCCCCCCTTACCTTTCCCCCCTCTTTTTTTCCTGATATCGAGAAATTTCTTTCATCCGTCAGCGCCTCTCTCCCTTAGCCCCTGACAGTGGACCTCCCCCCCAACCTCCTAATTCCTTGAAAGGTTTTCAGTCCCCTTCTTCCCCTGTCTACGTGTCTCCCGGAGAGTCAACGAACGAGAATATCGTGCGGAGTCCTTAGTTCTTGCTTCACCCCTCCCCTCGTCTTTTTCTCGTCTTGTTCCCGGCCCTAGTTTTTACCCTTGTTGGATCGCTTATAATCTCGCGTCCCTGTCTTTTCTTACCGCCTTTTTTTCCCATCTTCACAGAAAAGATTCAGTTTCCCCTTGGACGCCCTTTTTTCGATCTATACATCTCGGATCAGCCATCCTCTGCGACAAGCACCCCTTTCCTGGCCTCGCTTCCTTTCCCGCCGCCGTCATTCTCCGTTCCTTAGGAAGGACTTGCTGTAACCCCAATTAGTTCATGAACCCGGGAGCCTGAATTTCCACGAAAAACCTCAGGAGTCCGGCCCTTTCTTTTTTGCGGTGATCACTTGCGCGTAGCAATGAAGCACCTGCTTGATCCCTCTTTCAATACTCTCTTATGATCTTGAACAGTTCCAGCTAGAGCGTTTCCCACGCCCTTTTCGGATTAAGGAATTAAAATCCACGCTGACCATCGGCTTCTTGGGGAAGTCTTTTCCCTTTCCCCCGCTGTTTGATGGTGCGGGGTCGTTCTTCCCTCTCCGCTCCTTCATTCCTCCTCCTTTGCCTCCTTATGACCCGTCGCGGACTCTCCCCTCGTACGCCATTGTTGACAGCGTAGACGCTTTTTTTATAATTTCTCCTTTTGATGAGCTTCTCCTTCTTTGGTCCCCCCCCTTCCCCCCCCCCCCCCCCCCCCCCCCCCCCCCACCCCCCCCCCCCCCCCCCCCCCCCCCCCCCCCCATATTCTTTCCTGTATACCCATACACGGGTTTTTCTGCCTTTTCCTAATTACTCCCCTTTATCGGTTTCCCATGAGTACTTCTCCTCTCATGGACTCCCTCCTCTCTTTCCAAAGGTAGAACGCTAGCGTGCAAGTTTAAGAAGCTTGATAGTCCCTCAACCTCTCCCTTTTCTTCTTTTCTACTTGTCTCCTCCTTTGAGCCCGTCGGCTTGCCTTAACATTCGTCTCCCATCGTCAGATTTTCGCTTTTCCTCCTCGAATAGAGAAAAACTTGACCTTTCCGCTCTACGTTCATGCTATTGTCAATCCCACAGGAATGCAAATCTTCAACAACTCTTTGAAACTCTCCCTTTTTAATAGGGATCCATTTTTCTAACAGATGGGAATTTAAATTCCTTTCGCCCTCCCCGATTTGATGGGGGGCTTCTCTCGTTTGATTGGGTATCTTCTCCTCGTCGATCCCGGCAGGCCAAGCTCATTCTTTTTTTCAACTATGGACGTCTTCTTTCAGATAAGCGACTTGGTCTTTCTTTCCCCCACCAAGATCCGGATCCCACCCTCTTTCCCCTTGGTTGTTTCCAGGGAACTGTCCTGAGCCGCATATAGTCCTTTGGTCTTTATCTTAGTAGGACATTAGAACGGATTCCTGATCACTTTTTGTCCAATCCCGCCCCCTCTTATAACTTCTTTTAAATATCCAGTCTTTTCAAAGCTAACTGCTTTGAGCAGCTTCTCTCTTTATTCTGAGGCCCTTGCTCTTTGTCTTCACTTTGCATTTTCCGACTCACATGCGTTTGCCTCACGTTTGTCCCCCCCAACGCACCTTGTGGGCGAGGTTTCACTCAAGGCGATTGGCGGGATCGAGCAAATTCATTTCCCCAAGGTTTTTCTTTTCCGTGTCGTCGCGCGAGCACTCAGTGTTTCTCCCAGCTTCGGAATGCCAACTGCGCTGTTGTCCCCTTTTCCGCACCAAGGGCCTTCCCTACATATTTGCCTTCCAATTTGTCATCATCGTACCTGTTCCCCCTCCGACCATCTTTTATAATCTCCGTTGTTTGTGTGGATCTCCTTTTTGGGACCCCCTTACGCTGATGGACCCGTTAGTATATGAGTCCTCTTTCCCCGATTTTCCCCCTTCTTCTTCAAGTGCCCCCCTATTGGCGGCATCCGATGGTCCACCATTCGTTTCGCGCAGACGCCTCCTCCCCCCTCCCCAAATAAAACCCTGTAGCTCTCCCCTTCTCCCTCCCGCCTTCAACATCTGACTTCTCACCGGTCCCTGTGGTTCCCCCGTTCTCACCCCCCTTTCCCATGGTCGGGTAATGGGCTAGCTCTTTCTTTTCGCACTTGAATCAGTCATCTATTCTTTTTCCCTGCCTTGCTCTGTGAAGTTTTCGCTTTCTTCTTTGTTTTCCTTGTAATTATCTTTTTCCCTCCTTTAGCCCTTACTGAGGCTGTCCCCTTCGGAATCACTCTTTCGGAATTTCCTACGAGGATTCCTGCACAAGCCCGCTTCTTTCTTCTTCGGTTCTTTCCTGCCAGCAACCCTTTTTTGCAATGTTGCTTTCTGTTTTTTCCGTGAAGACCCTTCTTCACGATTCTCAGTCGATAAGACAGCAGTCTCGACTTGATCCCCCCTGTCTCGTACGGCCTTTTTTCGACGATTGAAGTTGTTCTGAAGATTTCCCCCCCCCTCCCCCTTTCCAACCTTTTCAACTTCCCCCCCTTTCCAATCCTTTTCCCCGTCCTTAAACTAGTTTCTCCAATTCTAATTCTTCCACTCAGTAGTTCCCCCAAAGTTTTGATCTGCTTCTTTTGCCATTCGAGACCTCCTAGATTAAAATTCTTTGGTCTAGATTCGTATTCCACGATGCAAGCTTCCCTATTCCTGGTTTTTTCCTAGTACTATTTCATTGCATTCTTCCTGGTCCTTACTTAACCTTCCCATTCCGCCAATCTCTCCGTTTCTCGGTGCGCCCCTCTTCAAGCTTTTTACCTTTGCCATTTTATCGCAAAATGTTCCTTTTAATCAGGGCTGGCTCTTTTCACCTCGGTACAACTGCCAAAGTTTCTTTACTTTTTTCACAGGCCCTGATCAGTGTTATTTTTCTTCCCTAGTCATGAGGTTTACATTGTTTTGACTCTCTCGGACTCCATTACTACCCTTCGCTACGCTTCCCCTCCCTTTTTCCACGATGGGATATGAGTCCCCTTTTTTTGCCATCCTCTTCCTACCTCTTGCCTTTCCATTTCGAATTTCGTTCTACTACCTTCCATGAACGGGCCCCCTAAGTTAAGACCTTCCCTATAAAGTCTATTTTACGTTTTGTCTTTCTTTCCTTGTTTCTAGGACCAATCTCCCGTTGACGATCTCTCCCTTTTCCTATCTGTCCTCTAGTAGTGCAAGCTACGATCGCCCGACGGGTTATCTCTCTAGCGCCTTTTCTTTCCACGACACCAAACAGCATGCCGTAAATACTACTCTTTTTCTTTTTCTCTGACTTCAAGTCTCCCCCCTTTCCTTTTTTATTCCTCTTGCATAGAGTTCGTGATTCTCATCTGGGTTTTCTTTTTCATCTAGGCCTTCTGGAGTGTCGATGTTCTTTTGCTCTCTTTGTGTCGACGTATCCGATTTTTTCCTGGTGCCTCTGTTTCCGTTACTTCTTGACATTCTTTCCTATTCGCAGTGCTCGCGATTATCCTTTCAATTATTTACAGCCTTCCTACTCAACATCTCTGGCTGTTTGTATCATACCCTAGAAATATTCTAATTTCGTCTGCTACCCTTTTCTCTCATGGATTCTACCGTTTTCTTTCCTATTCCCTTTTATGCCTCCCTTGCTTTTTTCTCCATTTCGGGATAAGTGGCGTTCCTTCGTTTATTCTTTCTTTCCTCCTCTTCGACCATTTTCATTGACAATTACTTGACTTTTGTTACCGTATCTGACCCCTTTCCTTTCTCCCCCCCATGCGCTCCTCCCTCCCTCCTCTACTTTTTTTTTGTTTTTTCGACCTGGGGGTCTTTTTCCTCCTTCCTTTTTTTTTCCCCAGTGGAAAGTTCCAAGTTCCCCCGTTCAAATGCCTTCCTTTTTTTCGATAATTCCGCCACTCTCGACGTCAGTCTGCCACTCCCTCTTCGCCCCCTTAGTTTCCCCAGTTTTCCCCTCCCCCCTCCTTCCCCTTTGTTCGCCTGAAACCTTCTCTTTCGACCGGTACTGCTCCGCGCCAAAGACCCGGTCTTGATTTTTGATTTGCCCCACGCCGTTTTTTTCGTCTCTTCTCGCCTTTTTTCTTCCCCCCCCTTGTTCGGGCTTCCCGTCTCCACAATCTAGAGTCCCTGTTCCTTAACGCATTCCAGACGTCAAACGACCCCCTTCTTCTTTACCTCCATAGGACTCTACCTAAAAATTAGGCTCCAACGGCAGACTCTTCCCACGCCCACTCTTCTCTGACCCACAGCTTCCTCTCCTCCTGGATGCTATTTCCACGACCGCGATGCCCCCCCGTTCGCACTCCCTAGGTGATGAACCGGTCTTTAGCCCCCTCCACCCCACGCGAGGTCTCTTACCTTTGCGGTTTTTGCGGTTCCGCCCTTTCTCTATTTAATTACGACCTTCCCCTGTCCCCTGCGGTTTTCTCGCGGCTCTCTTCCTTTAATATAGTTTTTTCTCGTCAAACGAAACTTTTTCCTTGCCAGACATTAAAAGCCCACGGTGAACCCCCTCCCCTTTTCTAGTTATGGTTCCGTTTTTCCGGTTGCCACTTGTCCACGTTCCTCCCCCCTCCGGTGCCCTCATTTTTTTTCGGTGAGTTTTCTTCCCGATCGCGTGAGCCTTCTGTTGACAGTTATCGCTTTGCACTAATTAGTCTCTTGTTTCCCTCTCCTTCTTCCTTCTCTTTGTCAGGATTTTACCATCCCCTGCTCTTGCATTTCAGTCTTTCCTCCCCTGTCATTTTGTCCCCTCGTATCGATTAGTCTCCCCTCCCAAGCTTCCCACAAAACATTTGTTCGCCTCTCTCGTTTTTTTTTTTGTCAAGGTAAGAATTTTGTGATGCGACCCCTCCCCCGCCCTCGTGAATGGGTGTTAGAACTGGAAGGATGCCGTCGCGTTCTCAATCGTCTTTCATCCTCGATCATCTTGCCTCGTTTTCTCGAATCGTCTCCCCCTCAGCATTGACTTATTTTTTTCCCCTCTACATAATTCGAGTCAGAGGCCCAAATTGACACTCCTGTCTTTCCCTTTGTGAGCCTTTCGACAAATAGTTTATGTAAATGCCTGTCTAGACCTGCTTCTTTGTTGATTGCATGGTGGCGATTTCTTTTTACTCAGATCAATTTCCCATCGTCTCCACTGCAGTCAACGTCGACTCCTTGTATCCCCGGAAGTTTCTGCCACTCGATGACATCTCGTTCGGCCTTGACAACTACACATTTCTATCAACGTCTTGCCCACTGGTTGCTAAATTTCCTTCCTGAAGCCCCTATAGATCGGTTTTGGCCTCTCAGTTCGGAAACATTTAAATAGGATTCCCTGTATTCTGTTCAACTCCAATTCGGATCCCTTTTTCCCCCCATCCCCTGCCGAGTCCCGAACCTCCCTGAGACAGCAGTGCTGCGAGCCTAGATTTTCTTCTTCCGTGAAAGATGATGCGAATCCCTTTTGCCTCCATAACCGCGTGTTTTGACGCCCTTGTTTCCCACCCCCTGTTTGCGTCCCGATTCCAATGAACTCGCTTGGAGGGATCCTCTTCCTCCCAGTTCTTCAAAGGGCCTTTTGATTTTCTTCTTCAGTATGAGCCCTCTACTCATGCTTTTCTAGCCCCCCCTCGGCTGCTCCCTCGGCTTGTGTCTAGAACTGTATTCTACCCCATCTTTTTTCTCTTCCCCTTTATAGTACCTTTTTCCCTGCCGTGACCATCCCTCCCCCTTCACGTTTTGTTTTGCTCGTTTTTTTGAGCTTCCCAGGTACCCTCCTCTACTTTTGCAGTCTCCTCTTCCTCAATCCCCATTTTCCGGTCCCGGCACCACCTCCTTGTGAGGCATTTGGTCTTCCCCCAATGTCTTGCTCTCTTGATTTATGCCCACCCAGCTTTTTTCACCCGGAGACTTTTACTCTGATCACGGACCCCTCGTTCTCTTTGGACCTCGATCGCCCCCCCCCGTGCCGTCTGTGTTTCCCCCTTTAATCCCCCCACGCCCGGTCGGGTGAACTTCTCGCCTTCGATTTCCTCTTCGCAGGAAATAAGACTTTTTTTTCTCTTTGCATTCGCGAGCTGGTCCTTCTCCCCCTTTCCACCCTTTTTCTCATGCTGCTTGACAGATCGCCTCCCTATCGAATTCTCTGCTGAAGTCTCCCACGTCTAGATGAGGTCTCTTCCCTCACTTTCGCAACCCTTGGTCCAGCGTTGAGAATTTTTTCGTTTCCCGTTTTACCCGCTTTTGTCCGGATTCGTGATCCGCCAGCCCTTTTAAGTTTGTTTCACAACGATCACGTGCGTCTGGTCGACAGATGAAGTTGGTGATTCCATCCCTTCCATCGCTCAATCCTCCTCCCCAACTCCTCAGGCCTTTCCATTCACCCGTGCTTGTACAATCCCCCTATTCCTCAGTAGTGTACCACCTTTTGTCCCTTTCCTGATCTTCTTATCTTCGCCTACGGCCACATTCTCTGCCGATTTGCTATGCAACCTCCCTTCCCCCTCTTCAATCTCTTTCTGAGTTCTTCATTCCTTTCTTGTCTCTGCACTGGCTCCCCATTAAGACAACCTAAGTCCTGCCTCTTTCTCTGTTTTTCTAGTCCACTCTTTCCTCTCGCGTTCTGCCCCATTGTTGTGACTGTTCTTTCCCGTTTTCTCTTCTTTCCTCCTTTCCCTTTACAAATGGAAAATTCATGCTTACTCCCCCTCCGTTATTTTACCCTTGCCCATAGATTGTCTTTTCGTCCACAATCTGAGGTCCCTCTCCGCGTTTTTCTTTCTATCTTACCTCACTCCCGCTTCCCATCCAATTACCGCTTGGCCTTTCTTAAATGACCCACATTTTCCGTTCTTCTATTCCGCCCCTCTGGAGCGGTCGCATCACGGTCCCCCAGGGACCCCCCCTCGGTTAATGAACCCTTAAGAATTCCTTGAAGTTCTTCCTCTTACGTGCCTTTTTCGTTGACGCTTCCCTCTGCCCGCTCTGATAAGCGAGGCGTTCCGCGCATCATGGCTCGCTCCTTCCCTCTCTTTTCTCATGAGGCACACTCCCACCAACCGCAAAGGTTTCCCTCCCTTCCGCTTCTGCTATTCAGGCCATTTTTCTTGGTTACTCCCCTCCCCTCGAGTGTTTTCTCGCAGGACCTTCCTTTCTATTTTTTCCTGGAGATTTCGAGTTTTCGGCCGTTTTGTGGTGTCGACTTCTTTCTTTTTTCATAAGATCGTGTTCGACTTCTGATCCTTTCTGTCACCAAAGGAACTGTTTAGGTTTCTCCCTCTGTTATTAAGCCAGTAGGATTTTTCTTCCTTTCAGCTCCCAATTTGGCCTACCCGGCCTTACGTCACGCCATCGTTCTTTTCTCCTCGCGACAGCTCAATTTCTCTCTTTCTTCTTTTTACGTTTTGGTCGCGAATTATAGCCTTCCCATCTTTAAACTTGTTTTTCCCTGCTCCTTTTGCTTTCATGCTGGGCTAAGTGTCTTCTCTTTCTTTTGAACGGAGATGATGTTAGACGTGACCTGACTTTCCTTCATGATTGCGGATAGTAATGCCACTGCCGTTCGACACCCCCTGCCGCTGAAATCCACCTCTCTTCCTCCTCTATATAGTGATCTTCCTCTGTCTTTTGGTTATCCTTCATTCATACTTCCAAGGGCAATTCCTTTCTTTCTGCTCATGATGTAGTAGAGATCATACTTCGTGACCTTCCCCCGCGTCAGGAACACGCCCTCTCTCCGCACTTAGCCAGGCCCTGTTTCCGCCCCCCCTCTTTTCTTTATGACAGATGTAGCGGAAACTTGCTCCATGTTTTTTACTACCGTTCTCTCCTAGTCCCCCCCTCACGCGCCTTCTCCCTCTGTAGCATGTTAGGCGTGCTGGCCTCACCTTGCCGATTGTTCGTTCGGGCCTTGAGCCATTGTTTCCTGTTTTTTCTCCCTTCTCCAATCTAGGCGTAATTTTTCGCAGCAGTCAGAAGCGAACCTCTCCTTTTTTCCATTTGTTACCCCTCGGAGTCAGCTCTCTCCATCTAGATGACCAAACATACCGCCTCCCCCCTCCACGTCTTGCCCCGGAAAGCTCCGCGACCAGTTCATTTCTATCAACTACCTGCTATTGCCCAGTTGCTCTCACCAATTCTTCCTTTTCGCACCGTGTTGCCAATGAATCTCTCCCTCACCACTTTCTTAGTGGCGCGGTTTTTTCCTTAGCGAGTACTGCGGCGATCATGAGGTCTCGGGAAATCCTCTCGGCTCAGACCTTTTCCCCAGTTCAGTCTAGTCGTCAACGTCCATTTCGGACTCCTTAAGAAGGAAACATTCTCCTTTTTCTTTGAAGGAGGTATACCGTTGTATTTCTTTACCGGTGCTGGCTGCGACACCTTCACTTTTCCCTCACCCATGCCAGCATTTCCTCCCCGTTGGGCTTTACGGCACCAGCTCCCCGTGAGCCCTTTCTTTCCCGCGTTAGTTTGATGTCCTCTATCTTCCTCCCTTTTAGCGTCCATCAGATTGTTTCCAATTCCTGGTTTGGATTAACTCCCTTCTCTTCAGGGCCTTTACTCCCCCTTCAGCATTTCTGATCATTCTCGGACATACCTCCACGCTTCAAAACATTTCTCCCCGCCTATTCGTTGCACGTCCTCCCTCTTTTCTTAGAGACCTTTTAGATTGAGTTCTTTTGTAATGGTTGCCTCAATTGATGCCCTTCTTACTGAATTACCCTCTCTCTTTTCCTCCAGGCTTTTTCTTTTTCATTGCATCTTTCCTTCGACTCTTTGCACCACGGAATTTTCCTTTCTTTTTTTCCTCAACCATTTCACCGTCAGGAAAGATTCACGTTGGGACACTTAATGAGTTTTTTTGATCTGGTTTTCAATTGTCGCCCCTTGTTTCCTTGGCAAGATCGTCCACTGCTTTGGGTGGGGAGGCCTTTGGAGGTTTGCTTTGTCGGCGCCCCCCTTCCCCCCCATTTTCGATCCAGTTCTGTCCCGTCGCTTGTATAAAAATTTTTTGGAGTCAAGGTTCCGGACCCATTTGGCTCTGGTACACTCCTCTTCCCCATGCTCACTTTGCCCCCTGTGTTCTTTTTCAAGTCTTGTCGACTTACTCGCAGGGTGCTGGTTCAGCTCGTTGAAGCTTCTTTCCCTTCCTTTTTTTGTCCTGTCCCCTTCTGGATACTCCCTTCTCCCCGATCCTTCCCTTCTGAGAACGCTACTTCGACTGCTCGCATTCCTCTATTATTTATTGTGTTCCGTCGCCTTTCTTAATGCCCCTCGAGCATTCCCGGCAGTCACTTTTTGCCCCCACGTCCTGGTGTGTCTCGCTGAGGTTTCCCCCAAAGGCGATTGTTGTCTCCTGACCCGGTTTGTTCCGGTAGGTGGCTTTGTCGTCTGTCTTCCTCTCTCCCCCTGTGTTTCTCCAGTCTTCTTTCTCCAACTGTGCCTGCAAACTTCCTTTTCACCTTTTCTACCAAGTGTTCCTCCTGGGTTCCTTCAGAATGTCTCATTCCTCCCTTTCAGTTTTAGAGGTCCGGACACAGTTACGTTTTTTTCTCCCCCCTTTGGCAGCTGCTATTAGTTTCCTTTCGTCCCCGGCCACCCCTCTACTTTCCATCTACACTGAGTGCTGTGCGATGAACCCTTAAAAATCAACTAACCCCCTTTACTGAATTCGTATCCCTCCAATCGCGTTCTTTTTGGAACCTCCAGGACTTTTTTCCCAGTGCACAAAACGCATTTTGTTTTCATGATGGCTTCTCGCTTTTCCAGGAATCGCTCTCGGTCTTAGCAATTGCTTCCTCATTCTCTTTTTCTTTCGTCTGCTTCTGCATATCCGTTTTTTATACTTCTTTTGACCACGTATAGGGTACCTCCGATTTCGAATCCTCTCGAGCAGAACGTCTATCTGGTCTTTCTCCACTTTAATCAACCTGTCAAGCGTTGTTTCTTTTTTCAATCTTTTTCTGGTAAGCGACCTTTTTTTCTTGATAGATGATAATCAGCTCGAAGTTCTTTCTCAAACAGTCGAAGTTCCTCGGTGAATCGACTGACCTGCTTTCGATACCCTCCCTTTCCCGATAACTAATACCCCCTTCCCGACTTTTTGCTACCTTCTTCTTCCATCTTTTGTCTCCCAATTGACTTTCCCCTCCCTTTCTTTTAAACTGTTTTTCCTTGCCTTCGGTCGCCTTATTGCCTTTTACGAATAGCGGCACTTTCTTCTCGATTCTTGATGCCCCGCGGTCAAGTCTGTATCGAGCTCTTTTTCTTCTTCTCAGTGGATCCCTCACCGGTCACCCCGAAAAGCGCCAATTTGACAGATTTCTACTCCTTCGTTTTGCCCAATGTGTTTAATTCTTTCTTTTTAATACCCTTACTTTACAACTTGAAACTTTTTTTCTGCTGCACTGCAAGAGCATGTGGATGTTTCCTTCCAATTGATTTGCTTTTCTCCCAATGGGACCGCCGCGTCGATCCCTCCCCGAGCTACCGCGAAACCTTTCTCACTCTCGGACTTAGTAAAGCCAACTTGTCTCATGGGCACTATGATTCGTGTTTTCCTCTTCTCGATTGCAGTTTTCTTTTGCACCTCATCGTTTGCCCTCATACCCTCCGAAGTTATCTTTTCCTGTATTTGAGATTACAAGGCTTTCTTTTTGACTCCCTCTCCTTGGAACCCTCTTGATCCCGCGAGCTTTCCGCTCCTCATTCTAGAGTGTTTTCGTCATTGGCAAGTTTTTTTTTTCCACCCAAACCCGAACGTTATTCCTTCGATTTTTCCTTAAGTCTATAAGGTTTTCACCTCCACCATTGATTTTCCCCCTTGCCTTTAGGTTTTTTTTTCCTCAATGACGGTTTTTTCCGCGGGGGGCGCTTCCTCGTTCCTAGCTGTTCTTTCTGATCCTCTTTTCCAAAGGGAAAAATGATTTTGCGGTTGACTCTTTCCACATCGTTTAAAGACCTCTTTATGTGATCCTTTGTCCTACCCTTTACTTGACCTTCCGTCTTCTACCTCCACGCGGCTGGGATCCCTCCTAAAGGTCCGAGATTCTGTTCTTGTGACGCGTAGTTCCCTTTCATGTGTTATTCCCGGCTGTATCCTTTCACTGTTCCCGGTATTGTTTTCCCTGTCAGGTTTCTAATGCTCTCTCTTCCCCAGTTTACCCTCTGGCTCTTCTTCATATCGCTTTCCGGCCACGAGATTGCATTTCCCTCGGTCCCAATTCATGAAGAATCCACCCTTTTTTTCCCCTCCCTCCCTTTTGTTAGAGATTTGCTTTTTTTTTTGGTTCTCCATTTTACTACCCTCTTCTTCCTTTTCCCATTCCTCACTTCTATTTCGACGCTACTTACGTCTCCTCAGCGACTTGGACGAAACTTTTTCTTAGCCGGAAGTAAGCCTTTCCTCATTTTAAACACCTGGAAAGGCGTAGCCGGAACCTTTAGTCGGTGACGTCTCTCCCTCAGTCCCACTCCCCCTCTATCTCCCCTTTCTCTTTGAGTGTGTGCTGGCTCATGCCGCGCTGTTCTTTTTAAATGCTTGTTATGTGCGGATCGACCTTCTCCCTTATTCCCCCTAGATTGTCAAGGACTCCACTATTTCAGTTCCCTCTCCCCCTCTTCCTAAGTGACCCGATCCCCTTTTTTCTGCAACCAGAAGCCGCCCACCGGCTTCTTTTACGCGTCTGACCGTCATGGCTTTCGCCCCGACCCTGTTGCCAGGTTGCGGTGGAATCACCCATATGATCGAACCTGAGGCCTTGACCCTTCCCCCCCCTACACCTCCCCCCTCGGATTTACTGGGTTACTTTTTTTCCTTTCTTTTCAATGCGTTTTAGCTTACTTACGAAACCCGGCTTTTCCATAGTTCGCGGGCCTACTCGCGGATCCCTTTTGCCAGCTAGAGAGCTTCAGAAAACTGGCCGGATAGCTCAGAAAAGGTAACCCCTGTCTTTCTTTTGACTTGATTCTTCCCTCTTTGTTGTGGGGGCCGGTTGAATCCTTCCGTTTTCCCTTCAGTGCCTTCTCCCTTGTTTTGCCTTCCCTGATCATTTTGTCCCCATTGTTGACAGCGTATTTGTGTACTATTTCGTAAGTGGAGTCCTCCCGATGACTCCCTCCCTGATTACACCCGTAGTAAGCCCCCTTTTTTTTTCCATTTTTATTTACTATTTAGAAGGACCGCCATTCCCCCAAATACATGGGGGCCGCCTTTTTTCAATTCCAGAAGCTTGATTCCGCAACGAGAAGCTTTCTCCTTTTTGGGTTTTCTAATTTTTCCAGGTGCCGTCTCCTTTTTTTAAAATCTTCTCTCATCCCGTAGATCGCCTACTCTTTTCCCTCCGTCCTCAATTAGAATTGCGCTATGCGTTTTCCTCCCACCAGTCCCCAGATCAGTGCCACCACTTTGGGCCGCTTGGCCCTTTCTAAAGTGTCCTGACCACTTGTTAATTGATTTCTTTTTTAACAGGCTTTGATGGGGGGGTAGAGTTTTTCTTCTCTTGATTTTTTGGTCCAGTCCTCCAACTTCAGCCCTTCTTCCCCAGTCCCTTCATTTTGTCTACGTTTATCCCCTTGGAACTTTGCGCAGGATCCCTCGATACTTACCCCATCTTTTTTCCTCTTCTCAAAGATTGCTTCCAGATTCAAGGGTTTCAGTCCTCCTCAGACTAATCCATCTTTCTTTCCTCGCTTTACCTTCGAAATCGGATCCCTTTCTTCCCTTTTCCCTTCCTCAGTGACAGTAAGTGTTACTGTAAACTAACTGAGACCCCTGCGTTGAGATCTCTCTTTTTTGGGTTGATTTTCTCCGTACCCTGCGGGTCCCAGCCCGTTTTCCCAACGTCCTGTTGCGCGATGTTCCCCCCCCTAACGGAGATTGTTGCGATTTAACTCTCCGTTGCCCTGTTCTTTTCTTTCGTGTCTTTCGAGCCCCCCCCTCTTTTTTGACACCTTTTCTGTCGGTGTGTTGCCAGGCCTCTCCCTCTTTCCTTTCATGTTCAGGTACCACGAAGAAC
>Ga0179593_1332952_pt1 | contig 15226 bp, 14 predicted proteins | sample CZODoug2_1_08_16_FD_185931 | JGI IMG/M metagenome (GOLD analysis project Ga0179593, IMG submission 185931) | Vadose zone soil fungal communities from Angelo Coast Range Reserve, California, USA - CZODoug2_1_08_16fungal (PacBio error correction) | ecosystem: Environmental > Terrestrial > Soil >... | reverse complement strand
TTGGTGGTCCCCCCCTTGGTATGTTTTTTCGTTCCCCCCCCTCTCCTGTACCTGTGGACGACTTCCTCCCTAGTGTGATTCTTGTTGGTTGTTCTCCACTCCTGGAGGTTCTGCGGTTTTTTTTTTTCTTTAGCAACATTCCTGCTTTTTTTTCTTGGTCCCTCCAATCCTTTTTTTCTTCTCAAGCGATGGGGAGGACCCGGTCTAGAGATCCACGGAGTTCTCCTCGTTTCCTGTTTTCCGGCCTGCCCTTCCACGGAGATTTTCTTAAAGCGCTCTTTTCCCCCTGCTCCTTTAAGGGAACCCCTCCTCGCTGGTCTGTTACCCCTGCGTTAAAGTTTTCCAAGAGTGCTCTCCTCGCCTTCTTTTCGGTCTGTTTTTCCTCCAGCCTTTAGTCCGTTCATTTCGTGTTGGAGGTTCTCGGTTTTTGCTCTTTCTTTTTCCCTCCTTACTTCAGTGGCCTGAGAACTTCTCCTTAGTCTATTCTTTCCCTTCTCATCCCTGTGTGCGGAGTTGCTCAGTCATCCTTTTTTTGTGATAACTGCGTCCTTTCCTCGATATTCTCCCCCCGGGTCCAAGCGGGGCGTTCACAGCTACTGTTTTGGTTTCAAGACGGCTTTTATCTCTTTCCTTTTTCTTCGTGTGTGATTTATTGCGGTCGCTTTTGGCTTTTTCCTATTTGGAATTCTTTTTTTTAACCGCGTTCTTTCGTCATTGTGGCACCTCCCCCCCTCTTCCCTCCCCGATAACCAACGAACGTCTCTTTGTTTTGTTGACGAACTTTTTCCCTTGCTGGTTTACCAATTTTTCGCCTATTTCTTTTTCTTTTCTTTCAAGTGCGAACCGTTAAGAGGCGTGATTAAGAGCTACCACTTTTTTCCCTGGAGGTCTGGCCCTTCCCCTGACTTCGTGGGCTTCCTGCTTCGTCGGACGTTCTTCATAGTGTTCTCTCAAAAGCTGAAGCTTTTCTGTTCTGTGAGTATCCTTTGCCTGCGATCACTAAGAGACCCTGCCCTCCCGTTTGTTTTCCTAATTGGATGTCTTTCCTCCTACTCTGGCTTGAACCCTCTCTGTGATGTTGCTGAATAGTTCGATTCCCCAAGTTTGTTCCGGATTTCTTCTTCTCTTGAACTATCCCTTCTTTTTTCCCTCACACGCACAGACCGAACTTTGGCGCTTTTTCCTCCTCTTCGGCTCGTTCTTTTTTTTCAACCCTTCCAGGTTTCCCCCCCCTCTCTTTTATTAGGGACGACCTTTTGGAGGACTACTCCGGACCCCCTGAAACGCTGAAGTATTCAGCACGGCCCTTTACGCGTCTCTGTTTTTTACCCGTGGGTGGGCGAAATGACGTTTTGGATACAGGCAACTCCCACCCCTTCGATTTGTCGCTCAGGGATATTCCAAACTTGTGCCATCGAGTTCCCCCCTTTGCCAAACGTGTTTCCTGTAGAGGCCTTTTTTTCCCGCCCCCGACCCTTAGTCCTAAGACGCACAGTTTTTCTTTCCGGTTCCTTTTCACGATTTTCCTTTTTTTCCCCTTGTCCGGAAATTAGGAGCGTTGCCCGCAGGGTTTTTCAGGTTTTTTTGGTTATTTCCCCAAGAGTTGCACCCCCCCTTAACCTGGGAGAGAAGACCTTCTCTATTTTTTGGGTCTTGCGTCGTGCAGGTTTTTCGGTGGCTTTTAGCCACCCCCCCCCCCTCTTCTCCTCCATGCGTGTCTGAGAATCTCTCTTTTAATCTAATTTGTGGAGTTTTTATGCTCAGATCCCTCCCTGACGCCTCTTGAGCGGAGGTGTGGTTCTGATCCATACTACTCTCCCCTTTCCCCTCAGTTTTGCCGCTTTCCGAGCTCCTCAGCCGCATTTTCCCTCCCCTCTTTCAAATGTGGAAGGTTCTCCTTGATGCTGCCCCCAGACATAAACGGACTTTCAATCAGCTCCATTCTTCGTCGCTCTCATCGTGATCCTAGTACTTTTGGGAACGGTTCCGCTCACACCCTGCTTTTCTCCTTCTCTTGTAAGCGGACCCGGTTTACCAACATCTTTTCCTCTTTCTTCGAGGGTTAATTACTGCGAACGCTCCTTTCGGTAGTCAAGTCTTTCCCCCTCCTTGCACACCCCATTTTTCCCAGATCTCCGCGGGGTTATTCCGTTTCTTTTTTCCTGAAGGATTCTTTCCGCTGAGCCTTTTTTCTCCCTCCACTCTCGTTTCACACGTTTACCCAGTTTCTGACCTTTACGCGGCCGTTTTCCGCCCCCTTCCCCATTCTTTTTTAGTTCTTTGCTCATCGGAGATATTTTTCTTTTCATTCGCTCTCCTCTTCTTCGCCTCCAGTTGCGTTAATCTCTGTGGAGTTAGAGGCCACAGCTGTTTTCTTGACCGTTCGAGCATCGTTTTCTGACAACCTTTACCCCTACATGTGGAAGGCACCGCGAGCGCGTGAGCTTTCTCCTCCTACAAATTCTTTGTACCCAGAGTACCCCTTTCAGTCGATGGAAGTACCTTCCGGACCTCCGTCTGCTCCCAGCCCTCCTTTTCTCCCTCCGTCCGTCTGGTTGACCACCTCCTCTTCCCTTCCTTTTCCTCGGAACTTTTCTTTTACGCGCTAGCCCTTCCCTCTTTGGAGTGGTAGATTGACCTGCTGTGAGGACGTTTTTCTCTTCGGTAATTGAAGGTTCGGGGTTTTTGATCGCTGCGTCCCCCTGTCCCTCCTAGCGCGGTAATACTTCAAGTATGTCTTTTCTTACGGCATATTCCCTAACCCTCAGCCTCTTCCTCGAGAACTTTTTAGCGGGCAACTTCAACCTTTTGCTTTCGCCCTCAGATTTTTTTCACATTTTCTTTACCTTTCCCGAGGGACCTAAGCTGTCTCTGACCTTTTATCTTTCGTGCACCACCACGGTTTTTGATATGACGAGTCCTTTTTTCCCTTACCCCCAGTCTTCTCCAGTTAGAGCCGACACCCTTTCCAGCACATCCGGCAGGTTTTTTCTTCCCTCCAAGATCCGGTTGCTTCCTTTTCTTTTGACATGTAGCTTGTTAGGTAAGGACTAGATTCTTTTTCCCCATTTTCTTCGAAGAGCCTTTTATCCCGTCTCTGCCTTTCTCCTCTATAGTGTTGGGGGCGTGCCTTTTGTCCCCGGAGACCGAGCGGTCGTCGTGCCTCTCCCGCTCCCTTGTCGCCCGTTGAGTATTAGCTATTCTTTTGATGGAACGCCTTTTTTTTGGACTCTCCCACCCTCTCCTCACAATCTTGTAGAGCAACGGACGACCTTTTTGAAAGATGCTGAGCGTACCGCACCGTTTTCGTTTTTAGTTGACATCCCCCCTCCTCCCGCCCGCCCGGCTACAAGCGTGGGAGCAGGCCTTCTCTCTGATCTACACAGTCGTTTTTTTTTGGGTCGTTCCATCTTCTCTCCTTTTGACTGCAACTCTCGAAGCTCGCGGGGTTTCTATTACTTTTTGTCTACTTGCTCCAACTCCTCCGCCCCTCCGTCGCTTTTTCGGTGAAAAATCTCGTCTCGCCAGATTGACGCCAAGCTTGATAGCCCCCCCGGAGAGATCGGCAACACCACCATCCCTTTTTTTCCACGATCCTGATCTATCCCCTACAGGATCTAGTTCTCTTTTCACGTTTAGTGCTCGACAACCCCTTTGAGGACTGTGAGTCGCCCCTCTTTCCTTCTCGCAGGCGTTTAAGTTCCATCGTCAACTCCCCCCCTGCGGATTGTACGTTCCCAGTCTACCTTCTCTCAAACGCTCCAAGTCCGACCGGTCCCAGAAGCCCACTCTTCCTCTTTTTTCAGAGTATTTGCCGAGGTCCTGCCTCCTCCCCCCCTTAAAGTCCCTCTAGCGGCCAGCTCTTTTTTATTGGTTGTTTAGACGGTGATTCCGTGCCCCCCCCCTCAATCAAATCGGCGCCGGAGGTCCCCCTTCTTCTTCCCTTCCGTTTGTTGTTTTTCTCTTCACAAACCCTTTTTCTTCTTTTTGAATCCCTTTTTTGAGTTCACGTACCCGCTTCACCACTTTTTTTCAACCCCCACAGAGTGCCGCGATTTAGGGCCCTTTCCTTTTTATTCCTTTTGAGCGGGTCCTTCCATTTCTTTTCCCTTCTCCTTTTTTGGTGGAGGCCTTCCAGGGGACGCCGTTTTAGAGAGTTGAGTGCTGTTTTCTGTCCGATCGATTTCCGGGACAGGTGATTTCTATGGATTTTTTCTGAATTCGCCTTGCGTTCAGTCTCCTTCCGGACGCCTAAGTCTCCGGGTGTTAGCCTCCACTCTTCCTTACGCTCTCCTTTTTGAGGCTTTTTCGTATGACGGTAGTGTGGTTTGCTTTAGGCAGACTGTAAAATGCTTTGACATGCAGTTTTTTTCCTCCTATTTTTTCCCGACAGCGACTTTTTCTTCTCGGTTCTAGTTCTAAACTTACTCTTTACCCCCTCTTCTAGTAGGAATGCGTTGCAGTTTAAGGTATCTCATCTTGTATACCCCAGTTACCCTCGAGGAACCTCTTTTCCCCCTAGTGGTGATCGCTTTTTTATTAGGTCTCAGGGGTACTCCTTCCCTTTTGGCTTAGGAGGGGTTTTCCTGCACGCGAAACCCGGTGAGACCGCTTCCCATCTTTGTCTTCTTTCCATCCCGGCTGACCCTCTAGTTCCTTCTTTTTTATCGTCGGGACGAGTTTGGCCATTTCAGACGTTCAGGCTCCTTTTTCACTTTTTTTTCTCCTTTTCTGCTTATCGATCACGGCGACCTCTCGTTTTTTAAAGGTTGCCGTCCCCCCCGAAAGATCCAGTCCACTCTTTTGTTACGCCGGTATCGCGCACTGGTCTCTGAGGAGTTCCGTACCTTCCTGTCCCCATTTTGACCTCTTTGGCCTCAATTCCTCGCGCCGTTCTTTATCTTCCTTTTCCCTCTTGCGCTTTTCTTCCGTTGGCGTGTCGTGATTTCCCTTCTTTTCTTATGGCTTTAATACGTGGCCGAGCAATGGTTTTTCTGTTATTCAAGTTCTGACATGACCTTTTGTTTGAGTATGGGTTGCTCTCCGGTACGAGGGCTGTTTAACCCCGTACTTCCCCTCCCCCTTCTTTAGCAACACCTTCCTTCGGTCCCCCCCCTGCCCTCCCTTTTTTTTGAATCCGTATGGCTGTTCGATATCCTCTTGTGTCTTTTTTTTTTTGAAAGCATCTGCCGCGTCCCGTTCGATCTCCCCATCTCTTTCGCTCTTACGCGTTTTTTTTTTGGTAACTCTCTCTTCCTTATCCAAAGCACCTTCTTCCCGAGGGCGACGATTTTCTAACCGCTGGTCCCAAATTTTCCCCCTTAATCCCTCTTTTTATGTCTTTCTAGAGTACTCTTCCTGAAAGTCGCGGGCTTCAGAGCCCCTCTGAGTTTTTCAACTCTTGACTTTCCCCTTCTGATCTGGAACGCTTCTCATGTGACCTGCTGCCTTTTCTTTTCCGGTTATTTTTCGGTCCTCGTTCGCAGCCCGGGCATCGGGTCTTTTCGCTTCTTCTCTTCTCGCAAGCCCCTGGCTACGGACGCGTCCCGATCGTGTTTTGGCCTTCCCCCCTTCTACTTCGGAGAAGGATGATGAGCGCGGCGGGATGCCAACCCCCCTCTTTTTTCCGTCACCTGAAATACCTGCAACAACTTTTGATTCCTTCTTTCTCGATAGGTTCTTGAACTTAACATCCTCCCTACATCCTCCGAAAGCATTTACCCCCCCCTGGACTGTCTCTTCTCCGCGATTGCCTTCTATTCTACCCGTTCCACGTTGACGGTTTCTTTCTACCTTAGTAGGATGATAACTCATGTTACGACTCTTTCATTGATCCTCATCCCCGCCTTAAGTTGAGATGCTTATTTTTCCCCCTTTTTTAGTTGCCCCTCGTCTAATTTTTTTCCCCCCCTCAACATCCGGCTCAGGTTCAGGGTAACGGGCTATTTCACGGGACCTGATGCGCGGCGGCCCCCCTACGGTTTTTCTTTCGAAAGTCCCCCGCGACGTCCCATCGCCTCCCCTTTTTTGGGTTTCTAAAAGTACGGGTTCTGATTGCACCTTCTAGAGCGTCTGTCTCGGTGCGTTTGCCCCCCGCCTTATAGAATAGTCTGCACCATTCATTCGCGCCCCTCCTTCTCCCTCTTTCTCTTGCGCGTTTCGTGCGGTTGGAGTGCTTGCTTGTTTTTTTTCCCCCCAAACAACTCCCGTGTGTGCACTCTTTTCCCCTGTGTGTTTGGTCCGATGCAGCAGTGCCTTTTTTGCGTCCGGTTTTTTTTTTTTCCCCCTGCCCTAAGAGCTCCTTTGCACGACGCTACCTCTCCTCCTCGACGACTTCTTTTCCGAGGTGCCCCCCTTTTCTCCTTTCTACGAGCTCCAGCCGGTCAGAGCTCTTTTTTTTTTTTTCGAGAGACACGCTTTCTCGGGAGTTTTTTCGAGCCAGGTCTTTTCCTCGCCAAGCGTAGGAGGACGTGCATGTCCGGACCCTGGATCTACCTCCCCCCCCTGGGTGAGTGCGTGTTCCAGGCCTTTCTTCCTCTATCGAGTGACGTAGCGTGGGAGCCTTTTTGAAAAGATGAGTTTTATTTTCTTGACGGCGCTAAACCGATTTGCTCGAGTTTTCGTAGCCCTCCTCTCTTTCTGTGAACCTTTTTTCTGATCGAGTTCTCCTCTCCTCTCCCGAGTGCGTTCCCCAGAAGAGCATTCGGTCGGAGTGAGTCCTTTGAGGCGAGTTTCTTCTTTCCGAATAGACGATCGATCAGATTTTAACATTTTCTTCATATCAGCTAGGCCAAGAGATTCGGTCCCTCCCCGCCGCGCTTTCTCCGGCGGCTTTTGCCTTTGCGAGTCCTACTGCGGCACCGAGAGCAGTTTTCTTTTTGCGCTTAGTGAGAACCCTAACTGACTTTAGACCATCGTCCCCCGATTCCTCCCCCTTTTACTTAGACGATTTCACAGTCCTTTCCCCCCCCTCCGGTAGGCGCCAACGTCTTTTTCCTTTTTAGTCAGCTTCCCCTCCTCCCGTAAAGCCTGAGTTCCTTTTGACGGGGTCCTACCGCATAGACATGGCGCAGTCTTTTGTCTCCTTTTCCCTCTGGTCGACCTCTTGTCTCAATCTTTTTGGCCTCTCTTTTTGTTGTATAGTCGCGATGCACCGTTACTTTTTTGAGCGGTTCAATCTTCTTTTCCCCTGATTTAGCCTCATTAAAGTTATATGCTCGACCCAGACGACCCCCTGAATCTCTCCCTTCATTCAACGTTTTGAACCTTCTCCTTTTCTCCCCTAGGAGATCTAGCGTTTTGTCCCGTTGAGCATCATCCCCTTTCTTTCTCTTCCCCCCTCAAAACAGGGTTTTCCCTTGTCCCCGTCAAGTCGATAGACGCACTTTGTGGTTTTGTGTCCTTTCTCTCCTTCTCTGAAATTAATCTCCCCTTGACCTCACACCCCCCCCTTCCCTCCTCTCAATTAGATGACGTTACTTTAGAGGCGCTCTTGGCCCTTTTTCCACGATTTAGTTGAACGGCATGTTCGTTCCCCGCCTTTGAGTTTTGGAAACTTGCGCTAGACGGACTTTTCTTCAGCCCCTCTCTCTTTTCGTTCTCTTTTTTTTTCCTTTCCGGCTGCCGGTCCTGAGTTTCAGCCTTTTTCGCCGTGTCCCTGACTTAATCGAGTTAATTTCTCCCCCCCCCTTAGCGTGAAGTATTCCGTCATCGCTTTTTTTTGTTTCCCCCTCCTAGTTATGCCTTTTTACCATCGAAGACATGAGAGCCGTCAGAGAACCTCTGGCTTTTTGAGCTTCCTTTTTTTCCGCGTGGGACCTCCTCCCCCCCTTCCAGCAGAAAAGACAGACGTGCGTTTTCTCCCTCCTAAGTAGTTTTTACAGTAGTTTCCTTCCTCCTTTTGGCGTTGACACTTCTGCCTTTAGGGTTCCGCCTTTTTCTTCCTGGACTCTACTCCTGGCGTGTAAAAACGCGTAATGTGTATCATTCTTCGACCCCTCAGCCACTCCCCCCTCTCTCTCTATGGGGACCGGGCAGCCGTCCGCTTTTCCACGTTTGACGTCCGGTCTCCAACGACGTCCACCCCCCCCGCCTAAGTACGCGACGCGCCTCCATCCCCCTTCCTTTTTCTCCGTCCTTTTTTCGTTGATCCCCCTCCCCCAAAGCGGCTTATTCCCGGACGTTTTTTTCTTCCCTGCGGTAGGTTCTCGGCCAAGTCCTCCTTTCCCTTTTGCCCTTTGACCCCCCGCGTTTCACGCGCCCCTTCCTCCCTCTCAGGTAAGACTTTCTGCCAGAGAGTGAGAGCTCACTTCAAGGGGAATTCTTCCTGACCTTACCTCCCTTAAAGGGCACTCGCGGCCTCTCCTTTTTACTGAGCGTGTTCGGTGGAAATTCCCCTTTCCCCCCCAGAAACTTCAACTCGTTTTTTTACAGGATGATCCAGTCCTAACCGTGTTTTTGTTGCTATCTTCTCCCCTTTCCGAGTTTTCGGGATTGGTGGACAAGGAACCTCCCCTTATCACCCCCTCTTCACAAGGCTTGCAGAATAGGTCACCCGGCCCTTGCTTCCTTTATGCTTTGAATATTCACTTAAGTCGCGAGACTTCTTTCGTTCCGGGGCTGATGGCTGCGTTTTCTTCGCGGTCTTTTTTTTGCCGACGCTCCCCTTTTCCCAGGACCCGGGGGTTTCCCCCTTATTTTTCCTTGCTCTCACTAGAATTTGCTTCATGCGCCTTAGGACTAGTCTCCCTATTCTTTTTGTACTCGCGGACCCCTCTTCCTCTCGATCTTTTTGGAGGAGAGTCTTCTGGTTCCTTCTTTGGTTGTTTGTCGTTTTTTATTCTCCCCTTTTCCCCCAACGGCGTGTCTTTCTTTTCCCCCCCCCCCCCCCTTGCTCCGGTGTTTCTCTTTTCCTACGGTTCCTTTCTTTTAGAGAGTTATCAAGGCTTTTTTTCTCAACTTCGGCGATCCATTTTAATATTTCTTCTCCACGGGCTTGAGCTCTTTATCCTCAACTTCACGAAGGTGATCTTCTCCCCCACTTTTCGTAGGACGCCCACGCCTGTTCTTTTTCAGGGAGGGAGGAGTTCTGTCCCCTCCCCTCCCCCCAGAAAAGGTGCTTTTTTAAGCGGTCGTGTCCTTTTCTTCTTTTGTTGCCTCTCCCCTTAGGGAGGCGTTGTGAAGGCACCCATGGATGCTTTTCTCTTCTTCAGATCTTCTGCTACTTCCCCCGCGGTTTTGCTTGACCGTTCTATTATCGATCACGTTTTGCGAACTTCGTTTTCCCTTTTTTGACGGTGACTCTGAGACTCTTCTCCCTCTCCTAGGTTGCAGCTCCGTAGAGACTACCTTTGCACTCCTGTCCTGTACCCTTTTTTCAATTGCGCCTCGTTTCGCCCCTTTCCCTCGACGTCCGATCTTACCTATGAGTTTCCTCTATTCTTTGCCCCTTTTCTTTCGGTCGTTTCTTCTAATTACCTTTTAATACTAGAGCCCCCCACTTAGTGTTCGTAAAGTTTCGAAATGTTCCCCCCCCCCCTTTTGTTTGCGTTTCAGTTTGGATTTTCGAATCCCTGCTATGGTTTGAGATTTCCTTTCTTCCTTTCCCGAGTCGACCTTCAAGCCTTGAGGCGACTTTTTTCCCCTGTTTTGCCCTTTCCACCCCCTCTTGGCCGGTTACGCTTTCTCTTCTTAGGCTTTTATCTCTCCCTTCTTCCTGTGTAGACCCCTAAGTGGCGGTCCTCCTCCCCGTTTTGGGTTTCCATCGAGACTTCCCTCTTCCCCCCGACGTCTTTCAGCTTCGAGAGCCCTCGGTCGTAGTTCCTCCTTTTTGTCTTGCAGCTGCATTTTCTCTTTTTTTCTTTTCCCATTGTCGGAACTCGGGTGACGTACGATTCTAACGCTCTTGAATTTTTGGTTCCCTCGCGCTGTGGGAAATGCTGCCGTTACGTACTTTTCTGGACCTCGACCGATTTCCCTTTTGGAAGTGGTCATCGGGCAAGACGCCTTTTTTGCTCCCGGCTTATTTTTCAGTGCTCTTCGGCCGTGGTCGTGCTTTTTTTTTGTTTTTCGCGCGGCGTTCTTCCCTACTGTTGCTGCCGTTCCCATCTGACTTTTCTTCCCCTCCCTTTATGTCGGATACCCCTTTTCGATCGTACTTTCTATTTTAACATGCACTCCCCCTACTCTGGTCCTGATGTCCGCAGGCTCGCTTCTTTCCCTTCGTTCGGATCAAATCTTTTCAAAAGATGTCTACCTGTTTCCTCCTGGAGCTCTTCGGCTACAGATCTTTGATCAATCGTGACTACTGCCGGAGCAGCACGATCGGCGAGGGGTCCCTTTGTGGGCAGTCCCTCCTTCCACTCCTCTTTTTTTCTTTCTCTTTGAAGTCTTTCCGTGCCAGTCGCTTTCTCCCAATGGTTTTTTGTCGGTCGTATTGTCTCCCCTCGCTTACGTCTCCCTCCTCGTTTGCGCTTTTCCCTCCGTTTCGAAAACGTCGAGGCTATTCGAGACGGACCTTCCTTTCCCCTTTTGGCGGTTGGTCTCCTGCGGGTGATCATCAGAGTCCACACTTTGTTCCCTCTCTCTTGGCTTCGGTTTTTTTTTTTCTTCCTTTCTTCGTTTTTTCCACCCAAACCATTCGCTTTTCTGTTTATCTTTCTTGCCTAATTTCTCCGTTGTTGTTTTTCTCTCTCTTCCTCCTCCCCCTCGCGCGCGTCTTTTTCTGTTTTTTTTCTCCCAGCCATCCTCTTCCCCCTCCGTCCGTTTTCTTTCTTTCCTCCTCCCCCCCCTAAGACTGGTTTTTTTTGTGAAAGGGTTTCCAGCTTTTTTAAAATTTCATCCCCCTTTCCTTTCGACGCTCTCTAGGGAGTATACTCTGTTCAGACACTCGGACTCTTTCGATCTTTCTTCCGGCCCCCCCGGTTAGGTTCTTTCTTCTCCTCCCTGCATGGAGCTTTTCACCTGAAACCCCGACTTTTTCGCTCTCGTTTGTTTACCGTTTTAACTTCAAGGGTTAAGAGACCCCCTGAGTTAGAGGCCCGTGTCCCCCCTCTTCCGCGGGCGCCCACACACTTTTCCCATCATCTCCGCTGGGTATTCTTTCTTTTCCGGCTTCCCCCGTCTTTCCCTCTCCTTATTCCGTTTCCCGTTGCCCGAAGTTCCCTTTTTTCTCGTTACCGTTTGGTTGTTCCGCTCTTCGGAGCTCTCCCATCCTCCGAGGGGACAGCAGCGCCTCTTTCTTTTTCTTTCTCTTAGATTGAGTTTGGCAGTTTCCCTCTGTCTCTAGATCCTATCACGTTTTGGTGCGGAAGATCAGTTCTTAAGGTACTTCCCTTAACGCGAGGGGCAGGCCCTTGCTCGCCGTCCCCCCCTTTTTTCGCCCGCACGCCCTCGACTCCCGTCCCCTCTCTCTGAGTCATCGTAGCCCTCCCCTTTTGAAGTGAAAGCCGCCCCTCTTCTCTTTTTCCCCTCCCTCCCGCTCCGAAACGTCGGACGACGGTAATGCCCATTTCCCCAGTCGAGTTTCGCCCCCTCCGTCCGCTTAAAATTCCCTCCCCCTTCCCTTCCCTCCCCTCCTTCAAAAATTTACTTCCAACGAGAATCGAAGATTTTTTCTGTGCGCGGGAGCCTTACCAGCGGTAGTCCTCCCTATGCTTCTGAAAGAGGGCCTGCGGTTACGTGTATCGAGGATCTGATGTGCCCCCCAATTCTCTATTAAACTCGGTCTATTGCTGATGTAGATCTCTTCTTCCCTATTCCAGCCCCAAACTGACGACGAGGACTGTTCCAAGTCCCGGGTCGACCAACTTGCGTGTCACTTCTTTTTCCTGTTTCGGATCTTTTTTCCCCAACGCAGTTGCCCCTCTCTTTACTTGATTGTTCCCCCCCCGGCAACCCCCTTGTTCCTTTTCCTGCAAGGAATCATAGTTGATCCCGAACCTCTTCCGTATATGACCTGACTTAGCAGCCGACCCCACTTGAACGCCCCTTCGACCCCCTTTTCCGTCCCCGCGATACCGAAGGCTGCCTAGAAGTTGCTTTCCCATTCGTAGCCCTGTCTTACAGGACCTCCTCTTTTGGAGATGAGCATTTTTAGTCCAGCGCGCGTAGCGCTCTTCCGTCCCGTTAGGAAACGTGAGCACGAGGCCCTTTCTCCTTTTTTTTCTTCGATATCGTCTTTTCACTTTGCACCCCCCCCTTTTTTTTTCCTTTTTCTTAGCGCCTCCCTCTTCTCAAACGATTGACTTGGCCGAGCACCGCAGCCCTTCCAAGAGTTAGGAAGCAGCCCATTTCCCGCCTCCTCAAAGCTTGGCTTTCCAAGGTCAGACGGTGACGGTCGACATCCTCCTCCCAACCCCGGTCTCCCCGGCGTTTCCCTCCCTCCGATTTTTCCGCGTTCACCCCCTGGGTAGTCGTTCGTAGGTTTCCGGCTACTGCTCGGCCCGTGTTCCCTCCTCACCCACGCCTCTTTTTCAGTTTGCAGCGTGTAAAACTCCTTATGGTAGTATCTTTTTGCGCCGCCTCCTTTCTCTTTCTGTGCTCAACCATCCGCAAGATTTCCTTTTCCTGACCGTTTTCTTACGGCGCCGCCAAGATTCCCCCCCCCCCCCTCTGTAGGTGGTTAGTCTCCTACTCAAAGTATCGTCTTTTACCGTTTGTTTTCTCTCAAACCTCCCGTAGGAAGCCTCACTCCTGATTGCACGTTTTTTCCTCCTTTTCCCCTTCGTTTTTTTTCTCCTACACCCCCCTGGTTCAGGCCCCAGGCGTTTTCCCCAGACTCCTGCTTCCCAACTCATAGTCCGCCCGGAAGCGCCTTCAAGACGATGAGTAGAGTCATTCCCTGTGTCAGTCTTCTGCCTCCGGTCCGGGACACTCCTTTTTCTCCTTCCGACTTCGTGCGTGGTGCTTTTCCTTCCTCTTGAACCCGAAGAAAGGAGACGGATTCCTATCTCCCTTTTATCCTACCTTTTTATTGTTGTTTTCTATACTCTCCCAACCGTTCGCCGATTGTTGCGTTTCCCTTGACGTCCCCAGCTCTTTCTTTCCCCCACTACTGCAGCGGAGGTTAAGGTCTTTCGGAGGATCATCATTCCCATGCCTTCTTCTTAATACGCTTCGTTTTTTTTTCCGTGACCTTTGCCTGGATTCTCTTCTTGTATCGTCCTCGAGGGGATTCTGGGGACTCTTTAATGGAGATACTTCGTTCACGCATCCTTTTTTCTTGTTTTTTTTGGTATTCCTTCGGCGCCTAAGTTTTTCCTCTTTTTTTTCTGAGTCCAATTTTTTTGAACGGACGCCCGACTTCTTTTCTTTTATGCGTACTGAGCGGTGGGTTTTTCCCCCGTAGTTTTGCGCATACTTTCCCCCGGATTGTGTTCTTCTTCAGCGCCGCTGGTTCGCAGTTCGCCAGCGGGTTTCGGTTTCCCTTCTCTTTTCCCGAAGCATTTCTACTTGTTTACCTCTTCCTAAGCTCGGGTAAGCGTGAGTCGTTCCAACTTTTAGATTTCTCTCCCCCTTAGTTTCCTTACCGAGTTGCGCGGTAGACGTCGCTTCTTCTTTCCACCCCCCTCAGGGACTAAGGGTTGTCCTTTATGGGCGGCCGGATTCTTCAACATTCTACGAGATCCATCATTGTTCTCTGGAGGCTTATGCCTCTACACCGCCCAGTTAGTTCTCTTTTTCCCTTGCCATTGCTTCTCTTGTCGTGTCCCTCCTCTTCGTTTGTTAACCGCTATTGTTTTGGCCTCATCGATTCTTTGAAAAGTGCTACCGTTTGAAGGCACGAGAAAATCGTCCGCTAACATTGCTTGTTTCCACCTTCCTCCTTCGATTTTCAAGGGCAACCCCCTCCAATAGACCCCCTAGTCCCTTCGCAGTTCAATGCTTGGAACACTCATTTTGCCCGCTTTCCGTTTCCGTTGATCTCCGTGTACGGACCTCTTGTCGGGACCCATTTTCGTTCCGGCTTCTTTCCTTTATATGACGGTTTTTTTACTTCCTTTTTTTGCAGCCACGGACGTGGCGTATAGCGTCCGGTTTTTTTGAACGGTGTTTGCTTTTTGTGGAGCGTTTTTTCCCCTCCTGGAAGTGGCTCTTTTCCCATCCAGCCCTCATTCCCCCCCTTGTTCCAGTTGATTTCCATTCTTTCCTTTCCTTGGTCGTTTTCTATCTACTCGTCAGTTGTTCGATAGGCATCTGTTCTTCCTCCGCTCCTCCCCCTTCGTCCCGCCACCCCCCTTCCACCCCCAGTGGATCTCTCCCCCCTTTTTCATTTTACGCCTTTTTGGGCACATAGACCTATGAACCAAATCCCCTCTTTTTTCTTTCCCCCCGCACCTTAGGTAGGAATCAACTCTGTTCCAATGGCGAACGCCTCGTGTAGCGTAGTTCTTACCCTTGCCGGTTTCAGTTCCCCTTTCAGTTTTCGTTACCGCGCTTTTTTTTCATTTTGGCGGAATTCGTACATCTTGGTTTCATGACGCCGTCTTCAGGAAGGGTCCCTTTCTTTCGACGTTTCACTTTTACGCTGTTTTTTCCTTCTTTTGGCTTCTTCGGGCCGTAGTTTCTCCCCCGGTCCCTCTACTGATGGTTTTTTTGCGCTTCGCTGGAGTAGCAGCGCTGAAGACGCTTTGCGGGTAATGACACCCTCGCTTCTGCGTTCCCTTTCCTTCTTCCCCCTTCCGCAAACTTTGTTGATGCTATTTTTTCTCTGCGTATCTCATCCCTTCTACCCCAAATCCGAAATGTCGTGATGTCTACTTCTTCGCTTTCCCTCGAGAGCCCCATTTGAGGTTTTCACCTTAGACTCTTCTGCTACTTCGATATCTTCTTTTCCCCAGTCCCGACTAGCCGAATACACAAGTTCGTATGATGGTCATTGTGGGTCTCTCCCGTTCCTAAGGTCACCCTCGAGCTTTCCCTTTCACGGGCCTTTTGTTCCCCCCGAATCGGCCGTCCAAATCGGTTGGTATGTCGTTCGAGCGGTACCCGGCTGCGCGATCCTCCCTCTTCATTTTTTTCGCAGTTCCTTTTTCCCCCTCCCCCGTACGCTTTTCGAATTTTGATCTTTTTGCACTCCGGGTTTTTGTCTTTCTTTTCCTGGATCCCCTCTGTTTCATCCAGAGTTTCACTTTCACTTCCCTCTCCTCCTTCCCTCTTGCGTCTATGTGGTATTCCTTTTCCTTTTTTTTAGCACCCCCACAACTTCCGACGAGCAGCTTCTTGG
>Ga0179593_1288311_pt1 | contig 15226 bp, 18 predicted proteins | sample CZODoug2_1_08_16_FD_185931 | JGI IMG/M metagenome (GOLD analysis project Ga0179593, IMG submission 185931) | Vadose zone soil fungal communities from Angelo Coast Range Reserve, California, USA - CZODoug2_1_08_16fungal (PacBio error correction) | ecosystem: Environmental > Terrestrial > Soil >... | reverse complement strand
ATAATTTTCTTTTCCCGATCGGCTGGTCGTGTCTCAAGATGGCCGGTTGGACCCCGTTTTTTGGCTGCTTGCGGCTGTTAGCTTTTTGCGTTTCGGGTCCCCAACGATTACCCCACCCCCCTTGTCCCTCCGTCACAATTTTCCTCCCATGACGGGTCCTTTCACTTTGACGCATCTAAAAAGTTTTTCGCTTCGCATTAGGATCCTCCATTCCTGCCTCCACCAAGCCAACGCCCCTCCCCTGAGAATACTTCTTTTCTGACGTCGCTTCCTGCGGGTCCGTGTCGACAGTCTGTCAATTTTTCTCCCCTGCTATAAGTGGTTACAATCATGTTCCGGCCCTCTCCCCCCTCTTAATGAACCCGCCCCGGCGTACTCCGCTCCCCGTCCCCCCCTTCATTCTTCAAGTTTTTTCGATTTTCGGCTCATTACCTTAGGTGGGGAGGAATCCAAGAAGAGTTCAGAGAAATGGTCACGCCCAATGCCATTGCATTCCAAGCACCTCCCCCTCTCCTTTCGCAGATGTTTTCCTTACACTCCCACTCTCCTGTGGTATATTTCTGTCCAAAAGCGAATCTGGCGCAGGAGCAATGTCCCCGTTTGATTCCATGGGTTTCCCCCTCGCTTCTTTCCTAACCTTTTCCACCCGCCTTCCTTTTCCCTCCGAACGATTGACCCCCTTCAATGACCATTTCTTTTGCCGCCTAAAAAAATTCCCCGACCAGCAGCTCTTACTCCGTTACCGTTGCTTGCGGCTGCGTAGTGATGCGATCCATGGAATGGGCTTACTTCTCTTCCAATGGTCCTGCACGGTCCTTCCCCCCATCTTTCCTTCCCATCAGCCATTTTTTTTTTTGCATTGAGGGTGCCTGGCTGACTTGTGACTTATTATGATTCACTTTCTTTTTTTCCTCGACGATCCGCACTCTTCCATTTTTCCTACACTGAGTCTCCTCGGGTTTCCTAGATCATCCCAACTCATCGTCCCTTTCCAAGAGGGGGATTTTTGAGATCTTACCCTGATGACCAGTATTTCCCCCCCGATTGAGAAAACGATTTTTTGTCCCGCCAGGATTCTTTTCGATGACGCCTCAGTTTGATTATTTCTACTGACACGATAGTCCGCCCTGGCTAATCCTTGTTGCCTCCACTTTTACCACTTTTTTCCTTGTATTTCGTTACCCCTCCTCCTTTCATCTCCTATGGAGAACATGGCCCCCTCGCCTTGTCGGTGCCTCGTATCGTTAAGCTCTTCCAGGTATGCGGCCAGACCGCGTGTAAATGAAAGAAGTTTCCCCTTTTATCTGTATAAGGACGGTGGCGGCTGCTTTACACCCCGTTTTATTTTATCTTCCGATCAGTCTGAAGGACCTACCCCTTGTGAAGTGAAGGGGCCTTCCAATCCGTTCGTCCCGTTTCAGAACTTCCGGCGCAAAACCCGCTCCATTCCTACCCAGCCAAAGCGTGAATACGTCGTTTCCTCTTCTTCCTGGCGCATGACCCTTTCCCCGCGAGCTTCTGTTTCGTTTGATCCCGGCCCAAGATGGCCTTAATTTCGGCGGACTTGCCCTCTCCCCTTCCCTTTTGGGACTCCCCACTCCAAAAATCTTTTCCCCTTTTGTCCTGCCGGCCAAATGTGCCCTTCCCTAAGTAGTCGATACGTCCCGCGTTCACTTCCCCCCGCCCGCAAGCCCTTTTTATTATAGAGCTGTTATCCCTCTCAATACTCGTCTTTTTTGAAAACCAAGCAATCTTCTTAGGTCCCCCTCTGCCTCATCACCCCCTTTTCAGGTCTTGTTTTTTTTCTTTTTCACCTGACTAAGCTGCCTGCATTTTTAATTCGTAGTCTTTTCCCGTTTCTTCAAGATAATGACGGTTCTCCCGTTTCCGCCCCTAAGCACGATCTCCTGCCTCAATCTCTCGGGGAGAGTCGATTTTTATGCACCCTCCCTTTCCCCAGATGAATCTAGGTGATTGTAGATATTTCCCCTCACTTTGAGCACGTTCGAAGAACCCCCCCATACGCTAGGGTTGTTGTCCGACTTCCTCCTCTTGAATTCTCCGTTACGCTTCAATCTTTTGCGGGGAGTTTTTTTTTACCTACTTTGCAGTGGTGAGTTCAGCCACGCTGTTGCCCCTCCCACACCCAATGCATTCCTGTCAAACGTTTCTTCCTTCAGTTCCTCCATTGCCCTTTTTCTCCCTTGGCTCGGTCCGGACTTGGCGGTCACTATCTCTCCTTGATTTGGTCAGGGGCTACAAACACGGATATTGAGGCGCTTCTTTTCTTTTCACATTTGATCGAGATGCTGACATTGTTTCCTCCTTTTTCAAAATCTCTTCCCTGTCCCGGTTGTTCATCAATAGAGGAACCGTTCGAATGTTATCTCTCATTTTTAACCCTCCTACAGTGTTTGTGTATCTCTCTTCCCTGAATCCCTCTCCCCTTTTGCCGCGAGGTTTTCTCACCTATACTATCCCGCTATGTTTTCAACTTTTCCCTCGCTGTTTCCTATTTCTCCCTTCACTCTGAGCTCGCAGGGTGACTCATAGATAAGTTTTGGCGTCATACACGTATAATCCCTTTCCCTTCCCTTCACTTACCCTGGAGAGGGCCATTTTTCCCTGCTCTTCCCTTTTGGACAGTACTCCCTTTTTTTCTTGTCTCAAGCGGATTCTCCTTTTCCCACAGCAACTTAGGGCTGAGGTTAAGGACGAACAGCTGAAGCATCCTTCCCTCTCCCCTTTCGGAATCCCCCCCAGCTATCCCTAGGAGTTCTTCTTCTTTTGCTTCTCTACGGGCTCAATTTTCCCTTGCGCGTTTTTAGAGCCGATATGTAAGCGTTGATCGACCTAGACGGTTCTTCCTCCCTCTTTCCATTCTGGTTAGGGCCCACGTTCCCTTCGCCAGTCCCGCGCTCCCCTCCCCAGATTACGAAGGAATCTTTCCTCAGCTGCAGAGCCGTGGAAATAACAAAAGGAAAGGCCTTTTGCCTGGTGTGTCTTCCCGCCTCCTCCCTTTTTTTACGACCCGTGGGGTTATTTCTTCTTCACCTCTCTCTCGAATTGCTGATTTCCTCGTTTTTCGGAACCGAGAGAACTTTAAGGCGTTGCGAATCGGCCCCCCCTTTCCGGCCGGCAGAACCCCCTTCCCTCTTTTGAGCAGTGACCTTCCCCTGCCGACTTAGGGCCGTCTTCTAAACTTCCGTGACGCATTTTACTTTACCTAAATACGAAGCCGCGTAAAAATTCCCTTCCTCCTGAGATAGACTTTTCTTCTTACCGTTGGCTTTTCCCTTTCAGGCCTTTTGATGGGGTTTGACCTCATTCTTCTTTTTGACCGTTCGACGAAGCCAGACGGCGAAAATGATTCAGACTTTATGCTGCAATCCCCAAGGGGTTTCCGCCGACCCCGCCGATCTGACCTCCCCCCCCCCCTCCACCCCCGTTTCCTTCGGCCCCCTGAAGATCTGTAGACATTAGAGGCCTTTTAAGACTGGATTTCTTTTTAAACTATCGATGCGCCCAACTCCCATCTCTTTCATGTTCTCTCTCTTGCCGACTTTTTCGAGCTTGCTTTCCACGGAACTTCCCCTCGTCGACCCCCACCTCTCCCTCTTCCCGTTGCTGTTCTTTCCTCCCTTTTTGAGGTCCCTTTTCCCAACCTTCTCGTGGACAGCTCCCCCCGAATCCTTTCGGCGACAAAGACGGCAATTAAAGTTGTTGATTTCATTGCGCCCCCCTTCCTTTTCCCTCCTCCCCCCGGCGCGGACCCCTTTTTGCAACGCGATTCACTTTGCTTCTGGGCCCGCCTTCCTCTCCGGGTCGATGATACAGGTGGTCTTGTCGATTTCCCCAATACTGCGGTCGAATATGGTTACCCCAATTCAGCCCTTTAATTGACTCTCCCTCTGAACCCCTTGCTGGAGGGCGTTCAACTGCATTCATGTCTTCCTTTCCTATCCATGACTCCAACTCTGTCCCAGCCGGGATTTTTTGAGGAATCCAACCCAAATGTCATCCGTCTCAACTCTGATGGTCAGTTCATCTTTTTCGTTCTTCCCCGTTGTCTCTTCTCTTCTCCGTCCCGAATTTGCACTCGCCGTCGGACTAATGCGTTCCCTGGTTTTCCTGTCCTCCCGCAAGTATCCCACAATGCTCCCCCCGACAATTTCCTCGGCGACCCGATCTCCCCCTTCGACGATCTTTCTTACACGAGATATCCACGTGATTCCTTTGTTTCCCCCCCTTCGTCCCAGCCTTTCTGCGAAAGCGCGGGTTGTTTCCTTGGAGGTCTGTCATTTGTCGCGGATGGACCCCCTGTTTCTGTACTCTTTCTCCTAGCCACCTCTCCTTTCTTTTCGCTCAACCTCGCAAACTGATTTCTTCAGTTTTTCTCTGTCCTTCCTTTTCTTTTTCTTCCTTTCGTCTCTCCCGGAAAAAACCTATTGTGCGCGCTGCCCTTCCTCCACTCTTTTCCCATAGAGACCCTAGCTTTCCCCCCCTCGCTGCAGAAATACGTAGTTTTTTGGCGTTTCTTTTTTGATTTTCAACTGAACCTTTCCGTCTAAGTAGAGTGCTTCCGCCGTTCGTCACATATCTTGGACAGTCCCCAAGACCCCCCCCCCCCTTGAGATCGTGTAGGAGTTTCCCTGTTTTAGGTTAATCAGTTGTCCACAGAGCAGTTTAACGAGTAAATCACTCCCCCCAAAGTTTTCCAGCGTACCAAACCGGGCCCCAATTCGATTTCTAAGCCAGAAGTTTCCCTCGAATACCGTCCTGTCTTCTCCTGTCTTTCCCCCTTTTGTTGTTGCTGATACTGACTGAGACTGATGAGTCGAAACATTTTCCCTTTTTTGGTGTGATTCTTGGTCTCTGTCTCTCTCTTTCTTCGTCGGTTTCCACAACGTCTTCCCCCCCCCCGTAACACAGAAAATTCTAACTGCCCGGTCCGCTTACGATCTCCCTGGTTGTAGATTCGCCTGTCAGTAGCGAAGCCGATTTTTCCCCCCCCGACTGAAAACCGCCAACTGAAGATTTTCTTTCCTGCTTAGGAAATTCAAGTGTCGCAACTTGTCTGTTCAATCGCCGGAGCCACGGAGAGAAGCGGCCCAGATTTGGCGATCCGAACCACCCCCCATGAAACGTCTCCCATTCACTTCCTGTCCTTTTCAGTGGGCCGATCTTTACTGACCGGCTGTGGGAGGAAGCAATCTGAGAGCCGTTTTTGTATACTAGCCCCAAAGCACTCCATTCCACCCAGCCCTGAAGATGTTCGATGGAGGGTAGGAAAGTTGACAACCGGATAAACTTTTTCTCGCTGTGCAAGATAGGAGCCGAGTTTGTCAGATGGAGAATCCCTGTGTTTTGCTCACATGTTGCTTCTCCCCCGCTGTTTACTACAATGGCACACTGTTCTTGGACGTCGCGTACTCAATGCTTTCGACTAGACATACTTGCCGCCTGACCCCCTTCCCTGACCAAGAATCGGTCGAATCATGGTATTCTGCATTTCTTTTAGTACTGATGCCATCACTGAATGTTCTTCCCCTCAGTTTTTCTCAAGGAAGATTAACTTCTTCCTTCCCGCGTCCTTTTCAGCGGTTTTTTGCGAGGTCGCGGACATTAAAGGTTTCATTCCGCAGCTCGTCAAGAGACCTGATTCAACGCGTCAGCGACTCCCCCCCTCCCCTGCCATTCCTGTCCCCTTAAGCCTTTTGTTCCGCGAAGACAGCCGGCTTGGCAAGACTTTTTTATGGCTTTCCGCATTTTTTCCAAGCCCCACGAATCCTTTAAACCACTGCGTGCTTCCCCAGATTTTCTCCTCAGTTGGGAGATGTCCACGACTCTTTATGTAAGTTATACGTCCAGTTTACGCCCAGAACGTCCGATGTTCGATATATTCGCCCCCACAACTAACCCCCCTTTTTAATCTGGAATGGTAGCCTTTTTCGTCATCCCGATGTCTGAATTACATAGCCGTTTATTGACGCAATCTCCGTTAGTTCTGCTTAGTCCCTCTCACTGTAGACATCTCTTCCTCCTTTCCCGTTTTATCTGTTTTACGGACTTTTTCCGGCGGATACACCCGTTGTGATTTTCAGCCGAGATCCAGAGCATACGCCCCGTTTCTCTTGTCCCCATCGCGGACGGCGAATGAAATCAGCACCCCCCCCCCTTTACTGCCCCTCCCCCCCCTCTGGTTCCTACCGGCCCCGTTAGATATCCTTTTGCTGATTTTTTCCCTCTAGCTCTCTTGGATTGTCTGGTCAAGGGCCCCTTTTCCCTGCGTCCGAATTCGGATTCCCGGACCCTCCTGCGTCCTTTACCGTAATTAGAAAATGTCCTGTTCTGCCGGCCATGACTTGGCCCCAGGTCGAGGTCGGAAGATGTTCTCCATCGCCCCTCCCCAGAGTCCCCTTCTCTTCTCCTTCTTTTAGAGATTCCCGCCCAGTCGGTCACCGCAAATTTCTTCGTCGATTTCCCTTCCCCCTCACCCGTCTTTGCAATTTGCTTGCCGTTTTGATTCAATTGTTCGTGAGGGAATAGAACGTTCCGTCTGTATTCTTACCCCCCGATATTCCCCCTTCTTGACCTTACACGTTGTTCCCTAAAACACGCATACCAATCTCCTCGCGGCCGGACCCTAGAGAGGTTTTCCTCTCGTTCTTACGGGCCACTCCGGTCCCATAGATAAATTTTTCTTTGATTCGGCTCCAAGTCACTGTGAGACAGGGTCAAACAGACCTTTTCTCCGCCTACTTTTGCGCCGATTTCCGCAGAGGAATCGTCTACGGATTTCCATCGCCCCCGTTGCGGGGCGGGACGCGAATTTTTGCTGTTCAGAGGATCTACGACTGACTTCAAATCTCCCTTCACCTGGGTCCTCGGGTCCCCTCGCTTTTCCTTCTTCCTTTTCGATTTTTTTTGACATTCGTGTTTCGCGCTGACTTGGCTGTACGCGAACACTCTTATCTATGATGCCGTAGCCGGCGATTCTGCATATTGCTCGATTGATGAGTTTTTTCTTTCTGAAGCGTTTTTGGCCGCCTCCTCCCCTTTGGGGCAGACTCGCGTCATTGTCCTGTATTAGGTGCATATCATTTTTTCTCCTTTAGTTGTGAAGTCCTCCCATTAGAAATGGCTCCCGACTCTCGTCGACTCTCGAGGACCACCGGAGTCCACTCGCCGGTTAAGAATCACTCCATATCCGGACGATTACGGGTCTAGAGGCCCACTAGATCATTTGCGAGTTCCTCCTCTTCCTCGGCACGATTTACTTTCATCCGTACAATCTGTATCCCTTTGAGGACTCTTACTTACTTGGACAGGAATGACCTTGGTTTTTTGGCTCCAGCGGTTTCCTTATGACCGCCCCCTCGAGTAAGTGACCCTACCGCAGTTGAAGCCCCTTTTCCTAACCTTTCGGAGGTCCTCATGAGCATGCACCTGCTTATTTTGGTTTCTCCTCCTTTGGCTCAAAGTTTCCCCTGGTTATTGGCACTCTGCGACCCTGCCGATGGTAAGATCTTTTGTATAGATAGACGAACGCCTTTTTCCCCCCCCTTCCTCCTCTCGGGAGTTCGCACCTTTCCGGTCGCCGTGCATTATGTGTTAGAACTGCACTGACTCCCCCGTTGACCGAGTCATGGCAGCCTTATTCCTGTGGAACTCCCTTGGCACTTCAAGATCTCTTGCGCCGCTGTGTCCTCGTCCGCTAATAGGCTTTTACCTTTAATAGGCGGGCTTTGTTCACCGTTCTAGCAAAAAAAAAAAAACAAAACCCCCCCCTTGCTTGATGTTTTTTGAGGACACTTCCGTCACTTATAGCCCCGCTTTCCCCCCTTTCCCTTCCGGCAGAACCTGGCACCCTCCCTCTAAGTGCAGTACATGCCGGGCCGTCTGGGCAGTAGCTTAAACGGTTTAAGTTTTTTCCTTTGAATTTAGACATCCCACCCTCCCTCTTTCAACAGGTCATAGCCTTAGCTCGACTTCGATGAACTATTGGCGGGCGCGGTAGGCCCATTGAGGATTTGTTGCGAATCTTTAGAAAGTATTCCGCCTTGACTTCTCCCCCAATGTGCTTTGTCCTGTTGTTTTATTTTATCTCCTGATGCAATAAACTTTCTCAAGACCTCCCCCCTGTCCAGATACGCGAAAATTTTACCTACCTTAATATTCAGCGATGTCGCCGGATCTGACGCCGTCTCAATAAATATCTCCCCCCCACCCCCTCTTTCAACTCCGGCTTATTGTGTTTCTTGCCGCGCGACTTACTGAAGTTCGAGCTTTTTCTCCCTCCCTGGAACGGGTCCCCCCGTCTTTTGACAAATGCGCCAGGCTCCCCCGACGCCTTACGTAGAACTCCTCAAATGTTTAGGTCTTGTCCCTATACCAACCGCCTCTGGCGACAAATCCTTGCGCACTGAAGGGTTTTTTTCTTCCTATGCGTTCTTTGCGACCACGTGCAGCGCGCACGCCCACAGTTATCGACGTATTGCTTGATTCTTCTTCCGAGCAGGACCTTTGTCCTGAATGAGTGCTTCTTTCTGACTGAACAAATCCCGCTTGATCATGTAGTCTTTGAGAGGTTCTTCAGCCACTTTGAATGGACTCCCTGAAACCACCCTGAGTGGGCGTCTCAACGCTGGCTTTCCCTCCCGCCATCAATCTTTCTCCCATTCAAGGGCTTTTCGCGCATCACTGACCCACGCCTCCTTCCCCCTGTAGCTGGTCAGGATTTTTTTTTCGGAGGCACTCTTATCGGCCTTCAGTCCCGCCCCCCATGTGAAAATCCTTTCGGCTTCCGTTCATGCTTTTTCCGTAGCAGAAAGAGGCTCCCCCTGTCCAGACATCTCTCCCCGCCTTCCGCCTCTATCTTCCGCGATATCCAAACACTCCTGTGGTTCAAACTTTTCGCAACTCATCTGCTCACTCTCTTGGTGAACTTGGTCGCATCCCGCGGATGCCCCTTTTCGCACGATTTTTCCTCCCCCCCTCCGGTCATACTCCGAACCTCTCTCCCCACTGGATTCCTTCCGTTGACTTTTTATCCTGTCTTGCTCGTTCCAAAACTTATGCCCTCTCTGATCGCCGGCTCCCGTTTATTGAACAACTTTGCGACCCCTTCCGCCGGCCGCCTCTCTCTCCAATCCGTCTTTTTCGTCAGTGGCTTTTCAATGACCTTCGTTAGCTTTCTCCCCCGACACCTGTTTCCTTGTCCAAATCAAGCCGTCCGTGAGATCGTTTGCGTCACTTTTGGGGTACTCTGTTGTTAAAAAGACCCTCGGCACGTCCACACTCTCCAAACTTCCCTCCATCATTGCTCTAGCCAAGAACCCTGTTATCTTTCAATGGAAGGACTTCTTTGCCTGCAGTTTTTGGTCTCTCATCATGTCTTTGCTGAACGGCTGTCGTAGAGCAATATGGCGTTTTGGACCTTGGTGTTTTTGATGATGTGGATGGGATGACCTAGATCTTTTTTTTGTACCAGTTTCCCCAACCATGTCGGCCCCCCACTGATTGACGTATTTGGACGCCCCACGAACAGGTTGTTCGATTTTCTCACGTATGTTTTTAGCGAACAATTCATTGTATCCCCCTAAGCCTCACCACGCCAAGCGTAAATCCTTATTGTTGCTTCCTCTCGCCCAGGAAGTATTGGTCGCTTCTAATCCCTATCGGCGCCTCAGCCGAGCCATTTTTTTTAAGGACCAGATTTCAGCCCCAAGAACAACGACCTCTCTAACCCTCCCCTTCCTTCTTTTGGTGGAGCCTTGGCTAGAGGACGGAGGTTTTTTGACTTCCTCGTTTTCGCCCCACGATGGTTCATCCCCGGACCTGACATGCCTACACTTCACACATCCCTCCTCGACCTTTTCATTTGGCCAACGTCTAAAAAGGTTTTTTCTCTCGGGTCACGCTCGTTCGAAGGCTTTTTGCGTCCCCTCTTCGGCAAGTCCCTTGCTTCCAATGGTGGGAGCTTCTACCCTCCCCCCCCACTCCTGCCGTTCCGCCGAATCGCTTTTCCACAGGGTGACTTATTAGATTCCCTCCCTGCCCAACCCCACCCCATGCCCTGACCTCCGCGATGCATTACTGCCCTTATTGCGGCTTTTGTCGTTCCCCTCTGATTACCTTCCAAAACCCATTTTGCTGACCCATCTGCCAAACTCTTCACAGGAGACTTCCCCCACCTTTCCTCCTTAATGGTTGGTTCAGAGGGACTTCCCATTTTTTTTCCCTTTGCTTGTAAGCGCTCGTTACTCCCGACCTCTCAAGTTGCATTTTCTTTTTCTCCCTCTCCGAGGATAATTAAGGACCCCCCTTGAGGTCCTTCTTGGCTCCGCCCCGCAAGCTCTTATTTTGGCCCTACTGTTTTGGCGCTCCGCTGCTTCCTTGTTCTGCACCTTCCCTCACGTCCCAACCTGCCCGACCCCCCTTTTTCTGCCCGTTCTTTTTCGGTTGAGCGCCCCCTCCTCAGGTTGTTCAGTTTCTCAGGGCTGGCAAGCACATAATCACTCAGGCTCTTATTGTCAGAATCTTTGATTGCTCATGACCCCGCTCGAAGTCTATTTCCCTTTAGCGGGCGCACATCCATTTTTTCTTACTTGTGGTGATCGATCATTTTTCACATCGTTTCTTCCTAGGCAGATCTTGAACACGCTCCTTCTTTTCGCCGGCCCCTTTTTCCTCCCGGTCTGGCCAGGGGCGGCGTCTCCCCTGTTCTCCTGCAGGAGATCCCCTATAGTTCCTGAACCCCTTTTCTCTTCCGTGGGGTGTACCTTTTTTCCGGCTTCTTCCTCACCTGCAGCGCCACTTTTTCAAGGCCTCCTTTCCCCCGCCTCGCCCCCCCCTCTGTTGACCTTTCGAATGCTGGAGCCGAACCTTTTTCCCCGCTAGTTCTGAGTATGTGCAAGGAACAAGATGTTTCCCCTGACTTTTTCCTCCTACGGCCGACTTCCTTTTCTTTTCCAAAATCTTGCTTGCTGGCCGGCCATGGTCGGTGGAAAAGGTTCTCCTATATCGGCCTCCCCCGTCGCGCGTCCTTAACTCACCTCGACCCGCCCTCCCTTTTCGCGGTGAGGGTGCTCCGAGACCTCCTTCGTCGAATCAACTTCTTTTTTCGCCCATCAGCCAACCGGTCGCCAGGTGTCTAGTTCTTTTATTGTTTCAAGTCAGGCTCATTCCCCCATCTGCCCCCCCGGTAATTAGTAGTCTGAGTTTAGGATGATCCTTGCCTTTCTCCCGGCACGTTTTCTTTTTTTCCCCCCCTTCAATACCTCCCGTCGACGCCGACCCCGAGAGGTCCTCTTAGGAGTTTTCGGGACACGATCTGACCATCTGATCCGTTCTCGATCCCCCCGACTTCGTCCCTTTGAGGCCCGGAGGCCGAAGCCCATAAATACTAAGATGGTTGCTCGCTTCTTCAGCCAGCCCTCCATTCCCTTCCTTCCAACTCCCTTTCTTAAGGAGAGAAGTTGTTTTTCCCCTCCTTCTCTCGCTGGGCTGCCCCCAATCCTCAGTCCAAACTGTCTTTACCTTTTACCCCTGGTCCCCCCCTCCCCGGGGAGATGCCTAGGAGGACCTATGACGCGCGCTTGATGGCTGTATTCTCCCTCGATTTTCTGACTTTTTTGTTTTAGAGCTCGGCGCTCTCCGGCCTTATTCTGAGATGTTCCCAGAGAGTTTTCCGTTGGTCCCATCTCGCTTTTGCTCCCCCTTTCTCCCTCACCCTGGAAGATTTTAGGTATACCCTACTCCTACTGTTGTGTGTCTTTTAGATCTTCCCCCCAACTCTCCCTGGAAGAGAGGTCTTCCTAACCGACTTCCTAAGCTTTGGTCAACACCCCCACCCCCAGGCTCCGCCGTTTTAGAATATCGATACACTATGCCGAGATCTCCTTTCTCGCGCCCTCATTCCTTTTTTGCGTACACCCCTCCATCTCTCTCCTATCTTAATAAATAGGAACAATTCTTACGATCCCCGAGGGCCAATTGAGGAACTTCCTTTTCCCCCCCTTTGGCCGAATTGCATTGTGTTTTCGCAGAAAGGTTCACCTCCCCCCTCGCTCTGCCCCCTCCCCCCCCCCCTGATGAAGCCTAGACTGCGATTCCCCGCGTCCTTCAATCCTAGAGCAAACCCCTAGGTTTCTGATTGATGTTTGGTCTCAAAAGTGTTCCAGACGGGCCCTTTGCGACACTTTCCTTGGTCCTCTCGTGACATGTTCACCCTAGAGACTAGACCCGACCTCAGTAGCGCTCGTCGTGTCTTCTTGTTTCTGCCCAAAAAAAAGGGAACCTCGTACGGCCCATTATGAGTCCTCCTCTTGACAAAGAATACCGAATCACCATCTGAGGCTCCGATAATGAATGGAATAAGTCCATACTATCGTCTTTTTCGCGTTTTTGGTCAGGCCTTACTCCTATGCTTTCCTACTAGGTCCTTTTCCCCTCGTAAAACTTCCCTACCTTTTGAGGGCGGTCTGTTACAGTTCCGACGGCCCCCCCTCTTTCGGTATATGCTGACTGGCAAACCCATGGAATGTAACCGTCCGATTTGCGAAGGAATTACCAATTCCTCAGTCGGGCCCGTCCTCCCTCCCTTCCGCGACTACTATGGTGCATTTACAAATCTCAATCCTCCTTTTTCACCTACCTGCGATTTTGATCTTCCGTCTTCCACTGGCTTGCGCCCGGTAGACTGCGTGTGATCCTAATTTTCCTTCAGCTTTCAGACGAAGAAAGTCTGTCGCTCCCAAAGGGATTTTCATTTTTCTTCTCTTCCCCTGATGCCTACACCATTGGTGTAGCCGCCCCCCTGGCCTCTCTCCCTCAAATACATTTTTGACCACTCTCTGTCTCCGGCCTCACGTCCTCCTGGGAAATCATGTTTTATGAAGATAGCTTTTCAACTATTTCCTTGTCCATGTGCATTTGTTTACGCCTTTCTCTAGTTTCCTCCCCCCCCCCTCTCACCTGGGTCACAGTTTGGCCTGAAAAGCTTCTCTTTCATGCTTCGTCGTCTGTACCTGTGACCTTAGAAACCCTGAGGTCTTCCTCGCCCACGCCTCGCCCGGCCGACATCCCGGTTTTCACTGACTGGTTTTTTATGTTCCTCTTGCCGAACACGAATAGCGTAGTTCTTTTCCCCCCTTCTTTCCCCGCCTCTTGTCTTTTTTGCGGATCTTAAGCCCCTAAGGCTCTTCCCCTCCCTGAATATCCCTTTGAGGATCGTCCTGACTGAACCCCATCCACCTTGATACCGCATACCGCACTTTGCTTCCCCAATCATCCACGTGAGGCCTCCTTCCTTGCCCCCAGTGATGCGTGGAGTAACCATTCCTCCGTCAGATCCCTTATAAATGCTTTTTAGCCCCATTGCTTGGCGCCTCCTCATATACTTCAAAGCCTCTTTCAAGAGGCAAATCTTTTTTCTTCTTTGTTCAGGTCTTTGGGTCTGGAAGGGTTTTTGACTTTTAATTCACAATTTGCCCCCTTCCGTTTCATTTTACCTTCTTTTTTCCCCTGTATTCTCCTCCGCTTCAAAAGGAAAATTGCTAGCTGCGTCCAGATCGCCCGCCGATCTCGATAACCTGGTTTGTACTTTGTCCCCAAATTTACCCTTTCTTCGACGTTGGAGGGGTTAATTTTAGTTGGACCTCTTCTGCGGATGTCCTCGAGAATTTTAATACCCCCCCGGTCCTTTTCCCTACAATCGCGCCCAACTTGTCCTTTCTGCAGTGTTCCTTTTTTCTCTTCCTCCTTCTAGCGAAGGATCGTGTAAAACATGATTTTCGTCTATGATAGATTTTTCCCCCTCTACCAATAGACTTTCCTTTTTTCCGTTCAGGAACCAGAGCATCTCCTTTCTTTTATTCTTTTCTGTTGCTTGGCCTGGCTCCCTTACCTTTCGCTCCGAGCGTTTTCCAGCCCCCCTCCGATCTTCCCAATCACGTTTTTCATTGTCGTGCGGCGTGGTTTTCTTCGTTGGCCCCCCCTCCGTCCTCACTGCGGACCACCGAGCCCCCTCCCTCACACACGTTACGGCAACTCTTCCCAAAGCCAGACGTTCACGCATAAGTAGCCTTTCTTTTGTTTGAGCGAGTTATATGACTTAGCTGCTTTTCCCTTTGGTTCTTCTCTCCAAGAGGGCCCTTTGAACGGGTTTGGTCTGCTTGGTAGGGTTTTTCCGCGATGTTTTTGTTACCAACCCCGATACCCAAACCTGTCCGCCTCCCCTCTTCCCCCCCTTTATTCCTTTCTTTTCCGCGAACCTTGTCGATGTCGTCCCCCGGTACGGAGTTAAAGTAAGTTTTTCCCCTTTCGCCACCGAGCAATTTCACCTGAAACCGTGAGGATCCGCTGCAGGGGTTTCGCCTAGTCTATGGTCCCCGCCGATAGCGCCTAATGTTCGTCCATCCGATGCAAGAATGTTTTTTTTTCTTCCCTCACTCCTTCCTGTCTCCTCTTTTTCTTCCCTTTCCTGAGTTTGGGAGGAAGAACCCGTCGAGTCGCCTATGCCATTTGGTCCCCAATTCTCTACCTCTTGGTTCTTTTCCTCGCTTCTTTTTTTAGACCCTTTTGACACCCAGGATCACCCCTGTTATCAGTTGGCACGCTAGGCTTTACGGCGATCTGCGCTGCTTTTTCAATAGGTTTCTTTCCCTGTGTTCTCCCTTGCTTACTAACATCAGAAGGCCGAACGAACCTTTTCAGGTACTCCCCTCTCCCCCCCCTCCATTGCCGACGACCAAAACTTGCCCTTTCAGCTGCATACTTCCCGGGACATGATTGGTTGCTGATTGCTTCGTCCTCCCCCGTCCCTTTATTGAACGCATTCCTTCATTCTGATCATTCCAGCGCGCCCAGCACCTGGTGCAGCTGGGAGGCTTACATTCCCTTTTCTCTTTTTCCCTCCCCTCCCTCTGCTTCCTCCTCATGTTCTTAAGGGGCAGTATGGGCAGCGACTCGTACGGATCATTCCCGACCGGAGAGCCTGCTTCGATCGCCCCTATGGCGCCGACTTTTTTTTTCCTTCGTCTGCTTTGTTCGCCCAACCCCGAACTCAATTCCACTGCCAGTGCGCACGAATTTCCGCGGATTCGTGTTTGGATTGTCCCGCCTATTTGTGAAGTCTCCCTTTCAATTTCTTTTCAGCCCCGCACCTGAAGATCTCTATAGGAAGGGACACCCTTTACGATGTGCCCAGTTGAAGACTCTCCCT
>Ga0179593_1494384_pt1 | contig 15227 bp, 17 predicted proteins | sample CZODoug2_1_08_16_FD_185931 | JGI IMG/M metagenome (GOLD analysis project Ga0179593, IMG submission 185931) | Vadose zone soil fungal communities from Angelo Coast Range Reserve, California, USA - CZODoug2_1_08_16fungal (PacBio error correction) | ecosystem: Environmental > Terrestrial > Soil >... | reverse complement strand
TCTAAGCGTCCCCCCCCCCCTTTTTTCCAGGCTTTAGATTTCTTGCCTTAATGTGTTTCCCCTGTCATCGGCCTCCTCTTCCCTTTTGTCCCCCTCAAAGATACTGAGTAAGGCGGTGGCCTTGTTTGTTTCTTGACAACTTAAACTGGCGGCTCCTTTTCCCTTACTTGCTTTTCCTTCCCGTTCTTTATGCCTCTCCAAACCGCGTTGAGAACGGCCCTCGATTGCCTCGCTTTTGGTAAATAGGTTTTTGCACTATCGGCGGGAACAGTCCAATTCCTTGCTACAGGAGTGCGGTAATTCTCGTTTTTTTTTGAGGTTGCCGTCCCCTTTTTCTATCAATTCCTTTATTTCTGGAATGGATTATGCTCACTGACATCCTTGTTCTCTCCTGATCGTCTGAATCTCCCCTATTACTGTACGCGAATGTGATCGAAACCAGAGCCCCTCCAATGAAGGACATCAAATACATCCTGCCCTCCCTGTCCCCATCGTTTCATTGTTCCTTCCCTCCGTCCCCTCTTCTTCTTTGCTTTTCGTGCGCGTCGCCTTCAGAGTTTATTTCAGTTTCCATCCTGATCCATGTGGAATAGAGCTGGCAGCAACGGGCTCCCCTGCCCTGCTCTCGCCCAAAGCGTGATTTTCTACTTCTTCGCCCCTCTCCCTGTCGGTTCCCACCGACGCAAAAGTCCCCCCTGCAAGGGCACGTACGGTTTTTCTTAAACAGTTTTTCTTAACCCTTCCCCGGACAATGAGTCCCGCATCCCATGCTTTTTTTTTCTCGTCTTTCCCCCGCTCTCTTTGGTTTCTCGTCAGGACTTTTCCTAGTGCGACTCGCGTTCGCAAAATGCTTTGCCTTTGTTACTGTTCACACCCCGGCGCCCGGAAACGATTACCCCACCGCCTTTTTTTTTTTTTTGTGACTTCCCTTTTTTTTCAAACGGTCCCCCTCCCCCCTCCTTTCGTGGACCCCCCGCCCGACGAAAATCCCCTGAGTGCAGTTTTCGGCTCCACCAAAGGGCCCTCGAAAGGAACGCACTCCGCTTTCGGCCTCTGCCAAATGATTTAAGCGATACAAATTCTCTCCTCTCTGATTGTCCTTCTTTATCCACCGCCTTTCCTCAATTTTTGTGAGTAGCCCCCCCTGGAACGGGACTCCCGAGCAGGAGGCTCTATTACCGGGCCCCTCCGTTTTTCTCTCTTCTATGGTGTCAAGCTGCCTTGAATCTAAAGCATTAACCGCTTTACCCCACATGGGCAGCGTAGAGTTCTGGCTCGCTCCTGGTCAGTGTCCTCCGTCGGACAGTTGACGTCCAAGCGCCCCCCTCCTTTCCTCGCTCCAAAACCCCCCACCCCACCACCCCCCCCCCCCCCCCCCCCCCCCCCCCCCCCCCCCCCCCCCCTTTTCCTCTTTTTTGCGTTCCCCCTGCGGACGACTTTCTTGCGCTCCACAGCTTGCCGAATTACTCTCGCCCACAAGGACAACCCCCAATCGCGACCGATGTCGCCGCGACCGTGACCCCGCCGTGGGACCTCCTGCTCCCCCTTTCCCCTTTTAGCAGATTCGCATCCTTTTTCCTTTCCACCGTGCCCCCTCGGTCTCCGGTCAAATCCCAATGAATATCAGCCTGAGTGGGGCAGAATCCTTTCCTTTCACCTTCGAGGCGCTGCCCGCGCATTAAGAAGCCTTTTACTTCCACCCTCTTTTTTTTTGCGTGATCCCCTCGCAGTTTTTCCTCCTTCCCTTTCCCTGGCTAATATGAAAGGAGCTAGGCAGCCAGGGCGTCGTCACATTGTCACGTGCTTCTTCTTCCTTGCTTTGGTGCGTCATCAGCGTAAAGCGACCTTGGTCGTGAGTGGTCTTCTCTCGTCCCTCGCGACACCCTCTTTAACCTTGACCGTCCTTCCCTTGGCTCAAGACTCGATGTATCCTGTTCCGACCTCGACACTTTTTCTGCTGCCAATTTGTTATGAACTTTTCTGGTTTCCTTTCCCCCTTTCCGGTTTTCTATGGTTCTGATTTTAAATTCCTTTGACCCCCCTGGCGTCGAAGCGGATCATGTAGTTTTCTTCAAGATCAAGGTCGGTCCATTTGCCCCTTCCCCCAATATTTTCCCCTTTCCCCACACTTTCCCCCCATTCCCAGCGGTTCTTTCCTATATAATGGGTTTTTTTCCGTCCCTTCTTTTTGAAGCTGACTACCTTTCCTGTATTCCCCCAAGCGAGGTCCCACGCGGATGATGGGTCGAGCCTCCGTGTGTTTCGTCTTATCACTGTCCTCTCGCACCTCCTTCTTCTAGCCCGGTGACTGTTCCCCTCTTCCATCCTGATTTAAGAAGATACCTTGAGCTGGCCAACGACATCGCTCTCAATCACCGCGGCGGTGTGGTCACACTTCCTTCGCGTCTGTGTAGAGCACTAGTTTTCATGTTCTCTTTTTTTTTCACATCGTCGGCCCTCCTCCTCTCTTCTGCCCTCTTTTCTTCTTTCAAGAATCCGGCGGTTTTATCTGGAAGGCATCAGCGATATTTATTACGAAGCTCCCTTTCTCACCCTCTGCGGCGTCCCACACCTTTGCGGGGTAAACACCCCCTTTTCCCTTTTCTGTCACCGGTTCTCGTCTGCGCCTCCTTGCTTGTGAGGAAGCTTTGCGTCCTTGGGCCCCTCCCTCGCGTGTTAGGAAGCACGGCTTTTTTTCTTCTTTTTTCCTAAAACTTCCGTGCGCTTTTTTCAGAGCGACAGCACCTAGCCTTTTTTTTTCTCTCTGGCACTTTTGCTATTTTCTTTCCGTGGTTTGTTGTTGAGTTTCCCCCTATCGCCAAAAGGATGCTTGGGTTTTTTTTCTTTTCCCGGTCTCTTCCATTCATTTCAAAAAGTCCCCGTGAGCCTTTCGGCATGACCGAACGGAGAGGGAATTGTCGTACCCCATTCGGGCTGCTCCTCCCCCAACTATGCTTTCCTCGTAGTACGGGAAGAATCTCTTGTTTTCCCACGTCGCCTGAGGTTGTCAGCAGAGCCTTCCCCGTTTTTGAGGTTGATACCTTCTCTTCGGGGTAGGATATCCAGTTTTTGCCTTTTCTCGCGCCCCCCAGACCTCCCCTTAATCTTTTTATTAACACCCCCCCCGCCTATTATATTTCCAAGTTGTGACACAGAACTCTCTTACTTGCAAGGATGCGCGCCCCCCCTTTGAGTTTCTGTTGGTACCCCCCCCCCCGGCTTTTCTGTACGCTAGCGATGGCGTGGCATCGTCATTGCGATTCCTCTTTGACCTGTGCAGATTATAACTTTTTTCCCTAAGACTTCTTCCTTGGCGAGGCTCCCCTGCAAAGTTCAGCCCTCCCCCCTTTTCTCTCAACTGAGTTTTTGACCCCTTTTTTCCTCCTCCTGCATTAAGCAGCTTACTAAGAGTTTTACCATTTTACAGGTTCCCCTCCCTTCTTGTAAGGCGGCATTGTGGTTCTGTGGCCCCTTTTTTTGCGGTTCTTTTCCCTCCCTTGATTCTTGACCACCGCTACTCGCCGTTTCCTTTTTTTTTGAATCGCTTCATGAAGTCTTATGCGGCTAATAGCCACCTTTCCCTTTGCACTGCACCCGAAATTAATTTCGTCTTTCTCTCCTAACCTGTCGAGATGTCTTCCTCAACTTCCTTTCTCAGTTTCTTCCCTTTCCTCACTGCCCCATATCTCGTAACAATGTTTCAACCACGGTTTACCTTTATGCCTTTCGGATAGTCCATGAACTCCGCGTGTCTGACTGATTTCCTTGCGTCTAGCTTTACTTTTCTTACTGACCCACAAATTACGTTTTTAGCTCCATTTCCCCCTTTGACGAAGCCGGGCGCAGGATAGACCTTTCCTGATTTACGCAACGAATTGATTCTTATGAGCTTTTCTTTCTTCGGGTCCTTAACACCATAGTGGCCTTCCCTGTTAGATGTGTTGAGACGATCCAGGAAGCGATTAGGCGTTTGGGAATGATTATTCCAGACCATCCTTTTCGCGTTGGCGGACTTTTTTCATTGTGGTCTGTTGGAAAGCGTCGCAGTAGGATTTTTTTCCCCCGGTATAGAACTTACTCTAATCTTCATTTGTGCCCGGCACCCCGAGCATTTCCGCTCACTTCTTTTGTTACATTCGCTTTTTCGTTTTTGATTTGTGGAAAGGTTTTTTCCTGTTTCTCCGATTAGATGCGGATTTCGTGAGCGAAAGGATTTCTTTTAGCCGATTTTCTTTCCCTCTTCAATCCTGCACGACTTTTCTTCCGATCTTCCAAGGGGTTTTAGAATTTTTAGAAGCTTCGGATGAGCCCCCTGTCGCGATAAACCCCCCCTTCACAGATTTTTCCAATTCTTTCTTCGTCTTTCTTTGCTTTCTGTTCAGGTCCTCTTCTTTGCTTTCTAACCGAGAGCAAGCCGATAAATGTTTACGGTTAAGATAGGATTCTTCTAATCCTTTTCCCTTATCTCCAACAATTTCGAATCGGTTTTTCCAATAATATCAAGGCTTCCAGTCCCGCTTCTTTCCTCCATGTTCCCTCTCGTTAAATCAGTTGCAGCAGGTGTGCTTCTCCTTGTCCGTTTCTTTCTATGTGGCCTTTTCCCGCGTTACCCTTTTGACTCGGTGATGTCTGATTCCCCCTCGCGTGGTCCATGACGCTGTGCTCCTTGTTTCTTCTTCATTTTCGACCTGCGGAGCTGAAGCCTTTTTATCTTTTCTGGTTACAGTTTCACGTGGTTTCAACTTTACACTTTGATTGCCCTGCATTTTCGCCCCATTCTTCTCTTCACTTTCATTCTTGCTCTGACGCCAATGACGCCGTCGCGTTTTCCCCGCCGTTCTTTTCCCTTTTTTTTTTGGTAAACCTCAGGACCCCCGGTCCATTCTCCTCCTTTGAATCCGGTGGACGACCGTTCTTTTTCCCTTTTTTTGAGCGTTAGCCGCGTGTCTAACCCTAGCATTGACGTTTCCATCCTTGAGAATCCACCCTCTCCCTCTGGCACCGAGTTTTGTTTTGAGCCGTGGGCCCTTTTCGATGCACCTGCTCTCTACTCTTAATCCTCTTTGTTGCATAGACGGGCACCGGTTTTTCCTTTGTCTCGGCCGACCCATTATCGACTGTTTTTTCCCTTCCAATTTGTTATTTTGATGTCCTCAGGTTCCTTGTGTCCCTGTTTGATGCTGTCGAATCACATGCCCTCTCTTTCTTTCCTCTTCCGATCGCGACTCTTAGGTTGATCAGGCATTACTTGAGACATCTCCCCGTTCCTCCTACCTAAGTTGTGAAAACCTCTGAGTTCCGTCCCTTTCCCCTCTTCCTACCGGCTCCCCGGGAGGACTGTGATGTTTTCTTTTTTTTTCCCCCCCCTTTGTTGTCGTCACCCTCTTGAAAAGAAAGGAGGCGGCAAGCAGTCCTTTACAGGATGCGCGTTTTGGTCTCTGTCCTTTCTTTTCGCCTGTTTTCGTAAAGGACCTCTTTGCCGTTTCGCCCTCAGTGTAGTTAGTTTCCTCCCTCTTTCATGACCCTCGGCTAAATCCTGTAGATTGGTGGTTTGTCCCCTTATCCTGCTCTGCGGCATTCGACCACAGCAGAGCCTTCATTTCTAAAGCCGCGGCTCTTGATTGCTGCGATTAGAATTCTTCTTTTCCCCTATCTTTTTTTTGTCGAAGTGCAGCATCTCCTTCTTTTAGTTGTACTTTACGGCTATTCATTTTGACGGAATTTTTACGAGGATTTTTTCCCTCCTCCACACGACGTTTTCCTCTTTTGTTTGCTTCCCAGCGAGGGTCGTTGCCCTTACTTCTATTATATATTTTTTCAGACGGGTTTCCTTACCTCGACCCCTCTTTAATCCTGTTTGAGAAGTACTCGATTGCGCGCCTTCGTTTCATCAGTTTTTTCGCCGCTCGGCGTTCCCCTTCTCAGCAGGCCTACGTTCGCTTTACTTTCCTTTTTCTCTACCTGGTCCGCGAGACGACAGCTTTTCTTCGGCCGTTCCTTCTCCTTATTCCTTATCAGACCTCTTGCGGGCGCGATCCTGATTTTCTTCTCTGGCCAGTATGCTTCTCGATCCTTTAGCTAAAGAATCAAGACCCGGGCAAGCACCTTCCGGACATTCAACCCCTTCATCAGCTGCCAAATAGATCATTTTACTTCCATCTACCTTATGAATGTACAGGTGTTCCTTCCACGGACGCTTTATGTTCAGATGATAGAATGAATGTGGCATCCCCGAGAAAGGACTCCCCCGGTGATACAGCGCCGCGCTTCACCGCTTTTCATTAGTAATCAATTTTATGAACCTCACTCTCTGCTACCTTAAACCCCCCTCCCTGCGGGCCCCCCTCAGGGAGTGGAGTAAACCGAAGTCACGCTTCCCCCCCATGGCGTACCTCATCTGCGTTGGTATTTTCCTTTCTCGGCTCCACTTTCTTAGAGCAGTCTGTTCGTTCGTGTCCGTGGCCCTCCCATTCAGGGAATCGAAGTGACTGGCCAACCCATTTTGGAACCATTACTCCCCCAACGTCTAGCTCTCTCCCTCTTCTTGAAATGAATTGGCGCGCAACACGGGTCTGCCCCCCCCCCCTTTTGTTTTCGCTTTTCGTTTCAAATAATGAACATAACCTTTTTTTTTTCCTAGCGGATCAAAAAATTTCCTCCCTTTCTACGAGAACAGCCCCTCCCTGACGGGCCCTTCATTACCTCCCCCCTCTTACCACATTATTTCCACCGCGGTTTGTCTTCTTCTTTTTTTTGCCCCAAAAACGAACGAAATTGTTTAGTTTTTTCCCTACGGGACGAATGCGCCGTCGTCGTTTTGATGTTTTTTCTTGATCTTTTTCTTGGTTTTTTCCCCTCACATCAAAGTCGCCTGGATCTTTCAGAATTACCCTCCCTTGTGAATCCCCCAATGGGGCTGATGAAGACTGTCTAATAGACCGATCTTCTGCAGCTTTTTTGCTGAAGATTTCCCCCTCCCCGGTTGCCCCCGCTTTTCCGCGCTTTCACCTGGGAGTCCTTTTCATCCACACTTTTCTCGGAGAAGCGATCCTTTTGCGCCCGGTTTCAATCGCCCGAATTCTCTCCTTTGCCGGGCCCAACCATAGGTCTCTTCTTCTCTACTTTGCACGGACCGCATGCCGCATTCCTTCCCTTATGAGACAAAGGAGATCAATGAACGCGACGCCGTTCCAACCACATGAACATTCCGTCAGCTTTGGTCTCCTTCTTCATAACCCTCCGATCGTTTTTTAGCATTAGCGCCCGTTTTTCTACTTTCCCCCCTTTCACGGTTGGAAGAAATAGTCGAAGAGTCCCGATCCCGCCCTTAGGGAGAAATCTGCAAGGCGCTGCTCCCGTCTTCTTTTCAACTGTGAGCCCCCTCGTCTCCGTTTGTCCTCTACACTCTTCCCATCATCGCATTTCCTCCCCTCTGGTCTTTTATCAATCTTAAGCCGCGGACCCGCGGTGACACCTTGCAGCGCGATTGGGCTTCCCTTTTTCTTTCCGTTTCTCTCTTGTTTTTTCCGAAGGTGGTTTCCCTCTTTGCAGTCCTTGAATTTTGTGTGTCAGGGCCCACGGGTTAGAGCTTAATCCTGCGCATGAATATTTTACCCTATTCGTTTCTCTCTTCTCCTTTAGCTTGTGCGCCAGACAAGTTTTCCCCTCCCCTCTTTCCGAAAACACTTCTTTCAAAATCAACAAAAGGGCTGACAAGAAGGTGAGTCCGATACTTCTCCCTCTTTTTCCAACCGAATTTTTCCTGCTTCTTACACGGTCTTTTATCCCACCTGGCCTCTTAACGGCTCTGTGCCCTCTTCGGTTTTTCTTCTCCCAGTCACATGTCATGAGCATAGACCAGTTTTCCGAAGTCTCGGACCTGTGATTTCTCTCCACCGCCCCGATGTCTGTCTTCTTCTCTTGGCCCCAACATATCTTTGCCTTCCCGCGTCGGGGTGGAACCAAGAATACTCAACCGCGCGCTCTTCTAGCGAAATACGTGCAAGGACTTTTTTGGGCACTGCTCCATTCTAGCCGTCGCCTATTTGATTCCTTCCGAGGGATCTGATGCGGCATAATTAGAGTCTTCACCACCGAAGAGAATTTGATCCACCGTGATACCCTTTTCCGTTTGCCTTCCCCCCTCCTTGTTTAACCCCTGGCTCCACGGAAGATCCCAGATGCGCAGCGGAGGGGAAGGTGCCCCCTTTTTTTTCTTTTGTCCCCTTCCCTAGGTTTTTGTTCCCGCCTTCTCCCTTTTCTTCAATTTTTTCTCCACATTTCTTTGGAGAGCGGACTAGCTACAAGCAAGCATCCGTCTTCTATGATCGGGATTACCCCTTTCCCTTTCCCTTCCCTGTTGTTGTTCTCGTCCTCTCCCTCTATCATAACCGGGAACCCAGGCTGCTGTGGCTCCTCTTTCCAGATATCAAGGAATTTAGTCCCAAATCATACCCGGCGAGTCCAGTTGCTCTGCCTTCCACTGCGATGAATTGCAACAATCTTAATGGCCTTCCCTCCAGATGCTTCCTCAGTATGCACTTGGGGAATACGTCTCCCCTAAAATGATTTTTTACCTGCAGCAGGCGTTCTTCCCCTCCTCCTGACCTCAGAGTTGATCCCCCTTTTGCTCGCTCTTCGGGATGAATTCCTTTTCACAGATTGCCGTGAACTGCAGCGTCACCTTTCCCAGACCCTCATCTCATTCTTGATCGCGTTGGCCCCCGACATGTACTGCCAGGATTGGCGACAATCCTTCTTTTGGTGACATCTTGGTCAAACACTCGACTGGTGAGGAATAGTTCTGGCTGTTGGCACTCGAAGGGATTCATTAATAGCGGTTCTTTTGACGTTTGACCCCCCTCTTTTATGAATTCTCTTCCTTTTTTCTAGGAGCATTCCCCGTTCATTGTAGAGAAAATTACCCCGGAGAGACAACCAAATCGACCCCAGAGACGGCGGGGGCTTCTCAATCCGCTTCTCCTCCCCCCTCCTTGTCCCTTCGCCCACTTGTTCCCCACACTTCTCTGTCTATCCCCCACTTTGTAATTGTTTGGTTTTTTTTTTTTTTTCTCTTTTTACTTCAACAATACACACACCTCCTCTAGCCCCCCTTATATTTATCAAAACCCAACGCACTAACCTTCCCCCACCTCGCTCGCCCCCCCCTCTTCGATCTCTCGCCTCTACCCCCGCCTCATTTTAGTCTCCCTTTTTTCCCTCCCCCCCACCCCAACACCCTGCCCACCCTGCCACCCCATTCCCCCCCCGCTCCGTCCCTCCTCTTTCTTGTTTCCCCTTACTACGTTCCCCCTCCCTATTTACCTTCTATCTCCCCCTCCATTTCTCCCCTTGCCCCGTACTCTTCTCTATCTTCCTATTGACCTCCCCTCCGCTGTCCCCAACCCCTCCTACTCTTAACCTCCCTTCCGCTTTCCCCCCCCCTATACCCTCCCCCCCCGCCTCTCTTCTCCTCCACACAGCTCATCGTTCCGTAGCTTATTCCATCCTGCGTCTTCCCCGCTCCTCTTAACTCCCTTTTCCCCACCACCCCTTACGTCTCCACCCCCCCCCGCCTCTCCCCGCCCCCGTTCCGTTTGCCCTCCCCCCCTTATCTCTTCCTCCTAACTCCCCCTCCTTAACACTCTGCCCGTTCCTTCCCCCATTTCTTTCTCGCACCCCTCCCTCCGTATCTTCATCCCTTCTTTCCCTCCCGGCCTTGTGTTCTCTCTCTTTTATCCCTTCCCTCCCCCGCTTCAACCTTTTCTTATCTCCCCCCTTCTCCCCCCATTTCCCCTCACTTCACGGTCCTATTCCATGCCCCCTCTCCGCTCTTCGTCCACGCCTTTCTCATTCCTTCCCGTATCCCTTATCCTTCTGTACCCTTACCCCTCCTCCTCCTCCCTCCCTCTCCACGCTCGCCTGCCCCCCAGTTCGCCCTTTGCATCTTCTTCCCCCTAGCTCAACCCTCACTCCTCCCTCATCCTTGATTTCCTCCCTTTCTCACCCTCCATACTTCCGCCGTCTTGCGTCTCCCCCAACATGCCTTTCTGCTGTCCCCCCTCCTTTTTCCTCCACCCCCCCCTTCGTCCTTCACCCCTTCCCTCTTCGATGTCCCTTCCCCATCACTCCCCCCTCCCTCCCGCGCCATTTCCTCCCCTCCCCCCCCCCCCTCATCCCCTCCCCTCCCCATTCGCCCCCTTTACCCGCTGTCTCCACTCCTCGTCCTCACCGCCTCCCCAGTACTCCTTACCCTCTCCCCTGCTTCTGCTTACTTGTGCCCTGGGACGACTCTCCGTGGGCCCCCCTCACAGACGTGACGTGTTCGTGTTTATACCATTTTTTCTATATTGACGCCCTTTTCTTTCTGCGCCCTTTTTGTTTGATGGGGGGCCACTTTGGTTTTGTTTTTCCCCGCGATGGCCCCGACTTGCGGCCCCAAAGCTCCGGTCTCCTTGCTTTACGGATTTTCCTACCTTTCTCAGTTGGATAGTTCATCGAACCGGCCTTCTTTTCCCCGGCCCCCTGAAATCCAGCGCCCAGGCTGAAGTGCAGTCTCGGTAGGAATCCTCCAGGTCCTATCAGTGTATTGCCTCCTACTATCTCCAATGTTTCAACTGATTTTGTTTTCCGGGCCTTAGCATTCCCCCTAGATGGCTGCTTTTCGGAGATTAGCTTTACAGCGTGTCTGTCTCCCACCTTTTCGCCTTTCCCTCGATCTTTACTTCCGCCGTTGATTTTTTAGATCTGTAGGCGGATTCTATATCGGATGAGACTTGCTCTGTCACACTTTTTTTGCCGGAAAGATTCGCTGCGGGCCCTCTCTGCTTCTGCATCGAAGCCGATTCGGACTTTCATTTCTTCGGCAAGTCCAGCTTAGGGGCGGATATTTTCATTGTTTTAGTTGCCTTTGCGGTGCGTTGAAAGGGTCACGGTCTCGCCCTGATTTTCATAGGCAAGGCCTGCGGCACCCCTTCATTCTTGCCAGGAGTTTTTACCCGTCGCGGTGCGCATGTCGAGTTTTTGATGTTTCTATCTTTATTATCGGGGAGATGGTTTAAGACCCCTGTTCGAGAAAGGATAGCTTCGCCCCTCTTTTCTTTTCAATCGGGCACTTTTCTTTTCCCTTCCGTCCCAGGGCGGGTTGCGATTTTTCGGTTTTTTCTGTTCGCATCTCAGTCTATTGCTCCGGACGCTTCCAACAATGGGGATTCATCGGCGTTTCAGCTTTAGGGAGCAAGGAGCCGTCTTTTTTTTCGCTTCCGTCCCCATGATTCCTTTTCCTAGGCCTCCGGCGCTTTTCTTTTTTTCGACATCCTCCCTTTCTAATCGTACTTGGCCAAGCCATAAAGTCCGAAAAGCGCTGGTGGGCCTTGTTGAATCAGGTTTTTTCCCTAGTTGGATCCTTCTGGTTCTTCGTTCCTTAGAGCCTTTTTGATAATACTTTTTCCCCTCGGTGTGTTTGTCACTCCGAGATTTGGCCACCTCCCGGAGTGTTTTGAATTTTTTTTTCCCTAAGGTTCCTTGGTCGGCCCTTTTAGCCGTTTGGGGGTGGTCATCCGGTTCGGTTGGAAAGGCATGGGGCCAGGTCCGATGCCCTGCATTTCGCCACCTTTTTCAGTCCCTAATTTTTTGCTCGCTCCCTTTTTTTTGCTCTTTCTCTCGGGAGACACAAAGGAGTAAAACGCTTTATGGGTCCTCCATTTGGCGAAGGTTGACGTTTTATTTCGGTGGCTCACGACCGTTTTCTGTTTTCGAGATGATTTCGTTGTCGTCCTTTTCGCTTGTCGCCTCCTTTTGCGATCACTAGTTGGCGAGCGCGTCCACAGTTGTTCCTGGTCCCTTGCCCCGCTCGATCATCTGCCAATACTTCTTCGGTGCACCGTCTCCATGTTTCCCGAATACTGTTCCAGATGCCCGCCCAATGACGTTTGAAATGGACTGCTTCTTTTTATGTCCGTCTTTTTTTTCCGGTTTTTTTATTTTTCCGATAATAGTTTCCCATACTGGCTATTTTGAAGCCGTAAGTTTCTCTCCCGCGGACGGTATTGTTGAGGTTCTAGCCGGTCCGACATACCCGATCTTTTTATTTCCTACCCTTGAAAGGATTTCCTCTGGTTGACCCTCCCCGCTACGCTTCACGGTTCTTAGGTTGATAGGGACTGCCGAAGTCTCGGTCTGAAACCCGTATTGCCCTAAAGGCGGAGCAAGAGGGCCGTCGCTTCCCCCCAACCCCGGCTCGCTTTTGGTCTCTTCTTTCCTCCCCCTTCCTCGCAGTGAGCGCGCCCGTGCTTTCCCCCCCCCGTGTCTTCCCAGGCGACCATCGCTGGGATTCAAAGCCAGCCTTAAAATCGTCGCTCTTCTTCCCCAAAGTTCTTGATAGGCGGCGATTCCTTCCCGTCCCCTCTCCCCTTTTTACACGCTAACTGCTTGATTTTTTGATCGACTTTTCCTTTCTCTCTTTTCCTCAATCGTTGTTTGAGGATTCTAATCGAATACAACTCCTAGCGCAGGCTTGGCGGTTGTCTTCCTATGAGGTGTCGGTTAATCGTCCCCTCTGATTGCACCAGAGTCTGTCTTCTGGTGGTATTTCCCCCTCTTCCGAACTACCTGTTTGCTCACGGCCTCTATTTCGCCATTTGATACTGGTGAGGGATAGACCATTCCCCAACGCGTCATCCTGTTTTTTTTCCTCCTTTCTCTCCTGCAGCTTTCCTTCTGTCAATGGTTCGCGATCCCTTGAGGGAACCAAAGTACAATCAGCCCTTCTCCGGGAGGCGGTAACTTGGATTTCCAGAGGTGCCGCCGTCAAGTCTTCCTTTTCTGTCGGACTTTTTTTAGATTTTTTTTCCTCTACCTGCTTCAATTCCCCCGTTGCTTTCAGTATTCTCCTCACGAGCACCGAATGGGAGAGGCATGGGACTCTCCCTCATCATAACCTACCCGACATTAAGGTCCTTCTTCCCCCCCCCCACTAAACCTTTAATCATTTTACCCATCGATAATTGGTTCGGCATGGACTTTGCCTGGAGTCCAGGTGGCTCCGGTCGATTACGCCCTTTCAGATGTATAGCTTTTTTGTCTTGCCGCAAAGCGGATAAAGAGTCGCGCTCGCCCCCCCCCCCCCCCCAAGCTTCTTCTAGCCGTCCTCAAGGATGGGACTCTCCCGCTCGGCGACACGACGCTAAAGCCTCTCGTTCCTCGGGCAACTTTTATTTTGCTTCTCTACCCTAATTCACGCTTTGACATTTCGTCCCAGCGTTTTTCTCCGTTTTTCGGTCGGTTACCTGCTACGTGCTTAACGGGCTTGAGCAGGCTGTTCTGAGTGCCGATTCTCTTTTTTTTCCACTAGGACATCCATTTACTCAACCACGGCTGGAAACCGCACGATCCCCCACGGTACCTCACCGCTTAGTGTAAACGTATCGCTCCAACTGGCGGGTCCCCTCTTTCGTTTACACACGTTTGGGTTCATCTCAATCAACTTGGTTTTCGCACTCCGCGTTTCAACACTTGCATCCGAAGAGGAGCAAGAATTCCTACGCAGGCGGCGACCTCTTTTAAGCGATGTCCCTGCCTTCAGCCATTCCTAGGGTTTTCCTTTTATTTATTGCCAGCCGCCATTCCCTCCTTTTTGGTAGGATTCCATGTTACCCCATGGTAGGAGGCCTATATGTCCTTCTGTTTCCGAGGCGTTTCCTTTCTTGTGATTTTAAAGACGGCGCTTCTCTCATTTTTCCCCCGTCGATTTTCACCTGGGAAGTGCAGATGGGATTTCCAATACGCAGATCTGTCAGCCGTTCTCTCGGACCTCCCCTAACCCCCCCACAGCGTTCGCTGGGCGCTCTTTTTCCCCTTTTTTTCCTTGTGCGCGGCCCCTATGCCAAGAGATACTTGAGCTTTCCCCCTCTGCCATAGCCCGGGTCCCCCTTCGCTTCCTCAACTTTCACCACCCCGTAACTTAGCGTACGACGTAAACCCGCCTTTGGACCGCATGTGCTCCTTAATATGAGATCAAGGGGCGCTTTTCCTTCCGAAGGTCAAACATCCACGACCCTCCGCCCTATTGGCTTGGTATGCAGCATCTAACCAACATACCTACTTCTTCGTATAACAGAGAATAGACGAACCAGCTCTCCTCAACCGATGGTGGTGAAGCACCCCTATCATCTCCCTCTTAATCCATTATTTTTTCAGTAACAGCTCTCCTCCGCTTTTTTGTCCCCATCCAGGTGCTTTTCTAGTATTAAGCTTGCGTGAGTTCATCGTCAAGAGAATCGGCCTTTCATCGGTCCGACCTGAGCGGTTTTTTCCTTTCCTTTCATTCCCTTAAGCTAAAAAGCGGTTGCCCAAATGTCGATGGGCCCTGGGCTGGCAAAGATCGATGATAGACCTTATTTACTGCGCCCTCCCCAATGGTGGCGGACATGCGAGTTGGCGCATGAGCTTCCTTTTTGAGAAAATAATTCGGTTACGATGTTTTTTGCCGCACCTGTGAATCTTTCACTCTGTTTCAGTGCGTTTGCTGGAGTTTTTGTGCGCTTCAGGGCGGACCCGCGGACACTCACAAAACCCCCCTGGGAACTCAAACCAAGGCGAAGTACACTAAGGTCTTTCCCCTTCTCCCGAACCTGGGGAGATCGCGGGAAGCTGCTTCACTTTCCTTTTTTCCCACCCCCTTAGATGATTTTCCACTAGGTCCCTGTTTCCCCCCCGCGCAAGCCGTTTTCGGCGAATGAATAATGCTCCCTGCCAGGAAATTAGTCCCGGTGATGTATCTATCAACATTCGCGATGAGCTTCCCTGATCTTAGCCCACCTCATTAGATCTTCCCTCTCCTCGTTGGGCTTGCCCAAGATCAACCGCCGCGCTCGGTTCGCGCAATCGGGAAGGCCGGATATTTTGGGTACGGTTTTTTCCAGCATTGATCGCGGCTTTTCTTGTCTTTCACACTTTTTATGCCCCCTTCTCGGCGCGATGACCGCTCGCGGTTCTTTTCCCGAAAATTTTTGATGCAGGTGATAACCCCGGACTTCGGCGGTCCCCCCCCGCTGCGGGCGGCAAACAAATCATTGTCTCCCGGCTCGTCGAAGAATCGTGAGGGAAAGGGGAAGCCTTTTTTCCTGTGTGCACTTATTGGTTTTTCTTCTGCCTTCTCGCCGTTGGCTGTTAAAACTTCCGTGAGAGCGTGTCTTGGCTCAACCGATCCCTGTTTCTTATATGATCGA
>Ga0179593_1321405_pt1 | contig 15227 bp, 23 predicted proteins | sample CZODoug2_1_08_16_FD_185931 | JGI IMG/M metagenome (GOLD analysis project Ga0179593, IMG submission 185931) | Vadose zone soil fungal communities from Angelo Coast Range Reserve, California, USA - CZODoug2_1_08_16fungal (PacBio error correction) | ecosystem: Environmental > Terrestrial > Soil >... | reverse complement strand
TTTGCAACCAATCCATTTCTGGCCCCCCCTGTTTTTGCGAGTCTGCCCCACTTGCGTGGATTCTTTCCCCATTGTTATAATTTTTTTTTTCCCAACCTGCGTTTCCCCCGTGGGGCCTTGGCCCCCCTCACATTTTTTTTTGGTGTGTTGTTACTGGTTTGCCACACACCCCCTTTCACAAGTTCATCTCCCCCCCTTTCCGGTTCCCATGCCTTTTCATCCTCGAACGGTGTACTTTCAAATTTGTTCGTCCTTGTTTGAATTCCCTTTTTTTCCTCTCTTTTTGTTTTTCCTTTACGTCCACCCCCCGCCAACTGTAGCTATTTTATATTTCCCCCCCAACGATAGTTTTTCCCCCCACCTCTGGGACCTGCGCACATTTTTTTTCCTGAACCACATTCTAAATTTCTATGTAAGTTGTCCCGTTGCTTTCATTCGCAGGGATTTTTTTGTTGACACTCTTTTTTTCCTTCTTCCCCCCCACCAGATTCCCGAGTTGGTTGGACGAACTTGCGCAAGTATTTCAGGTTTACAATTTTTTTTTGTTTTCTCCTACGGTTTGTACACCTCCCCCAATCACCCCCTTCTGACTTCGTTCACCCTAGCTTTCCCTCCTCTTCGAACCCTCCCGTTTGCTAAGTGGGCCCCAGTGGTCCAACGAATTCACTGCATCCTCTTCCCCTCCACCTTTTTGTGGTTTTACTGGTCGTTCACTTTTGCCCCAACCGGTTCCCATTGTTTTATTTAATACCCCAGGCGCTCCGGGGGCCCCCTCCCCCTGACTTTTGTTTGCCGATTCACACCTCCCTCTTGACCCCCCACCCCCCAGATCTTCTTTTAGCCCCCAAAGTTGGTCCCGTCTTGTTGGGTTGACGAGTTTTCCACCTTTTCCTCCTTCCCTCTGTCCGTCGTGAATCTTTTTTTTCGCCTTTGACGGGAGTGTTTCCCTTTCTTCGCCTCTTTTCCTTCTTCTTTTGGGTGTTCCTCAGATTTTTTTCACGGTTTTTGGAACTCAACCTGTAAGTTTTTTTTTTTCTTTTGTCCAATTTTTTCCTCCCCTTCGGTCCTCTTTTTTACGAGGCGTTTTGCTCCCCCCAAACAGCGAATATTTTTTTCCTGAGTTTTGCTTTTTTCCCCCCGTCCTTTATTTTGAATTTTTTGGCAGCCACCAGTCCCTCTCCTCAATAGCAAACCCTCTCCGTTCGTCAAACCCCTCTTTTTTATCCACGTGAGTCTTTTCCCCAATTGAAAAAATTTTGACCAGCTCTTTCTCGGCCAGTGAGTTTTCGTTCCCAACATGCACCACCTGCTGCGACTACCTTCCAAACTCCCGCTTGTTTATTCTGTTATCGCCCCATTTTCGGTTCCTGGTCAGTTGCACCCCTTTTCCATGTTGAAAACCCTTTTGACCCCGTTTTTTCCCCCCCAAATTTTCCACACCCGTTTCGCTGAGTCCGTCATTATCGTCCACCTTTTCCCCAAATTTCTCCGCCTAGGGTCTCGGCCGATAAACGTTCCCGGGCCGTTTGTTTTGTTTTGAACTTCTTGTTTAAAACCCCCCCTTGCCCTTTTCGGGCGCCGCCCTTTTTGACCCCACCAAGGCGTCCCCTCCGATCTTTTGGTGCACATTTTTTAAATATTCGTGTTGCATTTTTGAGGGTCCTTGTTGCCCATTCTTGACTTTTACTTTTTTTCCCCTTTTCCTCGAACCCTCCCGCGTTCTTCTTTTTCCTGAGCCATCCCTTTTTCGCTTGTTTTTTGAAGCTGACCCCCTCGCTTTTTTAGTTTGTTTATATTGTGACCCCTGGACCATCCCTCAATTGGCCGGAACGATTCACGCTTCCTAAAACCTCTTGCTTCAACACGGTACCTCCCCCCCCCCAAACGTCCATTATCCTTGGAGACTTGCTTTCCCCCCATTTTTCTTTTTATTATCCGGCTATGGTGTTCTGGGTCCCCTTTTCTGAAACCTTACCCTCGTTCATTTGGTAATGGTGCTTGTTTCCTCCAAATGGTTTTTTTGTGTCTTTCGGTCTTCACCTCCGAAACCACGCCCAACCACATCATGAAGGATTCTAGCACCACGGCCCCGGGTTTTCCTTTCTTGGGTTCCCAGCTCTGTCCTTGTGGGACTGTTGTAGGTCTGTTGTGATTCCAGTTTTATTCCCTATTTAATTTGTCCCCTCACTGAGCACCCCCGTGATCTTTACGTGACTTTTCCCTATTTTGACCCCCTGCCTCGCCATAAGTTCTCTCCTTTTCCCACACATGCCCATCGCGGCTAACCCAAATCCAAAACTGTGTGGGGGTTTTTGCTCTGCGATTTTTTCCGTTCCCTCGTCCTGCCTTTTCCCCCTCACACTGACCCCCCCGTTTTTTCAGTCCCTTCTCCCTCTTGGTCTTTTTTACGCGGGCTCGCTTCTCTCCTTGCGCCCTACACCACAAACTTTCACCCTTTATGTTTTTCCTGATTTAATTCCGTGCTAGTTTGGTTTGATGCGTTTCCCGTCGGATTTTGAAGAGGATCTCCTTCCCCTACTTCCTTTGTTCCCGTTTGCCGGCACCAAAACTTGCAAGCCTCTCGCAGTGGAAAACCCCACCCACGGAAAAGAAATCCATCAAACCGGTTCCGCTTTTCTCGTGAAAGTTCTTCCGTTGGTCCACTGGCTTTTCTTTTTTTCCGCTTTTCCCCGTTGATCGATTTTTCTCCTGGGGACCCGTGTCGAATTTGAAACTCCTGCCTTGGTGTTTTTTGCGTTGGCTTTTGACTTCCCTGACACGCTTTTTCCCACGCCCCCTTGTTTGAGTTTGGCGCATTTCCATTTTTAAAGTGACCCGTTCCCAGTTGAGTTTTCCCTGGATTCTTTCTGTGGCGGTTTCTTTTTTGAAATTTTTTTTTCTTTCTCACGAAATTCTCTCTCCTTGGTTAAGTTTCCCTTTTTTGTGTGGTTTGACAAGCGTCCCCCGTCCTGGGCTGGATTTTCATAACCTTGTCTTCCTTTGTGATCCACGTGGCCATTTCTCTCGTTGCTCTTCTGGCTTTTGACCGGGGACCCTTTTCTCTCTTTTGATTTTGTGTTGTTGTTGAGATCCGATGTTTTTTTCCTGACCCTGACTTTCGTCACAACGTCTCCAGTAACCTGCCCGTTGATCTCTCGGCTAATCTCCCCCCTCCGTTGCGATTCCTCTTTTCAGCCCTCGTTGTTGTCCGTTCGCGATCGTTCCAAGACCCTTTTTTTAACTTTATACGCCCCTTTCCCGTCTGCCGGTCCGTTTTTTTTTTTCCCGTTCATTTGGCCTTCCGTTTGTTTTTTGAAATGTTCCCATACCTTTTCATGCCTGTCCCGTTTTTTTTTGTCGCAGCAACCTTCTTTGGAGAAACCTACTTTTTTTTTTTTCCTTCTCCACCAATTGTTTTTTTCAGCCGGCTCTCTTTTCTGCTTCGTCTCATATTCCCCTGGCGGCGTTTCGGTTTCTTTGGGATAACTTCTTTTCCTTTTCTTTTTTGACCCAGAGTTTTCTGCAGTTTGACGGCCCCACTTTTCCCGATGTTTTTTTTTTGTCGGTATCCTCCTGCCTTTTTCCTTTCCGAGTTTTTCCCTCGTCCGAACCTGGTCCGAAATCATTTGCCAACGTTTTAACGGTGTTTTTTTCGTCGAAAGGTAGTCTTTTTGCGCGCCTTTTCTCAACGTTGGAAAAACCGTTTCCCCGTTCGGTTTTTTTTTTCATTGAGTTCACCCCTTTGATTTTTGGTCCCGGTTATAGCCGAAGACCCCCAGTTTCTGTGTGTTTTTAGCTTTTTTTTTTCCTTTTTTGACACTCTTCCTTTTTTCCTGCGGCTTTTTTGGGTCGTCTTCCCTCTCCTGGCTAACCGTGAAGATTTTCCCCTTTGTCTCCCTTTTTTGAATCGCACAAATAACGCTGCATTTCCCCAACCATCAGTCTCTCACCCAGCCGTTTACGCGTACTTTTTTTGTTTTTTCATCTTCAGTAGTTTTGTTTTTGGTCATTCCTTTTCGCCCAAAATTCCGCGCCCATTTGGTTTTTTTTTTTCAAAGTTTGACCCCATTTCACACGCCTTTTGCCCCCTTCGTTTTATGTTGTTTCTAAGTCCTGTTCCCCGCCGACCCTACAAAACCCCGTCATCGTTCCGTTTCTTCAAATGAAACAAATGTTATTGAGTCTTCCTTACCGATTTCGTTGTTTTTTTACCAGGGTTAGACGTTTTTTTTCTTAGGAGACTGGGCTTACTTCGCTTGCTCTGTTTTTCTCTCCATTTTTTCTTCAGTCCCACACTCTTTCCCCCAGCTTTTCTAGTGTGATTACCCTGCTGCTTCCGTTTGATTTTAGCGTTTGATCCCTGAAGAGTTGAGGATCCGAGTGAGTTTGTGAGCAAGTTTTGAGCGTTCGTTCAATTTTTCGCCTGGTCCCCTTCCCAAAGTCACCGATTACTTTTTGGTTGACACAAATTTTCCCCGGGGATTTTCTTTCCCCCCTTTTTTTTTATGTTAAGGAAGGGAATACTTCGCCCGTCCGCATTTCGGACGAATTCCCCATCCGGGGCCGTGGCTCGACTAGGACATCTCTCTCTCTTTTTTTGTTGTGGGGAAACCACCACCTCTTGCTCGGACCTCCGTTGGTACCGCCGGTACAACTTCCTTACAACCCCCCTGTGAATCGGACTTTTTGCTGTACCTCCCCGCCCGCTTCCGATACGAGCCCATTTTTCCTCGGTTTTAAGTCGTCTTTGCTTTTTTTTTTTGTGCTTCCTTTGGGTTTGGAAACTCCCCCTTTTCCCTCTTCCTTTCAAGGTTTCCCTCCACGTTCTCAAAAGGTGGGTAGTGACCTGACGGCTTTTGCGGCATTTTCTTTCCACGTGGCCTTTTTTGCGCCAACACTCCCCGCATCTTTTCCGGGTGTTTCCTCCTCATACGCCCCGGGATCGCTTTGTTTGAGTTTCCAAAACAGTTTTGTTTTCCGACCTTAGGTCAGTCCTGTGACCATTATGTCTTCCGTTGCATCCAACCCGGTCCGTCGGCTGGTTCAAACACCACCAAAAGGTTTTCTTGCTCGTTTTCTTTTCCTTTTAGACTCACTTTCCCCCTTTTTTTTTATCAAAAAATATTTCTGTGACCGTTTGACTTCGACGTTCCTTTCAAAAAATTGGTCTCCTTTCAGACCGACAAGGATAACCCGGTGAGAACCGCAGATCTCCTTGATGTGTCTCTGGCTTTCCGTTGCACCCCGTTGTCCCCGTTTTGTCCGAGTCCCAAGGTTTTTCAGGTTTTTTACAAGGGCGATTTTTCTTGATCGAATTGCCCTTGTCGGGTCGCGAGTCTTTTGTTGAAGTGCTCTTTTCACCCCTGGTTCCTAAACAACCTTTCTGTTTCATCTTCTCTTCTTGAAGTCGATTGTGGAACGACCCTGATAAGTTTTTGATGACGAAACCCCCCTAGCTCCGCTGCTTTTTTCCCCCCCTCCGTTCCTTTCGCCTTTTTTTTCCTCCACTCGTTTTTAGTATGTGCCCCTTTGTCTTAATCCATTCCACCACGAGTTTGAAACCCCGCACTTAATAGAGGTTCAACTTGCTCGATTTTTTTTTGGTGGGTGACGTTTTCTTTTTTCCCCAAAAAACCCCTGTGCTGCAGGTTCGAGTTACACCTCTCCGTTTTTGTCGTCCCTCTTTTTACTGTTTTCCAGTTTTTGTCCGTCGCGTCTTGGGCACCCCCTTTTCTCCTGTGTCCTCACCAGTTTCGACCCAATTTCTTCCCAAAGTAGATCGTCCCCAGACGACTTAGTTGTTTTTTCTTTTCCCCCACAGACCTGGTTGTCAGCGGTTTCCAATCTTCTCATGCAAAGATTTTAGCTCCCCCCCTTGTAACCTAACATTCCCCCTTTCTACTTTCAGAGTACTTTTTTGGCCCTATTTTTTTTTTTTTTTTACTCCCCCCCTTCTCTTTTCGTTTACCCCACCCACTCCTCCTCAGTCTGGTGGTTTGAGAGTGATAATTTGTTTTTCCCATTTTACCCGTCGTTCACCAATCATGACTCGTACCTCAACATTGGCCCCCGGCAATTACCGCGGTCACCTTTTTTTTTTCGGTTTTTTCTCCCTTATGACCAATTCGCCTCTTTGGTCTTGGCCGCCTCTCAAACCTTTGTCGGTTTTTGGTTACATGCCAAATCACCCCCCTGCACGTTCCTGTCTCAGCTTTCAAAACACAACCCAACCGCCTCTTTGTTGGGAAAAATTTTTTGTTCGCTGTTCCACTTTTCTCCCGCTCGTTTTTTCGCTCCCCAAACTCCCCATTCCGTTCTACGGAGCACGTTGAAACCGATTTTCCAAACTCGGCCCAACCCCATCACATGCGTTCATTTCTTCCACGCCCCCCCCTTCTCTCTGCAGTTTCACTCGATTCCCCAAGAGGTCGGTGGATTTTTGGGGAAACTCTTGAATGGAACCCCCAGAAAGACTTGTTTTCTACCTTTATTTTTTTTTTCATTCCCCGGACCTGCCCACCCCTTCCTTTCCCCATTATCAACCGCTGGAGCTTATTTTTTTTGCACCTCCCCCCCCCCACAGCTTCCTTCGTGTTTTTTTTTCCCACGAGTCCCTTTTCAGAATTGCCGTGGTTTCACTTCATTGTCCCTCCACCGTCCCGTTTCCCCAACGAAGAAGCACCCTCTCTGGACCGTTTGCCGTTTTGTGTTTCCTTTTGTAGATCACGGTCCCAATTGCGCGGTGTAAAACACCCAGGGCTTCTTTTTTTCTTTCCTTTTCAAACCTTTTCCTCGGTTTTGTTTCCAAAGCAAGAATCCCCCGAGTCCTCCCCAAAATCGATTTCTTTCGGTTTCGCCTTTGCGTACTTGGAAGGGTATTTTTAGCTTGTCAATTTGGTTCCCAATGTGCCCGGAGCTTTTCCCCCTTTCCCACTTTCCTGAATTTTTTTTTCCCAACAGGCGATGCACGGTCTTTTTTCTTTTATTCTCGCCAGATCTCTCTTTTGTTGTTTGTGCCGCCGTCCCTTGGTGGATAGCCACTTTTTGACCCGAGGCCATCTGTAACCTTAATTTTTTCATCCCCTCGGAGCGAAAACGTTTTTTTTTTCGCTGTTTGGGTTGTTTTGGCCCTCACCCCAAAACCTTGATTCTCGGTGCCGGGCTCGTGTATTTTCCCTTGGTGCACTTCCTCATTTCTTTTTCCCTTGTTTGCGCCCCCCTCCCGTTTTCTAACCCAATGGCGCCCCCCACGAGACAATCGTGTTCGCCCCAACGGTCTTTGATTGGGACCCCACTTTTTCCAAAACCTTGACCCAACTGCCCTCGCAAGGTGAGTTCCTTCCCATGAGTTCCGACACAATGCACCCACGGGCCGCGGACCTACTTTTAACAATTGCCTCTGACCTCTTTTTTTCCTTTGAGTGTTCTTCCTGGTTGTTTCACATTTTTTCACCGTTCGGCCCCGTTTTAACCCGGCGTTTACCCCACATGCTTCGCGTTTTCTGCCCTTTACGAAGGGGTTTTTCAAACCACCCCAGCCTTCTGCGACACTCCTTTTTTCCTTCCCTCCCCCCCGTCTCCACAAACTTTTTGTTCCCCTTCGAAGGTTCTGGTAAGTCGCCCCCCCGCACCCCTTGAATGCGGGATTGGCTGGAGTTTTGCCCCTCAGCTTCCCTTTGCTATTTTTTCACACTTTCCAAAAAACAATGTTTTCGTTTCTTGTGAATTTTTCGTTTTTTTTTTTTTTTTTTGCCTTTGCCCAACTTTCGGACGACCTTTTCTTCCTCCTTTTTTTTTTCCACCCTAAACTGAGGATTTCTCGTCCTCGACAACAACCAATTCTTCCTTGCTTGGTTTTTGGGCCGACTGCCGACCCCCCCACCAATTGGGTTAGTCAGTATCTTCATTCTTGTTTGAAGCCCCGCATTCGTCCCGCTAACCTCGATACTCCCCCCCCTGTTTGAACCAGGTAAACCACCCCCCCCCCTAAAACTTCCCCCCCGTCCCTTTCCCCTCGTAGCCTCCCCCCTTTGCATTCTTCGTCTCTTTTTTTTGTGCCCTTTTGTTCCACCCCTTATGACCAACCCCCTACCCCTCGTGGTGTCCCTGCCCATGGTTTGATCCCAATGGCGCTTGAATTTTTTCGAAGTCGGCACAATCGTCCCCACTGTTCAAACTACTCCCTGTCTTTTTTTGCCACGTCCCTATGCCTTTATTGGGGTTCGCTCTGAAGTTTTTTTTTGGCCTGCTTGTTTTTGTTTTCCCCCTTCCCGGGTTCCTTTTTTTCCCTTCCCTAGCCCCCCCCTAGTCGAGGATCGTGGAGCTCCACTGTTTCCCTTTGCTGTTTGCATCACGGAGGTGAGTCAACCCCCCTGTTACACCAATTTTGTGGCCTAACCCCCTACGTTGGGTTTTTTTTTTGTGTTGACGGGCCTCGGAATTTTTCCCCCCGACTTAGCCTGCCTCCTTTCAACGACCCGGTTTTGGTGACCCACTTTGAGCGATTTTTTTTTACTCTCTTTCGGACCCCCCCATCCTGTATGGTGAGGTTCTGAATGGTGGTGCGGGACCCCTTGTTGTTTTTCGTTCGGATTACCCTCGTTGAAAAGAATCGCTTACCCCCCGACGCTCCATGTTCAGTTTTGCCGCAACCCCCCCTTGCCGGCCTCTCGCTTCCTCCCCCACACCCCGCAGGGATCAATTGAACCTTTTCCCTCGCTTTTAATCAACTTTGTCCTGGACAGTTTCTTTTTTTTTTTTTTTTTTTTGAGCTTTCAAATTTTTTCCATCCCCTCTTTTTTGCCTGTCAAGTTCTTTTCCCCCTCCCCGTCACGTTTGTTTCTGTTGGTCTTTTCCAATTTTTCCCCACGTCATGACAAATTTTCTTTGCCTTTTCCCTTCCCAACAAACGGACTTTGCACAGTGATTCCTTCCTTGGATGCTTTTTTTTTTCCTCCGTTCGGATTTCCCTTTGTGTTTTTTTTCTTTGAAAAAAGACTGCTCGCGAATTCCTTCTGTGGCGATTTTTTGCCGCTGGTTGCAGGATCCCCCTCAACAGGCAGTTTTGATCTCCCCCTGTCCCATTTATTTCGCCCTGTTTTTTCCGCCGTACTTTTTAAGGAAGAAAGGTTAACTCTCTCTCTTTCCTCCTCGTGTTGGTGTTCCTCTTTTCTTTCGGTAAGGAACCTTTTTTCTTTTCCGTTTCAGCCAGTTTCTTTTCCTTCTTCTCCACCTGGTTATCTTTCCCCTCCAACTCGTTTTTTTTCGTTCATCGACGTGTGCACTTCGTGGATCGAGTTCTTCACAGTCACACTCACTCGTTTCCCTCTCCCTTTCCTTTTCTTTAGTTCACTGTGCCCGTGTTTTGGTCCCCCGTCCCCCTTCCCCTGAAACCTACACTTTCATTTGTTCAAACTTTTCCGCGTGCAATTTTTTCACGTTCAGGGTTAATTTCAACCTTTTTCTTTTTGACATCAACCCCTTTGGCCCAGATTTTTTTTTGCCCCGGTCCTTTTTTTAATTTCTCCCCCGTTTGGCCGGAGGATCGACCCCCCTTTTTTTGATACTTTTTCGTGTTTTACTTTTTCTGCCGCTATTCTGAAGTGTTTTCGGCAACCTTTTTGCCCCGTTGATTGAGCCAGTAGTGTTCTATCGAGTTCTTCCGGACGTCACTAAGTCACACCTTTTCCTTTTTGCCCTTCTTTCTCGAACCCCCAATCTTTTTCTTGGTTTAGAGTTCAGCGGTTTTTTTTTCTAACTTTTCCTAAAAGTGGTACCCAACGCTTTTCGTTGACGTCCCGTATTTCTTTGTCAAAGCAGAGTTTTTTTCTTTTTCAGTGCCCCCCCCTTTTTGTGTTTTTAAGCATCTCATTGTTGTTCACTGTTGTGACAATTCTTCCTGGAGCTGTTAATTCCCAGTCTTGGTTTCGTCATTGCCTCTGGCTTGTTTTTCCCCTTTGTGTGTGATTTACCCCAGGATACCTTTCCCGGCACCCCCACAAATCGCGCCGTTCCAACACTTTTACCTATTTGACACCCCCCGTAACTTTTTTTTTTCCGTTTCATCCGGGTCGCTGTGCGCGTTAGTGGTTTTTTTTTGGCTTCCCATTTTCGAGTCCACTCGCGGCATTTGGTGCTCCCGCACCCTTTCAAGACGCCAGGGTCTTGTTTTCAAGGAAAGTTGTTTTTGAATCACAAACCCACGATCGATGAGCACTCCCCACCCCTCCTGCTATTTCGATGTTCCCACTTTTCAGTCTTTCACCCTTTGTTCCAAGCCTTCTAATTTTTTTCTTTTGAGGCCTGTTTCGCTTTTTGGCCGTTGATCCGGTGATTTTACATTGGCTAATTCTACCACTTACCCTAACCCTTTTGGTAGAGTTTTTTTTTGGGTTTTCCTTTCGCGCGACCCTCCCTAGGTGCTTTTTCGAGGTCTTTGCAATTTTTCGCGTCGCCTTTTGCAGTTTTTGTTCCCCTTTTCACTCTGTGCCAACACCCTCCCCCGGTGTTGCTTTGTTTTCAACGTTTTCTTCCGTTGCCGACACTAATCTTTTCTTCCCTTTTGTCTTTTCCTTTCCATTTTTTTTCTCCGTGACCCCTTTGTATTCGATTTTCCTTTGCGTATCGAGGTTTGTTGGTTGGACACCATTTTTTTTTTTTTTCCTCCCGGCCCGCATTTGTTCCGCCGTTTACGTTCTTTTACCACCCCCCTGGTGTCCGCTCCCGCGGCATGTTTAACAAGACGCGTTCATCGTATCCCCCCCCACAGCGCGGGTTTCTGTTTCGTCGTTTTTCATGGTGTGCTACAAACTGTTGCTTTTGGAGCTAGTTTCCCGGTTTCCTTCTATTTTTTTTCCCCCCGATTTTCTTTTTTTGACATTTTCGAATTCTTTGGTTTTCGCACCCCCCCCTCCTTCCTTTGGGGTGACAGCCCTTTTACACTTCTTTTTCCGTTTTCCTCTAGTTTTTTTGTGAGTTGCCCACGCTCTTTCGGATCCGTGTAGTAGAATTTCTTGCTCTTTCTTCTCTGTACCCATTTTCTTCTGTTGGCAACCCCCCCCCCCCCCCCACTCGTGCGACTCATCGATGTTACGCTTTCCACCCCTTTCCCCTGTTTCGAACCCCAAATTCCTTCGTGGACCGGAGGACATTTTTCCGATCCAATGTAACCCCCCCCCATGTCCAGTCCCTTACCCCCAAGTCATCCTTTTGCGCCCACGAGACTCTTTGTTGTTCTTTGTTTCGCTGACTTTCTCTGGTGCAACGGTCCCTTTTTTTGTTTCCAGTTGGGACGCTTCCCCTTGGCCGCTTTTGTTGGATTGACCTTGCTTGCGCTTCTTGGGAAGGGTGTGATTTCTTTCACCCCCAACTTTGGATTCCACTTCCTTTCCTTGACTTTTTTTGGACTGTGAAGTTTGCGTTTTTGACCCCCGTGTCCCCCTGTACTCCATTTCTGTATCCCCCCCTGCCCTACCAACACTCCTTTTTCGGCGGTCCCCCCTCTCCTTCCCGTTTCCTTTCTTTAATCGTTTGTGTACCTTTTTTTTGTTTCTCCATTCCAAATTACAGTTCCCCCCCCCCGTCCCCCCTCCTTTTCACCCATCGCGTTCACCCTTTTCCTGAACCTTGATTTCCTGTTTGCTTTTTGACCAAACCCTTTTTCGTGAACGGTCGAGTTTTTTTTGAAACTTCCCTTTTTTTCCTCTTTATATCTCACGGATTTGGGTACCAGTTTTTGAGTTTTTTTTTTTATGGGCACACCCCCTTGAGACCCCCTTCGCGTTCATTCAAACAGTCCGTCCCAAATTTTCTTTTTTTTCTTGTTTACCCTTTTTTATCGCAAATGACGGACTTCCGTGACTTTGGGCAATGTCCCCCCAACAACCGGCAACCCTTGTATATGTTTTTTTGCCCTGGAAATAGTACTTCCCCCATATTTTTCTTTACCTCGCCATTGGTACTTTACCCCTGGCGCTTCAGTTTTGGAGGTCGCGTTTTTTTGCGTCCTTCGGTTTTTCACTTACCAAGACGTCCCCCCTTCTTCCGTGTTTTTTTGTACTGTTGTTTTTCCTGAGATTTGCAACCCTGTACCCCTTTTTATGAACCCCAACCTGCTGCGCACTGAGTGCCACGGCGCCCTTCCCCTTTCACGGGTAAACTTTGCGATTTTCTCCCCCCGCTGAAATCTCCGCATTGTGCCGTTCCCCTTCCCCCTGGTTTTTTTTGGTCCCATGCCCCCCAAACGAACCCGGTCTTTCTTGTCACCTATTCGACATTTTTTTTTTTTTTTGTCCCCATTTTGTTGTTTTGCTTTCCTCCTGTAGCCTATTGTTTGCGTCCTTCCCCCCGTCCCACCGTTGTCATCGTTTCTCTTACTCAGCTTCCCTATCTTTTCTCCCCCCCCCCTGAATCTGTGTCCCTGTGTCCCACCCCGTGTTCCTCCCGCCACCAGTATCCCCTTTTCCCGCGCGGTTGACGCTATTTCGCTGTTTCTTGTTTTTTAAACTCCTCCTGTGACCCCCAACTTTTACTTCCCTATTGTTTGGAGGTCCCCCCCTTTGGATGAAGTCGAGGGGACCCCGTCTCCTGTTATTTTTTCGTCATTTTCCCCCCCAAACCGAATTCTTTTTTCCCCCTCGTTTCCACTTCCCGTTCCTTTTCCACTGAATTTTGCATTTCCCTTTGTTGGTGATTCCTAATTGACCATCCCCTTTTACAACGAAAGATTCCTCCGCGACGTCCGGGGTCCTTCCGTCACCCCCTTTCCGCCTCGGTATAACCCCAACTGGTCGCTCACTTTCCACGTGACCCCTGACCGTTTTGCCCCCTGCTGGAAAAGCAGAGTCAAAAACCCCCTTTTCGGTTTCTGCCCTTTGAGGTTTCTTTTTTTGTTCTACCCCGTGGCAATGTGTTTCACCCATTGAACCTTTCCCTCCTTCATGGGTACCATTTGTTTCACGCGTGTATCATTTTTCTTTTTTTCTATGGGTAAAACCCTTCCTCCGGTTGATGCTCTTTCCCCGCGTTTTTTTTTCTTCCGCCCCCTTTCCAGCGGTTGTCGTTTGCATGCCTTCCCACAGGTTAAGAGGCATATTTTCATTGGACTTACCCCTGGCTTTGAACGACTCTGTGGTTTCCCCTTTTTTTTTCCAAAAAAGCCGTTCCCTCCCGGTTGCGGAGTTGAGGTTCTTTGTCAACCCGGTCACGGCTTTCGTTTCCCCTTTTTTTCCCCCCACTGTTTCCGTTTTTTGTTGCAACCACATAAAATGCGCCCAAATCCTCGCCTCCCCACGGTTCGCCCCACGTGTTTTGCTGGAATGGTTTTTAAAACCTTTTTTGAAACTCCTCTCTTTTTTTTTATACCCAGTGGTTCCTTCACATCCCCCACACAACAGCTCGATCTTACGTTCCCACCAACCACACGCAGTTTTTCTATTCGCGTATTCTTCCCCCCTTTTTCCCCGAGGTCCGGCCACCCCTTTTTGTTCCGTGATAACTTGTTGACACCCGTGCGTTTGTCCCACACTGGCGGTGTCGTGAGCAGGGCAATTTTGTTTCCCCCCTTTTTGTTTCAATTCCCTCTCGGAGCACCCTTTTGCGCCTTCGCTCTCTACACCCCCCCCCTTTTGAGAGGGGCCCGTCGCCGAAACCACTTTTTTTTTTTGTCCTTAGACCTTTTTTTCCTTGGACATTCAGCGCTTGCCCATTTTGAATTTCCACCCGGTTTCCACTGTTTTTTTTAAGATGTAGGTCCCATTCGACAGCCTGCCCCAATTACCGCCCGCTACCTTCCTCTCCCCCTCCCCCGACTCCTTACTGGCTTTCCTTTTTCCCTTTTTCCAATCAATCCAGCTGTGCTCTTTGGAACTTCCCAACTTTAAAAGCTTTTCCGTTTTAGCTTCTTTTCCCCAGAATGTTTTCCCTTCGCCTCGCCCCCCCCCTCCCCCTGCCGATACCGTCCCCCAACAACATTTTGATCTGAACCGTCAACACTTTCCAAAACCCACCCCGTAACTTTTTTTGCGGTCGGATCCCTCCGCAAAATTTTTTTCCTTTATTTCCCAGGTTCCTTTTGGTGCCCCCCCTTTTCTCCGTCAAATTTATGGAAAAAACCCCCCATCACCTCTCACTGCTGGGACACACCCTTTTTTGTTGTCTCTGATCCCCTGCGGTCTTTCCCTTTTGCTGAGGTGTCCTCGTCCAATTGTCCCCCATGATTAACTACTGACTTATTTCTTTTCTAGCCCTTCCAGTGCTGCCCGTGATTCCGTTTTCTATGGGGGTGCTGCCTGAAGTTTTTCAGAGATTCTTTTGTTGATTTCCCTTTCCTCATTGGTCAAATCTGTCACTTTAGGCAACCGACCCCGAGGATCGCTTTGATCCCTAACTGGTTCTGCGCCCTTAACTAAGGGAGAATTCCCCAACCCTGAAACCCCCCAATCGAGTGGCCCAGTCCCACCCCTTTGGGGCGTTGGGGGGCTCTGATCCCCTTGAACCTTTTGATTGCACACCACCGCCCTGTACTCAGAACCCCGTCACGCGTTTGTTACAACTGTTTTCTTCCTGATATGCGCCGTCGGCGTTCACCCCAAATTCCGGCGTTTTTTCGAGTTTTCTTTTCTGTCGGGATGTTTTTTCACCTCGGACCGCCTTCTCTTTCCTACACCCGGACGGGCTTCCATCCTGCAGTTTTGCGGTTCTTCCCACCAAAAATTTCCAGCCTCTCGCCGCCGTTCCCCCCTTTTCACCGGAGGCTAGCAAGAAAACCGTTCGTTTGATCCCCCCGCAGACGCGTTTTTTCCCTAGGAGACCCTTCTCTTTTCCCTGGACGGAGGCGCCCCTCTGCTTTTCAAAAATTTTTTCTTTCTCTAGAATCAGCGGTCCCCTTGATTGGTTCCCCTTCTCCCTTTCCCCGTGGTTTTTTGTTTTCTGAGCCCACTTTGGTTCCCGTTATGAAAAACCTTTCTTTCGTCGGTTTCGATTTTCAATTCCCCCAACACGGGACCGTTGCCCTTCTTTCCTGAAAGCTCCCTGGCCTCCATTTCTCGTATTCCTTTTTGTGAGATCGGTGGTTTTCCTTTCCAACTCATCCTCGCGACTCCCCACGGTCGCTTTGCGGTCCCAATTGGCGTACGTCTTTCCTTGACTCTCTACCCCATATGAAAGTGTTTCTCACGGCCTTTTTATTTGCTTTGCCGGTCCGTGTCCCGGGGAAAGCCTTTTTTCCC
>Ga0179593_1425542_pt1 | contig 15228 bp, 15 predicted proteins | sample CZODoug2_1_08_16_FD_185931 | JGI IMG/M metagenome (GOLD analysis project Ga0179593, IMG submission 185931) | Vadose zone soil fungal communities from Angelo Coast Range Reserve, California, USA - CZODoug2_1_08_16fungal (PacBio error correction) | ecosystem: Environmental > Terrestrial > Soil >... | reverse complement strand
TCTTTTATAGTGTTCTTTTTTTCCTTCCCGCCGGCGTTCGTTTTTTCCCTTTTTCCCCCCCCGTGCCACGCAACTGATCGCGTTTCTTGGGTGTTTTTTTTTTCTATGTTTCGCCTAATTCGTCGCATATCCACCTTTTCCCATGCGTCGGTTGTTTGTGTTTTTTGCGTCCAATCGTGTTAATACACGCACTGATCGTAGAACTTGCTCCCACCCTCTTTCACTTCAAGCCCTTCATGTGTTAGTTTACCTTTTTTTTTTTTTAGCCTTGATCCTCGTTGGTTTTTGCTGAATTGGGGGTGGCTGTCGGGTCCAGGCAGGGTGACCCCCCATGGCTCCTTCATACTCCTGTTGTTGTGGTTGAGTGTTATTCTTTTTCCCTTCGCTGGGCACAGTGGGTCCTTCCCCGTGTCCCCAATCTCGTGATCGCCGTAGTCCAACCCATGACGCACAGATCCCCTGAAGGGCTTTGCATTTTGAATTGCCTTTTCGTATGTTGTTTTTAGGACAATGTCGCCAGTTTAAATGTATTTTTTTTTTCATTTTCCCCATCTCCTCGTTGCAGGCACACCCATGCGCGCCTTTGTCCGCATTGTCGGTTTTTCCCTCTAATTTGGCGTGAAAACCCCCCCAACCCCATTTTTTCCGCTATCACGATATCCGTTGGTGTCATTTTGCTGCCCCCCAAATGATCTAACTTTGGTTTAGGATCAGTTTTTGTTCAATTGAATCTTAGTGGCTTCCATTTTGTTCATTTTGTCCACCCGAATAATCCGCCGTCTATCATCCCTGCTTACCAACCCCATCCCACGAAAACTGAGTTTTACGTTACTTGGACCTCTGGAGAGGGATTCTCCCCCTCCCCTGGCACGTTGTGCTTACTTCCCCCTTTATGCCCCAATTTTTTTGGCGGAGAGGGGCCTTTTCGCTTATTGACTTCCTGATAACATCCGCACCCCCCACCAGTTAGCCCACGACAACTGTTCTGACGTCGATAAGCGAGGTTGATTTGAATAACTTTTTCTGCTTCCAAGCATTTTCTCTTTCGGATATCGGCAATTAGAAAGGACGACAACCCTCTTTGAGAATGTGGAGTTTACTCCTTTTTTTAAAGTTCAGCTTAGCCCCGGCAGTATTGATGTTATGTGATTTTTTCGGTGATTGCAGATTTGGGGATTTACTTTTTCCCCCCGAAGTCTTCTTCTACATCCCTGAGTGGCCAACTGCCGAGCCTGAAGAACCCCCTCTTTTCCCCATTTTTTCAACAGGGTCGCCTTTTGAGCCGCGTACAATCAGGTTTAGAAGTCACACTCCCCTTTCCTGTTTAGTTTCTTGCCCGCTTGGACTTAAACCCCCCCCGATTGCTTTTTCACTTTTTTTTGCGTACGGGCCAGAAGGTGCAGGCTTGCTCTTTGCCCTATTTTCCCGATGATTGGCGGCGTTCATTTTTTCCCTATGGCGCCAAACTTCTTTTCTTTTTCCTCAGGGCTCATGGTCGACAACCCTAAACCTTTTTCCTTCCCCCCAAACTGATCGCGATGCATGCAGGCATCTCCCCATTTGCGCTGGTTCCATCCTTTTCGAGCGCCCGCCGATGAAGGCGTCCCCAGATTTTTCCCCCCCGCGTAGACACCTGGTTTCCCCTTAAAAGTAGGGTCGGGCCTTTTAGTTTTCCCCCTTTCCCTAGCTCCTCCGTTTTGCCAATTGTCCCCACTTCGATCAGCGTCTTCCCACCGTCCCGTTTTTTTTGTTTTTTAACAGAAATTTGCTTCTAGCGTCTCACATCTCACAAGCCCGGTGACGGTGTCCTTTTCCTGTCCCTGCGCGGGCTCCTTTTTCTCTACTTTCCCCTCCTTTATTCCGTTGACCCCTTTTGCTTGTTCAAGATCTCTACGCTGTAGGCCAAATCCAAAGGGGTCATTCCCCAATTCTTCGAGGTTTTTCCCTCCTTTGCCGTTTTTTTCCAAATGGCTATCGGCGTAGGTTCTTCTATGCTATGCGACAATTTTTTTTTTAGAGACGTTTCGCCGACTGGCTCTATACGTCCCCCTCTGATAACATTTTTCTTTTCGGGCGACCCCTTGTCCCGATGGTCTGAACGGCTGGCGTCACGTCTCTTCAGTTTTTGAAAAGCTCTCCTTATTGCTTTTTTTTTCCTTTTTTCGTGCGGCGTGGGGTTCACGCATTTGTTCTACCCTTTTATTCTCTCACAAGATTTTTTTTTTCACGTGCTAGGAGTGCGAGGCCTTGCCAATCAGGCGACCGCTTCCACGTCCTTGGCATCCTTTTTCGGGTTTTTTTTTACTACCGTCGCCTTTTGCAAGCCCCCCCCAGTGCTAAACGACCCTTTTTCCCACGTTCCTGGCGTCGTCGAAACGATCTGCCCTGCTTTTTTACTCCGCCGGCGCCCTGGTTCAGTTATCTTTTTTTTTTTTTAAGTCTTTTTGTGAAACATTTGCTCTTATGCCTTTCGTTTTCTTCGGAGTCCGCCCCTATTCCTATACCAGGACTTTCGCCCTTTTGGCCAAGGTCTTACCGAAGATCAGGTCCAACCTCGAAAGTAGCAATTCCCTACTATGAGGAGTTCGCGTTTTCATTTGTGATTCGCACCGTAGCAGGTCTAATGATACAGATGATGCTCCTCCGGTTTCTCCTATAATCGGTTAGTTTTCGAAACGGTGATTTTTAGAGGAGGCGTTCTTCCCCCACGGCCGACAGCCTCTTTCGCCGACCTCCTGGCGAAGCCGCTTCTCGCCCAAGTCCTCCGGCCGACCGATTTTCTTCACTCTTGAATCGATGAATCCCATTCAGCTAAGAGTACACGCCCATTCCCGAAATGACGAGCTCTCTTTTCTTTTTTGTCTAGAGTCATCTGCGAAAGTTTCGGTCTCTCTTTCGTTTTCCTTTTCTTCTAGGGATCATAGATCTAAGATTTTGTGACGCCCCCTGTCGGTCTTCCTTCCTGATTGAAGGCTTTCCTTCTGCGTGCGCCTTTGGTTTGAACCAGATTGCCTGGTGTTGCCGCGCATGCGGACTTCCACTATAGAGACCGATGTCCCCTTATACCCCCGAAAGGCTTCCTTTTGCGCCCAGTTTCGCTGTCCCCCCTCGGCTCATTTTCCGCCCTTCGAATTGCCCCCCTCGATTGCGCCTTCGCCAACTTATCACCGTGTTGCGCTGATAGAGTTTTGTTCTTTCGTCTAGTCTCGAACTCGGGAATTGAGAGCTTTTTTTATCGACAAGGCCTTCGGCCGACCTCGCGGCTTCTAGAATGCTTTTTTTCGCGATTGCTTCTCCCTTCTCTTTCCTCCGGGTTTTCACCCGCTCCGTACTACCTTTTTCTATTTCACCCTTGCGCCGGCTTCGGCGGCAGGCGTTTTTTCGTCGACTTTCGCAGTTTTTCCATATGTGAGGCTGGGTTGTGGTTGGTTTTCCTGCGGAGCCGTAGCGTCGGTTTTTACGTTTTTCACCTTGAAGCAGTCTTTTTTTCTGATTTTTTTTTCCCTCAGACGATTTCGCAATGATTTTGTTGCTATTGTTGATCTCTCTTCTTTCCCCCATCTGGGACCTTGCCGCCCCGTCCCTTTGCGTCACTTCCGGTTGCTTTTCCCCTTTGATCGTCGCGCCCTGGTCCCTCCCTCACTCACCCCTTGTAGCCAGACGGCTCCAAGGTTTTTTTGCTTTGCCGTCGTCCTCTCTCCGGCTTTCTGTCGTTTTTTTTCCTTACCAATTGTCGCGAGCAGATAGACCCCTCCATAGCTTGCGGAAGAGATGGATGTTGCTTTTGTCGCGTTATTTTATTCGGTTCACTTCGCAATGAAGTGTTACTCCACAGAGGGTGACAGGCCCTGGGATTGCGACCCTCGTAACCGTTTCCCGTCGATTTTCTGTTTTTCCCTGTGAGCTTCCGTCTCAATGTCCCCCATTCCGTGTTCCACGGTCGAGCAACCTTTTCTGAAGCTTTGTCTTTTTTTAGTGCCTCCTCTTCGCGATCTTCGCTCAAATTTTGCTCGGTCGTACGACAGCTTCTGCGATTGGGGTGATGACGACAACCGTTGTTTCTTTATCTTTTACCAGCTCAGCCCCTTCCTTGTTGGTTTGTTTTTTTCTTTTTCCTATGTGGGTGTATTGTCCGTTGAGCTACTCGGCTTGCCATCTTTTCGTTCTCTCAGCCTTCCTGTTCCGGGAACCCTTTTCACCTTCGACCCTGCTGTTCGCGATCACCCCTTGAGTGTACCTTGTTCGGCCGAGCCTGTTTAACTCCATGATCTTGGCCAATTGCGCATCCCCCCTCGCCGCTAACTTTTTCCTTTGATCGTCTGTTCCCTACGTCCGTCGCCCCCCCCCCTTACGTATGAAGCCAACGACCCCAACTAATGTTTTTGTTCCTTCTCGAAGGAGTCCCAGTCCAGTTTTTTGAGGTTTGAATGTCGCCAGCTGATGACCGGTTTACGCGCTTTCTGTCCTCGGTCTGAAGGCGGTTCTCCCCTTTTTCAGGTCATTATCTCTGGATTTTCTCACGCGTAGCCGACTCCTGTTTGAAACGACCCCAATCCATAACATCCCCCCCTTCCCTAGCACTTTTTCGCCGTTTCCCGGTTGGCCCCCCCTTCTTTGCTCTTTAGTGACTTCTGTTCAAGGCCCTCTTTATCCCCTTTTTCTTTAACGGCAGACTGGTGGCTTTTCCACCTTTTCTTTCGTGCATTTTGTACCATTTTTTTACCCAACGTGGGGTTTTCTTCTTTTTTTTACTCGCGACCGTCCCTCCGACGCTTTCAGGAGTGGTTTTTTCTTTTTGTTCAGTTGACCCAACACCCACCCCCCGCCAGTTGTGGTCTATTTTGAGACATCAATCTCCGCACTTTTAATTCAATAAGTTCGTCACCACCCTTCTCCTTTTTGTAAGAAAAGGTCAGAGTTTTCCTTTTTGATTATTGGAGGTTTCCCTTCTTTTGACTTTCCCCTTACCCCCACTCTTTTACCTGAGTCTCCAGACCTTTTGGGGTTGCAATCCTCCGATTTCCTCGTCTTTTTATCTTTGAAATGCGCCCCGCCTTAGAGACGGCCGCTCAGGGTAAACTTGTGGCTATTTTGCTAAATCTTTCGTCTTGCCTCACGACCCTTGATCGTTTGTGTCGCTTTTTGACTGTTGTCCCTGACCCCCACTGATCTAGGTAAAACTAAATTTCATTGCGAAACTTCACAAATCCGACTGCTTTGCATCATCCGACCATCCTTCCCTTTGTGCTCAAATTTTTTGTTTATCATAGATCGCTGCCGCCGTTTTTTCCGTTTCTTGTTTTGAGGGGTTGAAAGCCAGACAGCCCCCCCTCTCCTTCCTCCGTTTTTTGTTGTTTCTGATTAGAATGCCTTCTGGCTTCCACTGCGCTGGGCCCGCTTTGGGGTACGCCACTCGGTTTTCCCCATCTAGGATCTTCTAGTCCACCACTCAACGGCTAACCCAATAGAGTTTGCATTTTCTGCAAGTCAATTTTCTGGGGTCTCTTTTCCGATCCCTTGGTTTGTTCCTCCGACCAGACTTTGCAGTCAAAAATGCTTGCTCGCAAACCCCACTCGTCCATTTTTATCTTATACTCAAATATTGCCTTATTTTTTACCTCGACACCCAAAAAACCGCCTTCTCTAACGGTTCCCGATTCTTGTCAAGGGTACCTCCTGACCAATCCCGTCCAACGTGGAGGCGCTCCTCGGCTCACGATCGTGATCACTGTGGTTTACTTTTTGACGTGCATTTGTTCCCCCACCCCGCACCCGTAGTCCCCCCCTCCTGCATTGACCTTTTCCCCCAACCCTCACCTTAAGTGTGGTGCCTTTTAATTATGGCGTCGGGCGACTTTGGTTTCTTTTACCCACAAACTGTTCCCTTTTGACCACTGAGCAAACCGAACCTTTGGCCGACTTGTTGCGAGCTCTAGCACATGACCCCCTACTCAAATCCCTTTTAGATACTCTAATGGTGGCCGCGCACGCCGGTCCTCCCCAGACATCGTCGCAAGCTTGTCTTCTTTGTTTTTTTTCTTCTTGAACGATACATTTACCGGACGAAGTTTTCTTATTTTTTTTCGTGCCTTTTTGGCGAAGACTCCTTCCCTTTTCAGCCCTCTTCTTCCCTAGAAGTTCTGGATTGCTTGGACAGCCGTCCTCACGCGGTTCTGAAGACTTCCCTCTCCCGCTCTTTTGTCCCCCTTTTCGGCCTCCGGTCAAGTCGGATATTGTCCCCATGCGCACTTATCACCTGTACCCCCATCGACGATTTTCACGCATTTCGAGACCGTCCCATCCGCCCTCTTGCCAGGAAAGTTTTGGAGCACGTTTTTATTTTTTTTTTCAGACGGTTTTTGAGGATGTTTCGACTTATTTCGCCCGTATTCATTTATAATTTTCAACCTTCGATGCTCCCCGGCTTTGGGACATTTCTCAAAGATTTTTTCATGCTCAGCACAGGCGCAGGGCGGCCTCCACATTTCCAGCAACCTGCCCACACAAGATGCATCTCTTTTTGAGGGACCTCCTCAGTGCCGATCAGATTTGCGCGGTTTTTTGGGTAATCGCTAGATCAGGCGCTCGGTCTTTGGGAGTCCTTTTGCACACACACGTCAGTGTTCAACCGGCCCTTGGTTTTGATGGTTCCCAGGACCCCCTACCCTTTTCCCTGACCCCCGCTGTCGCCGAAATCTTCGCAGCGTCGTCTTTGCCCCCGACCATTGTCCTTTGCATTCATCTTTTGGTACTTCCTGCTATCCCCCTTCCCGGTTGCGGTGCTGCGAAAACTTAAATGCGCTGGCGAGGTCTCTTCCGACAGTTCGTGAACCCCCCTTTTCCGCTTCCCTGCCTTTATTCTCAATCCAAGGGCGGTCCTTCCGATTTTCAACGGGCATCTGGTGCCCGTTGACCCCCCTTCTTCTCGCCCAATTCTGCCATCCCTCGTAGTTTTGATATTTCTATTCTTTGTTTTTTTTTTTTTTTCTTCTTCCAAGCGGGAAGTTTTTTCCTCCCCCCATTTCTCTTTTTGGCAATGCCAGGTGTACTCGGTCTGGTCCCCTGTTCTTAACCCGGTTTTGTTTGACTTTTCCGTTCTCGACCTTCTTTGCTATCTTTCCAAGTGTTTTGATCGCAGGGATCCAGGGGGACCGGAGCGGGTCCTGTTTTTTTTCCGCAAGCTTTTGGGTCGCTCTTTTTTCTCTAACACCCCCCCCCCTTGGCTAGATACACTTCCGGCTGCTGCCCGACCATTGGGCGCCAGCGTCCTCTTTCATGGGTAGCGCAGGGGGGTTGGTCTTGACTCTCCTTTTCGACCTCCCCCCAAACCCTTTCTTTAAATTATTGCGCCGTTTCAGGGCGCTCGCCTCTCGCCAGCCTCGGCGGGGTTCAGCGAAATGATTTTTTACGGCTGGTTGAAACGCCTTATATTCTTTTTTCCGGGGATCCAGCCTTCTGACTTTCCGATTCTCTTCGTCTCGCTTCCTGCGGGCTCTTTTCTCGACTTTTCTTTAGAAGACGATTTTTCCATCTTCTATCTTTCAATCTCAGGTGTGGTACGTTCTTTTCCTTTTTCCCCCTTTTGCCCTATGGGCGAGCATGTAGACTGGAGTTGCAATTTGAATTTTTCAATAGCCCCACTTTGCGGTTCGGTCTCCCCCTCTCGTTCGAAGGGTCCAGCAGGCGATCCCCGCAGCGGCAATATTTGCGACCCGCGCCCCGGCTTATCCCAGGTAAATCACGACGCCTCGATGTTCCTTGGCGTCACCTTAGGACTCTCTGAAGATCCCCCCTAGACCCTCCCTCATTCAGAAACCACGCATCTTTTTTTCGCAGTCCTACATAATAAGTTGTTTTTCTCTCTCGATCGCGACTAGGTTCCTCCCGAGTTGTTTCGACGATTCCCCCGATCTGTTTTTTCTGTTCTCTGTTTCGCCCCCCGTAGTCAAATCTTTTCGTGTGCTCCTTGCTTCGATCGGAGCGTTCTTTCGGGCAAAGATGCGCTTTTTCCCTTTGGACCTCCTGCTCCGCCCCTTCGAGAACTCTGTTATTCTCAAGCCCAGCAAGTGTTGCCCCTGACCGACATCTGGCTTCCGCTCGCCTTTCAGACGCGAGGCGCCCCCCCGACGTTCCTTCCGGCTTGTTCATGGATATTATTTTCTGACCTGTCCCCGTATCCGACGGCAGGGCGAGAGCGGCAGGAAGCGAACCCCCTGATGCGTGACTCCGATATCATCTTTTTTTAGTGACGGACGATCCTTTTGCAGTATGGACGGTTCCCCCCCGCTCTTTCTCGCAACCTTTTCCCCTTTTCTTTGCCGTTTGCTCTAGGTGTCGCAGCGCCTGTTGCCTTACATGGAGGGTCGCTTTTTCGTGCGCCTGGTCCGCGTAGACCCCTCCCCCCCCCCTTACCCCCCCTTCCCCTTCTCGTAGGCCGCTTTGCGGGGCGGACTCCTTCCGCATGATCTTGGAGCCGTTGATGCTGTCCTCCCTTTCGCCCCCCCCAGCTTCTTCCCCCTCCGCCCGACCCCCTCCGCTGGTCCCAGCCTTCCCTCTTTTTGCGGCGTTCCCCACGACCTTTAGCAGAAGGTCCCCCCTCCTACTTACCACCTTCGCCCCTCGGCCCCACCCTCTTTTTGTGCCTGCCGTTCCGTGGCTTCCCCTTCGTCTCCCCCGCGAGTTTTCTCACTCAATTCCGCCGAGCAGATATATCAAAGAAAAGAGACGATTTCCCCCCCGTTCTTGCGAAGCGGGACCTGAGGTCATAGTTTTCTTTTTGCGGAAGTTGACACTCCCTGGTCTTGCACCCCTTTCCCCCCCCCAATTTTTTTCTTTTTGACGAAGTGACCCGCATTTTACGTGTCGATTGGCTGTCGAATTTCCGTCCAGCGCATGGACTGGCATTTCCCCCTTCTCCCCCGTCAAAGTCAAGATTTCGTCTCTGAGTGAAATGATTCGGGCGTTTGTTTTGCCCCCCCCTCCTCTCTATAGCTTTTTATGACCCCCCCCTTGCCTTCCTCGGTCTTCCAAGGTCGGTTTCTTGTTCTGCTCTCAGACCGACCCTTCACTGGTTCTGTTGGTGTAGGCGACCCTCTTGCCTACCTTTTTTAACCCTAGAATGCTGTCTTTCCTTCGCCCCTCCCTTTTATTTTAGCCATCCTCCAATATTATGGCTACATGTCTATATTCTCTAACTTGTTTTTGCAGATTTATGACCCTGCGTTTTTTTCTCCCTTTCGGGGGAATGTCTTAACCCAGCGCCTGATATTCACTGCCTGGGCCAGCGCCTGCCCTCTAGCTTCTCGATTTTGCGACGACCTTCCCGCTTCACGTCTTGATTCCTTTTTCTCCAACGTGTGGCAACGTCCTCTTGGGCAGTATAGCCACGTGCTACCCTCTTGTCAGTGGGTTTGAGGGGCCAGGGCTTTTCCCCTTTCCTCCCCGTTTTGTGCGTTTCGCGTTTCTGCGAAGGTTTTCGTTTTTTTTGAGTGCGCTCTTTGACTTCGTCCCCCCTCTTATCCCCCCTTTGCTCCACTTCCCTCCCCTTCCGTCGTCGCCCCCCCGGTTAGTTGCCTACCGGAGCCTCTCTTTCCTCCCCCTCTTCTGACTTAGTCCTTTCTCCTTTCCAATAGTTCATAGAACGCTCACATGCTGCCCTGAGCCTTTTCGAGTTTCAACGCGGCGTGCTCTTTGGTTTTTTGACCCTTGGCGGGGCTACGTTGCTTCCTTGTCGTCATGCTGCGACCGGCTGGCCCTTAAGTGACGCGGGTGTTTAAGGGGCTTTCGTGCCCCCCATGTGGGGTTATGGTTGAATCTCACCGCCTCCTTACCCCCCCTATTTTCACCCCTCCCCAACTCTTGTGTTGGAAACTTTTGTATTTTCTTCTGTCAATCGTTGATTGCTTGCGGATTACTGGTTCCCGGCTTCTTCTTAAAGCGCTCCACAGCCTTCTCTTGGCGATGCTTTCGCGGAGGAAGTCGCGTTAGCACCTTTTTTTTCCTTTGTCCCGTGCCCATAAGACCTTCAGGTTCTATTGTCGGCCCTTTGCTAGTTGTCCCGACTCCCAGATTTTCGTTCCTGCGGACACCGAAAGTTTTGATCTCCTTTCTTGAATGCTGCTCTGTTCTATTCACTTGGATCGTCTCCCAACATCCATTCAGATCCTTTCCCCCCCAACGCCCCTTTCAGTTTTAAGGCCTCGGCGTTCTTGTGTCTTTATGGCGACTGCCGCGGGGGTGGATTCTTCCCCTTTCCCATCTTGAAAGCCACTTCCGATATTCCCCCCCCCATAACTTGTTGCCTTCCTTCCGTCCCTCGGTGGCCCCCCTGGGTCCCTATTTTCCTCTCCCATCTAGGATCCCTCCCCCTCCACCCTTTTTCCCAAGAAGACGCCTGTTTCCCCCTCCCCAAAGGCTTTTTTCCTTGTTCGTATGTTGGGAGCGTTTTACGATCAATGGTGTGTGACCAGCCTCCGCCCAACCCGCCCAGCCGTCCCGAGACAATTCCTGTCGCTTGATATGCGACGAATATTGGTTTCTGACGCCAACCCCCCCTTTTGCAGCCTCCCTCACGATTTCCCGTATTTCTGTCTGGGTCAAGCTCGACACCTCTTTTCCGCCGGCGGAGGATTCGAGCCCGCAGATCAATTATGTTGACCGGTCGGTTTCTTGTCAAAAGCTAGCCCGCTTACCCCTACCACGACCCCTTGTGAGGTTCCATAAATTATTGTCCTGGATCAGGTCTCACCACAAAACTGGGCAAGGTTTTTTTGCTCGTCTCTCCTAAAGCCTGGCGCCTCCTTTCAGTCTTCAATGACACCAGCCTTGCCCCCACACCCTCCCGACACCTCTTGACCGCCTTAAGCGTCTTTTCTTTTCCCAGTCCCGTGACAATGTTCCTCCGAAGAGCTCGACTTCTCTCACCGGTAGTACGAGACCTACTTAGTCCCCTTTCTGGACCCCGGAAGTCCCTCTCCCGTCCCCCCTTTCCGAAGGATGTCTTTTGTGGTAGTCTTCCTCACTGGCGCGAGTCTATACGACGACAGTAAAGTGCTCCTGACTCCCCTTCTGACCACGGACGACCGGCAGCACCCAGACCCAAGCCTCCCCCCCCCGTTCCTCTCCGTTAATTTTTCACTGTCGAATGCCCCTCAACTTGGGACGTTAAGCCGTTCTCTCCAACCCCCCCCCAAGTATTGCAGTGAACTTTTTTTGCCGACGTTGCCTCATCCCCATTACGTAAGGCGGAGTCGTCCCCACAGATCTTCTGACTCTTTCTTCCTTACATCTTCCCAGGCGCCTTGACCAAATGGTCCCAAAGATAATTCTTCTTTCCCTGGGCGTACCTCACACGAGTCCACTTTTCTCCCCCCCTTCCTGATGCCCTCCTTTCTCTGACCGTCCTCTTTTGCGGGTAGCCTGACAAGGCGGCTCTCCTCGTCTTTACATTCGCTTTTTCCCGGACGGCGGCGTGCTTTTAACCGTCGCCACCCTCGTTTTTCTAACCGGCAGGTTCCCTGGCGACCCCCTGAACCTCCCCTCCCCTCCCCCCTTCCCCCAACCCATTGTTTTTTTTTCCTTCCCCACTTCAAAATGTTATCCACTTAACCTAACATGCAATTTTGCCGTCTCTTGCGCGGCTACTTTCCGAATCCAATCGGCGACCGTCTCCCCCCTCCCGGGACACTTAAAGGACGTCACGATTCACGACATTCTGACCGCCAGATCGACTCCACCGTGTGCGTGTCGCGTTCGACATCCCCCGGTTTGAACCCCTGTTCAGTCAACTTCCCAATTTTGGTCTGCCTCTTACCCCTAGTTTCCTCCTCTCTCCCCCAATGTTCTAATAGGATTTCGTATATCTGATCTTCTAATTTTATCGACGTAGACCACGGAGCTGACCCTATCCACAAGGGGCTACCTCTGGTTATTGGCGCGGTCTAGGTTTGACGGCTTGACGCATGCGAGACTTCCCGGAGATCTTTTCCCTTGGGAAATCAGAACTAGGTCAGGTATTGGACATTGAACGGTTTTTTCTGCATGGTCCGCAGAGGGTGGTATGACTTTGGAGCCAATCACACTGCTTCTCCCCCTCATCCCGTCTGATGAGGCCGCCCAATCCGCCCACTCCCCCTTCGTCTCTCTTTTCCCTGGGTCTCCTCCCTGGTGGGGACTCCCCGCGTTCCCAGCCCACCACACATGGCTCCCCCCCGCCACGGCGCAAGTTTGCGCCCGAACCCCCTCTCCTTCCCCCCAGCCTGAAGTTCCTCTCTTGCCTTGTGAATGCGAAATGAGCTTTGCCTTTTGGGCATTTTTTAGGACGGATCGGTCCTTCATCGATTCTCCGTTAGGCGCCAAGCCTTTTCTTTTCTCTCTAGTCGGCCTTTCTTTTTTTCCCGCTGACTCTGGCGCGGTTAGTCTTTCCTCAGATACAGGTTTCCTCTATCCCCTTCTTCAGGAGTGATGTACTTGCAGGGGTCCTTCTTTTCGCGGTCCTTTCTTCCCTGATGGTTCTAGGGTGCGATGATGTCGGCACGTCCCTAATCAACCCCCCGTTTTCGGTTCTCGGTCTCTCTTTCTCGTACAGCAGGCGATAACCCTCCCTGCCCCTTTTCTTTTCCCCTAACCACCGTTATACGCCAGTTTTTTCCATCGGCCCCGCGCCGTCTGTCCGCTTGCTCAATAGAGTACTTTTCCTTTTTCATCGACTCACATCATCGAACACGCATCTTGCGTCCCCCTTTCATACCTTTTCCTCTTTTCCCCCCCCCGTTGTTTTTTTCTCTCGATTTCCGTCTTTAGGCAGTTTTTCTGTCCCTTCGCCGTGCGATAATCGATCCGACCTCCCCGAGCGGTCCCCGGATTGAAATTTTAGATCGCGTTCTCCCCTTTTCGGAGTTTTTTAGGTTTTCGCGACTCTGCCATATGCTCGCACTATTGGCTCTCCCGAGATAAAGGTTGGATTGATTGAGCCAGAGGTCTCCATCCCCCCTTTCCCATCTGGCGTGCGCTCGCTCGGAGCAGTCCACGTATCACCCCTCTGCTTTTGCCCTTTCAGGTCTCTTCCTCAGACTGGAATTCCGAGAGCGATTCCCAACCCGGGCTTACGACGCTGAATCGGATAATCAGAAGTTTTTTTACCAGTGACGATCGGAGAGAAGGTCAGTTTCCCCCCCGTCCCTCCCCCTTCCTAAGTCATTGACTCCTAACCCTCTCGTCCCGGAGACGGCAGTTTTCGGTGCGCGCCGGGGGGGCAGTCTTTTGTCCTCCTTGTGGTTGTTTTCTTTCTCCTTTCTGTAGGATTGGCAGCTTCCTGACCGGATGAGCCCGGGTTGTTCTTGCTTTTCTCAGCAGGCGCCTTGCGTGATGCTGCTCCTCTCTTTTTAACCTGAAAGATAGCCTCCCCTCCCCCGAGTACGATACGGTCCCAGCCCCCCCATCCGCGGATGGTCAACTTGCCCCTTTTCTGCCTTCGCAAGAAGGTTCACGCCGTTTCCCCCTCAATGTTTCCACCCCCCTCGGAATAACAGGGTGATCACCGTCTCTCTAGTCGAGCCTTGAGTAGTGGGAGACAGTCACTGTTTTTCTTTCAGAAATAGCCGATTCTAAGCTCTTCTGGCTCCCCCTTCGCAGTACCCACTCTTTCTCGGTTTAACAGAGGAATTGACGCTCTTACCCCAATTGGATTGTTCGACCTCATTTATCTTTCTGTCTCTCACCAGTTTTTTCTATATGGATTCTCCTTCGTGCGTTGCCGTAGCCCAGCGAAGGCCATTTGTCCCCCGTCACCGGAAGCTTGGCTAGTCGTGAGTGCCCCTCTTTTGAGGCCCTTGCAAAGTTTTTGTTCCTTTTTTCTGACTGCCGCCTTTCTTCTCGCTTGGGTGTATTCGCCATGCAGAACGAGGTTAGGGCAGGCAGGTTCTGTTTCCCACACCAACGCACCACCCCCCCACCCCCCCCCCCCCCCCCCCCCCCCCCCCCCCCCCCCCCACACCCCACCCCCCCCCCCACCTGAGCCCCCATCGACAGGGACCCCCGCCTGTGAGTTCTCAAAAGCTTTTTCTGAGCCCTCCCCACACATCGCTTTTATTCTTCTGCTCGCCTTGTTGACCCTGACGTTGCCGAACGCTGTGCATCGCTGTCCCATCCCCTTTCATTTGTTTTTTTAGAGTTACCTGCTTTTTATTTCGCCATGCGCTGTCTAACCGATGATCTTGGCCCTTCCCAGCCTGGGACGATACAGGCCCTTTTTACTTTGGAGCGTCTAGCTTGTTCCTTTCGCGAGCAATAAACAGTTTCTGAATCCCAAGTGCTGCCCACTTTTCTTCCTTTCTTCGGATTTTCTGTCTGAACGGCGTAGTCACTCAAGGCGTCTTGTCGTTCATTGTACCAGTGATCCGGTCTCTCGCTCAATTTTTGCCTGCCTGCGACGGTTGAAGGAGGTCTCCATCCTCCGGTCCCCTTTTCTCGTTTCTTATGAAACTCGCACCCCGAGGCTTGCGCAACGAAAACCTCATTAAAAGCCAATTCCGTCGTCGCGCCGCCTATTGTCGTCGGTGGCCAAAACGCAGGCTCCGCTGGTTCCTCTTTTTTTTCCGGGCGTTACTCGCTCCCGATCAAGGTCCCATGCACCTGGGTTCAACTCCAACCTCCCCTTTTTGGTACCCTGTGTGGGTATAAACCTGTGGTCTTTGCTTTTTTTCTCCCTTTCATCCTTCGACCTTCTCGGCCTCCCGCCTTTAAACGCTTTTTTTTATTTGTGGCACCCCCCCAGGTGGGTCGGGTTAGACCCCCCCCGCTCCCGTAATCCCACAGGTCCCTCCCCCCTTTGACCCTTTCTTAGGTACTTTCTCGGATGAGATCGATTGCCTGGCACTTTTCCCAAAATGATCGCGTATCTGCGATTCCCCTTTTCCTCCGTTCGCGAGTTGGATATGACCATTGAAACTCCACCATTATCGTGTGAACCGGTTCGCTGTGTTTTTTGGCCGTTTTCTTGAAAATAGTCGTAGCCACTTTCCGCCCCCCACGACGTTGTGCGAGCGTCTTCTTTTTCCCTGCCCTTCTCGGCTTCCCCCCTTTCAGATCCCCATTGATTAGAACTTCCCCCCATACGACATTCTTTCCTATATGGACTTCCCCCCATCCCTCAGTGGCGTAGGATTCTCTTTGGGAATCGGATCCTAGTTCTCTGGGGTGTTCTTTCGGGGCCCGCAGGGGAAAGATTTT
>Ga0179593_1331139_pt1 | contig 15228 bp, 19 predicted proteins | sample CZODoug2_1_08_16_FD_185931 | JGI IMG/M metagenome (GOLD analysis project Ga0179593, IMG submission 185931) | Vadose zone soil fungal communities from Angelo Coast Range Reserve, California, USA - CZODoug2_1_08_16fungal (PacBio error correction) | ecosystem: Environmental > Terrestrial > Soil >... | reverse complement strand
TGCTCTCCTCCCAGCAAATGTCCTTTATAGTTCTCCCTTTTGCCCTGTCCTCGCATGTCCACTCCCCCCCCCGTTTTTTTCCTCGATTTATTCCCGGTCCTCCCTTCAAAAAACACCTGCGAGGTTTTGCGGCTTTTCTTTTCTTTTTCCATCTTCCGCGCCCCCTCCCTCCCTTTTTTCCCTTTTTTTTTTGCTGGAGGCCTTTTTTGTTTCTTCTTTCTTTTTTCCCGTATTAACTCCGGTATTGCACCCCATTTTTTTTTTCTTGCTCGTGGTTCGTGTTTGCTTTTTTCTTCATAGACCTATTCCATTCTTCCCTGTCACGCTATTCCGAACCCCCCCTCCCTTTTTTATACCCGGCCTTCCTCTGCGGAAGCAGGGGATTCCCTTTTTTTTTCTTGTTTGTCAGTGCGGACCCCCTTCTTAGAAGGAGTCGGGTCCCCCCCGTCGGTTCTTTGTCGGGACTCAATTTGTTCCCCCCCTGGGTTCTTTCCAACCCCTGTAGTCTCCATTTATTTCCCCCCCCTTTCATTTTTTCTGCGTTTCCCAACTTTTTTCCCCCCGACTTTTCTTGCAATTACCCATCCCGGAGTGCGAGGCTCGCGCTTCCCCCTACCCATTTTTTGTAATTTTTTAGTTTTTTTAACCCGTCATTCCCCCCAAATGGAGGCCTTTTGATTCTATTCCACTATTTCTCCTTCATGTGTTCGACTATTATTTTTTCCCTAGCTGGTCTTTGCGGGTTTAGTTTTCCCCGTTCCTTAGTTTCTTTCCAAGATGGTGAAGGTCTCTTATTCCTTTTTTTCTAAAACCCTTTTCTCCCCCACTTCCTTTCACTCTGCGTACCCCTATCCCCCGTGCCCAGTCTGCCGATTACCGGGCCTCCTCGTCCCAACCCCCTTTTTGCGTCCCGTTTCATGGACGGACCCCTCCTTCCTTTCCTGTTCTCTTAGTTTTTCTAAGAGCCCCAACGATATTCCCTCCCGTTACTTACTGGTTTTCGTCTGTATTTTTTGTATGATGCCTGTCCTTTCGTGAACCTCGATACCCTTCTCGACCTTTTCACCATCGTGATGTACTTTGTCTTGCCCTTTACTCTACTCGTGGTTCCCCCTTTTTCCTCTCAAGTTTTTATTTTTTTTTTGGCCGCTTTTCCGTCTCGGTCTTGTCTATTCTTCGTCGGTTTATTTATGCGTCCCACCCACTTTTCCCGTGAACCCCTCATCCTGTGTTCGTTTTTATTTCATGTACCTGAGGCGCCCTTCTTCCCCCCGGCTCCCCGCAGCTGTTTTTATTTCTTTCGCCCAAATCTACTCCCGGGTCGCCAAAACCACTATTTCTCCTCAATCTTTATACCTTCCCCTCGGACGCCCCCCTATCTCACTACGAGGACGTCCTAGTCACCTTTCTTTCTTCGAACCACTACCCTCCTTTTTTATATGGTTTCCCTTTTGATTTACCAGCAGTACTTGTCATGATTTTATGTATATTTTCCCCGCCCTCCTCCCGAGTTTACTTGAACGATCCTTGGCGATTCTTTGACCCCCCCGCCCCCCTAGAAGGGCTTCTGGATGGCCCTGCATGTCCTGTCCATGTTCTGCTTTTGTTGTTTTTGTATCACTTCCAGATTGTTCCTCCCCCGTGTTCCCTCGACTGGACTTTTTGCATCTTCCCACCCCTCCTCCCCATGCGCCTACCACACTCCCCCTGATTCCCCTTGAGGTTCCTTAAATTTTTTCTCGCTTTTACGTCGTTTTTATGTCTGATTTGTTCTTTTTTCTTTTCCTTAGTCCGAGTTGTTTTCCCCCTCCTTTCTAGCCTACCCCGTCTTTACAACCCCGAGCTAGTAACCCTCACTCACAACTGGCCGGCCAACCCCGCAATATTCGAACAGAGTGTATGATTGATTCTCACCCCTCTGACCCAAAGATGCTTGATGCCAGACTCTTCTCTCGGTCCCTTATAGGTCCCGTCTAGCCCCCACCGCCTCCCTCTAGGGAGTGAGACACCTGTCAACTCCCCAAACCTCTCCATTTTTTTTTTTTGTGCATTACAGGACTTTCCTGTCACCTCTTGCTTCCCGTACTCCATGGCCCCTTGCTCCGATTGGCGACAGCTACTTCCCCATTTCTCGACTAATTCTGGCCTCCCCGCGGAGGACATAACGTCCCCACACTTGGTCTCCCCCCTTAGGAACTCTACTTGGACAGCGGAAGGAGGCCCCCACGAGTGACGCAACCCCCCTTCTGTTTCTTCCCCCCCTTTAACACTTGGAGAGTTTTTTTGTCCCACCCGAGTTTCCAAATCCCCCCGCACATCTAACTGATATCCCTTTTTGTCTCGAATCCTTCCCATCTTGCTCTACCTCCTTCCCTCACCTTGTTTGCTTTTTTCTGCCCATCCTTTTCCCTTCATGCCATCCATCTGGATACCTCTGATTGTTTTTTTGTTTTTTTTCTTGTTAGATAGGGGCCTCTCATTCAAACCCTTTTTCTTCCTATACCGCTTGGAAGTTTGGCTTGTCTTTTTCCTTTGACTCTACCTCCCGTCCGTTGTCTCTACCATGGTTTAAGTATCCGTGTTGCTGGTCCTTGTCTACCGCGGTCTTCTCGTCTTTCGTGAGTTTTTCTGACGGTCCCCTCCCCCAATTTTTGTAGTTGCGTTACGGAATCCCGCGGATCGTCATTTTCATTTTTCATTTTTTTCATTGTGGATCAGTTTTTCCCTTTGTTCATTCAGTAGTCTCCTTTAGTTGAGATGTGGAGTTGGTACGACATCCTTTTCCCTTCTTGATTTCATTCTTAGTTCGGCGTTTTCGATCGTAGTGTAGTCTATTCATGTCTTTTTTTTATTGTTCATCTTCGTTTTTCTCCCCCCTGTTTTATTTTGTTTTGGTATTTGATCCGGCCAGAGGTGTATTTGATTGCCTTGTTTCTCCTTCGCTCGTCCTTGGTTGTGGCGTCGATTCCTTGCTTCACAAATCTACCCTGAAGCAAGTGTCACCCCCTGTGATTCCCAGGCGACTTTTTTCTACACCACCTTTTGATTTCCCAGGATCTTCAGGAGCGGCCATTGTAGTGTTTTCATTTCCTGATCTACTCGCCGGAAGTCTTCCTTCACTTAAGGCTGTCTCCCCCTCGGCCTCTTCCAGTTTCCCCAATGAATAGTTCTGCCTTGTATTTTTGTATTCTTATTTATTTTATTTATGCTTTGGTATTGTACCCTCCTTCTGTTATTTTGTCTCTTCCCGTTCGCCTGGGCCCTTGCTGTCGTACCTGGTTAAGTCGTGGAAGTTGGGCGGTGGTCTGCCTTGCGTTTGAGCTTCTCCGCGGTCTTGTTCCCGGTGATTATATTATTCCCAGCCCACGAGGGTCTCTGTGGCCTTCTTTCACCGCATGCTTTTTTTTTCCCCGTTTCTATAATGGACGTAATCCCCCTCGGACCTACGGTTGATCGCTGTTTGATATCCTTTAATCTCAAGCGACGTTACCGAAGGTCCTGACCCCCGTATCCCTTTCTTGTCGAAATTATACTTCACGACTGCCTCCGACATTCCCACTGGTCTCCCGAGACTCGGTCCCTCCGCTCCCCTTTTTTTTTTTCACTCTTTGTCTCGTGCGGGGCTGAACCCCCCCTGTCGTGAGCCGTTCTCCATTGCACTGCTCATCGTTCCTGGTTCTCTGCTCATTTTCTCTTTCCGTTACCCCAGTTTCCCACATACCCCTTGTCCCTGACGGTCGGTTTCTCTGAGTCATCCCTCAAGCCTCCGCTCTTTCGTGCTCGTGCCATTTTCATGAATATGGCGTAATTCCCCTCTATCGACATTGTTTACTTGGAACACTTCCCGGTGATAGTCAGTACTTTCGTTCTTTTCTTCTACCTTTGGTTTCGTCTCTCTATTCCCTTTTCCTCCCTGACGACGTGCTCGGATTGATGTTATTACACCCATGTTTCCCCTGCCTTCAGTTTTTTTTACTTCCGTTCCTCCCCCTTTTTATCCTTCATTCTTTCCCTCCCGTGATTTTTTTTTCATTTAGTCTTTTGACTGACTACCTTTTACGCCCCCTCCGTATTTGCGCGTCCTTATTTAACACTTTTTCTAGACTTGTCCCCCTTGCCGACCCTCTTCATTTGGTACCTTGCTACTGGTGCCTCTTACACTCCCATTCATTTATTTTGCTAAGACTTTTTTTTTTGTTATTTCCCTTCCCTTGCCCTACGCCGAGAGTATGTCCGGTTGTCGTAACGGAATCGACTATTTTTATATTTTATACCCCCCCCCTGTTTCTGACCTGAAGGTTCTTCTTTGTTTCTTTTCGTTTCGATCTTCGCTTTTTGTTGGTATCAGGGGATCGATTTACTTTCTCATCTACCTCCCGCCACCGCACGCTTACTGAAGGGGAGTTGGTCTCTCCGCCCCTTTTATTGATGCCCTGCGTACGGACCTTTTTTTCCCGGAATTGTTGTTTTCCAGCGACGATGGGTCCGCCAGATTCCCCCCTGCTTGGTTTTGACATTTCCATAAGAGCACCTCGCGCCTCTAGCTCGTTTTCTTTTTCGTGTCAACTGTCCTTGAGATATACTGGCCTTGGGGTTCTTTTTCGGTGTCACCGATTCTGACTCTGTCTATGTTAGAGCCCTCGATGGGGAGTTGGGCCTTCTTTTGCTTCTCGTTCCATGTACGCGGCCCTTGTGTAGACACAGCTGATTTCGCGCCCCGTGAACGGGTTTGTTTGACATCTCTCTTTGATCTTATTCTTTAAGACCAGCCATTCGCCGGCGGGATTATATCGACCCTTTGTTCTGCGTGCGCTTTTTCCTGGTACGGATTTTTCCGTTTAAATTGCTGCTGATGTATAATTCCTTCCTTGCCCTCGGTGACTGCTTCGACAGTTTTTCTTTGTCTCCATTGAAGCCTTCCTTCCCGCATCCGGACTTTTTTTTTCCGACGATCTTTAGTTTCTCTCAATCGATCCCTGGGTTCTCCCCTTCTTTTCCGAAACGGGTTTGGCCGCTGTTTAGCGTGTCTCTACGGAGTAGCTTTTCCAACGCCGATGATCTTCCTGTCTTTTGTTCCTGGCCTCTCTTCTTTCCCCATTCCTATTTTGCCTGGGTCTTTTTTGGCCCGATGTTTTTTTTTTCAGTTACGTTGGCCGTATGGGGCTCCTTCGAAGTGCTATGTTTGCCGTTTTTAGACCTGATAGCTTTTTACATCCGCGTTGCTACGCGGTTTTCTTCTGTTTCTTAAGAGTCCTCTGGAATGACTCGATTTTTCCATTCTTTCTCATGAGCCCCTTACGCCCACCTCCATGACACGGCACCGTTTTACTCTTCCCCCGACCAGACGGAAAATGCCCGAGGTTTCTTTTATGACCGATTGCTCCTACCTTCTTGTTCGAGTCCCGAGAGGTCATCACCTCCGTTTCCTTCCACGACTTTAACTGGAGAGCCTACCCCGCCCGCCTCATGCCCCCTGATTTCGGTTCTTTCTCTTGCGTAGGGACATGCCCGGATCCCCTTCAGGTACACCTGCCCCCTTTTGCTCAGCCCTCTCTTTTGTTTCTTAACTAGGTTTGGCCTCTCCCTGTTCACGCCTGTCGTGCTTGACCTGCCCCCCTAAATGTTCAGATGGCGGCCCCACCCACGAGTATTTTTTTACTTGATTATCTCTCTCTCCCCTCCCGTCCTTGTGTGTTGTTTATCTCTAGCCTACAAAGTCCCCCCTCATATGCCTCGTGTCCGTTCCCTCTTTTGCTTTTTTCATTTCTTCTTCGTTTTGTGTTCTACTTCCGCCCTTTTCAATCGGATTTGTCCCGGGCCTTCCACACTATATTTTGACAACCCCCCCTCTTTGATGTATCTAATTTCTTCTGAAATCGTTCTACCGTTTACTTAAGATTTTCAGCCCTCATGAAACTCCATAAGGTCAAGTTCTGGTGATCGGACATTTTTTCCAATTGGATTACGTCTTCTGTCCATCCCCTTTTTCCTATGAGTTTTCCCTCACTTCTTCTTTTTTGTTTTTACCCTGTTCCAGGTTTTTCTTTCTTCCTGCCGTTCGGGTCCGTACCCCTTTTTACCCCGTTAACCACAGAGAAGTCGTGTGCTTCTTCCCTCGTCTGGACCTCTTTAGATTCTTTTTTTTTCCTTTTGACGTCATCCCGTATTTTACTTCCTTCATTTTTCCCGTCTCGCTCCGCCCCCTGCATTCTAGTTTCAGCATTCTCTTTGACACCCTGCACCCCCTCTTATCGTGCATTTCTCAGCCCAGCGCGTGTGCTTATTTACCCGTCCTCTTTTTTTTCAGTCATTTTGTAGACCTCTAGTCTATCGCCTTTTGCCGCCCCTTCCGTTTTTCTCTCTCCCTTTAGTTTCCCAGGTCTACTATTCAGTTTAGGTTTTTTTCTTCCTCTTTGTGTTTCCAGTTCATCGTAGATGACACAGGACGGAAACTCTTCCCCCGTACCTTCGTGGTTCTTCCGAGCTTCCTCCACCTCGTTTGCCAGTGACACTTAGTTTTGGATTTCAGATTCGTCTTTTTCTTCCTGTTGCTTCATGAGTGTGAAGCTCTCACCCTGTTAATCATCGTCACCCCCCCCCCAAGCTATCCTCACGTCTGCTGTTTAGGCTGTCGGCAAGCAAATAGGTGCCCCTGTGTTTGTTTTTCTCCCTTATCACGTACGATCCGTCTCCGGCCCCGGATCGTCCCCAGGGCCTCGGTCCCTCCTCCCTTTTGGCCTCGGGGCTAGGCAACTCCTCCCTTTTCAAACTCCTATATTTTGTTCTCTCGAACTAACTCCGGTCCCCCGCGTTTCCCCGCCGATACGCCCCTTTTGCACGGTTCCACGCACGTGGTCCCGACGCAACATGTGAGAAATCTCTCTTTACTCTTTTCTATGGGGCCGACTCGTCAGAAACCCCATTCAAAAGATCGGCTTTTGACCCGTCTTCGGCCGACGCCTATCTCTGGAATTGTCGCACCCCCTAGCTTGTTCTTTTCTGCATCTCTTACCCACCCCTCCCTACAACCCATTCCCTTTCTGGTTCTACTGGGCGGACAATCCTCATTGCCCCTATGCTTTCTCTCCGGTTCCCCCTTCTCGCGACGTCTTCTTTCTTCGGTCGTTTTTTATATTTGGTTTGATCATTCTTTCTTCCTCCACTGATCCAGTCCCGTTTACTCGTTTTCCCTGAACTGCCACCTGAATGGACTCTTTTTTGCGTTTTTGATTTCCCCCTTGCTCCTTTCTTTGGCTTATTGCCGCCCCGGCTCAGAGCATTCTTGGGTTGTGCGTTTCCCCTTTGGTTTTATTTACGCAATTGGGTCCAAACTCCTTTTCGGGAGTCTGTTTGACCCTGTCTCTCCGGTCACATCCGGCCGGGTGGCAAAGGTGGGCCGTCTCTGCGATTTGGTTCTTTAGAGTCGCCCCCCTCCGCTCGACTCCCTGGATGCGAGGCTCGTCCTTTCGTCCAGGTTTTTATGCGCGCTTTGTATACCAGGTTTCTGGTCTTAAGGCGTTGACTCGGACATTCCTTTGACTCATTGTTTTTCATAGACGCCGAAAATTTTCCTCGAGTGGAGGTCCGTTCCCTTTCTTGCGTTCTAACAGATTGGTTCAAGTTTCTGCTCGTCCCCGCGTCTTCTATCACCTATTTGCTCACGTACCATTTGGTAGAAAGTCCCTTCTGCAGCCCCTTATTGTCTGTAGACTTGGCACGTCGTTCCCCCATTTTCCAGTTTGTCTTTCATTCTGGATAGATGGATTGCCCTACCTCGATGCCCTCTCTGAAGTCGCCCTCGTCGTTTTCTAACTTTTTGTTTGAGGCTAAGCCCGAACCCCCCGAACATCGGCGCTCCTATTACCCCTTTCGAACGCTCATTGCGCCCGGCTTTCCTTTTTTTTTTTCTCCTCCCGATGTCCGGGTGTCCTGTGCCCCTGGATTTTCTTGCATATTTAATGGTTGTGGGTAAGGTCTCTGCTTCCCCTCCGTGTTAGTCTAGGTCGTTCGAGGTGTTTTGATGGATGCGTCCATGTGAGACCCACTAATTTGGGTATTTAGTGTATCTGATTCCCCTCCTTCTTAGTTATTTCCCGTGCTTTTCCCCCAGCCGTGGGTTATGACTATTACCTCCCCAAAAGGGAGACCCACCCTTCTTCTCCCTCCCCCCGCCCCCTCCCGTTTTTTGATTTCCTCTCCTCGGCACGACTACGCCGACTACTTTACGATCCCCAGAAGACATTCTTCTACAGACCCGCCCCCGCCTCAGCGTCTAATCTCCTCCCCTCCTTATCGTCTTCCATAAGTCCAGACGCCTCCTAGCGGATAGTAACCCATGCGATGATTGCTCGCCCTGTTTTTTTGTTTTTCCCCCTGTTTGGGCAGGTTTAAGTTTGAAATTACTATTCGCGCGGTCCGGGATGAGTAAGGGAGTTTTCCCTACTGTGCCCGTCTTATCTACACCGACCTGACCTCTTATATCACTTCGATTTCCCCCTTGCCCTACTTTTTCCGTCTAGGCAGAACGAAGTCGACACCCGCATCCACAGACGATACATAAACGTCTGGTCCCGTATTAACCTTTTTTCGCCCGAGATTGCTACGTTCAGTTTGTGCTTAGGTTCCCGAGTTGGGGTTCATCACCTATATTTCCCCCCTGCCAAGAACCTCCGTCGTAACCTCCAGCTCCACATTTTGTGCTTCCCGCCCCAAGGTACCTGTTTTTTCCTCCTCCCCGCGTTGAAACACGCCCCCACGTAGCGTTCATCTGATTCCTCCTACCGTTCCTTTCGCCCCGCTGTTTTTGAGACGAGGTGGTCGACACTTCCTCTCACCACAGCCTCCTCTTTATCTCATGCCCGACCTGTCCTTTTTGGGGCCTACGCTCCTTGCGTTTTTGACGAAGACGCTAAAACTAGTTGGAGACTCCCTCACCTCAAGTCCCTTTCCCCTAGTCACGCGCCGCTGGACGTCCCCCCGCCCCACCGGGCTACTTTCTTGGACGAAATCGTCGATGGCAACACGACGGCCGGCCTCGTTCCCTACTTCCCAAGATATTTTTTTTTTTATGCTCCCCCCCCCCACAACACAGAAGTGTTCCAGTACAACCGTTGCACATATGAAGCCCCGCTGGACCCGAGATCCTCAAGAACCACAGTTTCAATAACCTCTCAATGGTATTCTGTCATGGCTCGAAGCCTGATCCAACATTGTTTTTTCCCTCTTCCTCTTCCCCCTCCCCTCCCTTTTTTTTTTGTTGTGAGAGACTGGACATCTTTTGCCGTCATTCTCTTCAGCTCAACAGTGATACTCGTTTCTTTCTTGCTTTTTGTCTTTTTTTGGTCTGGGCCTGTCCTTACTTTCCTTTTTTTCTTTAACTATCCTTGTTTTCATTTTGGCTGAGTGTATGGAAGTCTTGACCCCCTTAACCTTATCTTTTCACAGTTACCAGGTGCCGCAGTAGCCGGTGGCGTTTTCTCCTTAACAAGCTTTTGACTTGTGTCGATTCTGTCTTTCCTTTTTTTATTTACTGCCCCTTTCGCGCGTCGCAGCCGCCCTTGTAGTTGCCCTACCAGAGACGCAACGGAGGTTCAGGCACCCTCCTGGTCTGTGTTTGTCATCCTTCGTTGTGTTCTTTTTCTGGTTTTTCCCTACCGAAGTCTAGACCGTCTTCGATCCCTTACTAGTTCCGTCCGCCGATTTCGTAGTTTCGTTCCTTTAGGTTTTGAGTTTTTCATCTTTCGTTATTTATCAATTAATGTTGATGGTCCGGACGGCCCGTTTTTTCTGTGTGGCGAGCTGTCGGTGTGGCGTCTCCTCTTTCTTCACAACTCTGTTTCAAGCTTGTTATTTTTTTTTCTGCTTTTATCGCCTAACTAGCCCTTGTCAGTTTTGTGTTCCGCGATTTTCCACAACTTTATTTCTTTAGGCGCCCTTCGATGCTTGGCTTACTAAGTCGTCGAATCTAGTCTTATCTGATGCCAGTTTGTTTTTTTTTTCCCGATCCCTCTGGCCCTCCATGATATACCCTGCGCTTGTCGTTATCTCACCTTCCTCTGTGGCAGATCATCTCCCCCGGCGGATTTGTCCGGTTCTTGCTCGCGTTATTCTCTCTTCTTTTTTCGCTTCTCCTTTGTCGTCCGGCGCGTTTTTTCCGAGGTCGTAGTACTTAAGGAGTTTCTGTTATCGTCCGTGCCTTCGGCGTGATCTTTCCCCTGCGGTTGCGAGCTCTCCGAGGGTCGAGAGGGGAGTCTTTCTTCTTTGTTTTTTTTACCCCTTTTTGTCAAGTTGGGGGTTGCTTCTTATGTTTTACGTTCATGCGGCAACCCGCTTTTCTTTTTCTGTTCAACCTATGACCGCGGCGTTCCCTATTTTCATTGTGTCCCGGACGCACGCAATCTCATGGTATTTGATCTGCCTTCTACGTCCCCCCCCTTGCGACCCCCATCACTTACGACCCTGCTCTACTCCTGACCTCCTACCTACATTTTTCCTTCGTCCCCTTGCCTTGGCCTTTTCTTCTCCACAGTACTATTCCTGCGCCTCCCGATTTGTTGAACCCATGCCTCCTTTTTTTTTTTTCAGCGGCATCCCGTCCTGTACCCCCATCGTCGCCAGGAATTCTCAAATGTATTTCTTCCCCCCGATTTTTTTGCGACCCCTTCTCCACAAATGTCGCCTCCCCTCGGTGGCTTATCGTCCTACCAGTGACGTCTCGGCCATCCGTCACAGCCGATCCGGTTGTTACTTTCGTTTACATTCTGCCCCTCTGTTAACCGCCGGGTTGGGAAATCTGACCGGGAGCTCTCTGTTTTTTCTTAGACGGAATCGTTTGAGCTCGTTTTTGCCATCATTTTGCTAGCATACTCCGGTCATACTGACGTCGTTGTCCGCGGGCTAGTCTTCCCCTTCCCCCCTATTGAAGGTTCCCTCGTCATATCCTTCCCACCCGGCCGCCACTTGAGTCTCCCCCCCTCCTGAACAAATTTTACCAGCCGACCCCTCGTCTCGCCGACTCTAGATTTTGGTTTCCTCCTTCTTAACACCCTTGACCCTCTATACCTTGAACCCCTTCCCGACCCGTGTCCCCTGCATCGGTGGAACGGGCGCTTACGTTGTGTCGCACTCTCGACGAAGGGTATGTGGACCCCCCCCCGTATTTTTTTTTTAGACGCTACCCCCTGAAGACACTGCTTCGTCGTCGGCCCCATCGGTCCCGTCTGACAATTTATTTTTCCCCCCTCTTAGCAGAGGCCAGTGCCAGGGGTCCTCGGGTTTTCGCCAGCGTCGGGATCAGGCTGTGCTCTTGCGTAGGTCCTCCCCTTATATAACTACCTTCCCGACCACCGCGATGGCCTGTGGTTGGTGTGTTTTTGTCTGTTTTTCTCAGGGGGGGGCGTGTCGTTGGGTTTTCTTTGGTCTTCTTTTTTTTGCCGTATTTTCCGTGGCGCCTGGTTCGTTTATATCTCGAACAGCACCGTTATTCTTCCGGATTTTGTTTTCTGTTTCTCCTTGCCCTTTTGTTGCTCTCCTTTTACCTTTTTGTTCGTTTTCCCCCTTTTGTGTTTTCGCGGACTGGTTCCTCTCCTAACTCTTCCTCCCCCTCCCCAAATCCCTCTGCGGCGTCTAGAGTTCTCCGTAAGGCCATTACGGGCGTCTGCGCTAGGACCCCCTTCTTTTATTGCCCCCCTTTTATGTTATGTTATGACTCGGTGTTTGGTATAGTCTTGCTTGCAAACGCTTCCTGACCCTTCTGCCTTTTTTCTCTCCTCCTGTTTTTTCTCCAGCAATGCCTTTCTCCCGGACTTTTTTTTGATATGTACGAGTGCTTTCCCCCTCCCCCCCGTTGCGACTCTTTTCTTCGTTTACGACAGTGGTCCACCCCACCGATGAGTGCGTTTGACTGCCACCCCGGTACTAGGTTAGGTCCCGCCCCGATCCCCCCTCCGTTCTTTTGCCCTCGCCCCCCTTTCTTGCGGGGCCTCCCATCTAGAATCAGTTCCTCCTAGCTCCAGGGCTCTCCGGCGCTTGATCGATGATGGTTTACAGGTTGTCTGCTACTGACTATCCTATTCTTTTTTTTTTACTTTTAACTATCCGCTCCTCGACGAACTTGTCTTCCGTTTCTTTTTTCCCGGGGGATCGTTTTCTCCTCCGCGAGCACGGCATTCGTTCGCCCCGGTCCCGCCCCTTTGCTACGATGCGCCGCTGGCCTCTCCGCAGTTCATAGTACCCTTTATGTTGTGGCCCCCACTCAAGGGACCCTTTCGCCACAAGGTCTTTTGCGTTGTCTCGACTTTTTCTTGGTTGTCGGTTCCTTACTGGGGGGTGGGTGTTGGGGGAGGTCTAGGGCGGGTGGTTTTTGTTTCCTTTGTTTGGTCCGAGTCGGGGTTGCTGGTTTTGTTGGGGGGCGTGGTTTTCTGTGGTTCCTCCTGGCGGGGCTCTCCCCTTCCGATCGAGGTTAGTGCAGTGTACCTGTCTGTTCTCTTCCCCCCGAGGCGACTGGCAGCCGGGTCGGGTCCCCCGAGGCCTCGGGATTCCCCTCCGATAGAGGCGTCTGTACCCGGACCGAAATCTGGCACCCGTTCTTGCCTTGTTTTTGCCGATAACACCGACGCTCGCCCCCTCTTCACCGATTCCTCTAACGTACGCCGCTGCCCTGGGAATTGCGATCTCCCGGTTAGAAAAGGAGTCCTCCTCCTGTCCCTCGTTGTAAATCACCTTGCGCCTTTGCCCCTCTCCTTTCGCTCTTGCCATTCCAGGCCTTATCGGAGGTCCCCGCCCTGATACCCCCCCCTTGTTTATTATTTTTTCGCTTGCTACTTTCAACATGTAGTTCGCAATGGAACTCCTCCCGATGTTTCTGTACTCGTCCCTCCTTGTCCCCCCATGGGTCCCCCTCTTCTTGGACTTCTTCTTCTCATTAATAAGTTCCTGTGTTTTGATGATAGATCATAATAGTCACCAGCTCTTTATTTGTTTCAGCCATGATTAAAATCCGATCCTCGCTCCAGAAATAGTATGTCCCTAATGGCGGACCGACTCGCCGACCTCCCCGTCCTTTGCTCCCTTCATCTTAGGGCTACTCCGTCCTCCAAATTTCCCCTTTCCAGACTGCGTTTTTGCTTCTTTCTTTGGTTATTATGTTTTTTGATCTTTTGGTTTTTACGTTATGGAATATTTCTCCTATTGCGTTATCGGCCCTTGACGTTCTCTGTTCGTCTGGTGTCGTGCCTCCCCCTGTCCCTGTTCCTTCTAGATAGTTAAACGGGACGTTGGTTTGTTTTCTATTGCCATCTTTGCCTTTTTTTTCTTTTCGGGCCCTCTCTGGCTCAGGCCACGGGAGGTTCATTTTTTTCACCCTGAGGGTTGTGTCCGGATTCCTACTTTTCTTTCTCTCCCTTTCCCCTAACTTTTCCCGCCGTAATCTGACCTTTTTTCTTTCCCTGTCCGCGTCCCGAGTCTTAGGTCGTCTCCCATGTCGTTCCTTCACCCCCTCTCCAGTCTCCTTCTGTCTTCCCCCCAGACGGCCGAGGAACTTCCTCCTGAATTTTCCCGACTTCGCCAGTATCGCCTGTGGTCAGCCACGCTGACCCCTTTCTCTTCCCTCTAGGTTCGATTTTTACCCCGCTCCTCGTTAGTGTTCCCTGGCCCAGTTATAGGGCCGGAACCTCACGTAGCCTGCTTTCGAACTTTTTTCCTGGTTCTGCCCGTCTGACTACTAACCCATTTTTTATCTTTCGATAATGTTCTTGCGCTCCCGTATTTCTGTATAGGATCTTTTTTCTTTTTTACAGAACCCCCCTTACCTTTCCTGTCTAGCGAATTCCGTGCCTCATCCCAGTTCGCCTTCGTTTATTTTCCTGTATATACCTCTCCCTTTATTTTTTCTCAATTTTTTGTCATTTTGTCTCTCCTTTTCGGCCTCCTCTGACCCCCTTCTAGGGACTTATCTACCGATGTACCCCTCTCGTCTCTTGTCTTTCAACTTCCTTTTTTCGACCGCGTACATGTGGTAGTTTAACGCCCCTCGTTCCAATTTCCCAGTGCCTTCCTTAAAATTCCGGCCCCATCTTGCCAGTCGGTTCCTTCCCTCCTCCCGGACCCCCAAGCGTATAGCCTTCTCCCGTTGTCCCGTCCTCGAGACTCAATTGTTTTTGAATTTAGGGGTTATTTTTATATTAGATTTAAATAACTCATCGTAGATTTAGTGATTGCCTCCCCCCACTAGATGCTCCCCATCCCTCACGCCACCCCAACCCCAAAGGAAAAAAATGGGTCCGGGATTTTTTTTCATCTTCGGAAAAAGAATTATACCGACCCACAAGGGCCGCCCAGATCGATCCTGTATTCCCATTAGGCAAGTGTTTTTGAGGCGGGGACAGGATTATACTGCTTACTCTTCCGCTCCACGTTTATCCCGCAACTTCTGTTCGAACCCCCCCAGCCACCGCCCTTGTAAGGCCTTTGAGCTGGTCTATTGTCGTCGATATGCGACCCCCCTTTTTCCCTGTATTTCCGCTTCTGCAATTTTTGGTCAGGAGCTTTTTTGTTTTTCTCGTCGGACGCACCGGTTCCCCCCCTTTTTCTCCGTGCCCTTCGAATCCAGTTAGCGTCCCTACTACCAACTCCCTCCGGGTCCTGCACCTCTTGTTTCTTTTTTGGCGACTATTGGTGGTCCCATCTGACGAACACTCCCGTTCTCTGTCTTCGTCGGTCGAGGCTCTTCTTCTAGACAGGTGTTTGAAGGTCTTGATTTTGCTGTTTCGGATCTTTTTGTTCATTTGTGTCTTTTATGCCCCCGATTTTCACTTGCCTTCCGGGTTGAGCCCCGGGCATCTCCTCCTCTCTTTTTTTTATTTCTCACTTTGTCCGCTACAATTTTTTTTTGTTTTTCGTAGGCTGCTCGACCAACCTTCTGGTTTCAGTTACTTCGCCGTCTTTCTTCTAATCACCTGATGTTCTCCACTGCCAGCGTTTTCACATTCCTTTGTGAACGCCAGCTGGGCTCCTGGAAGTGTTCCCCCCGCGCCCGGTAGTCGGTCTTCTCTTCCCTGAGGTCGAAGAGCCAAATCTTTAATGTTTTCTATGTTCTACCGATACTCCCCTCCGGCTTCGTTTGAACCCTTTCTCAATCTCCCCCGCGCTTCTCTTTTTCCCTTCGTTTTTCCTCTTGGTGTCCCTCCTGAGAAGAGTCGGTGTTAGGAGTGAAAGCATTACCATTCCTCG
>Ga0179593_1358108_pt1 | contig 15229 bp, 21 predicted proteins | sample CZODoug2_1_08_16_FD_185931 | JGI IMG/M metagenome (GOLD analysis project Ga0179593, IMG submission 185931) | Vadose zone soil fungal communities from Angelo Coast Range Reserve, California, USA - CZODoug2_1_08_16fungal (PacBio error correction) | ecosystem: Environmental > Terrestrial > Soil >... | reverse complement strand
TTTCTTGCTTGTGCCCGTTTTTGGTGCACCAGTTTTTTTTGGCCTGTCCCGCCTCTCCCGTCTTTCCCTCTTGTTGTTTCGTGTCCAACGAAATCGTTTTCGTCTATCCCCTGGTTGCCCGTGGTCTTTCCTGTGCTCCAGTCGTGCTACTTTTTTTTTTCAAAGGTTCGCGTTCCCTTTTCGTCCTAGGGCGATTTGTTTTTCTTAATCCTTTTCTACCCTTTTGCTCTTCGTCGTAACCGGACCCATCTCTCAACTTTCCCTACTTCACCCGTCTCCTCTTTGGGTGATTACCACCCAAATTCTCCTCCTGTCGGTTGCCCCCCAGGCGCCCCCCGCATCGTTTCCCCCTGAAACCTTGTCAGTGACTGTTGGCAAACGTTTCTGCCCGGTGCTCTTTCCTCCTCTAGTCCGCTGGTGTGGTCACTTTTGCGTTTGTTTTGTACCTTCTCCCCCCATTCATGTGAACCCACCCCCTTTCTCGCTCTCAGTTCGTTGGGTGGATTTTCAGTTTTCTTTTTTTTTTGGGAAAACTCGCTTTTCCTTCCCGTTTTGTCTCTCGTCCCGCAGGTCCCCCGATCACTGGGACACCCCCGCTACTTTCCACGCCTCACTCCCCATCCCCCATTCCTCCGCGGTCCCCCCCTTTCACCTCTCGTTTTTCTCGGTAATTCTTTCGTTTTTTCTTGCGTTTGCCTCAATTCCCCGTCTCCAAGGTTTCAGCCTTCGGCCTTCTCCCTTTTATGTCCCTTTTTTTTTTTTGTACCACAAGACGAGTCCCTTGTTTACACCTTTCTCCACCGGCCCCTTTTGAACGTTTTTCCCGGTGGCCTGTAATGCCCGTGGTTCGCAGTTTTTTTTGCCTGTTTTCCGACACGGGACGATGTTTTTTTGGTGTGCTACTTCCACATTTCCCGCAAATCAGGCTTTTCGCGGCGTTCTCCGCGTTTTTCCCTTGCTCCCCCCTGTTGAGATAAAGTCCCCTCTCCTGCTCCTGTAGACCCTTTTTTTATAGTCCCACATTTGGTTTTTTCCAGTAGATCCAACTGCCTCCCTTCATTTCCGGCGGTTCCCTCCCGGCCCCCATGCCTCCCCCTTTCCGCCGCTCTTTTGGCACCCGTTTGCTGTTACTTGCCTAGTTTTTTTTGTCTTTGCCCCAGTGCCATTTTTCGTAGTATCGGGTCCTTCTCCTTTTTGGTTTGTACGAACGTTTCTATCTTTCCATCGGGTTTCGGACCCCCCCTGTTTCGGTTCCTTCTTTTGAGGCGTTTTGTCCGTGCTTATCGGGTATGCGTCACCTTTTCTTCAGGAAAGTTCCCTGGGTCTCAGGATGTCCCTTTTTCTAACCATTTTTGTTTGTGCTTTTTTTCCTGTCGCGTTTTTTTCCACCGGCTCCTACAGGGGGCTCCATGTCCCTGGTTTTCCCAAACTTGTTTTGTACGGTCAGGGAAGTAGCGGGTCCGTCTTGCTTTTTTCCCTGCATACTTCACCTTTACCCTCACATACATGGGTTTCTCCGGCGCAGCACTTTTTTGGACTCCTTTCCTGTATGCTGCATTCCGTTTTTTCCCAATGAGTTCCCCCCACTTTTTAACTTTAACTTAACGGATACGTGTCGGCCCGTGTCTCTCCGGCCCTTTTATTACCGGAGTGGACCATCCCGGAGCCTCCAGGCCCATTTTCTCACCCCCCCTTGTTTTTTGCCCCCACGACACCCCACACGGGTGCCCTCAAAGGGCCCCTGATTTTTTTCTTTTAACAAACTCTTTTTCACACAGCTCTTGCCTTTTCACCACTCCTGCCCCCTCCCAGTCCCTCCTCCCCTTCCCAAAATGCCTGCAACCGGGCGACGGGACTCACTTTTTGTCTGGAATACACCTCCCCCCTTGACTTTCCCCGGGCACGCCCCCCCCACTTCCAACTTTTTTGTGAACCCCCGTCCCCCCCTAGGGGGTTTTTTTCCCTGGCCGGACCCTACCTTCCTAATCCCCCACCCTCTACTCTCATTGCCAGACGGGATGGGGTCTCATTTTTTTTACTCTCTCCCTCGGCGCATCCGGCCTTCCTCGTTTTTTTTGCCGTCAGGTTCTGCCCTTCAGTTCGGTTCCCGGCTGAGTTTTTTTACCGCCCCCGAGCTGTTCCGTCCCCGGTTCCCTTTCCTCTTTTCTAACACTGGGCCTTTCACCTCTGGTCCACATTCGTTCCCCACATCGCGGTTGTTCCCAGCCTTTTCCTATTGCTACTGACTTTTTCTTTCGTTGGCGTCTCCCTTCACGGGCTTCTCCTCACCGTTTGTCCCCGACAGGTTCCTTTCGTGGAATAGGTGACTTTCCTTTTTCTCGTCCTACAAACCGTCGCTGAACCCATTCCCACCCATTCGACCCTTTTCCGCCGGCCAGTTTTTCCCCCTCCCCTCGTTTTTTGTTGGACTGGGCTGTTCCCTCCCCCCCCCCTTTCCTAGTTCGATGCCCGTTGCCCATTCTTCGACGAATCCTTCGTTTTTGTTTTTCTGCTTTCTCGAGGCGAGGCGACGGCGATTTACGCTTTTTGCGGCTTCTTTTTCGTTTTTCTTCCTCCCCTGAAAACCCTTCCCCCCCCTCCCTTCGTGATTGTATACTATCTATTTTCATCGTTTGACTGAGAGTATGCGTCAGTCCATCCGGCGGAGTGTGTTTCTTCCCCTCCCTCTTTTTCCCTTTCGCCTTCGATCGTCGCCCTCTTCCTCCCTGTTCATTTAGAGAACATTCAAGGTTCTGCCCCTGCTAGCCTCCGGTGGTGTGGGCTCCCCCGTCGTTTTTCTGGCCGAGTTTCGGTTTTTTGTGCGTTCCCCGGGTTTCTCTCCCTGGTAGAGTTTCATGAGGTTTTGTTTGCGGTTCGGTGTTGTCGACGTTTTTTAAACTTTTTTTGCGAGAGCATCTTGGCCCCAGTGATTGTGCCCTTGGGCCCTGGTTTCTTCGTCGGCCCTTGGTCCCCTTGCCCTTTTTTTTTTACTCTGCAGACGAGGTCGGACTTTACGACAGGATAGGAGGGTAAGTTTTATGTGTTGTCTGGTGCAAGTGACCTTTTGTTGAGTCGTTTTCGAGTCTTTCTTGAGTTTTCTGGGGTTTCCTCTACCTGTTGAACACCCTGTCTTGGGGAGTTTACTCTCCCCTGATTCAACTGAACTCGTCTTTTTTAGTTCTCCCCTCCCCCCTGCCTTGTTTGGGCCAACGGTACGTTCTTTCTCTGGAATTTCTGTATTCTTTTTATGGTTTCTTTTCCCAAGGTGAGAAGGTTTTAACTTGGGTGTCAATTGGTTTGGTTTGTTCCTTTTTTCCTGTAGTGTTGATTTGAGTTCCCCCCCCCCCAACCACCCCCCCCACCCCCCCCCCACCCCCCAAACCCCCCCCCCCCCCCCACCACCCAAAACCCCCCCGGGTTGGTCCCGGTTTTTTTCGCTTTTGTTTGTTTCTTTCCGGCGTGTTGCTCTGGGTCCCTTCCCTCTGTGGTTGGTTTTTGGTTGGTTTTTTCCTGGGATTTCTGGGGGGTTACCAAGGGCTTGGTTTTTTTTTGGTTTCTGTCCTGGCTTTTTTTCTCCCGGGTCTGGTCCACTCCTCTTTGTGCTTTCCTGTGGGGGACTTTGTCTTTCTTTCCGACCGTTCTACGAGACCCCCTTCATTTTTCCCTTACTTTCCAATCTTTTCACTCATCCTTTTCCAGATTGTGAGTTCCCCACCAATTTTTGTTGTCACCAGGCGCGCGGAAAATGCAGGCCTTCGCTAACCGGGGCCCTTGGTTCCTTCCCCGTCGCACTTGGACCGCTGTGTCTGCGCATTTTTTTGGGAGGGCTTTTGACCCGCGACCCTTTTTATTTGAAACTCAGTTTTACGCTTTTTTTCTACGGGTTTCGGTTGGTCCTTCGACCTGGCCTGCGCATCTTTTACCCTCTCCCTTCTCAATTGTTTTTCCGCAACCTTCCCCCTCCCACCGGTTTTTTACAATTGGAGGTTTCCACCGCCACGGAGTTGGAAGTTTTTGCGCTACTTTTCCCTTCCCCCTCCTCTATCCTTGTTCCTTTCGGTCAAACCGGTCTGCTTGCCTTTGAACCTCCTTCCTCTCCATCCTGATTTCTTTTGTCTCCCAATGCTCGGGCGCCCCCTCTGCAGGGCCTCGAATGTCCCGGTGTTACTTTTTTTCTTTTGTTGGACCTCTGGCTGTGAACCTTTTTTCCCTGAGTTTTTCTGTGGTCTGCTCTCCTTGTTCCCGTTTTTTCTCCAATGGTCCTTGTTTCTGGTCTTTTCACGCTCTCTCTTCTCCGATTGTCACATGTTGGATAAATTTCCCGATTTTCATCACGGCCGTCTCCCCCCCCGGGCACCCCTTTTCACCCTTTTTTACTTACCGGTGGTCCACTGGGTCATTCCTTCTTTCTTTTTGGCGGCCAGTCGCCTTTTATGGTTTTTTTTTGGTTTTGGAACCTTGATCCTGTCCTGCGTCTTCCCCCGATGAGTTGTCACCGGTTTTTTGTGTTTCTTTTCCCCTCCGCCGTCTCCTTTCCCAACAGTCCGACCTGTTTGATTTTTTTTGTCTTCCGCCGGCGGGCTGTTGGAAGTCTTCGTGTCCCCTCTTGCGGGTGTTGGGGGACTCCTGGCCTGGTCTTTTTCCCTAACTGTATGGGCATGGGAGTTTTTCTCTTGTCATTTTCTTTTTTCCCCCCCACTCCCTGTCCCTCTGTATGGGTCGATACCTTTTTTTTTTTTTCTTTGCGACCGGACCGGCACGGACAATGCAGTCCTCTTCTGTGATTTTCCCTGTTCGTTTCGTTGGCGTTTGGCACAATTCTCTGAGTTTCGGTTCGGCTGGTCCCCGATGGGTCAGTGTTCGCCCTTTTTTGACTGGTTTTGGCGTTCGGAGACTGGTTTTTTTTTTTTTACTTGATACGAGCCGTTTTTTTTTGTCTGTGCTTTCCCCCCCCCCCCCCGTTGATTTGGCCGAGACGACGTTTCCGCGCCTTTCTCGCTTGAATGGACAGAATCACCCCCCCCCCCCTTCCTTCCGCCTTTGCCAGGGGCAGAGTGCGCACTCTGCCCAATCTAGCTGTTGCCCGATTTGCCCCTGTTATGGAGCGACGGTCTCACTCCCTTTTTTCGTTCTTTCCCCTCCCCTTCTTTTTTTTGGTGTTTTTGATCTGAGATTGTTTGGCCCCTTTCTTCCGTTTACCTTTGGGGGCCCATGCCGTTGTGTATCCGCCATTTGGCCCGTTTGCCTAACTTTCGAGTCCCTGTGTCCGGCCTGGTGTCGAGCCCGTAGGATTGTCCATGCGGTGCACTTCGTTCCTTGTGGTCTTTTTTTTCCTTTTATTGCCTGACGAAATTTTCTAACCCCGGCCTTTTATTCCAACGTGCCCCGACTCCCGTCCTTCGCCCAGACCTCCGCGCATTTATGTGATCCCCCCCTCTCATTTTTTTGTAGTTTCGTTTCCACCGTGCGTTCTCCTTAACCCAAGTAGTGACCTTGTTTCCAGGCCGCCCCCCCACCCCTCCCTTTTCGCTTTATCTCTTCTTCCACTCAAGCAGACGGTTTTGACCAGTGTGTCTCAGTGCTGGGGTTTTCTTCGAATTTTTGTACAAAACCGTTTTTTTCTGTCCCATTCCGGCATTTGTGTTTCAATAAGCGCTGTTTTTTTACCCGATTCATTCGCTCGGTCTGTCTTGCAGCTCTCGTTCTTTGGGACTTTCCTACCCTCCACCCGCCCCTTCACGCCTCAACCCCGACAGCCTGCCTTCATAACACCCCCCTTTCCCTTCAGTTGCCGGTTTGCCCGCCACGTTCGAGGGTCGCATCGTCCCTTACCCCCTTCCTCCCCCCCTTGTTGTCCCAAGAAACGCCCTGGCGTTTAATTTTTAACATTCTTTTCCAACACCGTCGCCCCCCCCCCTGTTACTTTGGTCGAAAACTGCTCCGGCGATGACGTCAATTGGGGTTCCATGGCCGGTTTCCCGATGGTTTTTTTTTTGACTTTCGAGTTGATTTAATCCATTTTTTCTTCATTCCCCAGGCCCCCGCACAGCGAGCGGACTCTTTTTGGTTGCCGTTTAAATCCTTCCACCTTTTTTTTTCTTGGGCTCACTTGTCATGGTCTTCCTTCCCTTTTTTTTTGAGTCCAGTTCCCTTCTACCACCACTGCAGTCCTCCAGGTCCCGTTTCATTTTTGCCACCCTGGCCCGTGCCCTTCGCCGATGCTGGTAGCCTGCGTAATGCGCGCGTTTTACCGTATTTTTTAACTTCCTCGTTTGCCTTTGTTAAGCGAGACTTCGGCGCCCTCTCATTCTGTGGTCGTTTTTTTTTACCCTATTTCGAGGGGTCGGTTCCTGTTTTTTGCATTATTTGGGCCCAATGCTTTCACTTATCAGCCCAATTTTATTCCTCCTGTTTTGGCCTCCCCCCGCTTGAGGTACTCCTTGCTTGTTGTCTTTGTTTTCGGGCGTTTGGATACACCTCCATACCCCCTTCGCCCGGCCCCCCGCTGGTCCAGTCTTCTTCGGTTCAGGAATTCATTTTTTTTTTTGAGGTTGAGTCGCGTTCACAGACCTGGTTTTTCTCCCGGGAGGCTTGAATATTGTTTGAAGAATAAAATTGTTGGTTGCCTGCATCAGTCCTTTGCTTTTTTTCCGTTTCGGTTTAGGACGCTCTCTTGCGCGTGAATCGGGGATAGTGTTTCATCCCCCAGTGCTTCAAGCCCCCCCCATTCCCCCCCCCTGGCGCCCCCCCAACTATCCCCTTTCCCCATTTGTCCCTGAAAAGTGGAACCTTTTTTTGCGTCCTCTGAAACCTCTCCCCTACCCCCCCCCCCCTGCCGCCGTTTTTTTCCCATAGCCCCTCCGACCCCCCTCCTTTCTTTGCCGACGTACATTTCCATGCCTTTTTTTCCCCCCCCCTGTAATTTTAAAAGACTTGCAACTCTCCGGCCATCCCCCCCAATTTTTGGAAGGCGACCTTTTGAACCTCCCTCCTTGGTTATTTGGGTCCTGCTTTTCATTTTCCTCCATAAGAAGTGCAAATTTGCGAGGAGTTTCCCCTTGCGCAGCGGGTGCCTCCTCTTCTCCGTTTAATTAGCGGTTTTTGGATTTTTCGTTCTACTCGGGTGTTATGTCTTTGCCTTTCCCCACGCCGCGTCGTTCCTCCTACGACCTTTGCGTTTGACCTTTGTGAAGGTTTTCCTCGTACCAATCCCAGTTGCTTTTATCCCCGAGCTTTTTTTCGTTGCGTTGCTTGCCGATCCCCATCAGCTTCGATTTGGCGTCCCTCTCGTTTTTATGGAACCCCCCAACCCGGACCATTCCCCACCCTCGTGTTTTTTGCACCCTTTTTCGTTTCTTTTGACTTGGTGAGCTTCGTCGTATGCCACTTTCGAAACACCCCGCTCCCCTTACCCTTGCTGGAAAAGGTTTTCCCCCCCCGTTTGGCCACGAAATACCGTGTCCCTTTCTGACGCCTCTTTTTGCCTCCGCCGGCCCCTACTTCTTTCTTTAGCACTTCCGGTTTTTTTTTCCGAGTTTTTTTGAGCTTGTCTTGTTTTTTCACCCGCAGATCCTGTGGTCCCCCCCCCGTCCTTCACGTAGTCTCCCCTGGTCCACCCCTTCGCAACGTCTTTTTTTTTTTTTCTTCTTTCTAATAATACCAGTTTGTTTTTGTTTCCCGCATTTGCTCCCTGACAGGCTTGGAGCGCACGTGGGTTTGCCCCTTTTGTCTTCCCCGATCGATCCGCCGTTCTCTCCTACTTTTTTTTCTCTTCCCCTTAGTTTCTCCGAAAGTCTTTTTGGTTTCCCTTCATCTCTGGGGGGGTCAGGATGTTTTTCTTCCCAGATTGGGGGGGGGTGTTCTTGCAGAGGTGGTTCGCTTTTCTTTTGTGGGGGTTTTGTCCTTTTTGTGCTTTTTCCTTTTCAGAAGACCATAAGTTCTTCCATTAACGAGTTTTTACTTCTTGCTTGCTTTGTTGGACGTGAGTGCGGGACTCCTGCCATCGCTTATGGGTTTTTTGTTTTTTTTCCCCCCCCTCCAGGATAGGACTTGGCCTTTTTTTTTTTTTGTTGACCTCGGGAATTGTTTAGCGGTCCCATGTCGGATTTTTTTTTTTCTTGTTTTTTGATTGCCCTGCTATCTGAACCCATGATGTTTTTTGTCATTCAGATTTCCTTGGTTTTTTCACATTCCTGTCTATTTTTTTGCTTGTTATGAGCCCTTGATACCTTTTGTCCCGCTCTACTTTGTTCGGTTTAGTCGTATTTCGTTGGGCTTCAACGTTTTTTTTTTGTTTGTTGCGGACTGGTGTTTCCTGGGGAGACCTTGCTTTTGGGGGCGGCGTTCCTTTTTTTTTTGGTTCCTTTGTGGCTTTTCCTTTTTTGACTTGGCATTTTTTTTCCCGGTTTTGGTTTTTTTTGTCTTTTTGTTGTGACCTCTCCCCTTTCCCCGTTTGTTGATGAGGGTTTTTTTGTCTGACCTTATTTGGCCTTGTCTTCCCGTTCTTTTTTTTTTTTTTTTTTCCTTTTGTTTGTTCGTTCCCTTTTGACTTTTTTTCTCTCCGGGTCCCCCACTCTTCTCGAGTGAGGTTTGAGTTAGCTGTTCCGCCCCGTGAGGCGAGACGGACAACAGGTACAGCCCCTAATTCTGATGCTATCTTACCACTGGCTTCGCTCCGGTCTCCAACCCATTTCTGTGCCACCATGTTTTTTGTAACCCTCACAACCCCCCCTTGGGTTTCCCGGCCGATGTCCTTTTCTTTCCCATAGTGATGGTTCCGTTGTGTCGGCGCCTGTTAGGAGGCGTTTCCGCTGTCCCCGCCCAACTTTTGTGCGAGACCTTTTTTTTTTTTTTCTGTAGTCTTTGCTTTTCCCCCACCCACGGTTTTGTCCCCTTTTTCTTTGCCCTTCTTTCATTCCTCCTCTCCTTTCCTAAACTACCTCCCCTTGAGCCCTTTCCCCAGGTAGTTTTTTGCGCCCCCGAGGCTGATATTCGGTCCCCCGACGTAGTTGCCTCCATTCGCACTTTTTGAAAACGTCTTCTTGGTTAGCCATTGTTTTGCTCGGCAATTTTACTGCTAGTGATACACCTTTTTCTTTTCGGTAGGGCACCCCTGTGGGTACCCCCTCATGCCTCCGGGCTGCCTGGAGGCAATTTTATCTGTTGGGGTGGTTATCTGCTTACCTTTTTTCGGGCGAACTCTTGGGAGTTGGTCCTGGCTTTGCGTTTTTTTCGGGCCTGCCTTTTGGTTTTTTTTTAGTTATGGACCCTGCTTGACTACCGGACTCACGTCGCGCGGGCTGTGTGTCTGCATACCTCTTCTTTGCTCCTACAACTCCGGTAACCGGCCCCCCTGTTTGAAAGTTGGCCCCAAGTTCCCCCACCTTTTTGTTCTCTTTTTCATTTGCTTGGGAGGGTCACCTTTGTTCGACCCCTTTTTTTGTTTTTTTGTTGGTTTTTTTCCAATGGTTTCCCCCTTTGTGGTCCCTTTTCATTTGCGTTTAGTGCATGGGGTGCTTTTTTGCTTGCCGGCCGTGATCCTTGACCTGCCATGTCATTTTCTTTGGTTGTAGGCTGGTGCTTTGGGTTTTGGCGCGATGGCTTTTGTTTTCTCGGGGTGAATGTCCTTGTGATGACGACGTGGCAGTTTGCTCATTCTCGCGGTTTTTTCACTTGTTTCTGGCTGTGTTGAACCCCTGGTGGCATCATCAGACGGTGTTTTTTCCCTGTATGGTTACCTTCTACCCCGTTCACGCGCACCTTTCCCCTATAACCCGCTTGCGGCGGTTCAGCTCTTCTTTTGGTTCGGTTGGAAGTTCCGAGTTGTTTTTTTTGTAGGACAGGGTTTTTGCGCCCCAATTTCGCGGTTTTTTGTGCGGCGGTCTTCTGCTGCTGTGGCCAGTTGCTTTTTCCTTGTAGACCGTTTTTTTTTCTTTATTCACGTCTTTGAGCCTTGTTCCGTTTATCCCTCACTTTTCTGCTGTTTTCTGTTTACGCCGCTTTTTTTCTCGACACGTAACACCCGGCTTTTTTTCCTGGTTCGGGTAAGTTTTTTTGTGCCTCCCTTTCGTTTGTTAGTCTGCCCCTGTGTGGTTGGCATTTTTGTTAGCGCCTGGCCGCCAATACTCCCTCCACGTTTTTGGTGTTCTTTTTTTTATTTTTTTTTAGATCTCTTTTTTTTCGGGTCCTCTCTTTCTTTCCAGGGGGGGCCAATCCTGACATTTTTTTTTTGTTTGGGGGGCCCCCCTCCACTCTGAGCCTGTCGCCGTGGTTCTTTTTTTTTGCAGTTTCCTTTCTCCCCAGGAACGGGCACGTCGTCGTGGGCTTCGTCTCTTTCGACGACCCCTTTCGGCTCTAGTCGCGTTTGTTCCAATTGCAACCCACCCCCCCCGTCTCGCATCCCCCTCCCCCCCCGTTTTAGTTTTTACCCTATCGGAGATGTCAGTGCTTTTTTTTTTTCGGGCATCCAAGACCCCCCTTGTCCCTGTCCTCCCCCCCCCTTTGGCCTTATCTGCCCGCAGGTTTTTTTAGCTTTTCTTCCCTGTTAGTTCTTTTTGGCGTTTTTTTTTTGGCATTTTCTTTACCTCCCTTTTTAACCACCCCTTTCTCGATTCCTCCTGTTCCGTAGGTGTTAAGTTTTCCCCTCAACCGGTTTTCCCACCCCCCAACCCTTCCATGCGTAGTATTTTTCCTTTCATTTCACGCGCAAGTTATCCCCCGCCCCCCAGGACATTTTTTTTTCCCACCTGGCACTCCACCTTTCCCCCACCCCCCTTTGGCGCGAACCCCTCCCACATCGAGTTTTTGCGCCTTTGGATTCCGTTACTTTTTTCCGTCATTAAGTAAACCGCTCCGGTCGTTTTTTTTTTCAGAAACACTTTTTTCCTCAATGTTTTTTCTGCACCACCCCTTACCCCCCACCGCCGGTCGTTCGTTTTTTTTACCCAATTTTTCCCCTTTTTCCGATGATTAATGGGGCTTGTTTAATTTTTTCCCGGGTTTTTCGGTGGTTCCGGTTTTTTGACGGGTTTTGCAGTATGTTGTGTTCCCACCCTTTCTCCAACCGGTTCCACGCACAAGGTTCGCGGTTTTTGTTTGTTACAGTGGCAAGTTTTTTGTTTCAACGGTCCCCACCTGATGGCTCCCAGATTGTTTTTTGTACATGCAGATTCGCTCCTTCCCCTCTTGTCGAACTTCACTGTCCCAGAATATGTAACCACACTTTTTTTTTAGGCCTGCCGGCTTGTTACAGCCGTTTTGACCCCATTTGATCAATGAGTAGAGCTGCTTGCTCACCCTTTTTTTTTTCGTGTACTTCCGTGTTTTTTGTCACCGGCCCCTTTTTTTCTTTTGAGGCGCATGGATCTAGGGTTTTGGGCTTTTGGTGGATCGACTTTCCCTCTTTTTTGTGCCTGGTCCCCCCCCCCCCCCCCCCCCCCCCCCCCCCCCCCCCCCCCCCCCCCCCCCCCCCCCCCCCCCCCCCCCCGGCATCCTGTTTCGTCGGGGGCCCCGTTTTTCGTGTGCGTCTTATAGGGACTTTCCATTTTTCCATTTTTTTTTTTTTTTTTTGCTGGTGTTTTGTCGTCTTTTTTTCCCCTGACCCGTTCGACACATTTCCTTTCGCCCCCCCCGCTGTTTTTGGCTTTTCTTTCGGGAGGGTCGTTTTGATCATACCACCCAAGGGCCGCTGACACCTGCTTCCCCCCCCGTTTTTTCTTTTGCGTGTCCTTTCCCTGTTTTTTGGCCGATTTTACTGCCTTTCCACTTGGTTCCCACTTTGTTAGGAACAGCTCCTTTTTTCTTTTTCCCCGTATAAGGGGCTTCAGATAAGGTTTCCATTCGGGCTGTAAATTTCCCGTTTGTTTTTTTAGTGCTCAGTTGGTTTCCCCTGCTTTTTTTTTTTTGTTCTCCCTCCCTCTGGGTGTTTAGTTTTTTTGGTTCATCCCCCTTCCTTTTTAGCAAACGCCCTTGGCTCCAACCACCGCCCCCACAAGCCCCCACCGGTTCCCCCCACTTGGTTTTTCAAAGTAGTTGTGGTCCCGGACCCCAGTGCCGTACCACCCCTCTCCCCGTGCCCTTTTTAACAATCTCCGTTACACCCAGTGTTTTTTTCTACTTGTTTTTTTTTACTTAAGCCTGACTCTCCCGTTTCAGGCCCGACACGTGCGAAGTCCTCAAGTTGCCACCCTTTTTTTTACCCTTGACAACCTCATGTCCCCTTTTTTTTCCAGGTGGCTTTACTAGACCCCTTTGACCCGTCCCCCCTCTTTCAACTCCCGACGTTTGCTTTTTCGGCTTCCCGTTTATCTTTTTTTGCTGCGGTTTTTTTTCATTTTTCTCCTTTTTCCCTTCTTTTTTTCGTGGTTTCCCCTTCCTCCCGTCTTAGGACCCTACCCAAGGCAGGGCCTTTTTTTTTTTAAACGCCACTTTTTTTTCCCTCTGCCCGTTTTTTTCCCCCCCAATCCTGTTCCCCCCTGGGAACACCTTGCTTTCACCTTTGAAACTCGTGTGCACTCCTAACCTTCCCCGGTCGCAGTTGTGCCGCTTTTTCCCATCGTAGATTCTTTGCGGTCTCCTCTCTTCTTTTTTTCGAAGCTTTCTCAATTTTCCTCTGGGTTTCTGTCTTTATTCCAAGTCGTCTGTGATGTGCCCCCCTACTAACCCCCGACTCCCCTTCAAAATTTAACTGCCCGCCCATTTCTCCAGAATTTTTTAGCCCCCGGACCCTCGGGCGTTTCTTCGCCCCTTCATAAGTAGTCTTTTTTTCGTTTGACCTGACGACTTTTTTTTTTTTTTTTTTATGGCGCTTCAGAGGATAATTACGTGATCTGAGTGGGCGCCCCTTTTCTGCCTTTCTCCAACGACTCCGCGTTTTTTTGTCGTCTTTCTTATGTAACCCTTTTGTTTGTTTTTTTTTTTAGGCCCAGACGCGTTGTGTGTCTGGATTTCTGGCCTTCGCCCAGCTCCCTCTTTTCCTTTCCTCTCCTCCTCCCCGCCCCCCATTTCGTCGCTTTTTTTTACTTCTTTTTTCCCTCTGACAGAGGGTAGGTTTTTGGCGGTTTGCGGGCTTTTTTTTTTTGCTTTCTCTTTTTTCCCTTTGTTTTTTTTTTTTTTTCCCGTTGCCGGCGTTTCTGGTCTCTGTGTGGGGGGCGGGTGTTAGTGACGACCGGTCCTACGTCCCTCCCTACGTAGGGTTCCACTTGGGGCTTTTTTTCGTCTGGAGGATTCCTCCTTCCCCTCCAGTTTTCCCCCCCCGTCCTGTTAGTTTGATGCACCTACCTTTTAGTTATCTAATTGACCCGTTTCAGCGTGTTTAGCTTTTTTTTTTTTTTTTCTTAGTCGTCCTTTTGCTTTTCCGGTTTTCGGGGCTTCCTCTCGTCCCTCTGTCCTCGACGTGAGGGCTTCCCCCTTATTTACCCCGAGATTCGTGCATAAGGACGTGCGAAGGGGGCACTGGTATCCTTTTTTTTTGTTTGTAGTAGGGCTCCCCGTCCTGGGGTTGAAGGTGTCCAGTTGCACCTGCCCGTGGGGCTTTGGTTTTAGTTTGTGTTGGTCTCGCGTCCCCTTGTTGCCTTTCTAGTTTTGGTTTTTTCTTTTCTTCCTTTTTTGACCCTAGCTTTCGGGGTCGGAGGTTTTTTGGGTGGGACTGATCTGGAATTTTCTTTTTCGTTTTTGGTGTTTTTTTTGACCTGGCCTGTTCTTTTTTTTTCTTTTCTGTTTTGGTGGAATGGTTACCCCTTTTAGGCTGGGCCCTTTTTGTTTCTGGTCTCGGTCGTGCGACCCCCCGGGCGCTTTTTTTTTTTTCCCCAATAAAACCGGTACCGTCCTCCATGGCATGACGCGCACTCTTTCTTCTTCCCCGCTTCCTTTTTTGCGCCCGGTGGCAACCCTTTTTTGCCCCCTTTCGCGGAACAAGCGGGGGCCTGCTATTTTTTTTTCCCTTTTTCCGTACCCCGCAGACCTTGTCCAGTTTTCTGCCCTTTGGGCGGCTTCCCTTTGTCCCCATTTCACCCACCCAAGCACGGGCTGGACGCCTGGGCTCTTGTTGGTTTTTTTTTTTGACCCCGGCCTGGTCAGACGACGCATTCTTCCCCTTTTTCCCGCCGCACGCCCTCGGACGTGCCTGATGTTTTTTCCCTTCATGGCCAGAGCTTCCCGCGTCCTTTTTCTTTCCCGCCGCCCCTCGCTTCGTCAAAGATTTTGGGGCGCCCTTGCAAGTACCCCTTGTGCGTCCCCCCCTTTCTTCCGTTTCGTTTTTGTTTTGGGCCGCTTTTTTTTTTTTTACGGATTCCTTTCCTGGCAGTTTTGGTTTTCCTTGCCTGTTTTGATGTGTTCACGCCCGCCTTGGGAGAGGGAGTCTTTTGAGCCCCGTTTTGTCGCGTCGGTACTTTTCGCCTTTTCGTTGTTTCCCCCTTCGCTCCGGCCTCTCTTTGTTTGCTTGTCTCATGACCCCCTGTATCATACCTTTTTTTTTTTTTCCAACCCGGGCCATTCTTTTGACCCGTTCACCATTTTCCACCCCCCCTTTTTCTTCATTCCCCCTGTTGGGAGTAAGGTGTTCCTTGAAATTGGTTGTTTTTTCGGGTGGGGTTTTTTTGGAACTTTTGAAGTCGTTCTCCTTCTTTTCGCTGGAGGATCCTGTGACGGCGTTATTAGCCATACTCCTACTCATTTTTTTTTTTCAGTGTAGGTGGAGGTTTGTGTTTCGCGGGGTTTTTGGTGAGTTTTGCCCGCCTTCCGGGTTGGTTTTTCTCCCCTGCGGTGGTCGGTCCTCCCGTTTGCGCTTTGTGACATGTAGAAGTTCACCCCCCTTTTTCTCTTGCTTCACCCCACTCCTTTTTTAGTTCCCTAGACAGACGTGGCCTTTTTCGCCAGGACCCTTTTTCCTGTCGCCTGTCCCCAGTGCCCTTTGTCTTCCTTTCTCTACGACCTTCCCCCCCTGGCTTCTGTTTCCATTTTTCTTGCAGAGTTACCTGGCTCTTCCGTTTCTTTTGTTTGTGTTTTCCCAGCGCTTTTGTGAGTTTGCGGCGTGATTCCCTATGTTTGTGGACCGAACCTCCTTACGGGGAGTACGATCCCACTTTCACTTTTGAGTTTCTTACTTTTCCCGCTCCCCTTGTTCCGCCCGACTGGATCCCTCCTGGAACACAGGCGTTAGGTTAGCGTTTTTCTTTAGCCTGGTCGTTGTTGTGTGGGCTGTGCCCGGGGCACCCCACTATGCCTTGGCGAA
>Ga0179593_1345042_pt1 | contig 15229 bp, 13 predicted proteins | sample CZODoug2_1_08_16_FD_185931 | JGI IMG/M metagenome (GOLD analysis project Ga0179593, IMG submission 185931) | Vadose zone soil fungal communities from Angelo Coast Range Reserve, California, USA - CZODoug2_1_08_16fungal (PacBio error correction) | ecosystem: Environmental > Terrestrial > Soil >... | reverse complement strand
CTTCCATTTGTTTGTCCCCCCGGCCATCGGCTTTTTCCTCTCCCTCTTCTCTTTTTTTCAACTCCCCTCCCTTACCAAACCACACTTCCCCCCCCTTTATTTTCCTCCCCAGTCTTGCGCTGCAAATATGTCTCATTGAAATTACTTCCTCTGTCGCAGCCGCCCCCGGCGTGCGCGACCGGGTTGTGAAACGCCAATATACCTTTCGAGGTTCTTTACCCCTCTTTCCGCCCAATCGTGCTCCTATTTCTCGCTCAGTCTGCATGAAAGGGACCCCAGTTTTTGCCGATTAACCTAAACTCGACTGGTAATTGCCCAACCCGTGTTTTCCTTCAATCCACCTTTTAGTTTTCCCTTTTCTTGTCCTAGGTTAGGTCCCTTTGCACTTCCCCGGAAGCCTACATGGAAATTCCCCCTCCCCTTGGATCTATATTTCTGGCCCACCGTATCTTGCCTCCTTCGCCACGTGCCACGCGGTCAGGTAAAAATTTTCAAGGGGTAAACTCTATCATGAGACCTGGCAGCGCACCTATCAAGCCGTTGCACGAACGTAAGAGAGTATAACTAGGCATTTCCTTGTTTCAGAGAGACCTAGACTCTTGTTTACTACTGCATTGATTTCTCGTTTTTTTAGACCTCTATAATGATCGTTTAAGGACTGGCCTGAGGTTCTCCCCCCTCTAAAAGTATGCCTCTCGTTGGAGCATGTACCCTTTCATTAATGCCTCCATATTACCCACTCCCCTCCTGCTCGAGTTCAGCCGGACCGCACTATTCGTTTTTGACTTCAGGGAAATCCCAGTTTTTCCTTCCCAAGGAAATGAAGACCTCGCCTTTTTTCTCCTTTGCTTATTTCGATATTTCCTTGCCCTCGTACAGGATTTTTCTTCCTAGTATCTCTCTCTCGAAAAAATTCCTTTTTCGTTTATGGGTCGCGGACTGATCGTTCACTGACCCCGGCATTGCTAGACATTTTACTTTCTCCTTACATCCCCACTTTTTGTTCCCTTCGAGCAGCTCAGGAGTTCATAACCACCCCCCAACCTTCTCCAGGATGCCGGCCATTCATCTTGCGCCTCCATCCCAACATATGCAGCAGCTCAACCCGCTCCCTAAACCTTTTTTCTCTCGCGTCCCCGGTCTTAATACCAGGCTGCTTTACAGATGATTTCGCGGATCCTCCCCCCTCTTCCGGTTTGTGTTAAATTTCGTCCCGGTTCTAATTCTCCCCACCCCGAGGAGGGAAGGTTGGGCGTCTTCGCCCACATCAGTTGAGTCCTCTACTTTATTCAGGGCCTTCTCTCCCTAGACCACCTGTCGCTCTATTCCGTGACCAAGACAAGAACTGAAAAACAGTGGTTGCGGAGGGTTACCTTTTTCATATCTTCCCTTTTTCTTTTTATTGTTGTTGTTCAGCGCCCCCAATTAGCGGGAATTTCTTCCCGGAATTTCCAAGTATGCGGATCCCTGTTTTTGACGACAGGAGATTTTTTAGACCAGGCTCCAATTTACCAGACTTTCCAACAAAATTGTCTCCCTTCATTGTCGACTGGATACCACCTTTTGAACCGTCGAGTACCTCTACCGCAGACTTCTCAAATTCAAGCCCTAGGCGTTGTCACCGATGCGATATTGGCGGTACCATTAGTGCCACTGTTATCGAATCTCTTTCCGATCAGGTGAGGTCTCCTTGAGCCGCATTGATTAAGTACGCTCTCTGCTCCATCGTGACCTTCACCCCTCTGATCTACGAACGACCGGTGCATCCCCACCGCCTCTTCATAGAGGGCGCAAGTATTGTACTGGCCACCCTTCCCCAGGAATATTTTTCTTTTTTCGGTATTATTCTTCCCTGGAAACCTCTTGCGCTTTTTGAAAATGCCACCTCCTATCGCCATTTCTCCTTAGTTTGTGTCCCAATGCCCACCCGCGACCCCCCGCGTAAAAAGACCCCTTCAATGCTGCTTGCCGTCGAGCGTTTCTCCCCCCAACACTTCTCCCTGGCGTCGAATCTCTGGGTCTGTAGGAGTCGCTTGCACGGTTCTTGGCTTCAGAATCCCCGCTGTTCTGATATGTCTTCTTGATATTTCTTTCCCCCCCTTTGTCTCAGGAACTTTCGCTCAAGTGTAACCCAATGGCCGATTCGCCTTCACCATTGGCCTTGCCCTGCTAACTTTTTTTCCGACCTCCTTTTTTTGTTCGCTGAGAAGAGGAAAAAGTCTCTCAAACACTCCCATTTGATCGTCCCGTTTTTGTCCCAACTCGCGAACCTTTCACTATTGAGTTATCCCCGTCAATGCACCCTTGAGGGCCCGAGCCCCCCCCGAAATCTCGCTTTAGAAGACTTTAAGTTTAAATTCAGACAAGCGTGAGTAGATAAGCAAACGAGGATAGCTTATTGATTCCCCTCTCTTCGTTGTTGAGTCTATCTTTAGGTTTCTCCCGGAACGACTGGCCCCCCCCCCCTCCAATGAGAAGGGCCGTATTGGTAATTTCCACAAGAATCACGCCTTTCCTCGACTTTTGTGTCCCGTTTTTCCCCTCTTTCCCCTTTCCCCGCATGTAGAAACTCTACCGCCCGTCCCCTTGAGTAATCTGCAGAAGTTTGTACCCCGGGCACATCGTAACCCCAGACTTGGCTCTCTTCTTTTTCGTACGCCCTGGGAACCTCCCGCACGATGCGTTCCAGCGAAGGAGTCTGGCTCTCGTTTTGTGTTTTGGGTCGTCCCCTTTCCGGTCTGAATCTGGAAGCCCTCCTTTTATTCTTTTCTCCCCCCCATTCGGTTCTTTTTCAAATCCTTTCCTACTTTACGAGACGTTCCCCCCCTTGTAAACCGGGAATTCCAACTGAATACTTCTAGCGTTTTCGCCCCGTTTTGGTTTCCAAGCGGGTGTTAGAGTCGGTAACTCTGCCAACTCTTCCCCTATGGACCTCCCCTTGAAATTGTCTCGCCGTGAGCCTGTTTTCATTGCCCAGACAACGCCACCCCTTTTCCCATGATAATCAATCGTCGGCCTACCGGCCGTGGAGTGAGGAACTTCTGTACTTCGTTTTGCCCCATAAAATAAGGGCCATTTTACACCCTCCAAGTTGTCTCTTTCGATTGCGATATCTTTTATGTTTAAACCTACGTTTATAGAGCATCCTACCAAGCTAATCATAGACAACAGTTGCATGCCAATTTTTTTCTTCCCCCTTGTAGAATTTCTTGGCCTTTTTCCTTTCTTTCTGGTTGCCGCAGGTAACTCCAGTTGTCTTTCCACTGATGACGCTGAATGCAAAAAGGTCTCCCCACCTTCTTACAGAGAATTGAAAAGATTTTTTCTCCCGTTTTCCCAACCCTCTTTTTTCCCACAAGGGGCGTGACCAGCGCTTGTCTTTTTCTTGTAGCGTCGAGGTTTCCTTTCCCGCTTTTCGCGTTTGAGTTTACGTCCTGCCTTTTTTTTAGATTTCCAGGCGTCTTCAAACTGAATGTTTCTTCGTAACAACTAGAGAACGTAACTCCTACTTACAGCGATCCAGGAACCTCTTTCTCTCACTAAGTACTCCTTTGCTCAATAATCGTTCCCTTTTCGATTTTTCCACATGCTACTTGAGAAACTCCACTTCTGGTGTACCCGTTTTCCCTTTTTCTCGAATTCCTTCTTCTCGCCCCCTTTTTATCTTTCTCAGCGGATCAACTTGTACGCGTTGGCGCCCCCAATTCCCTTCGCTTTCCTGGTTCGTGATTGTTGGAAGTTTCATTGCACCTGACCGTTCGTCCTAGGTGGGTTGTTCTCACATCCTTCTATGCTCCATCAAACATCATATCGTCTCTTAAGAGAAAGCTGTTGCTGCATCCAGCTTTCGTTTAGCTCCCCTCCGGTAACCTCTCCTTTCTTAATCTTCTGCCCTCCATTGCTTCTCCTGGAGTCTCCTATGCCCCACCACCAGTCGATTTTCTGGCGAACTATACCAAATGGGGGCGTTGTCCCTTTGACGATAACGGTTTCGGGCCCCATCTCTTTCGCTTCTTGGAAGTCTCCTTCTTATTTCCGATGAAAAACCCATTGCTTCATTTCTTTCCTAATGGAGATTGAAGGAATATCTCCTTGTATTCCTCAAAGCGCACTTATTTTCCCCCAAACGTAACAACCCCGACTATCCGAACCTTTATTATTCGGTTTGCCGTCAGACCGTGCCCTCCGTCGAGCTCTCCTGATTTCCCTCTCTACGCAGTAAGAGAGGTTTTCCTTCTATCCTACTCTCCTTCAGGTTTTTGTGACGCGTGCCCTCTTTCTGCAACACCTCCCTTTAAGCCTTCTGTCGTTTTGGTTTTATGATTAGTGCAAGGCATCTCCGTGTCCCCAAAATATCTTGCTTACAAAAGCACCTCTCGGAATATTATATGCACTCTTTTGGTTCACCGATGGCCTTCTTCATAATTGTTGACTTTGTCCGATGTCTCTCGAGACGTTTCGTCCTATCGTCGGAGTACCCCTTGTCAATGACCCTCATGCTGTGATCGTTGCCCTCCCCCTTGCTCTAACGTTATTTTTTTCCCGGTGTACTCAACCCCCCTTCCCATAACCCTTTCACGCGGTTTTCCCCTCCTGACACGAAACCTGATGCCCCTCTGATCAATTTTGCCCCCCCCGGCGACAAGAACGGATCTTACTACTCTACCCCCCAACCTGAGTCAAGTTCCTCCGTTTAAATACCCCTCTCCCAGGTCCCCCGGACCCTCATCCCCTTTTAACTATCCCCGCATTCTGCGTTTTAGACCGGGTGGGAGAATTTTTACTCTCTCCCCACCCCTCCCCCCTTTTTTTTCGGGTTGAAGATTTAACTATTCCCCCCCAGACCGCTCCTCCCATTCCTCTCTGTCCGTTAAAGGCAAAAACCAAATCTCTGACAGGTGACCCAAAGCCGAAGGGTGCTTCCCATACCAGTCCCGCGCTCATTGGCTAGAATGCGCTATCGCCCAACTTTCCTCCATCGAGTTGAAGACTTCTCCAGAGCGACTTTTACCCCGATCTCATAGACGCGGCGACCTACAGCTTTTATCGTCCGCGTTAATCCATATTACTATTCCTCTTATCGTTAATGGTTTTTCTAGCAAACGCGATCTTTATTAACTCGACTTGGTGTTTTCGGCGCGAAGCTTGTTCGTCATGGAAGCAGCGTTGCCTTTGGCCGCAATGAGCTTGTTCCCCCCTCCCCCGCACGTGAATGCTAAGAAATACTCCAAAGGAATCTCCTTATATTTTGAGGAATTCCGATCATTTCCCCACCACGGCTCGGCCCATCCGCTCGAGCAAGTGTTGGGCCCTTCTAGAAAGAAGTAACTCCTGTTCAGAACTGAGTGAAAGGGTTTTCGAATGAAGCCATTTTCTGTTCACCTTGATTTCCGGAATTTCAGTATCTGGGGAAATTAAACGGTTTCTACCCCCTATACTTATTCCTTTATTCACGCGACGTAGGTATAGGCTTGTCATTCTATGTTATTTTTATGCCCTGCTTCTTTCCAGGCCCCACTCTTGGCGATTTGGACGAGACCCTTAAACCGGTCCTTAACTTTCTCTTAAAAGAATCCGCCCTTCCTTCAAATTGCCGTTATGTCACCCCCCCTTTCCAAACGACTGTCCTAATATCCCCCCGCTGCGCGTCGCACCCCCCTTCTTTCACGGGTGCCATAGGCTTTTCTTCGCCCCATGCTCTCGTCGTGACACAACAAAACCCCTTTTTTCCCCCCCCGTGCTGAAAGAGTTCCAGTGCCTTGAGCGTCGCGTGGGCCACCCATCTCCAGCTGGAAGCGGATTGTTTTTCCTCAAGCGCCGTGGCCCATTTAACTTACCAAAACTAGTCCCAAGGATGGTCCCCTCCGTTTATTGCCTACACGAAGATTTTGAACTTCAGAGTTGCGGTTTAACCGCATTCGAACGGAAAAAAAGGCCCTGGTCTGAGGTGCGGAACGCCTACCCTTTTTGAGAGTCCCGGGCTCTTTTCCGCCCCATGGAGGATTTTGCGTTCACAAACCCTTTTTCCTCGCGACACTCAGAATTCGAGCTTGCGCGAACTATTCTCCGAGATGTGAAGCTCACTTCTTTCTTCTAAGTGCGGAGTTTTTGGGAACCCTGTTCCTTTGCTTCTTCGTCCAACTCGTTCTTTGAAAGATTGAACCTCTTCTTCTGGTTCCAACAAAACACTCTTGAAGATCTCCTATTCCTTCCTTTCCCCCCCCCCTTTTATGTGAGAGAGTCTTCAAAGATTTTTGGGCCTTTTCTGAATTCCTCCACGGTGAAATCGTTCCACTCTCTCTTTCTCGAACTTAGAAAGTTCCCCCCACCAACCTTAGGCGTCAATTCACGTGCGTCTTGAAACTTGGAAACCCTGAGTCCCCCGAATTAGGATCCCTATCGGCGGCCGTTTAAAAACTCCTAAATTGAGAGGTCGGGACTTCCCCCTTTATATCCCCCCGTGCTGAAGGCGGAGCTCAAGTCTCCGCAGCATTTTTTTAAGTGGACATTAATGATGAAACTTACCCCTCCGCCTTGTTATTTGAAAAAGCTTCGTTTAGGTCCCATACCTTCCTTTCCTTTTCTAGGGCTTCGTGCACTGTGCGTGACCGTTGAAATAAATTAATATTCCATTTTCTCTTTTTTGTACCCCACCTTGAGCGCTCCCCATGCCTTAATTGAGAACTTTCCCCTAATTGTTTTGTCAAATCCCGCTGGTAATTGTGGTCGACGATCTGGCCTCTTTCTCCGCGAATCATTCACTCCGTTGGCACTTTAAGACAGCGCATTCGATATCCCTTCGTCCCCCCCTAGTTTCATCGACATCGCCCGAATTGGGTTCAGTTTCCTCCATTTTGCAGGATCGTTGCGCTTGTCTTCGCCGGAGACCTTTACTGCTTTATGAGGTTCTCGTCCTTCCACCCGCCTTCTCTGTTTCTTTGCAGCCAAAATAAATGTATCCAAGCCCGATCCCGCTTTGATCGCGTTCAGCCAGCAGTTTTGCCCCCCTCTTCTGGTTTTGATTCCTTAATTTCCCCTTGATACTGTCAAAGGCCAATTCCAGCGGCATCCTATTGGCTTCATTTCGAGTATTGCCCGCATGCCTCCCCCTTCTCTTAAGTTTAGCTCCGCCCCTCTTCAACACATTGAGCGTTTTTTCCCGAGCCAGTGCCTGATCGAATGATCCCCCTCCCACTGATAGTATAGATTAATTTGATCTTTCTTTTACCCCCTTTCGCAGACATTTCGTCCTTTTTTTCTTCCGAGAAAGATAATGGCGTTCCATTTAAAACGCTTCAGTCCTGGCTGACGCCCAGCAGTTTCTGCGGCCCCCCGAACAAAAAAAAATCATTCCTCTTCTGAAACACTTTTTCCCAGGAAACCAATTTCAGATGTTCGTCCTCGTCTCCATACCGCGCGATTGCTCTGTGCAAAGCTGACTCCCTTTTTCTCCTTCGAGGCGCCGCCTTCCCTTCCATCAGAGCGTTTTTTTCCCCTCGTGTAGGTAAAGGGTTTGTCCGCCCTTTCGTCTAAGTGATTTCTTTTGATTGTTTATTCCCCTTCTTCGCGCCTTAGACTACTCTTCAGCGTGTTTTGCCCCCTTACCTGACCCCTTGATGCCTTGGAAACTTTTCCCTTCGATGTAATCATTTAGTCCTTCTTTGCTTGGTAGTTGGTTTGGTGACTTCCCTTCTTAAACTAGAAAGAGGAAGTCCACTCCTCCAACGGATATTTCCCTTGTTCATTGCCTGCTCCTGGCTTCGAGATCCAGAGATTTCGAACTCACCCCCGCCTTTCCCCTTTTGGCCCAATTTCATCCGTTCTTGTCTCAGTATACCAAGTTCTCGCGTTTGATCTGTTCGTTCCATTTCAATCACCCCTCCCCTCTTTTTGCACCGTGATTATGGTATCTTCTGCGGTACAACCTTCTATCCCTGACGTAGAGCCGAGAAGCGTGCGTTACTTCCGGTTCCGTTTTCATTTATGAGACACCTCACCTCCGGGGACACCTTAGGCACTTCCCTCCCGATCCCCTCTTTGAAGACTCCCGCGTTCCCGCTTTTTAGGAGAAGAAATTGTATTTCCACCTTCCCCAGTTGACGTCGTCCTTTTTTTCCTGAAGCTAAGGAAAACGCGCCTGCCCCTTCACACCGAGATCCTCCCCCCCTCTCTTTTTCTCGGTGTAAACTTCACAGCTGTCCCACAGCCACACCTGCAACTCTCGCTCGTCGTTAGTCCCCATTTCATCGTATTACCCCCCCCCCGATCTGAACCGGGGTAAAGCATCTTCCTGCTGCCAACCCCCCCTTTATCCCCCGTCGCCGGAAAAACAGATTTTTTTAGTCGTTCGTTTTCTTAGTTGGAAACACTTTTGTTCCTCGGTTGTTCCACCCTCCAATGGCGATCCAATATCCATTCTCTTCTTCCACAGGGCGAACTTTTTTTTGAAATACAGCAGGATTAGTCCTCGCTTGAGTCCCGTTGGAAGTTTTGTAAATTTGGGGACCACTTTCCTTACTGATAGGCCAACTCGGCCATTTGTTTTACTCATTGCTAACCCCCCCCCCAATTCCCGCTGTTCCATTCCAATGACACGTTCTGATTTCCCTCTTCCTTTGCGGAGGGCTTTCACCTCTCCCGAGGATTCGCTCCCTCCCCACCCGGATCGCGTTTCTCCCCCGGTTCATTTTTGAGGTGCATCTTCCTTTGCACTGACCGCGGGCCCCGAACCCCCTTTCCATTTTCAGGGGCCCTTCCCTGAACCGACTTTCCACGCCGTAATTTTTGCAACTTTTTCAAGGGTTACTTCGTTCGCGCCCCTTTGATACCGCTTGCGAAACTGAGCAATCCGCCATTGCTATTTAGATACGGCTACCTTTGCAGCGGGCCCCCCCTATCGCCGGGGTATAGAGAAGTACGCTGCCCCTTCGTCCACGATAAGTTCATGAAGAACGAGGTGACTGTCTTTTTTTGTAATTATCGGTCCTGGCGCCCTTAATTCCCCATCCAATCTCTTTTCCTTCCTCTAGTTTGAATAAACAAAGAACGGCTCTTTTTTAAGGCATCGACTGCAGACTCACTGACCCCCCTGGGCTAAACGTTCCACTTCCGGGTCTCACAGTCCTATCTCCGATTTCCCTCCTGACCGTATTTTTTCCCCCTTTTGGGTAGAAAGAGAGTCGGAACTCTCCCCAGCTGTAATTGCCTCGGATACTATGTTGAACTGATTCTTTGAGTGCAGCCTTCTTTACCTCCCCCTTCCACCTTGACCCCCTGCCAACTTCCCCAGACCGGGACTTGGTCTCTTGAGGACTCGCGGATCCCCACAAGAAGCCCCCCAGTGCCCATCCTTTTCTCTTTTAATTAGATATATACTCTCCACTTTGTTTGACGAGTCTACCCCCGTCTCGAATACTCCCTTGTTCAAATTCCCGTCTTTTTTCTTTCTTGGCAATCTCTTCACGACTCCACTGCCCGTGTCTGACGCCGCCACCCTCTTCTCTCCCTTGCCCCAAGTGTTTTTTGTCTTTGAAAAGCTGGGCACGAAAAGGGATACAATTTAACCCGGTTTTCAGCTCTTGCAAAGCTTGCTAGCAACTACTCCTGACCCCTTTTTCACAACTTCCTTTTTTCCCGCGCGGCAGCGAGTTGCGTAGGGTTTAAACGTTTCCCATTTTTTTTAACGTTTTCTTTAGCAAGTCGATTTCCAGGCCTTTTTCCCTCCCTCTTGGTGTATTTTCACTACTCTTATTAGGAGGGTCTTCTAGGAAGTCCCTTCCCGATGATCGTCACTTACCTTGGACTACGCGGTTTTTGCTCCTCGTCGGTTCTCGAATGTTGACTGAGTAACGGCGCCATGACGCAGATTTTTACCTGCACTTTTAGTTTCCCAGTACAGGATTGACCAAGGGCGTTTCCTGCTATTTTCTCAGTGGATCAAACTGGTTTCCTGAACGAACCGTTAAAATCGATGCAGGAGGTTCTTTTTTCCTGAGGGGCCCCGTGCCCTTTGTTCCCCCGTTCATGTTCTGGCCCTCTTTCCTTTTTGCTACTCAGATCCTCAATAAAAAATAATAATTTTAACCTTCAGCGATAGCGGTGGCTGGAAGCAAGACTAATCTTCTTTCTTAGCAGAGCCCCCTCCCTTGTCTACTTTATCCCGCGATGCGTTTTCATGTGCCGACGAACATTGGAATTGCGACCGGGGAGAACGCAATGTTGGCACCCCCCCACCGATTTGTCTTTTTGGCCGAGCTCCGCCCCCTTTGTGTACCCCCAATATTTTCGAACGGGTTAGCAGGGCCCCTCGAGGCCGGAATTATTATCAGCCCCCATTCTCCAGTTCAGCATGGAGATTGTTTCCTCAATCCAATCGCCACTTGGTGGAACAAGCGAAGTCACTAGCCCCCATGGGCCCCTCCAACTCCCACTCAGACCATCAAACTCTTTTATTTCTTAGACGAAGACCCTTTCCCGAGGGGAGACGCCGAGATGGACCCCGCGACCTTCTACGAAAGGACGTTTCCCCTCTTTTTGCAGAGCGCTCACTTGTTGCGTTGAAGCAGTGTAAAGTTCCTTTCCACCACCTTCCCCCACTTTTTTCCCTCTGTTTTTGAATTTCTGCTCGTTTCCGAGGCTTGGAAGATTTTAATCCAGAGTCCTTCCAAAGGGTCCGTTTCTTTTTTCCAACCCAAATTTTCTTTCTTTCCCGCCCGGCGGTCTTCCCCTAGTTCTTCCTACTGCCGACGGGTGTCCTGTGGCTCTTTGAGCTGTCTATGTGCATCACAATGCTGTCTTGAAAGTTCCCCCACGTCCGCTTTTTTCCCACTAAGGCCCTACGTCGTCCAGAAGGTTTGTACCAGAAACCCCCCCCCTCTCCCATCCGTAAAAAGACCCCTCATCCTCGGTAGTTTCCTTGCCTCGTCTGGTCAACTCACTACCCCAGTTCAGTTCTGGTCTGCTTAAGAAGTGAAAGGCGTACCCTTTGTGTCCAGCAGTTGTTTCTTTTCGAAAGTGCTTCGGTTCGTAATACTCCTTTCCACTCATGTAGAAACCCCGGGCCCTAAAATTTTAATATCCCCCAGTTTCTTTTTTTTTTTACTTGTTCGAATTCCGAGGTACCTTTTACTTCCCGTGGGGCCCTTCCCCCAACCACAAGTAAGATCGGGCTAAGAGCTCACATCGGAAAATTCACCTCCCTCCCCTTTACCCCTGTCATTTCTGTGCCGGGCCCCCCCCCCCCCCCCCCCCTAGAGAGGCCGGTGAATATTCGGGACTCTCGGTCCGCGAAATACCCGCCCATGCGCTACCTGCTTCTTTTCCTAAGAATCTGCCTAACACCCAATCCCCCCATAGAGTCTTCTTCCCATGTCCTGGAAAATCGCACCCTCGACCTCATTCCCCGACTGATAAGATTTTTTATCTCTCCTCTATCCCGAACGAATGCTTTCCGATGATCGCCTGTCTTTTGAACACGTGTGCTTGCCGAGAATTGGTTAGGCAGCTCTTGTGGGCTCTTTCTTCCAGCGTTTGGAGGAACGCAATGTCTCTTGTCGGTCATCAAAGCCACCGAACGCTGAATTCGGACCCCTTTCCCCCCTACAAAGGACCTCTCTATCGTTGTTTGGTTCTTCTCTCCTGGACACGCAGGCTAGGACAAGTCGCTCCTCTATGGGCGGCGCTGAGAGATACCGTCACTCCTGTTTTCCTCTTCCGCTTCAGGGCAATTTAAATACCCTCAGCCACTCGATTCGAAGGTCTCTTAATGCCCCTTACTCCCGTTGTCACCCCTTTCCATCCCAACCCCTTTCCTCGGTCCGCTTTGCCGACAGGATTATCGTTTTTTTATGATTCCCATGGATTTTGCCATTCAGAGACTTCTTCCCTTTGGCGTTACTAGAACCTCCCCCCCTTTTCAGGTCCAACGAGTACTGTCCGTTGCGAAAACATCCCTCCCCCCTCTCCTTGAAATTCGTATGCAAACAGGCTGGTCGTCTTTTTTTCCCCCGATCGGACTCGTATATCGACGCTGAGTTTCCCCGGAGTCTCTGACACCGGAACTGCGAGACAATGTTTCCTTTTTTTTGAACAATCCCGCGTCTTTCCCCTCTGCAAGCTTTAAAGGCCCATTCTTTCCTCTACGGTTGCCCAGGAAATCGCGCCCCTGTGGTGGAAGATGAAGGGTACAACATTTTTCTCCTAGATTGCAACCTTTGCACCCCCTCTTAACCCCCTGCCCCTTAACCTCTTTCTTGCCGCCCCGCAGCGTTGTTGGCAACCCCGTCAGCGTTTGACGTTTTTTTTTCCCCCCCCCTTCAGTTCCTAAAACCAATGTTCCCTGTCTTGCTTTCGAGAACGCCTTCCTCTTTTGCTAGTCGGATTCCTCAAATATGCCAATGGATTTTTTCCCAAAAATTTTCGAATATTCTTCGACTGAGCTTGACTTCGCACTTTATCTTGTTTCCCAGGCTACATGATTGCAGCGGCAGTCTTAAGGACTCTCCTTGTCGGCTTTTTTCCTCTCCTCCCCTAGCTTCTACGAGCACTATGGCTTTGTCCGCACATTTCCCACACAAATTTTTACTCTATTCGCCCCTCCCCCTCCTCCGTGTTGTTTTTGCTGATCTTCTTTTTCCTCTTCAATCAAGCCATGGCATCGTTCCCTTTCGATTCTTCTCTTCCAAAAGCGAAAGCAACAACTTTTCCCCTTTCGAGGTAAGTAAGTGCGCCCATAGTCCTTGGTCCCCAACCAATCCTTCGTTCGCGCAAGGATAGACCTTTTTTTTTTAGAGTCTTCTCCCCCCCCTTCCTTTTGTGACAAACCCCTTTTAGATTTCGGGAATCCCGGTTCTCCCCCCAACTCGTTCGAGTTCTCTGTAGACGAAAGGGCCATTTTTTTCCGTTTCATTTTCTTAAAAACTTTTCCCTTGATACTTTTTTTCTCCTTTTTTTCCCAAACCCCTTTCGGCAACCCCTCCTTTCCCCCTACTGGTCATAGGTTAGGCCGAAGTTCATGTGAGCCTTCCTCTTCCCTGGACCTTTTCTTGTATCGAGGAGTTAAAACTTTCATTCTCACTTCCCAGGATAACGTGAACCCTTTTTCCCCCCCATGTGGTTCAACAGCCTCTTCCTTTCACTACTCTAATTTGTCGCGAATAATGGATTATACTATTTCCTTTTGGCACGACGAGCCGATCTTTCCTCCTATAGAGGCCTATTACAGATCATCCTACATCCTTGAGACTGCCCTTTTCCGGATCTCACGTTCCTCGACTTGAAGGGACTCGTTTTGTTTTTTTTCTAGGTCAATCTCCCCAAGGTTTCTCTTTTTTATACTGCGGCCTGACCTTTGGCAACCCCTTTCTCCTCCATCCCCATCAGTTTCTAGAGTTCATGCTTTTTTTCCCCTTATTGTGGTGATTACTTTCCCCCCAGTTATACCCCCTACCTCCCCTGAAAGAGGCGCCTTTGCTTAATTTGCGATTATTCCTTTCCCTCTCAGTCTCCTCCCCCTGATGACGTCGCTTTTTTTTCGCCCCAACCCCTTGCGCGATCTTTTCCCCTCTCTCAAATCATTCGAAATTTGGTTTTTGGACACACAGTTGACCCGTTTAGCTCACTTGCAGTATTCACGTCGACCCAGGAATGTTATTGTTATACATGGCGCCGACAAACTAAACAGCTGCTTCCCCCTTCTACGCCCATCTCCGCAACCCAAATATGAAAGATCACCCCCCCCCCGTGCATCACCAATTTGTAAGATTCAATTTTTTTTTACCCCCCAGTCACTATTACCTAGGACGGTATCTCCCCCCCTTTGATCGTCCGCCTCTTAGATCGTCGGGTGCCACTCCTTCTTTTTTCACTTCTCACTCTTTTGAAAGGTGGCGCCGATTTCCTCAGAATGAGTTCGCAGAGTTAGGTCCCCAACAGTACCCTAACTTGAGAATATTTGAAGAGCCGGTGTTTTGTCCCAAAGATATGCCCAGTTGGCCAAGATGTCGGTAAAGCGTCTGACATTCCCCTAGTCACCGGTCGGGACTGCGCGTCCGTTGGTTCTCGATTACCTCCTAGGATTCCCCTTTCAGCCTGCATTGTATTCCATTGATTTTTCGGATACTTTCACCTTTGGCGCATTCAATAAGAAAGGAGACTCTCTCTTTTTTTACCAATTGTCCTGCCTTGCCCCCCCCCCCCCCCCCAATCGAGGTCACCACAACCTTCGAGTTACCTTCCTGTGTTCCCGCGAGTATCTTTCACCTGACCGCTCGTTCACTTGTCTTTTTCTGATAGGGGAGGTCCTTCTGACTGAGGAGAGTTTCCGATCAGCTGGCTTTCGAACCGCTCCGCATTGATGGAAAAAAAACACCCCCACCATACGTTGAGTCATCGTTTTACACCTGCCACCGCATATTCACCGTTGAAGACCGCGCGTTAGTCTTTCGAAGTACAACTTTTCGTGACCAAACCTTACGATGTCCTCGGGCCCCCTCGAAACGAGAAGACCTCTTTTAGCATCCTCCTCTTTAATTGTTGGACCCTTTAAACCTGTCGAACGGCCCCTCCCTCCCGTAGATTATTTTCGTTTCTTTTTGTTTGAATTAACACTCTCTTTCACTGTAGCATCCCCCGTTTAAAAGTCGGAGACTTGTTCCCGTGGCAAGGTCCGGACTTGCATCCAAATATTTTTATAGAGATGTTGTATTTGTCATTTCTTGTTGATAGCCAATGTTAAAACCCGGGGGGGGAACACCCTATTCCCTCAAGATCCCATTCACCCCTTTCTCCAGGCCTACTTCCGTACCTGATACAGTACTACCTTCGTCCATCTTTGACAAAGCCAAGTGTATTCGCAGCCGCATTCTTAATCGCTTTGTTTTTACTCATGTTCCCCACTCCAATTGCGGTGCAGCCTCCCACTCTCTACTCTGATCATCATCTGAGTTTCCTCGTAAATCCATCTTTTCCCTCCCGCCCACGCGCTTCCTCCCCCTGACTGACCCTGCTTGTCGTCTCTCTCCTTCCGAGTCCAGCTTTCCACCCTGCCCCCGCCATTTTTTTCCCTTGGGCCCACCCCCACCATGGTAGGGTTATGTTTCCCTTCCCGTCCGGCCCCCAATCGATTGGCCCGGATTTCTCTCTTTAGCCCCCCCATGTGATCCCCCATACGTGGCGCGAACCCCCACGACTGTTGTTTTTAGTCTTGTGATCTGCAAGTTTCTTTTTTTTA
>Ga0179593_1663643_pt1 | contig 15230 bp, 12 predicted proteins | sample CZODoug2_1_08_16_FD_185931 | JGI IMG/M metagenome (GOLD analysis project Ga0179593, IMG submission 185931) | Vadose zone soil fungal communities from Angelo Coast Range Reserve, California, USA - CZODoug2_1_08_16fungal (PacBio error correction) | ecosystem: Environmental > Terrestrial > Soil >... | reverse complement strand
TCGGTGGAACATCGTACACGTTAGCGGACTCTTTCCCTTGACCAGTTTTCTCCCCCGGCATCGGTCCTTTGCCCACCTTCTCATTTCTTTCTTTTTATGGAATTGGAGAGTTTATTCTTTCGACGAGTTCTCCCAGGGACCCCTCCCCCCCTCGCAGGAACGGTCATTGCCTCGCCGCAGAACTTTATGACCACTAACTGACGGTTGCGGTCCGAGGCCGCATAGGCTCCATTTTTTTCCTCGCCACTGACTTTCCGAATTCACGAGCCTCGTGATTCGATCAACTTCCACTCGTTACCATACTGTAAGACCCCCCCAAAGGGGAGCTTCCTCCCCTTCGGGTGTATCCCTCCCAGCTTCCCCCGCGAACTTAGGTTTTCCGGCTTCAGTGGGTTATGAGGGAAGGAGTCTCGTTCAATTTGCTCTTTCCCCCCCCCCATTGCAAAATCTTGCCCTCTTTCACGACATGACCTGTCGGAGGACCACGATTTTCCTGGTCCCCTTTTCCCCGATGAGAGAACCTTTTCTTCCGTCTCTCCTCCGGTATCGTAGCCGAAAACCTCTCCGGCCCCGCCCGATGTTACCCGACCTTAATTCCTCTTGACTATGATTTCCCTCACGGAGATTTCTTTTTTTGCGCCATTTGTTATCTGATCAGACCCGGCTGCACTTCTCCGGCGGTATAGATTTTTTTGTTACTGCCACACTCCCCCTTCAAATCTTTTCCCTTTAAACCATCGCCTCTCCATTTGAGAGATGCTGCTTTCGTCAGTTTGCAGGCCTGGTTAATAATTCAGTTTTTTTTGTTTTTTCTTTTTTTTGACAGGACGTTCCTTCCCTCCCCCTACGATGGCCCAGTGTTTCCGTGCGCAGATCCGTTCAAACCCGGTCCTTCCAGGTTCCTAAGAGCGCCGGAACTAGGTTTTGAGACTCGTCATGGAGCGGATCCAACCCTCGACATTTTTTTCCTTACCCCTCATTTTTTTTTAGAGATAAGAGGTTTTTCAACCGCCCACAAAATCTTTTAGACTCCCGGACTCACTCCCCTCTCTTGTTAAGACGAAGTTTTCCTTTGGCCTATGTTTGTCAGATTTTACAGTCATTGATATTTAGTTGGACCTAAGTTGGCGTGGATTTTCATCTCCGTGGGGCGCAATCCCCCCCCTCGCCCCCTTCCAAAGCACCCTATCAATCAATTACTCCCCAGGGATGTTTTTTTTTCTGATGTCTTTCGGCGTTCCTTTACGCTTCTATCTCACAGAACCGCCTTTGCTTGGAATGGTATGGAGATTCTCCATTTCTAAATGTGTGCGCCGCGAGAGGATAGGTTTCGGGGACTGGTGGATTTCTCTGAATTAAATCTTTTGGGTAATTTAGGGAGTTTCTTTTTTTCTTCCTAGTAGTAATTCCGGTAGTCGGCAGAAGCAGTTACACAAGCGGAGGCATCCTTCCGTTGACTTTTGAATCCTCCCCTTGCCGATCTGTTCCCCCCGTCGGTATGCACTTCTCTTCCTTTCCACCCTTATTTGGAACTCCCTCTTTGATCTCCCCTGATCTTCTCCCTCCAATGATCCTTTTTCCCCTTTCGTGCTATAGATCGATCCTTGCACACGCTGAGGACCTCTTTGCCTCGTGCATTAGTTGTTTCACATTGAACCTTAGCCGAACCTCACGTCCCTTTCTTTGATTGCCCCCTTTCAGAACCGCCGTGCTTTTTTAAAGCTTAACTGCTCTTTGCCTCCCACCTATTTTTTCCTTGTTATTCTCTCCCTATGGAGGAGGATTCATTCGAAAGTTTCTGTTAGGTCGGTGAAGCCTCATCCCTTGGAAGTTAGCCCTGATATTTCCTTCCGCCTTAGCCTTACGATTAGTCGCGTGACCTGCATATAATGCACTCGTGTGATTTTCCCCCCTTCCCGTGCACTCCTTTGACAAGAGAAGTTCCCTCTTATGACGTTTATAAGTACTTTCGTTGGGATTTTTAAAACCCTCTCGATAAGTTTGGAGCCAGCCCCGCCCCTCCCCTCTCCTAAGACTTTCCTTACCATTCGTAGGTCTTTGAGCAGTCCGATTGTTTTCTGACCAGAGGAGGTTTTATGACTTTAATAGACACATTTCCTTCCTTCCCAGGTTTTCTCTCTTCAGTTAGTCCTCCCGCCGTTTCTCCCGATTTAAGTGCATGAGAAGAGCCTCCACAGTATTCGAGGAAGGTTTCCCCCCCCTCAATTACAGCATTCCATGTGCCCGCCAGGAAGAAGGTGGAATCGGCTACTTCCACCTGACTAAAATCATTGGTCTCGAGACTAGCAGCGATGCTCTTTCAGGTGCCGACTCCTCCCTCCCACTTACGAGCTAGTGTTGTGCGCTCTTCCGTTCGCGTCTCCCTCCCTTTTTCCGCAACCCTTTCCAATCTTCCAGTTCGAGCTCGCCCCAGGGTCGTGTGGGTAGCACCCCCCAAGTTGATTCTTGCAGAGCCGCTTTTTGTGTCTCAAACGCAATTCTGGTGCCCACGCTGCAGGCATTGTTTCCCTTCTTTTCCCGATGAGATCCCCCCTGACTGCAGCCTTTTCCTCTTCTCGACGGCTGCGGAAAATCTTTCTGGCACTAAAACTCATAATTGACCTTCCCCACCCCCCGCTCCAGAAATGGCAAAGTGGATCTTGCCCTTCTACAAATTCTCATCAATGAACTCCCCCTTCCAGCGGCCTCCCCCCCGGTGTTGATGACGATGGTGTCGAAGGCCCTGCGCCCAGCACGGCGTCATTCTTTAATACTAGACCTTGGGTTGGTTTCCTGCCGAGGTATTCTCCCCCCCACGATCCTTTCTTTTCTGTGAGAATTTCCGGGGACCACCTTCCTTCAAGAGCGCAGCTTCCCTTCAAAGTAACATTTTCCCCCCTCCCCAGCAAGGTAATAAGAGATGTTTAGTTTCAATCCGACTTTTTTTTTCTCCGCCTCGCCCCCCTTTTCTTCTCCGGTGGTACTCTCTCTCGCTGCGACGCGGGTTTTGGTTCCCCCCTGCACTTCTTCCCTCTGTCCTAGTCTCGTCGTGATTGAGTCCTCTTCCCCGAGGGAGGCCCCTGAAAGGTAACTTTTCCTCTTTACAAGCTGTTCTTGAGGTCGGGGCGTGCCCCCGGTTAGCTAGTGGTTTTGCCCCATGGACCGTTTTTCCCCTTTGATACTCTCTCCATTCCCCTTTGAGGAGTCTCCCGGTTGCGGTGCTAAAAAGCTCTTCCCTTGAGGAACCTTTCCGCCAGAGGGTAGGCCTCTTTTTCATATGTATTTTCCCCGAAAACGGGCTTCCTGATCCCTTGTTACCCTTACCTTTTCTCTTTGGTCTGTAGAATCTACCTCAGATCCCATACCTCTTTTTGGTGAGCTATCTTCTAGCGAATTCTTTCCCCTACATAACCAGATTCCCCCTGCGCGAGCGCGCCAGGCCCCTCTACTCTCCATCGATGCTGTAAGGCGACCAGCGTTTCTCTTTACTTCATTGCCGTCCTTGTTTTTTCTTTTTCCCTCATTGTTTCCCTTCCCGACGTCAAGCGACCCCTTCCTTGACTGCTCTTGCAGTCGAATCCGGAAGTTTCAACGAGTCACCGGGTTTTTACCTTCCCCAGTGAAACCCACTTCCCCTTTGTCCCTCTCTCAAAGCGACCTCGTGGATATACTGACCCAGCTTTCCTAACAGTCAACTTTCTCTGCCTTCCCGCCTGTCCTTTACCCCAAATGGCCTTATAGCGTTGGTCCCCCCGATCGACTCCCCCCGTTCCCCCTCCCCTTTAGGACTCCCTCCCTTTGGAGAACTTTTTCTTTGCGGTGAGGCTTTACTTGAAGCTGCTTTTCTAAAATGACTTTTCTCCCTTCGGTCGAGAGGCTCATGAGTGGGCACCCCTCTCCCCCCCGTCGCCCACCGTCTCAGGTCCTCTACTTCCCTCCCTCGCAGCAACAAAACTTGAGCTATGCGTTTTCATCTCGCTTGAAGAGTTACCTCCTTTGAGAAGGCTTGGAGTTCTTATGGGGGAGACCTGACCGAACGGTTTCTGCCGACGGCTGGTGGCAATTATTCCAAGCCGAGTTGGCACTCTACAACTAACCGTTACCTTCGATTAGATAGTACGCCTCTTTTCTCCTTCCCCCCTACTTGTAGGACTCTTCCTCACCCGCAGTCCCCGGGAACCTGCTGCCTTGATTTCCAGCCCCTGTCCCCCCTTGGATTTCCTCTAAAGAATCCCAAGGTGGCGTTTTGACCCCTTCAAGATTTCTCCGGTCAGATACTTGGGGGCACTTTCTTCCGTCTCTGGAACTGAGACAGGCTTTCATCCTTCGGACCAGGACAGCTCTCTCCCCTGTCCCGTCCCCCCGCCCTTTGCATCCTCTATTAACCTAGTAGCCGCCGGAAGACCTTCCCTGATGCCCGTTGAAGTCATTTCATGGACCCCCTTTTGAACGAGAGGTGCTGGAGTGCCCCCAGGTTCGGTTTCCTTTTGCCGAAGGAAGTTTTTTGCAGTTTGTTAGCCTGCGTCAAGATAATTTCCCCTTATCGGCCTGGGAGCCCCCTGGTAATCTCCCCGGCCATGTTTTCCGTTTTTCCATTTTCTAGGTTTTCCCTTCTCTCCCTCCTCTCGAACCCCTTTTTTCAATTTCGTCGCCGGCTTCCCCAAGCCGGACCCCCACGGTCCGGCTGAGGGAGTGTTCGGTTCGATTTTTTTCCAGTCCCCCCATGAGTTGGTGCTCAGCGCTTCCCCAGTCCCTTTCCCTGGCAACAGGACGCCGCTCCCCAGTCCGACCCTCTTTCTTTCCAAGGGCGATTTTTACCCCAACAGGTTTCCTTTCGGCAGGCAGTCCAGTCTCAGTTTTTCGTCGCTGCTTGGCCTCTCTTCGTTCTTCGAGCATTTCCGGGACCGCCCCCGCAGGACAGCAGCCCCTGCTCATGTCCCCTCTTTCCCCCCCCTTAAAAGTCTCTTGCAGCCCCAAGCCCCCATTCTTATCGGGCTATCATTCGCAGGCTAGGAGTTCCCCAGGGGACCTTTTTCCCCCCGGAAACTCCCCCTTTTTCCTTGGCCGATATACGTGCAATCGTTCACATGTTTTACGGCCCCACGTTTTGAAGGAAAACAACCTTCTTCGATAGACTCGTTCCCCCTCATCCTCTTTTTTTACCTGAACTGAAGGAGTGGACATTATAGGGGTTGCGGCTTTCCTCCTTTTCCTTGCTTAGGGGCTTGCCCCCCCCCCCCTTCCCTTTAAGGCAGGACCCCCCCTGACTAGGAGTGAGAAGAAGCTCTTGCTTCCTCTCGCAATTTCGATTCCCCGCTGAGATTGTTTTTTCGTCCCTCATACCTTATTCCCTCCCTCTTCGAAAGGTTACTTCGCCATAGTTGACTGCCCCCCCTTCTTTAGCTACAACGGCTCAATCCCCCTGCGTCTCCCCTCCTCGCCATTTGTCCCCCTCCTTGAGACAAAGCTCCATCTTCCCCGCCACTTTCGTTGATCCATTGTTCCTTCACACGCTCCCCCCAACCTCTCTGAGGCGTTTTCCCAGTCGATGCTTTTTGCTGGACTTGGCTTCTTTTTCGCTGAGCCGGCAATCCTTCAGTTGCACTTCCCTCCTCCTATTCCCTCTCCCCCTGCCAAGTTCTTGAATGCGTAGCTCGACAAAAGGATCGACTTTCTTGTCTTCATTGAAATACGTTACGATCTTGAGAGATTTCTTCTCTCCTCTTGGGGTACATAAGAGACAACCTCTACCCTACTTTTTTCTAGTTTTTCTTTTTTTCTCTTTAGATTTTATTCATCCCCCCGCACCCTCAGACGATCGCGAACGGAGATTCTTTCCCCGCTTTTTCCCCCGACCTCTTCAGGTTTGTCGATCCTGTCCGAGCCTTTCCACACCTGGGGCCAGGAGTGTCCCCTTTTGTCGTTCCCCCTTCCTTTGAGGACCTTTCTCCTCCCGGCTCCCCCCGAACTCCCGCCGACGCTTCCCCCGCCAATCAACTCATGATTAATGCTCTTTTGGGGGTTCTCCTTTTCCCTCTTCACGGACCCCCCCCGGCTTCCTCTCCCCCGTCCCCTTTAGTGGTCCCCTTTTCTGGAGCTTTGTCCCGTTCCTAGGTAGAGAGTTCAACTAGGGCAATCTACCCCATTGTTCTTTCTCGGCCTCTCATTAATCTGAGTCACGCTTTTTGCCCTGGGCGACGATGGTTTTGCGAGACGCATTCCCAACTGCGTCTGCACGTACCCCTTTTGCTTCATACTCTCCTACGCAGCTTGTTCCTCCTTAGTGGATGACTTTTTCTTAATTGAAAACCTCTTCCGTTCTCACCCTCCCCTTCGGGATTCCTTTTCTCGCGCAGGAACATATGCTGGCCAATCCTTCCGTCCCCCCCCCCTCTAGCTATATCAGAGAAATCGCAGGTCGAATATTCTTTCTCGTCCTGTCCCCCGGTTAATTTCCTCGGTATCGAACCGCACGTTACTTTTGTGTCTGACAGAGACAATATTCGTCTATGAGTCAGCCTGTAGCTCCTCTCCTTTTTCCCCAGTTATTTTCTATCGCTCTGGCGGTTTCTCATAATTTTTGGATCTCCATTCCTTACTGCCCTAGAAGGCATCTCCCCGATTTACCTCCATCCGCCATGCAGCAATTTCTCCTCCTGGACGGTTCAAGAACGGAAGAACCTCCCCTGCTTGAAGATGTATAGACAGTGTCCCCACCTCTCTGCAAAATCCTTCCTCTTTTTATCTCCGGCAGGTGGGTCCTGTAGGTAGTGTTCCTTTCTACCCCAAATTGAGTTCCCTTTCCTTCCTACCTACACTTTTCCCTTCCTAGCTGCTGACCTTCAGGGCTTTTTCTCCTGCTCGCGATAGTTGCTCTTCTTTTCATCGTAGGAGGGATTACTTAAGTTTTCCCCCTCCTCCCCCTTGAGTCCCAGGCATTTCCCAAGACTCTCCTGGTTAATCTGTCTAGGACTCTAAGTTTCTCGCCGTAGGCCGACTTTTTTTGCGGCCCCCGCAGTCTTCCTCTCCATAACATGGGAACGAACTACCCCCCTTCGTGAAAATGATCCATCCCCCTTTTGACCCATTCGCTGCTCGGACGCTTTGAGGTCTTTCCCCCTTGAAGCTAAGCCTTACATTTTCCTCTGCTGTGAGTCATCTAGTGCGAGAGATTGTCCTCCCCTTTTTATCGCAGTCCGGTCCCCTGCCAGCCGAACCCCCGAGTCGAACTCTTTTTCCTTCAGTTCCTTTTTATAGGAGATTTTGGCCCTCCATGCCTTGCCCCCAAACAAGCCGGTCCTCGTGACCTGGTATACAAGCTTCTACCTAGCATTAGTTCCTGCGAGATTTTTTACGCACCCCTCTTGAGTGGCCGCCTACCTCTCCCCCTTGTACTATCACGGAAAAGAAGAAATGGAACGTTTCCCTTTTTGTGAGCGGCCCATTGTCTTCCCCCTTTCTCCATTCCCCTCTCCGTAAAGGTTCTCGAGGTCGAGGGAGGGTCTCCTTATTCTCTTCCCCTCATCTCTTACTCTTTGGATTTAGATACACCCTCCCCTTTTGCTTTTCTCCTCGGTATATTCTCCTCTTTCACAAATTGCTACGTGAAGGGTTTTGCGCATTGGCTCCTGTGGACCACACAATGCCCCCGGACCGAACCTACCTCCTCCATTCCCAACCAGCGTCGCAAGGAAAGCCACTAGGCTGAGACTGTCCAAATACCTGGTCTTGTCCCCGTTTCGGATCCTTTTTTTTTCTCGGATAGCAGCTCGACCGCTTCCAGGGGGATCGGTTTGGGCCGACACCTGCTGTTCGAAGGCCATGCGCACTCGTTGTCGGTCGACCGCGGCTTGGCACGTATTCTCCCTTTGGTGTTAGAGAGTTTCACCGTTCTTTCTAGGGGAAACCCTTTTCTCTCTTCTCTACAGGGGCACCGTCATTCCCGAGGAACCTATCGGCGCGATCCCGTTTTTTTGAGAACCTGACTCCCAGGGTACTGAAACCTCTCGCCGCAAATCCTGATGGCAGGAAGGATCCTGCATCATGATTCCCCCCTTCTTCTATCGTAGCAGGTTCCTCCTCTGTCCGTCTGTCGATCACCCTCTCTCTATCCCCAGGGTGTTGTTGAGTGGAGATGGCGAGACCTCCTTTTCATAGATGCAGGACGTTAATGAGCGAACAGTTTCGGGATAGAAGGTGTCTGTTTCCCCAGCGGGCTCTTTAAGTCGAATTTCTCTTCCCTTTTCTCCGCCCCTACGGTGTTTCCTTTCCCGAATTTCCTCCCCTTTCCTCAGAATGGTTACCAAACGCCCTAGGTTCCCAGCCAATATAGACAATGAAAAGCAACCTTTTCCCCCTGCTCTCCCCCCCCCTATTCCCGGTTTGTAATTGGACCCCTCTGCGAACAGAAAAGCCCCGCGGCTGAATTTTCCCTTTTTCCCCCCTCACATACTCGTCAGGGACCAACCCGCTCCTTCCCGCTCTTCGCTTCTATTCCAATCGGCCGAATGTCAGAAGCAAGTACGGTGATTTTTGGCTCACCCCCCTATGCCTCCCGCGGTCTCTTTTCTTCCTTCCGACAGCTTTGGTAGAGGTGTTTTCTTTTGCGTTAGATCTTTTTGAGGCATTGATGGTAAAAAGAGCTCTCCCCCCCTGGGAATTCCTCCTTCTTACCAGCTCCCATGGTAGATTTAAGAACACCTCTTTTAGCGCCTTCTCGGCAGAGAGTCCATTGGTCACCGCCTTTCCCCGATCCCCAGTTTTCAGGCCGACCTTCTTGTAAACTGATTTTCCGCTTTGGATCTCCCCGTCCTCCCACATTCCCCCCCTCTTGATTTCAGAGATTGAGACTTTCCCGGACAGCCCTGGTAACTTTTTTCATGACGCTTCCCGACCTCCAATAAGCTTAATTCCTCGCCAGGGCGGTTCGCCCTCGACACAAGGCTTGGGCACGTCTCCCATCCTGAATGTGCGTGTCGCAAGCTATAGATACATCGTCCCTTCCTTTGGGTGACCACCTCTTTTGCGTCAGTCCCTCCCCCGGGAGACTTCTGAAAAGTTTTCGTCCCCTCATTTTACCCTCTGGCAACTGAACTCCTCCGTTTTCATTCTTTCCCCGTTCCGCTCCGAATGCCTTTCTCCCGTTACCGGTTTTCATGTACCCATGTGATACTTTATTGTTCCCCTGGGATTTTGTTTGTAGTTCTCATCTTGCCCCCCTTTCCTCCCCCTGCGCCTCTTGTCGGGCCGGTCTCCCGAGTCATTTCACACAGACGACGTTCGTTGACCTCCCCAGGAAGGATGTAATCCCCTTCAGGGTCTGCAATTTTCTTCTAACACTAATCATCCCTCCGAGTCTGCAACGCAAAACTTTTTCCTGTTACAAAAACCGACACGACGCTTTCTTCCGAGACGTCTTGTTGTCGGCGGAGGTCCCGCCCCCCTCTTCAAAGTGATTTGACATTTCCCGGACCATGAGCGCCCACGCAGATAGACGTGTGGACAATCGTATTTTGCCACGTCCAGGACCTCTCTGGTGGTCGGCTCTGTTTCAAGCTTAGTCGTTCCCCCCTCTTCAGTTGACTATTGCCTCAGCCGCTTCAAATTTTGTCCTCGCTCCCCCCCCTAAGCCAAACCGGTCAATCCGCCCCCAAGACCTGCTCTTCGCCCCCCAGAACGTCTGGAGCGCAGGAGATTAATCTCTCGACCCCCCTCCCCCGGTACCTTCCTCCACTCACAGACCGTCCCCGTTCGATCCCCCAATCCACACGAGGACAATACTTGCACCCCTCTTGGCTATTCCAGGTCTCTCTTTTCTGCTAAGCATGGAAAAATGACTTTCTTCCATCCCTATTCGCAGTTGGCTAGTCTTTCAGGCTTATGCGAGTCCGGGTCTCCCCCCACGACCCTTTCTTCAGGCCGGGCCGCATCCCCATTCCTTGTATCCCGTAAGGGAGTTTCGGAGCTTCGTCTTCACCTTCACCGAGCGCATCAGCTGTGGCCGGCTGACTCAGACGATCTAGAGAAGACCTTCCTCCCTTCAGGTTACCCCCCCTCTTCATCGTCCCCCTATCTCCTTCAGAGACGATTACTCATAGTCATAGCCGAGATTTAGATAAAGGAGACAATCGCCTTCTGGCCCCTCTCCCATTTTGTGGATCCTTTCCTCCTGGTGAAGGAACGTTCCGAAAATCGTCCCTCACCTCGTCCCTCGAATTGTACTGATGATGGACTTAGTTCTTGATTCGGTCGGTTTATGACTTTGCTCCCCTTTACTCCTTCCCTCAGGTCAGACCTTCTCCTCTCATTCGTGCCCCCCCCGCTTTTCCCCTTTGCAGATCGACCAAACCAGTGATTCGTCCCCCCCTCTCGGTTCCCTCTCGCGGCTCTATTTGCGCGATTTTTTCTTCACCCCCCTTGTTTAAACCCTCTGACTTATTAAAATCCCCTAGTCACACCCCTTCCTCTTGTCTGTTTTTCTTATGTACTCTTTCAAGCCGCAAAACCGTAGCCCCCTAGGCGCGCATCCCTTTTGGCTATCCCTCTTCCTTAAGAACCCGCATCCTTTGGATATAGTTTTTCATCTGCGAGGCTTCACCTTGGAAGTTCTATGTCCATCCTTTTCTCCTTTGCTCAGGATCGCACAAAGAGCCCGTCCTCCCCCGCCATCCCCCCTTTTTTCCCCCCTAGAAACATTTCATCGTCCTCGTTTGATGACTTTCTGGAGTCCCGGAAACCGTGGTTAGATTTTTAACTTTGAAATGCGTTCTGCCGTATGGAGATTTTGTCCTTTGCACCCCACATGCCCTCTCTAGCGTTCTCGCAGCTTTCCTCAGGGAGTTTTTAGATATTCATCCAAATAATAGAGAGTAATTAGCGCTTTCCCATCTTTTGAGCTGATTTCAATAATTACACGGTCGTTTCTGCCTTTATTACAAATCGATTTTTCTTTACGGTTGTCCTTCCTTTCTCCGCCCCTCTTTTTTACCGCAGGGCTACCCTGATTGAAACCTTTTTGAAGTTTCAATCGTCCCCCCTTTAGCCCCGTATATACACTAGCAGCAAATTAGACCCTTTCAGTTCAAACGACTTGCATTCAGGTTCCTCTGCTCCCCCCCCTTAGAACCCTGGTCGTTCTCAGAATATTGTTTGTCTCGTCATTGAACCTGTTATGTTTCCATCGTTAACTCCAACTTCGTATCGGCAGCAGGTTTCCGTACCTCTCAGCCGCTATTTTTGCACCTTTCCTTCGCACTATGATTCCCCCCCGTCTTGGGTTTAGACGTTGCCAGGGAGCATCATTGACCGTTCTGGCGATTCCGGTGACCTGACCCAAGTGGGCTCCGGATCCCGCTCCTAAGAGCTCCTCCCCTTGCTGACGACTGCGCCTTGTGCCCTGCCCGATGTCCACCTTCTGAAGATTGTTTCCCCCTTTGCCACGAGGGTCTCACGTCGAGCTGCCCTTCGGGTTGGGCCCCCAGGTGGTTTCCCGTGATAAACCCCAGGAATCTTATTAGACCCCGACCCGCTCCCCTTTCCTTTAACCTTCGTCGTTTGATCCGCGCTCGTTTCGTTCCTTATCGCGAGGGATCTTTGAAGTTCGCAAAATTGCGCCCCTGAATTTAGTTTTATCTAAGGTTCTTTCCCCCTCGGTTCTCTATGGCAAGAGTTCCTCCCCTCCCCGCCGGCTTGGTTCCAATTCACGCAACTCCCCCTTGAACGGTACCCCTAGATTTGTTGAACAAGAATTCTTCCTCCCATGGACCATTCCCTTTGTTCTGCGAGACCGGCTGGCGAGGAGCCGGGTCCCCCCCTTCCTCCATCAGACACAGGTTCCGATGCCCGAGGGAGGTTTGTGAGAGAGTCTCCCCTTTCTTCAGGTCGTTCTTTTCTCCTCACAGTTATCTCGCAAGCCTGTTTTTTCGCACCCCCTTTCGGCTTGCTTAGAAGCGTTGTCAAAGAAGTTTGCATGTCGTGCCCCTTCCCCCCTACATTCTTTCCCTTTCTTTTCCCCAGAAATGTTCGTTTGATTTTTAAACTTTCCTCCTCCCTGTCTTCTTGTCTCCTGGACCATCAGGTCTCGGCATCCCCTATGCCTGACCCAACTTGTATCCCTCAACCTTGGACCAAGTGGAGTCTTTCTTTTTCCCCAGACGCTCAATCTCCTCTGTCTTCACAGGCACCCCATTCGATGCAGATGGACGGAGATCCTTATTTTCTTTTCGCCCCCTTTCCTTCCTCCTCTTAGCTTCTTACCTCGACCCCCCTTTTTTCTTTGGGCTCTCGGGGACAGTCGTTTGAGGACATTGGACGTCGTGCCCAAAACGGCCACTCGATCCGCTTCCCCCTTTCTTAAGCCCCCTTCATCTCCCTCGGACCTGGAAAGCCTTCCCCTCCGGCTGGCAGAATTCAAAAGATTCTTTTCTTTGTCGAAATGGCGACAGGTTTGAGATAGAGAGGTCTCCTCTGCTTAGCTTCTGGTCCCTTCCCGGTTCATCGGGAAAGCTGCATCGTCGCTCTAACTCGTCGTCTTAAAGCGGGCTTGGAAGATTGGCCTCAGAGAACTTGTGTCCCGTTGAGGTTTCTACGTTCTTGCGTCCCCCCCTTGGTTTTTTTTTTACCACAGTAAACTTTCATATCCTCACTCTCTCCACTGCTTTTGAAACTGTGAGGGTGAGAACCCAGTTAAGCAAGGGATTTTCCCATTATCGAGACGTAATAAGCTGTTTCCCCCTTCATTCCCCCTATTAATGGTTTTTTTCTCTCTTCGGTGCTAAGTAGCCTGGCTTTCCATTCTAGGTCGGCATTACCTTCATGTCTCCCTACATCTTCTATTTTAATACTTGTGTTTGTATATCTGTTCGCTCCTACTTGAATCCTCCGATGCTTTTCCGACGAGCGCCCTGACGACCTTCTCAGAAGGAGTCTTAAACCTTCTTAGCGGTCATTGCCGCCCCCCTTTTCCATCTCCCCCCATAAACGGACTTTGGCAAAGCTTAAGAAGGTTCTCGCTTACCCTTCATTTCCCGTGGACTGTTTCCACCGCCCTTTAAAGTGTACCCTCCCTGAGCACACCAGGCAACGGTACAGGGTCGTCCACAAGGATTTCAAGGCTTTCTAGACAAATACTCCAGTTTTAGAAGTCACGTTTCGGTGATGAACCAGATTTCCAGCTCCCGCCTTCTCCCCTTTTAAACCCCCTCTCTATTTAGTTTCTCCCTTTCGACATGTAAGCAAGAAGCCAGGAGTTGATTTTCACCCTATTTCCTGGCACGGTGAGGATTTAAGTAAGAGGTGTAGATGCCGTTTATCTTGTAAGATGATATCGGGTCCTCTACTCACTCATGTCCACGCGATGCCAGTTGGAGAAAAAATGTACGCCAAGGCGACGTTGCCGGTCCACGAGACACACCATCCTCCCCCACACAAATGGATGATATATTGACACGATGTGCCAGTAGTTTTCCTCCTAAAGGGGTGGATTGAACTTCCTTCGACATTTCTTCCGCTAAGGCTCGGAGAAATTAGATGGAAGATCTGTTTTTCGCTCCTCCCCCCCCCGTCCCTTACTTTTCCCTTTTCTTCTTTTATTAATTCTAGATTGTCTCATGCCCCTAGAACACAGTTGTGACTTCCTTAAGAGAGAAACCATGGGCCTAACAATTGTCTTTTCTTTTTCTCTTTGTGTAGCCCTCGAAAATGGTGGCCGATGTGCCCCTCCTCGCTTCGCCTGCACTCCCCAATAAGGTCAATGGGTGAGAACACCTTTTTTATCTACCTTTTCCTCTTGTCCAGTCCTGACCGTCAAGGGACTCGACTCGGCGAATTCCTCGCGTGACCTGCACCCATGTTCGATTGATTATATTCACCCTTCCGGGATAGCCCCCTGTTCAGCCCCCCGTTCAGCTTCCGGTTTTTAAAATCTTTTGGCTTAGGGCGTGCCAACTTATGCGGTAGTACTTGACCTTGAAGAATTCCTTGTCCCTCCCTGGATTAGTGAGAATCACCTGGGCTGGACAGGAATGCTCTGGTCCTCCCAGCTTGCAGTCCCCCCCATCCCTTGCATTGAAATTCATTCCTCCCTCCGCAGCTTCCACTCGAGCGAAGTCTCACACCGACGTATTTTTTGCCGCGTTTTTTCTTTTCTTGTTTTGGTGGGAACGTCTATCACTTATGTGTTGAGCATCGGTCCCCATGAAAACTTCCACGTAGGACCAACCTCAAGCCGAAAGTAGCTGTTCTCTGTAGGTCAAACGGGTCGATTTTACTCTTCAACAGGTGGCATTGTTTCAATGCATTTCATGAACTCCCTGTCGCCGTCCCAACCACAACACCAACAATGTCTTCCCTTGCTGAATTTGTCTCGAGTAATACTTCATGTCATTGGAGGGATACCCATCTTTGCATAACTTCATGACTAAGCACGCCCTAATGCGCATTGGCACGTGGGGTATGAGCGAGTCCTCTTTTCAGCTGCTTATGTCTCGTAATGAGAGAAACTTTTTGCCGTCTTCCCCTAACTTCTTCCGTTTCTTCTATAACTTTGTAGTTTTTTAAAATATGAACCTCAGAATTCCCCCCCCAAAGAGTCGCTCGCAGCGGTGCCCCCCCGTCTAGAAACATTTCCACTTAAGTAGTGGACCCCGAGAAGGGGTGGTTGTCCCCCCTCGCTAGTATCTTTGCGTCGCGGACACAAATAGTTTCCCGGCCGGGAGCCCCCTCAATTCCCGGAGGCTTAGAAAAGCAGAGCGGGTGGTGATGCAAACGGTCGCGACAGCCCCCGTCGCTTGAAAGTTTTCGCTTTTCACGTAGTCTTGGCCGAACCCCCCTTCCGCCCCTTTCCGAGATTATTTCGCCATCTCCTCCGAGCCCACCTGCGGCACCCATGGGAGAGATTTTCCGCTTTGATAACGTATAGTTTTACAGAAAGTAACGGAAAATCACGGCCATGAGGGGATATAGAATATGTTCCTGAAAGCCTGACATAAGTATTCACCACCCGAGCCCCTCGGCATTTTCCCGATATGACGTGATGTTGGGGATCGTGCCCCCCTGGTTCGTGTCCCTTTTACGGTACTGGTCAGAAGGGCGAAACTTAGGGCAGCAAGCATTCCGTTCCCTTCGTGTAAAACCTATTGAACGATAGTCACACAGTCTTTTCCCAATCTGCTGATCACGTCTTCTTAATCGCTTTTTTCGACCTCGAGAATTGCAGGGTTTAAACCGATCAT
>Ga0179593_1302513_pt1 | contig 15230 bp, 18 predicted proteins | sample CZODoug2_1_08_16_FD_185931 | JGI IMG/M metagenome (GOLD analysis project Ga0179593, IMG submission 185931) | Vadose zone soil fungal communities from Angelo Coast Range Reserve, California, USA - CZODoug2_1_08_16fungal (PacBio error correction) | ecosystem: Environmental > Terrestrial > Soil >... | reverse complement strand
GTTCTTCGACAGATTTTCCACTGGTTAACGGCTGTTTCCGCCTCCTGTGACTGGGGTTTGCTTTTTTTTTTTGGGGAAAAAGCTAGTCCCAGGCGTGTCGTGCTTTTTCCAAGCTCTTTCTTTTTTTTTCTTATTTTTTTTGTTTTTCACTTATACGCCCCCGTGTTTTAGATTGATTATTATGGTTTTCTCCCGAGTATAGGGGTGGGGGTTTGGTTTGTTTCCCGCTTTTTTTGGGGGTCGGTCAGCTTTTTGCTTTCGCTTTGATGGGTTCGAGGTGTTTTTCGTTGTCGGTTGTGGTCCGGTGATGGTCCCCCGATAGTCGTCCAGGTTTTTTGAGCCCGGTGTCCGTTGCATTTTCCTTTAGCCCAAGTTTTCTGTCAAGTGTTTTTTTTTCCAGTTCTTTTGCCCCGTTCTTTTGGCTGCTCTTTTCATGGGCCGAGCTCTCTGCAGTTTTTTGTATTGTGATGGGGTTCATTGTTTTTTCCCCCACTTACCTGTTGCTCGCTTTTTTTCCCCCTCACTTAGGCCGCAACAGATCACCAGCCAAGAACCCCCGGTGCCTTCCCCCCTTTTCCTCAAAGTCGTTGGGGTTTATTCGTTCTTTGTTTGATGACGATTTCTGCTTGTCGACGTCTACTTCCCGTCCGAATTTTGGCGGTGGATTCTGTCTTCACGGGAAGGTTAATCCGCAATGAGCGCTGGGAGTGTGCCACTCCCTTTTCTGTTTTGGTGTTAGCACTCCTCCCTCAGATTTTCGGATTCTTTTTTTTCTCTGGTTTAGCCTTTTGGACTCGTTTTTTTTTTTTTAATCAGTGTTGGCTGTAGGTCCGTGTTTCACCGTGTGTCCGTGTGGTTTCCGCTTGCTTCACCCCCTTTGAGTGGGAGCATGATTCTTTCTTGTTTTTCTTCGTTCCCCGCCTGTGCAGGGCCCAAGGAATGGCTTTTTCCGGCCTGATGAGGTGATCACCAGAACCTTTTCTATTAACAGTTTGCATTGTGGCCTCTTTTTTCGTTTGGGCCTTCCCCAGTCCTCTAACGGCTCTTGCGCCTCCGGGCTGGGATCCGTTGCTTTCGACAGCTCGTGAAGGTTTGCCCTTCCTTTTCATTAAACTGGCATGGATTTTTTCCCTGGAACAGAAAAGTCCTCCGAGCCTCGTCGCTGTCCCCCCCCCGGCCCTGAGAAAACTTCTTAGCCTTGGCTCTCCTATGGGCCTCGGTTTCGTCCTTTTATTGATGCTTTTTTTCAACGGCTCCGACTGGTCAGACCCCCTTTTCCGAAAGGCTGATGCTTGTTTTTTCCCTTTTTTGACCTGTAAGTTACTTCCCCACCCCATTTTTTTTTTTTTTGCCGCCAAAACCGGGCTTCGTAACGAACAGCGCCCTATTTGATGGATGTTGTGTTCCTTTTCTGGATCCCCTGACAAAACCCCCCCCGTACTTCCTCCCCACTTCCTGGTTTCCAACGGAGGGACCGGCGATGCGAGGAGGTCCCCCGATGATGTTTTCCCCTTTTTTTTTTCCCCTCCTCTAACCCACAGCATTCCGATGGGCTTTCACCAGACCTTGGGGCCAATCCCTCCCTTTCGTAATAGGACCGACAGGGGGACTCCCCCCCCGACAATCACTGGAGGGTACGTCGACCAAAACGGGCACCGGCCACTTGTTCAAAACCCCCCCAAAAGGTCTCCCTTCTCGCGTTCTGGGACCGTTCTCGCAGTCCTCGTCAGCTCCCTTTTTTTGAGTACCATTTCACTGACTCCCCCGTTCTTCCTTCATTTTCTTGTCCGGTCCGGGGTTTGGATCAGTTTAGCGTTAATCTTTTGTGCTAGACCCAGGTAGCCGTTTCGTCGCCCTTTTTTTCCTTGTACCTGACCGTATTCCTGCGGTGGCCCGTTTCTGCTGCACCCCCCCAAAAGGTGTCGAGCTGTATCTTTATTCAGCTCTCATCGACGGTCATCTCCTGTATGTTTCTTTTCTCCGGTCACCGAATTTAAGTTTGCTGTTTTTTTTTTCTTGGTTTTGACCGTTTTTCTTGGGCCTTTGACAGCGGTTCTTCCCCGGTCACCTTTTTCCTCGGTTTTTCCTCCCCCTTCCACCGGGCCTTTTTCTGTCAGAGCCGTCGCCTGGGTCCCTTGCCCTCGGCAAGTCGACCCTTTTTTTACGAGCGGTTTTTTGGGTCTACTCTGATTGTGGGTTTTGTACTCGCCTTCCCTCACCCGGTTTGGCCAGAATCCTCCCCAACTCCCCCCTTGTTTTTTCCCCCCACCTGGTCTGGGACCCCCCCACTTTTGCGCGACTTTCTTGGCGTTCCTATGGATGCCAACTGCGCACGGTTCGTCCACACGTGGGTCAATTCCTTTTTTCTTAGACCGCTTTTTCCCCCATCTTTTTGGTTTGTCTTTCCCCCGCCATTCAGTTCCCTGGTGGCCTAACCGTCAATATTCCTGACGGTCGGCCGTTTAAGCTTCCCTTTTTTTTCCCATGACGCAACTTCCCCTTTTCGCCGTTGTTTGCCACTTAGTCTTTCCTCGAGATTTTTCTTTCAAAGCCTCCCTCCAATCCTGACTACCAGTTCCCCCACCAAAGAGGGTTTTTTTTGGCGATGGTTGCTGAGAGGTTCCTCTTTTTAGTTTCCTCCGCACAAAAAGGTTTTTTCTGGGGCGTTTTTTTGACCCCAACACCACTCCTCCCATTCCTCTCCTTCCGTGTGAAGGTCTTTTTGCTCTGTTTACTCAACGAACTTCCGGTTCGTTAATCTTTGGGGTTACTTCCGGAAGACCCCTTTCCACTGTTCCACCACAGGTGGCCGTTAGTCCCCCTTTCTTTTTCGTGGTCTTTGTGTTTGTTTGACGGATTTCTTTTTCCCGGATTTCTCCGCCTGGGGTCCTTTCGGAAAGTGGCCCCTTCCTTTCCTCCTGCAGTTTTTTTGGTACACTGTTTTTTCGCGTCACCCTCGGCAGGGCCGCCCCGTACAAGTCCCTCGCGGACGGATCGTGACGGGTTCCTTTTGTCACGTCGTGGCCCTGCTTGTCGTTCCCCCCTTTGGACCCAGACGCCCTCCTCCGTTTTTTCTGCCTCCTTTTTTTTTTGGTTGGTCTTCGCGTTTTCTTTCTTTTCACCCGGTTTGTTCTGCTCTTTGGTTCCCTCCTTTCCGTTTTGTTCCCCACACCATGTTTGGAAGGCTTTTTTTTCGTCTCCACCTACTTACCACGTCACCGCCTTATCTTGATCCTCTCCTTTTTTTTTCTTCTCCATCTTTTGTTTGTTTTCTAGGAGATCTTTGTTTACGTTCTTCTTTTTTTCCTCCCAACGGGCCTTCTTTTTTTCGTTTACCGTTCCTTTCAATGTTACGGGACCTGTCTGGATTTAGTTGCCCTGCCCCCCCACTTTCTGAGCACAAGACTGACCCCCTCCGCGTTTCAGGGCCTGTCACCCGTATTTGCTCGCCTCTTTTTTTCCCTGGTTTTTTTTTCCGTCTTGGGGAGACCCCCTTTTTTTTTCCATCGGCAGTCCCTTTTTTACCTGCTGGTGGAAGGTGTGTCGGTCCCCTCCGAGGGTCGGGTTTTTTTTTTTTTTTACTGTTCTCGCCCAGCCTCTTCCTTCGGAGCTCCTTTGACCGAGTGTCTCCATTTTCGGTTGGTCCAGACCTCTCATTTTTCTCAAAGACCCCACCCTTCCCTACTTTGAACCGACACTTGTCCCCTGGTTTTTTTCCCTTTTCTTCCTGGGGAACGTCCTTTTTTTAATCCTCGGCCTTGTCTTGAGCCTCCTTCGTTTTACCCGCTCCAAACGATGCCTTCACCCTTACCTTCTTGCGGATGGGCAGTCTGCTGTTGTAGTCGTCCCCGGATTTCTTTTTTTTTTTTGGACTTGAACTCCGGACGAACCCGCTTCTTCCCACGCGCGGACGTCTATTGTTCCTTAAGGCATTTGGGTGTCCAGGTCTTTTCCCAGTCCCCTTAGCTTACTACTTTACTAGGTCACGTTCCCCGTTGAACTTTTCTCCATTTCCTTTTTTTCTTTTGCGACCCTTTCCGCCTCGGCCCCTTATTTTGCGGGGGTCCAGTTTTCCTCAGACTCACCATCGTTCTTTTGATTTTTGGAAGAGTTCTGACGTCTTTTTTTCGGTCACACCGGTTTTTGTGCAGTTCTTCAGCCGGACCTCCCATGTCGCTCCGTTTAGTAGGACCCTTTGAAGACCCTTTTAGGTGACGGGGTGGCAGTGTTTTTTTTTTTTACCCCCGTGCGTCTTCTTTTTTTTTTCCCAGCGCTTCTGTACCCCGCCGTCTTCTTTTTTCCGTTTGGCAGAGGTTTTTTTCTGCCCCCCCAGGTTTCGACTTGTTTGTTTTTTTTTTTTTTTTGTTTTTTCGTGCCGGTTCTTTGCAAACCGCCCTTTGCACTTTTCTTTGCGTCGTGAAGGTCCCCTGCTTGGCGTTTCCCAGCTTGTCCCATAAGGCCACTTCAGGTGACTTTCGCCGTTCACGATAGAGTTCTTCCCTGATTTAATGGGGGAGGCCTTCCCTGTTCGCGGTTTTGTTTGCCTTTTTTTCAAAGTTTCCAGGCTCCGTCGTTTCATGTTTTCCCTCCTGACCTTCTTTTTTGGCCTGACTGGCGATCCCATTTTTGTCCCCAAACCCCCCGTGGCGCCTCCTTTTTTTTTCCCGATGTCCTTTGACGTTGTTTTTCCGACCCGTCTTTGGTTCGTTCTTTCAGTTCCGAGACGGTTTTCTACAATTTGGCCAAGACGGGTGGTAGAGTCGTCCTTTTGTTTTGGACTGGTTTGTTTTTGCCTTTGTCGACCTGTCACCTCAAAATTTTTTTTGGTTGCAGGCCACGGTGGCTTTCGTCTTTTTTATACCCCCCTCCCGTCGTTTTCCCCCATTTGGCTTTGGCCGTTGCCGGTTTTTTTCCTTGGTTTTAGGTTGTGACGATCGCGTGTTTTTCTATTGAGCCGGTTCCTTCCCTCTTTTTCCTCTTTTTTTTATCATTCGTTATTTGACTGCGGATTGGAGTACTAATTCCTGGTTATTCTTTTTTTTTTTTGCAGGCAACCCCCCCCCCCCCGACTTCAACTTGGCGCTTTCCGACCTTCCTGTGCTTTGAACCCGTATGAAACAATGGCCCGGTGTCCGTAGTCCAGTTTTTTTCCTGTCGCGTTTCCTTTTTCTTTTAGTCTGGTGCTCGCCTCTCGAATGCGTAGGCCCCGTCAACTACTTTTTTTTTCTCTCCCTGGCCTCCCCCCTACGTTATTTCGGGTTTTCGTGGGACCCCCCCCCCTCACGCTCTATGGTCGTTTATGGTTCGTTTTAGGGTGCTGTTCCCCAATTTCTTTCCGGCTTCCAGATTTTTCCTTGTTCCGCGCCTGTGCCAGGCTGTTAGTTGACCTTCCCACCGGCTGGTCTGACCTATGGACGGGTTCCTCCGGTTTTCGTTTTCACATTCGACCGTTTCCTTTTGGTTTTCCTTGTCTTTCTTACGTGCAAAGATTAGCATGTCTCTGTCTTTTTCCTCCTCGTTTTTAGCGTTTTTTCGTCCCAAGGCTGTCCTGCTTTTTTTTTTGGCGTATACCCTGACTTCCCCTTTCCTGCTCCCACTCCCGTTTCTCCCCGCGTCCGAAGTTCCCGTGGGTGCCAACGTTTTTTCTTTCAAAAGCCCCCCCGTTTTTTGGGCACCAGTCCCTCAGCACGGGCTGGTTCCCACGCAGAAGACTTTTTTCTTACCTCCCCCCCTGCCTCGCTTTTTGAGTTTTTGTCTCACAGAACCCCCCCCCCGTTTCTTTTGTCCAAAGTCCCCAGGTACTGTAACCTCACACTCCCTCCCTTGCGTCCGACTTTTTGAGGCCCTTTAACGTTCGAGACCGACTTTCGACAGGTTTTGGAGGAGCGACCCCCACCAGCCAGGACTTTTCGTCACTTTCAGGAATCATAGTTTTCTTCCCCCGCAGACCTTGGTTACGATGATGTTGTATTTCTTTTTATTTCTTGGATGTCTGGTTAGTTTTGGACTTTGTACCACAAATAGAATACCACAACAATAGAGTTTGGTACCTTTTCCCCCCAGTTCTTTTCGACCATACGATCACTCTTTTGGCTTTCTTCACGTTTTTTGCTCCAGCGGCCGATGTCCCGTGAAGCCCGAATTCCCCCCCCCCGACGGTGGTTTGCTTTGACAGCCCCCCTTTCCTTTGATTGACCGGCCCCTGTGGAACCACTGGGACGTCCCCCACCCTACCCGGACGTATCTTTCAACACCCAGCATTTTTTCCAAAACTACATCGACCTTTACCCCCGCGGTTTTGAGTTCCTGTCCCTGCCGCGCTTGCCCTTCGGTCTTCCCATCCCATACCCCCCCCCCCTGTTTATTACCTTTGTCAGACATTTTTTCCCCCCTCCCCCAACTGGTTTCGGTGATCCCTTGGGGTGTTTTTTTTACGACGTGGCTTTCACCCCCTTTAACTGCTGTCCGTTTACCATCTTTTTCTCGTGCCGCCCCACCCGTCCGAGACCAGACTCTGGTCCCCTCCTTCCCGTTTCCACCAAACCCCACTTGGGCGGTAGGGCGACCGCCTTACCTGGTGGTTTTGGGAAACAAAAAAAACAAACCCATGAGCCGTGTTCAGCCCTCGTTTAAGTCTTCCCTCTTTTGTTTTAGCTCGATGTTTTTCGGGAAGTCTTTATTCCACCGGGGGACTTTGCGGGACGACTCGGGGATTCTTTTGGGGGGATGGCAATTTGTGGGAAAAACCCATCTCGCTAGGCGTTTTGAGCCCCCCCGTGTCCAAACCGTGTTTTCGCTCCCCTTATGGTTTTTTTTTGACCGAACTTTTTCTTCACCCCAGTTAGTTTTTTACAACAGGTTTTAGTGCCTCCCTCTTTTTTTTCGTTTTACCGGGCCCTCGGTGTGTTTTTGGGTTGGGAGCGGCCATTGTCTTGTCGGTTTTTTTAAAGGAGTCCGATTGGATGTGGGAAGCCTTCTGGTCGTCTTCGTTTTTTTGTTTTACGTTCTTTTTTCCCCCGTTTTTTTGTTTGGTAAGGTATCGTCTTCCGGTGGGTTTCCTTTCCCCAGGATTTTTTTTCTTTTTTTTATGGTACCCCCTAGACTGGTTTTGGGTCACAGGCGCCACCTATGGTGTGAGTAGTTATGCCTTTTCACGGGTTTGCCCTTGCTGCTTCCCCCCCCCCAATTTTTCGCTTATCGTTTTGCTGTTGCTCGTCTCTTTTGTGGTTCCCCCCACCGGTTTTTTCTGATAGATGGTGGGCGTATGCCCCCTTCCTGAAAGTTTTTTAACCGAGAACCCCCCCACCTTCCCAAGTCCTAGGACATCTCCCAACCTGCCTTCGTCCACAACGTTCATTCTGGTTTTTTCCCTGACGGGTTTTTGTAGATTTTCGTTGTTTTTTTTCTTTTTACTATCTTTTCTTGATTGGGGCTCTTTAATTTTCCCACCCACTCTTCTTCAGACCTGGTGGTTTGGTTTAGTGGGTACGGGTTCTCCCTGTTTATGCAATGGGCGCTGTCGTTGCTTTTCCCTGTCTGTTTGGGTTTCCTGTTCTCTCCGGCGATTGCGGCCTCCGTCCTTTATTTCTTTTTTGGCTCCTTTTGCTTCGAATCCTCCCCGGGTTTTTTTTTCTTTTTTTTTTTTCCACGTTTTTTTTCCCTTCCTTTTGCAAAAAACGTGATTACGCTTTTGGTCTATGGATATTCGTGGGGTTCGCCCGCCCTACGCCGTTTCCTTGGTTGCCTTCTCGTGACCTTCTTTTTGCACCTCCTTGGTCCTTAGCTGGTCAGTTGGGCCGGCAGTCCCCTTGCCTCTTCTCCTAACATGCCCCCCCCCTTTTCGTGGGCCGGTGCCCCTTTTTTTCTCATTTTTTTTCACCATCCTTGGGCCGGGTCTTGTAAACCCCCCTTGACCTCCTTTCACTCCCACACGGCACCACTCTTTTGTCTGGTTTGTCCCCTGGCCAAGAACCCCACCCCCCCTCTGACATCTTATCGCTGTGGCCCCCAAGGCCCCCCCCCCCCCTCAGAAATGTGTAGCTCTTTTTCCCCCCTATCCCTATGGGCCCCCGGGTTTTTTCCTCCTCCAGTGCGTTCTGCCGACCGATTTTGAGAACTGGCCCCCTCTGCCATCCCTTATCCCGGGGTTGTTTTTTGCTAAGTGCCTTTCCATTTCCCGGCACCCTTCCACGGGGTTTTTTTTCAGGGCCCCCTTTCTTTGTTTTTTACCCATCACCCCTCGCCCCCCCCACAGTGACTTTGACTGCTTTGTTCCCCGGCTTTGAGGTTTTTGTTACTTAGTAACCTCAGAAAATCCCGAAACAAAATTCCTTGTTTTTTTTCCTAATCAGACCCTAGGGTATTCAAACTGACTTAGATATTTTTTGGAATGCTTTTCTGGTATCCGTGCGTTAACTCAGCTTTGCGCATGCGGCCCTAGTCCCAAACCCCCCCCACCGTGCCACGTCTTGTTTCCCCCTCCGGTATCACAACAAATTCTTTTGGAAAAATTCCCCAAATCTCAGGTAGTCATCGACCTGACATCTCCGGTTCCTCCCACCGAACCCATCACTCGGCATTTTTCGGTGTACCATTCCAAAGTGCACAGCACCCCCCAAACTTTTTTTTTCTATCTTTTGACGTCGTCTTGTTTTTCCCCCCGTTTTGTTGTTGGTTTACTTGCTGCCCTTCGGTAAGTTACAGCGATTTCCCCCCTTTTGGCCACGGACGTTCTCCCGCCAAACGTCCCTGTTTCATGATTGCTTGTTGTTCAATTTGCTGACTCCTCCTTGTTATTTAGCCCGACTTGTTCAGGCCTTCAGGATTACGGATTCCTTCAAGGACCAGTTTATCCCTTTTTTTGTCACCTGCCCTTTCTCCCCCCCAACCCCAACCGGGAGACGTGTACCCTACTCTGCACTATCCGGCTCTCGACTTTCCCTTTTGATTTCTTGTCCCCATTTCACCGCCTTCAAGGGCTTTCCCGTCTTTTTAGGCCCGCTGTCCTTTTTTCCAACCAGGGCCACTACAGGCCTTTCTGTCGGTTTCCTCCCCCCCCGGTCAACGACCCGTTCTCCTTCGTTTCTTTTTTTTCCTTGTCGCCTTGAACCGCGTTACGTCGGACCCTCAGAGGCGTTTGCGTTTCTATTAGGTCTGTTTGACGGGAATCGTCTTTTTTCCTCACTTTTCCAAGGGTTCCCCCGTCAAGACCCTTCCCCCCTTTGCCCCCTTTTTTTCCCCAACTGGTCCGAGAAACCCCGTTTTTTTCCCTACCCATGGTCGGCTCGTCCAACCTTTTCCAACCCTCGCAAAGGTTTCCTGTTCCCAACTTTTTTTACTTTGACCCCTCCGCTGTCAATGGTCGGATCCCCCTTTTTTTTGTCGCATCGTTGGCCTACGGCAGTCTCCATCGGCAGGATTCTGCGTCCTTCGCCCGCATAATGAGCCCCTTCCTTACGACAGTCCCTGCCTCTCGCGCCTTGGCGGTTCCGTTGAATTCAGGGTTCATTTCCGCTTTCCCTTGTCAACCATTGCTTCTTGTCAGCGCGGCTTCGCGGGTTGCGTGCTTCCCTCTCCACCTTCCCCCGTCTTTGGGACTACAACGCTTTTCGCCATCTCGCCCGGACCTTGGGGAACGGTTTTTTTTAAACTTTTTTTTTGACTCCCCCCCAACTTTTTTTGAAGGTACTAATTATCTGACCTTCCTTTCCCGTCCCCCCCCCCCCCCCCCAGTTCACCCCATGGGGTGGACTGTTCTTCAAGTAAGGGTAGGTTTTTTCTGTCGTGAGACTGGACGTAGTTGTTCCCTGATTGTCAGTCTTCTGGCTGTTTATACGGGCCGACGTAAACGCGCGCTGTCCCAGGGCTCGAGTCCTTCCTTCTTGCTGACCTTTCTCCACAATTTTTGTCCCGGCGACTCACGCCAGCCCTTCCCTTTTTTTTTTTGCGCTTCGTTTTTAGGTTCGCTTGTTCCATTTGAAGCCTTCCCCCTCCCCTTACGGGTAGGAGCATCCGTTTAAGTAAGGTGGGTCTTTTTTCGTTTTCTTCGTTTTCGGCGTTTTCATCTTCAGTTGTAGTTGTTCTCTCGCTTTCCCCCCCGTCCCTGTTCCTGTGTGTCACAAGGCGCGGTTTAATTTTTTGAACGAAGGCTTTTAGTACTCCTCTCCCCCCTTTAACCGTAACCCGCTTCGCATTCTTCCCTTCCTTTCCCTTCCTCCCTAGTTTTTTGGGTTTATATTCGATCCTGATCGGCTGTTCCTTTTAGGTTTCGGCCTTTTCCGACCCAAGTTCTTTTACGGACCTGCCTGTGGGCCACCCCCGTCAGGACGTTTTCCTCTTAGTCCCTCCCAACCTGTTCTCGAAAAAGCCGTTCCCGCCGCTGAAGTGGGACCAGACCGAAACCTTGAGGTATCCCGTTATTTGGCCCCCGCTGTTTTTTCCCCCACCCCGCCCGTTTTTGCCATGACCGGACTTGTTTTTCGTTTGCTGCGATGTCCCCCTGTTGGCTTGCGTGGGCCGCCCCGAGGGTTTCCTTTGAAGACCCTGGTCCCCCCTACGTAGGTCTCTTTCTCTTCCCCCGACCTGGAGCGTCCATCATTTAAACTGTTTTTCCCAACTCGGCATGTTCCCCTCCCCCCCTGTCACCACGCTACCTATGATCGGCCACCCCAGGTGACCCCTTTTGGGACGGGTCGGTCAGTTTTTTCCACCTTTCTGCCCTTTCTCCCTTTCTTCTTGTTGAGTACTCTTTTAGTTTAACCGCTTGTTTTGACCGTCGTCTTTCGCCGATGGGCTCGTGTTGTAGGTCGTACCCCAGCACGCGCCGTTGCTTGCGTGACCGCCGCGACTTTGCTCCTTTTCCCCCCCTTTATGTTTTGCTGAAGGTCTTTAGATTTGTTCTGCAACGAGTGACAGTGTACAAGAAAAGGTTTTGGTAATTTCCTTCTGGCGTCACTTCAGAATCCTTCACTTGCGTTTTTTTAACTGCAACCCCTTGACCCCACCGGTTGCCGTCGTGATTAGTTTTTACGCCTTTACCACGCGTTTTTTTTGAAAGCGTTCTTCAGTGTCGTTGGACGACCTGTGAGCAAAGGTATTAATTTTTACGACCCCATGTAGTGCGTCCCTTTTTTTTTTCTCTCCCAAAGGTGGAACGACCGTGTTTTGATGAGGGCTGTTTTTTGGCTTTCCTAGGTGAGAACCTCTCGTAGTAAACAGCTACGTATCACCGCCCGTTCCCCCACTCTGTGTAGTCGGTTCCGTCATCCCCATTCCTTGCCCCTTCTCTGCAGTGGGTATATTTGCCGGTTTATTCCCCGACGTTCAGTTGAGATTGGAAGGAGGTTCGGAACCGGCGTTCACTTCTTTTTCCCCCTTTTTCCGTTTTTCCGCCATCCACGAATCTTCTTTGAGATGTTTCCGGAGTTTTTGTTGCTCGGCTCAGTCTTTTCGTCGCCGGGGTTGGTGTTCAGTCTTGCACCCGGCCTCATAAGTTCCTTGCATTACCCAAGTTTTGACGGGACCTGCTCTTCTTTGCCGTCGTCGGATAAACTTTCGTTTTTTTTGGGAACACGTTGCCGATACCATGGCCCTTCCAGATGGACGTTCCAGGTGTCGAGTTTTGGTTCCCTTCTTGCCTTTTTATTTCTTCCCCCCTCTGTAGTCTATACTGCCTGGCCGCTTACCGGTAAAAGAGCTCTGATTCGGCCCTTTGTGGTGGCCCCGGTTTTCGGTTTTTTTGTTTCGTTCTTGTTCCTCCCCTTTTTGTCGTTTAGGTCCACCTCCGTTGTAGGTATTGATGACGGTTCCCTTCTGCTTTTTTGCAACCGTTTTTTCTTGTTTTTTTTCATGTCGTTTGATGTTTTTGCCGATTCGTCGCTGCTCCTTTGAGTCGTTTGCCTCCTCCGCAGGCACCTTCCCGGTCGTTGAAGACCCCAGAGTATCCTGCAGTTTAAGTCCGGTTTCTTTTTTGTCCCCTCAAGGCCCACCCCAACCATTTTTTTCCCATGGTCCCCCTCCTTTCTTACGTGATTTGGCGCCAACCAGTCAGCCCGTTGGTGGCCCCCGGTGCTTTCCTTCCCATTTATTACAATTGCTAGAAACTTTTTCTTAGCGTAGCATTGCTTCTCATTTCCTCCGTCCCTTTCTACCCTGGCCCTCTGTCCAAAAATTTTTCCGCGTTCTCTGTTGTCCGGGAGTACCGGGATAGCTTTATTTTTTAGGTCGTTTTTGTGGTCCTTTCACCATGGATTGCCTTTTATACCTCTTTTCTTTCCTTCCAGGGAATAGCTTTTTTATATCTCATGAGAAAAAGGACAATTCGTTTGCGAGGGAGGGCCTTTTTTCCGTTACGGTTTGCGTTTCCAGTTTTTATGGTACCTGCCCTTACTCCTTTTTTGTTTGAGTTTTGTTCTTTTTTTGATCAAGCATCGTTTAAGTTCTCATGTTCTCCTGCTTTCGCGGCTTCCCAACCCCGAATCCTTTCTCCCCCTTTTTGTGTTCCCCCTCTTCCCCCCTTGGGTCATTTTCCCTCACTAAAGCCGGGGAAAAGGAAGAGTCACGATGCCCCCGCGTTTAGAAATTGAGTCCCCCGGACCCGTAACCGAGCGGTCGGTCGAGGGCGAACCCAATCCCCCAATTGGGCCCCCCCCCCTCACAGTTTCCTTCACCCTCCCCTGGCCCAGTTCGCATTTTCCTTGAGGCCACTCAGAAGATTCACCCCTCTATCTGTCGAGGGGCCTGCGGGCCCCCCCCCCGCCCTTTTTTTTACTTACAGCAAAAACGAATGAGACGTACCCGAATGACCTTGACGTGGATTCGGTTTTTGCGACTCATTTTTTTTCTTGGTGGTTTTTCTTTTCTTTTTCGTTCCAGACCCAATGTTCGAGGCCACACATCCGAAGGGTCAAGTTTCCCAACAAAGTCAACCGAGCAACCCACGACCCTTCGAGTTTTTTCCCATCGGGCAGCCCTTCCTCTCATTAACGGCCAGAGCATGCACGAAGGAAAATCATGTTTTTTCCTGGGAAGGAACGGATTTCTTTTTTTTGTTTATTTCCGGTTCCCCCCCGGAACTCCGGTTCACGTTCCCCCCCCTTCGAAGAGTGTGACCATTCACCGGACACAAAGAAAATTCTGACCCAGACAGCCCCAAAGTTCAGCTTTTTCAAGCCAGTGATCCTCCACTCAGTCGTGTTCTTCTTTCCCCACCCCCCCCTCTTCCCCTTTTATGAAAAATGAGACTTTTTTTTTTTTTCCCTTTTACAAAAGGTTGGCCTCCACAACTTGGGTGACTCCTTGAGTACCCACAAGTCGATGAGTTCCCTTTTGCGCCACGCCTCGAGAGAGGTTTCCTGTTCTCCACCCAAGTGAACTTAACCTCAGTACCCCTTGACAAAAAACCCCTTTTTTCTCCTGACCTTTTCTTCTTTTAATAATAATCCCTGTTTTTTTTGTTATATGAGAGGTATTTCTCTTCCTTTCCACCTGGTTTTTCCCGTTCAGGGGTTTTAGAATAAGGTCCGTCTTGTTGTTTCCCCTTGGCAGCGTTGCCCCCCCTTCCTCCTTCGATGTAGTTTGGAGAGTTTACTCCGGGTTAACCTCCCCTCTCTGTGTTTGACGAAAGTTTCGCTCCCAAGTTCATGCTTTCCCACGTCGTTCCTTGCTTCTTTCCCCCTTTTTGCGTCTAAACCCTTTCTCGTATTTGGTTAAGTTCTTTTCTACCGGTATTAGGGAACGGCTTGGCTGTCTTTTTTTCCTTTTTTTTTCTCCGTGTTTTCGATGGCTGTTGGTCAAGGTTCTGGTGCAGCTATTTTTGAAGGTGGCCATTTCCCCTGCGTTTTTCCATTTTCCTGTTTTCACCTTTTAGAAATTGTTTTTGTCCACTATCCACTTTTTATTGGCGCCATGGGTCCCTTAAGCTCTGGAAGATTAAGATGGATTTTCGGATGTTGATATTTTTCCTGTTTGTCACACAGATACAGGGGTGGCCTTTTTCAGACTTCTTATTGACACCGAACGCTACCCCACCCCCGCCAGCCTCAGGATGCCTCACCCTGTTGACTTTTTCGCCTTAGGAGGTTTTTTTTTCTGTCTCTTCAGTTGTTTTGTACTATCAATGGATTTTTTTTGGTCTTTCGTACCTCTACCAATGTATATCGGTGTGTTTTTCCTTATAGCATGTTCACTGAACTTCCTTTTCCCTTGGCGCTTTCTTTGCACCCAAATTTCCCGGGTTTTTATTTTTGCCTGGTGCCTTTTTTCTACTCCTCCTCTTAGAGGACTGGTGGGTTCCTTTCGTGAGCTGGGCAAGTTGTGATCGTTTCCCCTTCCGTTTCCCCTTTTCTTTATTTTCACAACCTTTTCCCCTTCGGGGGACGCCTTTTCTACGAGTGGGAGGGCAGTTCGTGTCTGTTTTTTCTTCTCTGTTGGTGCTTCTCCGTGGGCCGAAAGCATGGCAATTCCATTTGAGCCCCTTTTCTGATGATACCTTCTTATCAGATCTGTTCCGTGCAATTTTTTCAAGGACCTGTTGGCCCGTCCTGCCTGAACTTCTCCCCTTCATGCATCATTGGCAGTCTTGTTTGTCTTCTGTGGTCTTCACCGGATTTTTGACGTTCCCCGGCGCCATTCTTTTTGCTCTTTCATCCCCCCCGGCAAAGCTGTTTTGACATTCCAGATTGTACCGACGTCCATCATGAGGTCAACCCTTGCCAACCCGGCCCCCTGACCCCCGTCGCGACTTTTTTTTTATTCTTATGTGGGCCGTCGGTCGAGGCCGTCTTGTTCCCTCTATATTTAGATTTCAACGGCCCCCTACTGAGATTTCTTTTTTTTTTTGATTGGTCCTTCCTCATTTCTTTCTTGTTCTTCCCCCAGCTGGCCGTAACGGGACCAGTCCCGGGGTTGTTTTTTCTGATTATACACTGCTGTTTCCCCTACTCCCGTGGCCCCCTCCCCCCCTTTTTTGCTTTTTTGGTCTTCGGCCAGGGTCATTCAAACCCCCGTCTTCTACCTCCTACAGTATTGTTTATTACCCTCCCAGGGACTTCCAGCATTCCCGTTGCCCTCCTTCATCTTTTTCGACGATCTGGCAATGTTACCGTGTCCTGTCCTTCGGCAGCTACCCCGCTGTACGTTCAAAACCGTGGTGAAAAGCGACCGACGGCGGGTACATCCTGATGGCCCACTTCAAAACGATTTTTCCGCTTTGAGCCTGGGGGAAGGGCGGT